>ORJL011249939.1_pt1 | contig 15276 bp, 12 predicted proteins | sample 1779941 | NCBI WGS metagenome assembly ORJL01 (sample SAMEA104232317, study PRJEB22302) | groundwater metagenome | biome: forest; feature: aquifer; material: groundwater | place: USA | collected 2011-08-07 | depth 5.8 m | reverse complement strand
TTCAACTACCTGGGGTGTGTTGGTCCGGCAGTCGGAGTCGGAGTCTATGTCCGACGTTCTGCAACTGCAAGGGGAATTCCTCTGGGTCGGCCTGGCCGTCCTCGTGGCCGCCTCAAGTCTGTTGTGGGGATCAACTCGGTATGTCTTCGACCCCGTCCGGGCGCTCACCGGGGCCGCTGCCCGGATATCGCAGGGGGACTTTGACGTAAAGGTCCCGGAAATGCGGAAGAACGAAGTCGGCAAGTTGGCCGGGAGCTTCGAGCAGATGAGGCTGAAGATAAGCGTCCTTCTGGATGAAGAACGGCGCCGGGGGGAGGGCCTGCAGGTTCAAGTCCGCAAGGCGACCAAGAACCTTGCTTCCATGTACGAGGTTTCGCAGACAGTCAACCGGGCTTCCCTGAATCTGAAGGAGCTTCTGGACGCCGTGCTCGATAAGGTCGTGGAGGCCATAGAGCCTGCTGATGCCGGAGTGCTATTCCTGCTGAACGGCGGAGGAGGCCTAGCCCCTGCGGCCTGTTCGGGCTGTAACCTGGACGATCTCACCAAGATAGAGATCAGGGCTGGTGAAGGTGTAGGGGGGAAAGCCTCACTGCAAGGGATCCTGGCGCTAACAGCCGATGAGACCGTACAGGAGATACGCCGGAACCTTTCCTTGAGGGACGTGTTTCTTCTCGATCAAGCTACCGCGTCCTTGCCTCCGGTTAAGTCCTCACTGGCCCTACTTCTGGCGCATGGGGGTCGGACCCAGGGGGTTCTTGTGGTTGTGAGCCGCAGCAGGGAAAGCGCCTTCCCGACAGAACAGGTAAGCCTGGCCCGTTCAGTCGCCGAACAAGTCGCAGTGGGAGTTGCCAACGCTCGTCTGTACCAGGAACTTCAGAAAAGGGAGGCCTCCAGGAGCGACCTGGTGGGGAGGCTCATCACCGCTCAGGAAGAGGAACGCCGGCGAGTTGCCCGGGAGTTGCACGATGAGGCCGGGCAGGCGTTGACTGCGGTGATGATGAGCGCGGCCAGGGCCGAGCAGGCGTTGCGTCCCGAAATGAAGGAGGCCAAGACCCTGCTGGTCGAAGCTCGGAGCCAGGCTTCTCAGGCGTTGGACGATGTTCGAAGGCTGATCTTCGACCTCAGGCCTCAAGTCCTGGATGACCTTGGCCTCATTCCTGCCCTCCGTTGGTTCGTCAAGGACCGGCTTCAGGCGGCGGGGGTCGAGGGACGGCTGGAGGTGACCGGAATCCGGGGCCGGCTTCCAAGTCAGGTTGAGGTGACGGTCTTCAGGGTGGTCCAAGAAGCCCTGACCAATATCATTCGTCATAGTGGGGCGTCCAAAGCTACGGTGCGTCTGAGTCTTAGGGGTTCGGTCCTGGCGGGCATCATAGAGGATAACGGCAAAGGATTGGAACTGGAGAAGGTCCTGGCGGCGCAGGCGCCAGAACAGGGCTGGGGCTTGCGGGGGATGGAGGAACGGGTCCATCTATTGGGCGGATCCCTTGCGGTCCGGTCCCAGCCTGGAAAGGGCGCCACGATAAGGTTCCAGATAAAGTTGCAGGGGGTCCAGGAAGGAGTGCAAGGAAACGAGCAATATTCGGGTATTACTAGCTGACGACCACGGGATCGTTCGGGCCGGCCTGCGCTCGCTCTTGGAGGCGCAGCCAGACATGGAAGTCGTTGGTGAAGCCAGCACCGGACGAGATGCAGTTGAGGCTACCTGCGCACTGATGCCGGACGTGGTGCTAATGGACATAGGAATGCCCGGAATGAGCGGGCTGGAGGCCACCAGGGAGATCGGCAAGCGGGCCCCCGGGGTGCGCGTTCTGGCGCTGACTATCCAGGAGAACGAAGAGTATTTCCTGGCCATGCTCAAGGCAGGAGCCTCAGGTTACATCCTCAAGGAGTCCGAGCCTCAAGAACTGCTTTCCGCACTGAGGGCGGTCTATGGCGGAGGGGCGTTCCTCTCTCCTGCGGTGGCCAAGGTGGTCCTGGAAGGCTATATCAACCGACCGGAGGCTTCCCGGCACGAGGGTCTCTCTGTGAGAGAAGCGGAGATCCTCCGCCTGGCCGTACACGGCCACACCAACCGTGAGATTGCCGAATCCCTTTGTCTCAGTGTCAAGACGGTGGAGAAACACAGGGCCAACATGATGGACAAGCTGGGGCTACGCAGCCGCCAGGAGCTACTCAAGTATGCCCTGCGTAAGGGGCTGATAGATGTGGACGATCTTGAGTGAACCACGGTAATTGAGCGGACTGCGAGGTCGCAGCCGGAATAGGGTGATGCCCTACCGCTAATTGAGGGTCTCACCCCATTTGCAGAATCGCGCCGGAAGCCTAGAATCTCCACGGTACTATCTAACAATAGGAGGTAGCCGTGGAGCCATTCGAGGCAGGGGAGAAGCATCCGGGATTCCCCAATAGACCTGTAGTGGCTTTCGGATTCGTTACGCTCTTAGCGGGCCTAGCCTTGGTGCTGGCAGCGTGTTCCGGGAGTTCGCTCCCCTTCAACGCCCCGGGGGCCACTCCCACTCCCGTTGCCGCGGTCTCAAAGCCGGGGGCTACTAGCCCGGCGAGTACGCCTGCTCCTGCGTCCACGAAACCGGAACCGACCAAGCCTGCTTCGGCCAGTTCATCTAATGCGGCCTCGTCGGGGATCCCCAAGGTACCCCACAAGGTCGAGGGCAGGAGCGACTGTCTGGGATGCCATGGGCAGGACGTCATGTGGCCAGCGCCCTCGAGTCACGTCGGGCGCAACAATGACACCTGTCAGACCTGTCATGCAGTCCTACCAGGCGGCCCGCCGGCGATGCCTCCCAGCATGGCTACCAAGAAACCGTGCACGTCCTGCCACAGCAATCAATCCTTCAGCCCTTTGCCTGCCAGTCATGCGAAGCGGACGGACCAGACCTGCTCGATGTGCCACACCACGGCCAGCAAGTCGCCCCCAACCATGCCGGTGGCTATGGCGAAGCAAACTGCTTGTGTATCCTGTCATGCTCCCAACACCATGGCCCCCGCGCCTGGCGACCATGCCAAGCGCACCAATGTGATGTGCTCGTCCTGCCACGATACGGCGTCACCCGAGCCACCCACCATGCCTTCGGTTATGGCCAAGCAGACCCCGTGCACGAGTTGTCATTCGGCGACAGCGTCGGCCCCCGCCCCGGCCGACCACGCCAAGAGGACCGACCAACAATGTGTGGCCTGTCATACCGTGGCGGCCACCGATCCACCGATCATGCCGCCCGTGATGGCCAAACAGACGGACTGCAACTCCTGCCACAAGCAGGGAGGCATGTCCCCGGCTCCGGCCAGCCATTCCACGCGCACCAATCAGATGTGCGTCGCGTGCCATGGTACCGCGAAGGCTGACCCGCCGGGCCTGCCCTCCGTTATGGTAAAGCTGACGGACTGCAACTCATGTCACACCGGGGGGAAGATGGCCCCGGCTCCGGCCAGTCATGCCAGTCGTACGAACCAGCAATGTTCTGCCTGTCATACTAAGGCGGCCGGCGATCCGCCCAAGGCGCCCCATACCCAGGTGGACAGGCCGGCTTGTACCAAGTGCCACACGGCCACCGTCTTGAAGGTGCTCCCGGCAAGTCACGCCGCCCGCAACGACCCGATGTGTCAGGCCTGTCACGAGCCGACTTCGGCACTGCCTCCGAAGGTACCGCACAAGCTCGAAGGGCGGACTCAGTGCGCGCTGTGCCATGAGGCTACTCAATGATAATCGGGGTGACGCCGGAGGCCGGGTGGCCTCTGGCCATCCCCGGGGCCTGGTCCTGCTTATCGCCCTGATCGCCTTGCCCCTGATCGGCGCATGTTCCCTCTGGCCCCGGCAGGACCCGCTTAGCCGGGGCCAGAGGCTTTTCACCAACCTTTGCTCCTCGTCCGCTTGCCACGGGGCCGGCGGCGACCAGGTCAACGGTGTGAGTCTCTTGTCCGAACGGTTCATGGAATCGCGGACTGACGACACCCTGTTCAAAGCCATCTCTAATGGGAATCGGGCCATGTTGCCCTTCTCGCAGGCGAACGGCGGAGCTTTGTCAGATGGAGACACCAGGGACCTGATCGCCTACCTGAGAGCCACGGCTGGCGCCGCTGCTGACTTGCAGCCGGTAGCAGGAAGTATCGCGAACGCCTCAAGTGCTGGCTCATCCCCAGCAGGCGGCCCAGCTTCCACGTCTCTATCTACCTCGTCGCCCTCCGACAGCAGACCGAAGAAGGGTCTGGCTCCCAACGCCACTTACGTCAGGTACTGCCTTGTGTGTCACAAAGAGGATGGATTTGGTGTGCCGTCTGCCCCGATAGGTTACCGGGGGTTTGTGTCTCGTCTTGGGCAGGAACTGCTGGCCAAGGCTATCAGCCAAGGGGAGAAGACGATGCCTGCGTGGGGAAGCAGCAAAGGAGGACCTATATCCGAGCCTGAGATAGCCGGGCTGGCTGCCTTCATCCTTTCCGCGAGTTCAGACATACCGCCGCCGTCCCCTACGCCCGGGCCGGCCACGCCCACCCCGGAGCCTCCAATGGCGGTCGGCACGATGGAGAGCGGGGGGTCGTCCAATTCCGATCCCGTCGGCAAGGCCCTTTACGACCAGTTTTGCGCCGTCTGTCACCCACAGCCGGGCGTCTTGTCTACCAACACCAACCGGGCGAATGCCCTGAAATACGTCCCAGGGATTACCGACGCCCAAGTGGACATGGTAATCGACTATCTAATGGGAAAGGGCGCCGCGACTACCCTCCCAGCCGCCCTTGGCTCGGGCGGCGCCACCCGGCCTCAGCCGTCGGGTCGGAGTTCAGATGGTCCGCCCCCGGCCATTCCCCACAACATCCAGGGCAAGGTGGATAAATGTCTTCAGTGCCATGCTCGCGGCGCGATGGCGCCCTTCCCCATAGGCCATACCGGCAGAGACGTTGAATGGTGTACCATGTGCCACGAACCTGCTCCTAAGCCTGCTCCTCGCATGACCCATGGTATCGACGATCGGGCAGGCAAGTGCATGTTGTGCCACGATGTGGATGGGGGCGCCACCAGGGTGCCTAGGGATCACGGGAGCCGAGGCCTCGATACCTGTCTCTTCTGTCATCCGGCGCCGTGAGGGCTACTGGGATGGCTGACGCCAGGGGCACGGGGGAGAAGCTTGGGGCCGTGCCGGGAACTCGTGGGCGCCTTGCCTGCCCGGTGAACCTTCCCTTTCGCATCTCAGAGATAGCGATATGGGGCGCCCTGTTCATAACGCCGCTGGCTTTCTGGCCGCCGGCGCAGGAGATGTTCGGGGCGCCCAAGGCCCTTGTCTTGCGCTCCCTATCAGCAGTGGCCATCATCTGCTGGACCTTCGGAGCCCTCACCCGAAGGCGCTCAGGCGTCTATCTGAGCAGCTTCTTCGTACCGGTTGGGGTCTTCCTGGCCGTTAGCCTGGTGTCAACCCTGGCCTCGGTGGCTCCCCGGATCAGTTGGCTAGGCGAGCATTTCCGTTTGGACGGCACGCTAGCCCTCATCAATTTCATTCTCCTTTTCTTTGTGGCGACACAGGTCCTTCGCTCCCGGTCCCAATGGGAGAGGGCCACGCTGGCTGCGATCGCAGGCGCCGTTCCAGTGGGGCTGATCGGGATCTTCCAGGGCTACGGTATTGACATCCCCCTTCTCGGGGAATTCGGATCGGGGTGGAGGGCGTCATCCACCCAAGGGAACCCTGACTTTCTCGGGGCCTATGTGGTCTTGATCTGGCCGCTGGCTGCCGCCTGGGTGCTGAGGGCCGGATCCAAGGCGGAGGCCGCGACTGCAGGAGCAATACTTACGGTCCTGCTCGCGGCCCTGGTGTTGTCCTACACCAGGGGCGCCTGGATCGGCGGCGTGGTGGGGGGCCTCGTCCTGGTGGCGCTGGCAAAGCAGCGCCCAGCCCGCTGGACACGCGTAGCGGCGCCGGTGGCCTGCGCTTTCCTGGTGGCGACCCTGCCCCAGCTATCAGGGGCAAGCCTCGCCGGGGCCGGAGATCAGGTCTCGGCCCCTGGGATCGAGGCCACCGGGGGCCCGACGGTCGGCGATACCCTGGCATCCATGACCAACCCGACGGTTGGAACCGCCCAGGTACGTCTCTGGTTGTGGGAAACCGCCGTCGCACTCATCCGGGAGAAGCCGGTTCTGGGTACCGGGCCCAATTCCTTCGTGTCCGTAGCCAGCCCGTATCTGCCTCTGGGCTACATCGCCGGCACCGAATCCAGGTACCCGGACAAGCCTCATAATCAGTACCTGGAGCTTGGTGTCAGCAGCGGATTACTGGGACTTGGCGCGTATCTCTGGGTGCTGTTTGCATTTGGGCGCCGGGTCTTCCGGTGGCTCCCGCAACAAGCCTCCGGCCGGCTTCGTCTGATGGTGGTCGGATTGGTGGCCTCCTGGGCCGGATTCGTGGCACAGGACTTTTTCTTGTTTCAGGTGCTGGATTCTGGCGCAGTGTTTTGGATCCTTATGGGATGCACCGTGGCGATAACCGGTAAGCACGGGGCGGTCCTCCGTTGCCGCCTGGCCTTGCCCCGGGGAGGTCTTCCAGCCCTTGCCGGTCTGGCAGCCTCGGCCGTGGTACTGGCCGTCTGGATTGCCTGGAGAAGTTTCACCGCCGACCTGTATTTGGGAGAAGCCGAGACACTCGTCGGCGGAAGCCACGTCGGCGGGGACGCAGCGCTTTACTACGAGAAAGCCCTTCAGATCGACCGGGACGATGGATTCGTCCTCATGCGATACGCCTTCTTTCGCCTTTTCGATGCCCAGGTTACCGGCAACGCGGCGCGTCGACAAGAATCCGCCCTGACCGCCAACGTTTTGCTCAGTCATGCCATCGAAGTTAATCCCAGGTTGGCGCTGCTATATCAGAGGCGGGCCGAGGCGCTGGAGCTTCTGGGAAGGCGAGACAATGAGGTGTTGGCTGACTACAGGAAGGCGGTGGAGCTCTATCCGTACAGCGTGTCGGCCAACCGCTCCTTGGCAGCGAAGCTTCACCAGTTGGGGAAGCCGGAAGAAGCGATCCGCGCCGAGCTAAGGATACTGGAGGTCCAGCCGAACGAGGCGGACGTCCTCTACGATCTCGGCCTCGACTACGCCAGCTTGCGCCTCTGGGACCAGGCGCTTCAGGCGTGGCGGAATGGGGTCTCGGTGGCGCCCAATGACGATGGTCTAACCTACCGGCTGGGCACCGCCTTCGAGGCCCGTGGGCAGGTTCCGGCGGCCCGAGAAGCGTACGCCAAGGCTATCTCAATCAACCCCCAAAATGCCAGCGCACTGGAGGCATTGAGTCGGCTGGAGTCGGCGCCGTGACCAATTGGGGGCTAACCCTACCCCCGCTAGGCGGGCATTCCCCTATTCAGCCGGGACGTGCCGACCCGTTTCGGGAATTCGGTATGGCAATGATAATGATAGTCGGTGTGAGGAGGAGGTTTTAATGCCGCGTTTTCTGAATGGCGCTGTATTCTGGGTTTCCGAAAGGGGGCTGACCGTGCTGGCCATCGCTGTGGCCGTGGTGGTGGCGGGATACGGGGCATACTTCTACGTAGACCAGTACCGTCCCTTCGGCCCCGGGGATTCGACGCTGTCAAGCCTGCGGGGGGCTGTAGAGAAGAGACCCGCCGACGTGATGGGACGGATTCGCTTGGCCACGGGGTATATTGACGCCGGGATGTATGACGCGGCTGAGGCAGAGTTCCTGGAACTGTTGAAGGCGGACGCCGGGTTTTCCACGGCTGTGACGGGGCTCGGCCTGGTCTATTTCAAGCAAGGGAAGTATCCCCAGGCGCTGGAGCAGTTCGATGAGATAATCCGGGCTCAGGAAGGCACGAAATACGCTGAACTCAGCGCTGACTTGAACAACGCCTACTATTATACCGGTGTGATATTCATGAAGACGGGGCGTCTGAATGAGTCCGAGCAGAGGCTTCGCGGAGCCATCTTGACCAACCCGGCGGACGGGGAGGCGCGCATGTACCTGGGATGGGTCATGTGCCAACTGGGGCGATGTCAGGAGGGATTGTCGGAAACGAACTTCGCCGTCCTGTTTGACCCGGAAAATCCGGAGCCTCATTACTATCAGGGCTTGGTTCTGGAGAAGATGGGGCAGAAGGCCGACGCAGCCACCGAGTTGAGTCTGGCGCTGAAGTACAGGTCGGATTTTGCGGAGGCTTCTGAGGCTTTGCGCAGAGTCAAGGGGGGATAGGGGTGATGGGTAGGGAAGCTGTTCCAGGCAGTGGGCCGGTCTTTCGCTGGAATCAGGCGGATCCCGGTCCGTCCGCCCCTCGCCGCGTCGCCAGCAAGAAGCGTCTGGTTATCGGCGTCTTGCTGTTGGTCGTCCTGATCGCAGTTGCCGGATCGTGGGCAATTCATCTGGTAACCCGGCGTCCGGTGCTGCAGGTGGTGCCCATCCCGATCGCTTCCAGAGGGCCAGGAACAGTCTCGGCGAACTTCGAAAACAATCTGGTGCTGGGTGTGGTCCAGGCGGCTGATGTGCAGATCACTCCGGATGGCAGAAAGGTACCTCCGCTTTCGGAAATACGAGGTCTTGCGGTGAGCTGGGACGGCGCCAGGATATATGCAGCCGATCCGGGGACCGGGGTCGTAACCGTATTTGACAGGAGCGGGAAGGCCCTGAAGGTCATTGGATCCGAAGGCAAGGGTAAGCTGCGCGGGCCGACCACGGTTGCCGAGGCCCCGGATGGACGAATCTTCGTCGTCGACCGGCTGGAAAACCGGCTGGTGGTGTTCGACAGCAACGGAGTCTACCTGGAGGCGTTCCGCCCTGCGAACATGCCATCCAACTTCGCCTTTGTGCCTATATCGGTGGCTTTCAGCAAAGATGGAGCTTTCTACCTGGGTGATGGCGACGGACCGGTCTACGTCTTCGACAAGGAAAGAAATCTGCAGCGCAGGCTGACCCCGCCTGGCGGCGTCTTCCAATCTGCATGGGGCGTGTCCGTGAATTCGGCGGGGCAGGTCGCGGTAACCGACAGCAGCAACATGAGAGCCTTTGTCTTTAGGGCGGACGGCACTCTGCAGGCGACTCTGGGCAGTGCTGGATCCGGCTCGTCGTCGCTCAGCTTGCCGAGGAGCATCGCCATCGATGAGCGGGGCCGAGTGTTCGTTTCGGATACCTTTTCGCACCGTATCCAGGCGTACAGCGCTGATGGAGCCTATCTGGGATATCTTGGCCAGGAAGGGAATCTGGATGGCCAGCTTAACTTCCCGGAGGGGGTTGCCGTGGACAATGAGGGCGCCCTCTACGTGGCCGACCGCGGGAATAAGAGAGTACAAAGCTGGAGATACTAGAAAGGGGGTGACCTGGGGGCTGAACTTGTGTTGACTTGAACATGGGCCTGAGCGGAGAGAGCGGAAGCAGTATCTGTCTATGCTTATCTGGAGGTGAACCCTGAAACCGCGTATTTGGAAACTGGGGCTTACGGGCGTGGTCGTCTTTGCGTCCATGCTCTTCCTCGCGGGCACGGTGGCTGCCGATGAGGGCCCGCACGGCGGCTTTACCGCCACTACGCAAAGATGCCAGGGCTGCCACAGCCCGCACCGAGCACAAAGCGAAAGGATCCTGAGGGGCGGGACCGGCACGGTATATAGCTTCTGCGTTACCTGCCATGGTCCTGCCGGAGACGCCCACACCAATGTCGTCGACGGTGCATGGATGACCGGGTCTGCAGTCTTCGCTGCCTCGTCAACCTACGGGACCGCAGGCAAGCAACTCAACGGTGGTAAGTTCAGCGCATCTTCGACGCATTCGGTGGCTACCGAGTCGACTGGCCTCACCATGTGGGGCAGCAGCACCGCCATCACCAGCACAGTGCAAGGGACTGACGTGGCCATGACGGGCGCTTTTAGCTGCACAAGCTGCCACAGCGTTCACGGCAGGACGATCGCGAGAGTGCTTAGTGATCCCAACACCCTCGTCACTCAGCCTGGCAACGGCGGGAAGGACAACTACCGCCTCTTGAACGGAGGCACCGCGCCGGTGATGAGTTGGGAGAGCACTGGCAACACGGGAGCTACCAAGAGCTACACATCTCAAGCCCTGGCGTCCGGCATGGAGGGCTTCTGCGCCAAGTGCCACGCTGACTATAACACCATGACGCGGGCGAACACGGAAACGCCCAACAAGCCCAGTCAATCCGGCTATGCCCATCCGATTGGCCTGACTCTTTCGTCGTCGAACATGCGGAATAGACTGGGCAACGGCGGGTACAGGCTGCCTGTAGAGCGGGATAACGCTTTCGGCACCGCGTACTCGGTGGTACAGGCCACTCCGTTGATTTCCGGAACCGCTACGGTGGTGGGGAGCTACAGCGCTGACGACCACCTCACCTGCACGACCTGCCACTATGCGCACGGCAGCGATGCGACTGAGGCCAACTCCGCCTGGACCGCTGAGTTCAATGCGGCCGGCGATGCGTCATTGCTGCGCTTCAACAACAGGACTGTCTGCCAGTCGTGCCATGCCATGGGCTCGGTTAGCGGCAGCAATCCTCCTGTCTATTACTACTCAGAATAGAGTCCTTGGGTGAACCGGGCGGCAGCCGGAGCAGGTCTTCTGCTCCGGCTGTGCCCAGTCCATCCGGCCTTGTCCCGCAGGTAGCGGGGCAGGGATCAGTAAGGTGTCTGTGCGATCTCTCAGCGTCAGATGGAACTCGTGCATTCGGAGATTGCGGTCAAGATCAAAGAGAACATGGAGTTCTCCGGACAGGAGGCGATCCATGAAGCCAAGTGGATGGCGGGTCTTGTCCGCTGTCACGGCTACCCTGCTGGGAGCATTGTTCTTGGCGGGGACCGTGGCGGCCGACGAGGGGCCTCACGGCGGGTATTCCGCTACAACGGGCAAGTGCCAGTCCTGTCACAGCCCGCACAGGGCTGGTAGCCTGTATATCCTGCGCGGGGGCTCGGGCACAATCTATGGTTTCTGTATAACCTGTCACGGTGGGGGCGATGCGCGCACCAACGTTCTGGCGGGGCAATGGACAGCCGGGGATGCCAGCTTCGGAATTCCGAACAGCTATGGTGATGCTTCGAAACAGTTGAATGGTGGCCGTTTCTCATCGGGCACCTCGACTCATAGCGTCAGCGGAGAGCAGATCGGCCTCACGATCTGGGGCGGTAACGATATCACTGGTGAGGACGTCGCGATGAGCAGCGCCTTTCGGTGCACTACTTGCCATGACCCGCACGGCAAGACCCTTGCAGACGTAGGGGGTACGGGGACGCAGGCGAACCTCAGGACCGACAACTATCGCTTGCTGAATATGGCCCCTGTGAAGAGCTGGGAGTCCGAGTCCAACCTTGGCGCCGGGGTCACAAAGAGCTATACTCGTGTGGCGTGGCAGGGAGACGGGTTTATGCCAGGGGGCATCACGATGTTCTGTGTCTCCTGTCATGCCGACTATCTGGCCCAGGGAATGGCAGGAGGGGTGACGCCCAACCGCCCGTCAGGTATTGCCTGGGGCCATCAGATCGGCATGATGCTGACGCCAAGCGAATACCAATCGAACCTGCAGGCCAGCGCCTACAAGCTGCCGCTAGAGATCACCAGTGTGAGCTCGAGCTTCAAGTACTATTCGGTGGATTACAGCAATCCTACTGCGGCGGCGGCCGCTACTATAACCAGGACTAACGGGACGGCCGGTACTTTTGACGGAAGCAAGGACAAGATTGGCTGCGTTCCCTGCCATAACGCCCATGGGAGTGTGGCGGTAGAGACCGAGCAATACGCCCAGAACGCGACTGGGGACCCCTCCCTGCTGCGTTTCAACAACCGAACCGTCTGCCAGTCCTGTCACGCCAAGGGGATCTAGCGTGGCGGGAGTATCCTGACCGACCGGGATTCTTCTTCGTCGCCGGGTGGCGGACGTATTTCCGCCACCCCCCCCTTGCCGTGCGCCCCACCCGGCGCTATAATCCTATCAGGATATGAGATGGGCGAGAAACCAATAGTCCGGCGGAGGCGGTATTTCCTAAGGGAGGGTTCACAGCCTCGCCTGATTCTAGGGATTCAGCTCATCTATTTCGCCCTGCTCTTGATCGGCGGCGCCATCTTCTACTATGTCACTCAGAGAGATCTGGGAGAGACCTACTTCTCCGCCCACGTGACCGTCAAGAATGTCAGCGAGATACTGCTGCCGACCTTGATCGGAATGAACCTCCTGGGCATCGTCATCTCCATTGCCGCCAGTGTGTTCTTCACTCACCGTATCGCCGGGCCTGCGTTCAGCCTAGCCCGGATGTTGAGAGGCGTGGGCCAGGGTGATTTGAGCGCGACCGTTCACTTCAGGAAGAACGATGAGCTCAAAGAATTGAACCAGGCCTCCAATGAGATGATCGATGGCCTGAACAACCGGTTGGGCATCATCAAGGAAGGCGCGTCGCGGGTGGGGCGGGTGGCGGGCGAGGCCGGCGTTGTTTTACGGGGTGGTGAGGCTTCTCGAGATGGCGGCAGGATGGCGGAGGAGTTGGAGGCGGAGGTCGCTTCTCTGGTCCAGAGCCTGGAGCACTTCAAGCTGCGAGGCCAGAGAGGACCCTAGGATTCAACGGCAAGTCGGGCGGGAATGAACGATATCAGCATGGCGCCCCCTTCTCCTTGGAGGCGCTGGCTTTGGGTGGTGGCCATCCTTTGTGTCCTGGCGTTTGGGGTGGTCTCCGCCGGCGTCCTTCTCAGGGTCAGCACCACCGATAGCCTGCCGGTCTTCGTGCGCCCGGTTACGGGCGTCTCCGAGGTCAAGGTCGTTCCCGCCTCCAACTGGAGAGATGCCCGGCAGGGAGACCCTATGGCGCCGGGAGATTCGGTACGAGCGCTCCCAGGGGGAAGCGTCGTATTGGCCTATGCCGATGGCAGCTTGCTGGTCTTGACTGGCGGCGCCGAGGTCAAGGTGTCGGATTCATCTCAGGGCCGGGAGCAGCCCTTGATGTGCTCCTTCCAGACCTTCTTCGGCTGCGATGACGTTTCCGGATACTCCTTCGTGACCACTGTCATCGCCGGGGGGGCTCAGGCTCGAATCCAGCGTTCCCCGAATAATTCTAGGTCCTTCCAATTGCAGACCGCCAACTCCATCGCCGAGGCCAGAAGCACAGTGTTCGAGGTGGAGTTGGACCAGGGGGGACGAGCCATGTGGCGCACCGTCGAGGGGCAGGTTTCAGTCGGGTACCTGGTCCAACGTGAAGATGGGACTCTCGCAGCAACTGCTACGCTGCTCGATGCGGGAGCGACGCTCGATGTAAAACCCTTGCCCCCGTTGGAGACCTCCAGACTGGCGGAAAGGGCGGGCCTGATGGCAGCGGCCCGGGAGGCCGTGCATAAGGCGGCCACATCTGAGTTCGTAGTAGACCTAGCCAGGGAGGGGAAGGCGCTTTCTTTTCCAACGCCCATCGGTCAGATCGCGGCGAAGCCGGCTGCCTCCGCCAGGGCGTCTCAGATGTCAGAGGCGGGCACCTCCTGTCTGGAGTGCCACCAGGAGCTGAACGCCAAGCTACAGGGCAAATCCCGTCATCAGCCCTTTGTGACCGGCATCTGCGCCAACTGCCACAGTTACTCCCACGACGGCGCCGGCGAGCATCGGACTGCAGTCGCCGACATTGCCCTCTGCAGCTCGTGTCACCCCCAGAACCTCATGGGCTCCTCTCACCCCGTAGGCCCCCAGCTCATCGATGCCGTTACTAGGGGACCGCTGACGTGCAGCAGCAGTTGCCACGACCCCCACGGCTCCCCTTACAAGGCATTGAGCAGGGTTGGAGAAGGCGACAGGTTGTGCATGAACTGTCACAACCCTGGCAGCCTCGGTCGGTAGTCCCCTGGCGCTACCCCGGCCCGGATAGGCCCGTCGGCGTCGATGGTGATCTCATTCATGATGGGTTCTCTCCTGACTGATGGCCCAGGCGTGATGGGTTCTTCCCTGACTGATGGCCGGGGCCGGCGACTGGAGCTAAGCAGAAGGCTGAAAGCCTGACCTATGGTAGCCCAGGGCAACGCCCAGGGTGGGGCAGAGACAAGGTCGAGAGCCCTGAAGGGGCGCTCTAATCTGCCAGGTGAGTTGTAGATAGGGTCATGAAAGGCACGCCGGGTTAGACCGCTCCGGAGCGGGCAGCCACGATCTTCGTAAGCCTCCTGCTGAATATCGATAGTGCCACCAGTCCCAGGACCATGCTGAACCAGAGCGTGCAGAAGCGAATTAGGAGTGTGGACACCACAGCCCGCTCAGGGGTCAACCCCAGGAGAAGTTGCGACAGTCCCGTGATACCCCCCTCGGCGACCCCGAGGCCACCCGGGAGCATTACTAGAGACCCGGCCAATATGGACGTGTTCATGATGAAGGCCGCATGGGTAATCAGAGGCAGATTCACCTCCAGTCCCATGCCTGCCAGGATCATGACGAAAGCCAGGGATTCCGACCCCCAGGAGAAGAACCCCAGACCGATGCCGACAGCCAGACTGCGAGGCTGCAGGAGACTCTGGGCGCTATCGAGGAAGTCCCTCAGATGGTGGGCCCTGGTCGACAGCACCGGCAGCTTCTCCCCGATAGACAGCAACCGGTCGGCCAGTGGCCGGTACTGCACGACGAACACCAGGAAGGCCGCCAACCCGAGGACCGAGGCGGCAACCTGCCAGCCAGATTGGGTTGTCAGCAAACCGACAGAGGCCAGGGCGAGCATGGCCACCGCGTCGGTGAGCCTCTCGGCCACCAGGATGGGGGCGGATTTCCCGATGGGGACCCCCTGCGACTCCTTCAGGAGATAGCTCTTAAGCCACTCGCCCACCTTGCCAGGGGTAACGACCATGGCAAGGCCGCTGAAGAACATCATGAAGCTGTCTAGAACCGGTGTTGCCCCGGCGCCGATGACGTGCAGGTAATAGTGCCACTTGGCGAAACGCAAGAGGTAGTTCACCAGGGTCAGTCCCAAGATAAGCGGGATGAGCCCCCACTGAAAGACGGAGGCAACTTGGCCGATCTGAGCGAAGTCGCCATAGGCCATGAGGGCCACCACTACCACCAACCCCAGGACCAGGGATACCAACAAGCGTCCGCGCAGCTTTTCTAGTGACACAGCCTCACCTGGTCAATGTTCATCGCCATTAGTGTCCTCTGAGGCTACCCCAAACCCCTCACGGGGGTCCAAGGTACGCCTTCGGCGTTTCTTTGATAAGTGTTCAGGGGGACACCCCCTGAAACCCCCGGCGGGGCAAGCCCCTGCACCCCGCTGCAAGTGGCCTTCGGCCCCTACACCCACTTCGTTCAAGGGGGTAGTCAAGAAGGGGGATC
>ORJL010697937.1_pt1 | contig 15279 bp, 12 predicted proteins | sample 1779941 | NCBI WGS metagenome assembly ORJL01 (sample SAMEA104232317, study PRJEB22302) | groundwater metagenome | biome: forest; feature: aquifer; material: groundwater | place: USA | collected 2011-08-07 | depth 5.8 m | reverse complement strand
GTTGCACTCGACTCGAAGTCTCTTCTTGGTGTGAAGTTCGCTGTGCCCAAGCGCGGAAAAAAACGCTCACTCATTAAAATGGCTAATGCGGCGGCAGGCGCGCATCTTACCGGCAGCGCTGCCTCGTGGGAACGCCACGCCGCCCGCGCTCATACTGGACTTACTGAACTTAAACTACTACTTAAACTTCCAAGCCTACCCAAACGCATCGAAGGCTATGATATTTCAAATATCCAAGGCAAGGACGCTGTCGGCTCGATGGTGGTGCTAACAGATGGTGTGCCTGACCCAGCGCAATACCGCAAGTTCCGCATCCAGGGGCCAAGCACTTCAAACGACTTTGCCATGATGGCCCAAGTGCTCGTACGGCGCTTTACCAAAAACAAGGACTGGCCTAAGCCCGACCTTGTCATGTTGGACGGTGGTTTGGGCCAACTGTCGGCCGTGCAACGCGCTTTTCAGGAAACGAACACTCATATCCCTTTAGTCGCACTTGCTAAACGCGAGGAAGAGCTTTACTTGCCTGGACAGAAAAAGCCACTCAAACTTTCACGCGATAACTCCGGCCTACTGCTACTAATGGAGCTTAGGGATGAGGCCCATCGTTTTGGGATTACCTTTTTTAGAAAACGCCACCGTCAGTCAGCTGTCAGCTCGGGTTGGGATGAGCTGCCGGGAGTTGGACCCGTGACCAAACGTAAACTTAAGGTCGCCTTTGGCACGCTCGCCAACTTGAGGCGTGCACCATTAGCCAAACTTACTGAACTGCTGGGCCAAAAACGGGCTAAAACTTTACAGCACTACCTAGGCTAGGCAGCTATTGACTTTTTTTACGTAACTAGTATTATGTATTGTTAAACAGAATTAACTGTCCCAAAAACCAACCCCAAAACTAACTTAAGGAACCAGCATGAGAAAAAATATACTAGCCATACTTTTACTTGCTGCCATTGGCGGCGCGCTCATAATCAAAACTCGAAAAACCAATCAAGAACAGCCCCAGGAAGAAACAACCCCGATCAAGGATAAATACAAAAACAATTTTTGCCACCGCTCTACTTTTTAGAGCGGTGTTTGCTTTAGTTTAAAATGGGCTTTGCACCTGCATCGACACGGTTTCGGGGGGCAGTTCAGCTATGAAGCGCGAAGGAATGCCGGGGGATAGTTTACCAAAGAGTCGGCGATTAACCGCATACACGAGAGTTGCGCGGGTGCGAGCGCGGGTCAAAGCCACGTACGCTAGCCGGCGTTCTTCCTCAAGCTGCCTAGGGTCATCAAGCGACGACGTGTGGGGAAACAATCCTTCTTCCATACCAACGATAAATACTGTGTCGAACTCTAAACCCTTGGCAGCGTGCGCCGTCATTAACGTAAGTCCGCCTTTTTTTTCATCAAAACTATCCTGGTCCTGCCATAAGCTAACATCGGTCAGGAACTTAATCAGCGGCTCGCGACCTTTGCCAGGGCTTCGTCCTTCGGCCACGGTTTTTAATTCTTCGATATTCTCAAGGCGCGCCTCACCAGAACTCGTGCCATCACGCAAATGTTCTACTAAGCCGCCCTGCGCCACGGCTGTGCCGATGAGCTCGGCCACGGTTAGCTGCGACAGCTCACGATTCAATCGGCGGATAAGTTTGGTGAAACTAAGCAGCGCTTCTTGTTGTGCCGGCTTAAGCTGCAACTCAATGGCTTCGGCAGCTTCTAATATAGGGAGTTGCTTATCTTGCGCCAGCTTAAGCACTTGTTCGATAGTGCTAAGCCCAACCCCGCGCGGCGAGCTTAACACCGCCCGCTCAAAACTAGCGCCATCTGCCGGGTTAGCAATGAGCCGCAAGTACGCTAGAACGTCCTTAACTTCACGGCGCTCGTAAAAACGCACCGCACCAACGAGTTGATAAGGCAAACCGGCTCTTAAGCAGACTTCTTCGAGCGCACGGCTTTGTGCATTGGTGCGGTACAACACTGCAAACATTTTCAAAGCCTCGCGACTCCCTTGGTAACGCTTAACCTGCATGTATGAAGGCAGAATGCGGTCCAGTACGCCAATTTCTTCTTCGCGAGTAAATTCAACTTCGCCATCGTCGGGCGCGGCCGGGCGGTCCGATGGGCTGGCGACCAGCCGACTAACTTCTGCCATCACAAACCGCGCTTCGGCGACTTCGTCCTCAACTTCGACCACACTAATTGGTTCGCCCTCCACATTCTCTGTCCACAGTATTTTATCGGCTTTAAGTTCGGCGTGCGCCATCACGGCATTTGATGCCTGCACAATAACCTTGGTCGAGCGATAATTTTGCTCGAGCTTTATTACCTTGGCCTCAGGGTAATCTTGCTCGAACCTCAATATGTTGCCAAAGTCTGCCCCGCGCCAACCGTAAATTGATTGCCAGTCGTCGCCGACTACGCACAAGTTACGATACTTTTGCGCCAAGAGCTGCGTCCATACGTACTGCGCTCTATTTACGTCCTGATATTCATCAACCAACAGATAGCGGAAAGTACGCTGATATCGTTCTAGTACTTCGGGATATTCCTGCCATAGCCGCACGGTTTCACCTATAAGATCGTCAAAATCAAGTGCCTTATTATGGCGCAGTAATTCTTGATACTTTACATACACGCGGGCGACGAGCTCGGTAAAAAAATCCTGCGCCACGTCGCGCGCATAATCTTGCGGCCCCATGAGGTCGGCTTTGGCCCGCGAGATGGCGGCGAGCACCGCACCAGGTGGTACGCGCTTTGTGCCATAGCCAAGATCCCTAAGCGCCTGCTTTACCAGCGACTTTTGATCGTCTTCGTCATAGATGGAAAACCCGGCTGGATAGCCCAGGTGTTTAGCCTCACGCCGCAGGAAGCGGCATGACACGGCGTGAAACGTACCCACCAGCGGGCCAATCGTGGCGTTCAATGGCCGACGCAACAGCTCGCCAACTCGTGTGCGCATGGCCTGTGCCGCTTTATTAGTAAAAGTAACGGCTAGTACGGATGAAGCCGGCACCTTACGCACGGCAATAAGATACGCCAATCGGTGCACCAGCGTGCGCGTTTTACCGCTTCCAGCACCAGCCAGCACGAGCAGTGGCCCATCGGCCGCCACGACCGCGGTTCGCTGCGGCTCGTTCAATCCACCTAAAAAATCAAGGGTTGACATAAAAGGACCGGTCGTGGGTTGACAGTCGCCTATAGACATGGTATCCTGCGTTCGCACGTAAAAGCATAGCCAAGCTTTTTTATTTTGACTGAAATGGAGCGTTACGTCCAAATAGCACAATTGATTGTTGCTGTCCTACTCATCCTGTCCATCATGCTGCAGCAGCGCGGCGCGGGCTTGGGGGGAATTTTCGGTGGCGAGGGCAATGTCTATCGCACCAAGCGAGGCTTAGAAAAAGGGCTCTTTGTAGCGACCATTGTACTCGCGGTAGTGTTTTTCGGCCTGTTGGTATGGAACCTGTTCGCCTAAGGTAGTTTTACCACCTATCTCACCTTTTGCACGCATTAGAATCTTCTGCTCGCGGCACTCCGCCTATGCGGGGATGCGCGAACTTGGGCAATTCTTGTACGGCAGCTACGAGAGGGCAATCCAGCATGAACTTACGCAGCTGGGCCGCCGGCGCCACCCTACCTTACGGCAGCTTGGTTTTCTACCCCGCGTTCTCACTCGACACGAACGTCGCACTGCCTTAAGCCTAGTCGGCCTGGCACTCGTCAGCAGCTTACTCATCACTTGGCGCTGGTACGGCCGACACACCGTCGTTGTACCAACAGTAGGCGGTGAGTATGCCGAAGCCATCATCGGTACATCTCGCACTGGTAACCCGCTGCTGGCAGCTACCGATGCTGATCGTGACCTAGCTTATCTGACTAGTCGGGGGCTATTCCGGCACGACGATAGCGCCAAAGTTGTGCCTGACCTGGCCGCTAGTTGGACCACGAGCCCTGATCAAAAAAGTTATCGTGTTACGCTACGACCAAATCTACATTGGTCTGACGGCACACCACTTACCGCGACCGATGTCGAATTCACTTACCAAAGCGTACGCGACCGCAATATTGGCAGCCCGCTGGCCGCGAGCTTCGAAAGTGTAACCGCCAAGCGTGAGGACGACCTTACCACTGTCTTCACACTACCCGAACCTTACGCGCCGTTCCTAAGCGCACTAACACTGGGGCTTATCCCAGCTCACATTTGGCAAGGGGTGCCGCTGACTGACTGGCGCAATGCTAACGCGAACCTTGAACCAGTTGGTGCCGGCCCCTACCAAGTAAAACTAGCAACTAACGACCGGCAAGGCGAACTTAAGAGCCTTACCTTAGAACCCAACTCTTTCTTCCACGAGCCGGTACCGTTCCTTACCAAAGTTGTACTCAAATTCTACCCCGACAGCGCCAACGCTTTAGCAGCCTTGCGCGAGGGCAGCGTCGACGGGCTGGGGGGTGTGAGCCCTGAATCAGCGGCTTCGATGAGCGAACTGCGCTTTATTCAATACTCGCTTAACCTGCCACAATACACGGCCTTATTCTACAACCTTAGGCTAGAAGGGGTGTTGAGTTCTAATCTAGTACGACAAGCTCTTAGTTACGCTATCAACCGCCCCCAGCTTATCGAACAGGCTATGGGTGGCAGAGCACTGCCGGCGACTACGCCATTCACTTCGGGTGAGTTGCGGTTACGCGCTGGTGGGCAAGGCACCAGCTACGACCCCAAACGTGTCAGTGACCTGCTGCAACAAGCGGGGTACAGTCGCGCCGACAAAAACTCGCCTTACCTTGATAAAGACAAAAAAGAGTTGTCCATTACTATAACCGCGGCCAATAGCACCGAACATACGGCCGTAGCGCACGCAATTAAAGATCAGCTAACGAACCTTGGCATTACCGTTCAACTGAACCTAGTACCACACGAACGGTTGCAGATGGATGCGCTGCCGCAGCGCAATTACGAAGTTTTACTGGCTCGCGAACTGACTGGCTTTGACCCTGATCCATACCCGTTCTGGCATTCATCACAAACCGAGGCACTCAACCTTTCTGGTTTTAAACACCACGATGCCGACACCCTGCTCCAGGAAGCACGCCGTCAGGCTGACTGGGGCCAGCGCATCGACCGTTATGTTAAATTTCAAAATATCCTCAACGAAGAACACCCCGCTACATTCCTATACACCACCGGCTACACCTACGCCGTCAGCCGTGCCCTTACGGCAAAGGCGCCGACGATAATCGCCGAACCAGCGGAACGCTTCCGCAACCTAAACCTTTGGTACCGCGCAACGGAACGACAGTTCAGGTGGTAAGCTAGGTACGTTATTCCCACCCAGCTGGGGGGCGAGTGGCGGAACTGGCACATAGTCTTATGCGGCTGGGGGGCGAGTGGCGGAACTGGCATACGCGCTAGCTTCAGGAGCTAGTGCCCGCAAGGGATTGAGGGTTCGACTCCCTCCTCGCCCACCAAGCGCATAAGACAATACGTCTCGACGTCCGTCGGGATGACCGCAAGGCTTTGGACCAAGCCCCCTGCCCCGCCTGCCGGCAAGGCAGGTAACGAACGAGTGAAGCGAGTTCTGCTGGCGGGGTCCTTGCCAACCACCTAGGCGCGAATCGCCCGACTGATATCGAACTCGGCATCCTATATAAGTGACTAATCAAATCTACTGCTGCAGTTATACATAACGCAGCCTAACAACGGTGTATCTACTTATTTCGAGCACTTACACCCATCTAACCGTACTCACATACTAACCAACTATGATAGAAATAAAATCACATAAATTTAATCCACAACCAAACCGTCCTCGGCACGGCTCTTTTGGCGCACGCCGCAGCGGCCCACCGCCTAGCCGCCAGAACGCACCTATCGACCGTACTGGTGCCTGGCTCGCCGGCGGACAGCCGCGTCCTGCTACTCGTGGCCGCGGTGTCGTCGCTAATCCAGTGGCGGTACCTAACGATAACGGCGCACCCAAGCTTAAAATTATCACCCTCGGCGGACAGGAGGAAGTTGGTCGCAACATGACCATATTCGAGTATGGCCGCGACATTGTCATCCTTGACATGGGTCTGCAGTTCGCCGAAGAGGACATGCCCGGCATTGATTACATCATTCCGGACGCGAGGTACCTTAAAGGACGCGAGCGCGATATTCGGGGCGTGGTGCTGTCCCATGGGCACCTGGACCACATTGGCGCCATACCCCACCTTATGCCCAAGCTGGGCTGGCCGACTGTCTACGCCAGCAAAATGACGCTGGCACTTGTCCGGCGGCGACTTGAGGAATCAAACCTGCAGCGCTACTTAAAAGCGGTCGAAATTAAATCGGTCGACGAACATATTCAACTCGGGGCGATGCGTGTCGGTTTCTTCGATGTTACGCACAGCATCATGGATGCCTTCGGCGTCATAATTCAAACTCCGGTCGGCAACGTCATTCACCCTGGCGACTGGCGCTACGACCTGAACCCAGTTACAGGCAAGCCGACTGACTTTTCACACCTAGCGCGCTGGAACACGCACACTACGCCATCGATTTTGATGATGGAATCGCTTGGCTCGACCAAGGAAGGCAGCCAGATCTCGGAGCTCGACGTCTTTCGCACTGTCAAGCGTGTTATCGAACACGCGCCAGGTCGAGTAATTGTCGCCACTTTTGCCTCCATGGTCGAACGCGTCGGCTGGCTTATCTCGATCGCTGAGCAACTCGGCAAAAAAGTTGCACTCGACGGCTACTCCATGAAAATGAATGCCGAAATTGCCAAAAAAATCGGTTACCTAAAATTCAAGCAGCAAACACTCATCGACGTTAAGCGGATACATGATTACCCCGACAACAAAGTGATTGTGGTGGCGACCGGTGCTCAAGGCGAGGACAGGGCTGTGATGATGCGCATTGCGACTGGTGTTCACCGCTCCATCAAGCTCAAAAAGTCGGACACGGTGATTTTTTCTTCCTCGGTTATTCCAGGGAATGAGCGCACTATTCAACGCCTTAAAGATACGCTCTACCGTCAGTGCGATAACGTAATTCACAAAGAAATCATGGGTGTCCACGGCGGTGGTCATGCTTTGATTGAGGATATTAAGCTCTTAATTCGTCAGGTTAAGCCGCATTATCTATTGCCGGTGTACGCGAACCATTACCTGCTGAAGGAAGCGGGCAAGGTAGCAACCTCGATTGGCTTCCCGCCGCAAAATATATTCATACTCGACAACGGCAGCATCGGCGAGTTTACTCACCAAGGGTTTAAAATTGCGCCGCAAAAAATCCCTATCGAGTACGTGTTCGTGGATGGCCTGGGGGTGGGCGATGTCTCGCACGTCGTGATTAGGGACCGACAAATGCTGGCGGGTGATGGTATGGTAGTGGTGGTGGCGACCATCGAGGGCAAAACCGGCAAACTGGTCGGCAGCCCAGATATAATTTCGCGCGGCTTCGTTTACATGAAAGACAATAAACGATTAATTGATGAGATGCGCGCCAAGGTTCGCAGTATTTTAAAAATCGAACCAGGCAAGGCTGTGCCCGACGAGCTATACTTAAGGGACAAACTGCGCAACGACCTGGGGCAATTCCTGTTCCAAAAGATCGAACGCCGACCCATGATATTACCAGTCGTAATTGAGGTATAATAAATATATGTTCCCCAAGAATAAGGTCATATTCTCCGGCATGCAACCCTCGGGCGAGCTGCACCTTGGTAATTACCTCGGGGCCCTGAAGAACTGGGTGCATCTGCAGGAGGATAACCGCTGCACCTTCGCCATCGTGGATTTACACGCCATTACCATACCTTACGACCCTAAGATGCTGCCACAGCGCGTCCTCGACATGGCGCTCGATTTCTTGAGTGCTGGACTCGACCCAGACAAGGCAACTATCTTCGTGCAATCGCACGTGCCCGAGCATGTGGAACTGACCTGGCTCCTCAATACCATTACACCACTAGGCGAGCTTGAGCGTATGACCCAGTTCAAGGACAAGGCCGAGCAGCACCGCAGCAATATTAATGCTGGACTTTTCAACTACCCGATATTGATGGCAGCTGATATTCTGCTATACCACACCGAACTCGTGCCCGTCGGCGACGACCAAACACAGCACGTCGAGCTGACCAGGATACTGGCGCGTAAATTCAACAGCGCCTTTGGCGAATACTTTGTTGAACCCAAAGTATATGAAGCCACTATGCCGCGCGTCATGTCACTACTGGACCCCACTAAGAAGATGTCTAAATCCTTAGGCGCTGGACACTACCTGGCCCTTACCGATGCGCCCGAAGTTATCCGAAAGAAAATGGCCAAGGCTGTCACTGATGAAGGCGGGCCGATTAACGGAAAGTCCGGCGGCCGTAACTTGCTTGACTTGTTTAAGGTCATATCAGACGACAAACCTTTGAAGCAGCAGCTGGAAGCTGCTTACCAGGACGGTGAACTCAAGTACTCCGAACTGAAACCATTACTGGCCGAGACGATCGTCAAGTTACTGCAACCAATTCAAGAACGCCGCCAGGAGCTGGCAACCAAGCCACAGGAGGTGCAGAAGATACTTCGTGCCGGCCGCGACCGCGCTCGCCTGGTGGCCCAAAAAACGCTCGGCGAAGTGAAGGAGCGGATGGGGTTAGCCTAAATACACCTTGTATACAATAAAACCGCCCCCCAAGTGGGGCGGTTTTTTAACCATTAACAAAATCGTTATTTTATGTTAACATAACTCGAATATCAAAATCACAGAATAAAAAAATAAAGAAAACGCAACACACAAATCGTGACTTTTACAGTCAGAAAGGGGAGCTACGTGAACTCAATAGTCAAAGCAGTATCAAGGCACCATAAGCGGAAAAACACTGGTATGAAGGAAGCTGGCCTGGTTGGTTTATACCTGAACGACGCAACTCGCTTCGGTCTCCTTACGGCCGAACAAGAGTATTCGCTGGCCGAATCCAAAGCTCGCGACCAGCTGGTGGAGCACAACTTGCGTCTGGTGGTTTCCATTGCCAAGCGGTTCCGTGGCCGGTTTCTGCCACTACTCGACGTCATCCAGGAGGGTAACCTCGGGTTAATCAGGGCTGCTGAACTATTCGACTACCGCCGCGGCATTAAGTTCTCGACCTACGCCGCCCACTTGATTACCCAGGCCATTTCGCGAGCCTTCGATAACTATGGCCACGCTATCCGCGTACCGGTACGTCAGCGCGACTTTGGTCGCAAAATCTGGCGGACGTCGATACGGCTCGCTAATGAGCTTGGTCGCGAGGCTACTGTCGAGGAACTGGCTGCTCGGTTGTCACTTCCAGTGGAAAGGGTAGCCACGCAACTTGAGGATACGCGCCTACCGGTGCTGCGATTGGAACAACCATTAGTAAGCAACGACAGGGGCGATGATTCACTCTGCCTACTCGATATCGTAAGGAACAGCTCGGAGCTTGACCCACAACAGTACACAGAAGCAAAGGATGAGCTGGGTGATGCGGTTCGAAAAATCGGAGCCACGCTGGAACGGTTCATCTTCCATACCGGACGGGAACGAGAGATTTTCTCTCTTCGCTACGGCCTGGATGGGACGCTGATGACTCGAACCCTGGATAGGGTGGGGGCACACTACAAGGTGACAAAAGAGCGCATTCGCCAGATTATCGAGGCGACATGGCTCAACGCCCGCGCCAATGGCGTCACCCACGACAGCCTCTGGCTAGCTCATCAAGTGGGGCGGGCGAGCGTCCTGGCGGAACTCATCGGTGAGGTGGTGGAGCCTAAGAAGCTTCGTTTACCTGACGTGGTATCCGGCAACGCGCCACTCATCGAGCCTGAACTAAGCTTCGTAGAGTGATCTCCGCTCGGCGTGGCCAAAACACAACTAAAACAACCTAATCCAATGGGCAGTGAGTATTCCTGCCCATTTTATATTTGTAAATTCTAGCTTTAAATTTTTTCCAACACAACCATTCGCCCTAGCCACTTGCTGGCAATCTCCTGCGTGTGCGGGGTGAGGTCGGTAACGTAGAAACGGCTTTCGCCAGCCAATGATTCACCGTGCTCGGCCGCCCAGGCGGCGACCACGGCCGCGGTTTCCTCGGCCGGGTCGACTATTTTCACGCGCCGGCCCATACGCGGCGCGATAATCTTTTTCAGCAGCGGGTAGTGCGTACAGGCCAGCACCAAAACCTCCACCTGGTTCCGCTTAAATGGCGCCAGGTAATTTTTCACGATGCGTTTTGTTTCGGGCTTATCCAGCCAGCCTTCTTCCACCAGCGGCACCAGTAACGGCGCAGCGTACGCCACGACGCGGTAACCGCCAGGCTGCAATAAGCGTTGGTAAATACCACTACCCACCAAAGCGCGAGTACCCATTACACCCACCGTACGCTGTTTCAATGTAAGTTTCTCAACCGCCGTCACCACTGGCGTGATAACATTAAACACTGGTACCCCAGGATACGCGCTCTTAATCGCCTCCAGTCCAACAGCTGACACGGTGTTGCAGGCAACCACGATTGCTTTAGCGCCATGTTCCACCAAAAACTTAGCTGCTTCCAGCCCATATTGTGTAACCACTTCGGCCGACTTATTACCGTACGGCGTGCGCGCCGTATCACCAAAATAAACCAAGGCCGCGCCGGGTAACTTTTTAGCCATCTCTTTGAGCACCGTGAGCCCGCCAATACCAGAATCAAATAAGCCTATCATGAGCGTGATTTTATGAACTTCAATACCTCGGCCTGCTTCGCTTGGAGCTGGCCCTCGTCACTGGCCTCAACCGTCACTCTAAGTAACGGCTCGGTGTTAGACGGCCGCACATTCACCCACCAATCAGGATACTGAACTGTAACACCGTCGAGCTCATCAATATTGGCATCGGCATACTTGGCCTTAACCGCTGCAATGACAGCAACTTTATCCGCCACTTCAAGATTAACCTCGGGCGCTTTGGCATAAGGCGCATACTCCTGCACCAGCTGTGATAATGGTTTACCTTCGCGCGACAGCAGTTCAAGTACTAAAAGCGCGGCAATAAAACCGGAATCAGTCGCGTAATTATCTCGGAATGAATAGTGCGCCGACAGTTCGCCTCCCATTATCGCTCCCTGATGCAGAATGGCCTGACTAACATTTACATACCCGACAGCCGTGCGAATCGGCCTGCCACCCCACTGCGTTACCAGCTCTGGCACGGCTTTTGAACATATTAAATTATAAGCCACCGCTGCCCCAGGCTCGCGCCGGATTAACTCCCTTGCTAACAATAGCAACGTAACGTCAGCCGGCACAAACCTTCCTAGCTCATCAAGAAAAAATACCCTATCAGTATCGCCGTCAAACATTATACCCGCATCAGCACCGACTCGACGTACTGTTTGTGCTGCCAATACACTGGCACCGGTGGCGAGTGGGTTCGACGGACGATTGGGAAACGACCCATCAAGCTCAAAAGAAAGGGGGGTAAGCTGAAACGGCAGCCCATCAAAAAGCAACGGTATTACCTTGCCGGCCATACCATTGCCGGCATCAACTACTACCTTCAGCGGTTTAAGCACTGGCAGATGAACGAATGATTTTACATGTGTAAGATATGTGGGCCACACATCAAACTCCGACAGTGTGCCAGCCGATGCGGCTGGTGTCGCACTGCTGATTAGCTTCTTCAACTCAAATCCGCGTACCCACTGAGTATTCTTCCTCATCACCTTAAAGCCATTGTACTCGGGCGGATTATGCGAAGCTGTTACCATAACCCCGGCATCGTAAGCATACTTGCCCACTGCAAAATACATGGCATCGATTGAAACCATATCCATGTCATCAACCGAAGAACCGCCGTCGCGTAACCCCGAAATAAGGGCGTTGTGTATAGCATCGGACGACAACCGCATATCCCTGCCCACCACCACACGTCCCGAGCTTACGAGCGCCGCTATCGCTAACCCAATATCTCGCGCCGCCTCCTCATTGAGCTCAGTAGGGTACACGCCGCGTACGTCATACGCCTTAAAAATACTGTCCGCGTAAGCCACAGTGCCTCAAGAAAAAGTTGCCAATGTCCGCCGCTGCACCCTGAGTAACGCGCCCCAGCCCCAAAGTAACGCCACCAACGCTACCAGCGAACCTATATATGGCACTGCCGTCACCAGCCTATACAACAATAGCCCCATGAGCACTACCGGAAACAACTTCCAGCTTTGTATAGCCTGGAATGTGGGCAGCGAGCGAACGTACCATCCCACCGCCGCGCCGACTGCCACTTGAGCGACAAACAACCCGATGATGTATAACGCCGTCAGCACCAAGGCCAGCGGCAGACCAATAATCGTGATGCCTAATACTATCACCCCAATCGGCGCCAGTACCAGCCAGGCGGCACCCCAACCCAAAGACGGCCATGGTTTAGCCAGCGCCTCCTCAGCCACTTCTTGAACTTTGCGTGGCAATAAGTAAATAAGCACCATGGCCAATACGGCTAAGCCAAAGAACCACGCCAACTCGCCCAGCCACCAGCCAACCTGTGTGCGCGGTGAATGGTACATAGGCAGCTGCAACTGCTCGGGCACCTGCGCTAGTGTCGCCCCAGCCGCCACCTTGGCTACGCGCGCCGCCCGATAACGAAACGTACTGCCAAGTACTGCAGTATCAAGGATCGTAACCGTGCCCTGGCGATCGAGCCACAGCTCTACTGGTCCCTGTACCTCACCGGAAATAACTGCGCCACCAGCCGCTGCTTCAACCACCCCCTCAACTATCCCACGCAACTCAAGTTCTCCGGCGGCAACCGCCACATTGCCAACCACGTACGAGCCTGGCGCTAACAACAGCTTACCGCCAGCCATCGACACATTCCGACCGACCGATGAGGCCAGCTCAACTTCGCCGCCGAGCACGCGCAGGCTGCCCACCACCGGCCCTGTAATGCGCACCTTGCCCCCCAGCACCAGCACGTCACCCTCCACCTCGCCCGATACCACTACCGTGCCGCCCACGGCGTATACGTCCCCCTCAACTTTACCAGCCGCCTCAACCTGGTAGCTTGAGGCGTAAAAGTTACCCTGCACCGTTTCACCCGCGGGTAGACGGGAATCGTCAACCCTACCAGCTGAAACGGACCAGGCAACCAACAATAACACGAGCGCAAACAGCCCTACAACATACCTACGGAGACTAACGTAGTTCATAATCAGGAAACAAATACAAGCTCAGTATAGCCATTTTGAGGCAAAGGAACAATAAAAAGCCCCGCGGAATTACCGGCGGGGCCCAAAACTCTGTTAAGAGATTAATGTATTTGGGTTAATGGGTAGTGCCGCCTTCATACTTGCTCCATTCCAACTTACGTTCGTTAGAAGAAAGATTTACTACCCCCAAGAATCCACGATTAATTTGTCTTACTATTACATGCACATCCTCTAAAAAGAACGGTTGGTTCATCTCATCCCCACCCCCCGCCAAAGAATCGTAAGCCTCTAAGTCAGAGATAAACACATGTATTTCATCTCCTCTCCCCAGGGCTTTCTTTATCTCCGGCAAAAATTCCGGCTCTATTTTTTTCTCGATTTTCTTGAGCTGATTCAACGTATTTATTTTCATGTGATACTTTCTCCTTTTATTTTTATATACACCAACGTCCTAGGCTCGGTGCCGCCCATATCATTTTTGATTTCTAAGTTGTCAAAGAACAAAAATCCCTCTCGTTTTGAGAGGGGTTAGGGGTGCGAAAGCTTCTCTTTCACCCCGATGTCCGTCGGGGTGGTTGCTAAAGCAACCAAATTAACGCAGCACCACTCACCGCTCTCCGCGAGCGTGAGCGGCGTGATGCAACAACCCTAGGCGGTCAAGTGCGAGTTTGTACCCACCCATACCGCGCCACAGCCACTGGGCCACGCGCCCTACTGTGGTGGTGCTCATACCGAGCCGACCAGCAATGTCCCGGTAATCAACATTGCGCACCAAGAGTTTGGCCGCCTGAAACCTGTCCGCCAAGCCTACCAGCTCATCAGGAGTACAAAGGTCGCGGAAGAACCGGCGACACTCTGCCACCGTCTTAAGTTTCAAAACGGCAGCGTAGAGCTCATCTGCCTGCGGGCTGTTCCACTTTTTACCTCGCTTCATAAGTATAGTATTACTAGTTCACATCTAAATTACTCGTATCAACGTATTAACACGCTAATACAAGTAATAAGAGCTGTCAAGTATAGGCTGTGGATAACAAGCACCGAATACTAAAACGTAGACAAATAATTCTCCTCCCGGTACCATAAGAGCGCTATGTTGGAACGAATTACCAGTATTGACCCGGATATTGCCGCATGGATCAAGCGCGAACTTGCGCGCCAGCGCGATGGTCTTGAGATGATCCCCAGTGAAAACTTCACCTCACTCGCGGTGATGGAAGCGATGGGGAGTGTACTCACCAATAAGTATTCGGAAGGCTACCCAGGTAAGCGCTACTACGGCGGCAACAAGTTTATTGACGAGGTTGAAAACTTGGCCCGCGAGCGCGCGAAAAGCCTGTTCCAAGTGGAGCACGCTAACGTGCAGCCTTACTCCGGCAGCCCAGCGAACCAGGCGGTGTATTTTGCACTGCTTAACCCCGGCGATACGGTGCTTGGTATGGAACTTGCCCAAGGTGGTCACCTGACACACGGCTACAAACTTAACTTTTCGGGTAAATACTACCGTGCGGTGAGCTACGGCGTAAACCCTACCACGCACCTCATAGATTACGAAGCTATCCGTGAGATTGCGCTTAAAGAAAAACCAAAGCTCATCGTTTGCGGTGCCACAGCGTACCCGCGCACGATTGATTTCGCCGCCTTCAAAAAAATTGCCGACGAGGTACAAGCCTATCTATTAGCTGACATATCACACATTGCCGGCCTGGTGGTGGCTAAAGTACACCCATCGCCCGTACCGTATGCTGACGTGGTTATGACCACCACGCACAAAACCATGCGCGGGCCACGCGGCGCCATAATCCTGGTACCAAAAGTAGCTGACCGCTGGCACGATTTGCACCACCCTAAGTCAAAACGCAATCTGGCCGAGCTAATTGACGCCGCTATTATCCCCGGGCTACAGGGCGGCCCACACAACCACCAAACAGCCGCCATTGCCGTGTGTTTAAAGGAAGCAGCCACTGATGAATTTAAGGCCTACGGACAACGCATAATAGAAAATACCGGAACCCTGGCGCGAGAACTCGTAGACCGCGGGCTCAAACTTATCACTGGCGGCACCGACAACCACCTCATTCTGATAGACCTGGCGCCCCAGGGTATCACGGGTCAGGAAGCTGAAACG
>ORJL010036158.1_pt1 | contig 15282 bp, 13 predicted proteins | sample 1779941 | NCBI WGS metagenome assembly ORJL01 (sample SAMEA104232317, study PRJEB22302) | groundwater metagenome | biome: forest; feature: aquifer; material: groundwater | place: USA | collected 2011-08-07 | depth 5.8 m | reverse complement strand
CAATCGTGAAGTGGGTGACCTGCTGCGGTGCATTTTTCGATGCTTTCAAGAAGACAAGGAAAAGTTCGGCGGTGTTCATGGTGCGCTCCGGACGCATGCGATTGTCTGGATATCCGACCATGAGTTCTCGGCGGGAAAATGTTTTTATGTACGGCATATACCATGCATCGGTGTTATCCCCGAGATCGCTGTAGCCGAGGTCTCCGTCAGCGGATGGGCTGTACGAGTCCAGCGGGAATTGGAAAGCTTTCTGGACGACCGCGAGGAGTTCCGCACGTTGGATAACGCGATCGAGTCCAATGGAGCCATCAGAATACCCAGCGAAGATTCCTCTCGATTTCACAAATTCAATGGCCGGACACAGGTAGTGGTTTTTTGAGACATCATTGAAGTTTCCACAATTTCCTGTCGGCGGAACCACCGTCGCGCTGCTGACATACACACTCCCGGTTTTGTATGCCGATTGGCCCTGAGCCGTGACGTCAATTCGATAGGTGTAATAGGCATTGTCGGCAACAAAATTTCCATAGGCATCTCTTCCATTCCAGTCTGCGCGATAAGCGTAGGTGAACGGACTCGAAATGCTCGTGACGGAAAGTTCCTTTACAAAGGCGTTGTCGCTCGTTCGGTAGACGCGCACGGCAACCGAACTTGGCGCCATATTTATCGTGAAGGTCATTTGCGTGATTTGGCCGTTTCGCGGATTGAAAGGATTCGGCGTTGCGCCAGCATCGGTGATTTGAACCGTTGAGGTATAGGTTCGACTTACCGTGAGTGAGTTGGTCGCATAATCATTTCCGTACTGAGAAGAAGTTCCATCGACACGGAAGTTATAATTTCCGGCCGTAACGTAATTTCCGCTGGAATCTTTTCCGTCCCACATCACCTGAACCGTTCCGGCATTATAATACTCGTTCGATTTTACCGTTCGAACAACAGCACCGTCGCTTGCACGAGTAACCGTAACGGTCACATAGGCTGGGTAATTTAAGCTAAACGCAAGGGCCGTATTTTGGACTTCTGGATTAAAGGAATTCGGATCAGCATAGACGTTTGAAACATCAAGCGTTTGTGGAGTCACGGTGCGATTTACGACAACCGTATTGGAACCTGAATCCGTTTGGGAACCGCTTGAGGCGTACACATTAAAGGTGTAGGTTCCAGCCGCTACGAGATTTCCAAATTGATTTGTTCCATTCCATGAGACGCTGTTGGCTCCGGAACTGTAGGATTGATTATTCGCGATGGCTTTTACGGTTCCATCCGGCATCGTGACGCTTACGGTAACCGTTGCCGCTTGATTAAGGGTGAAGCGGAGCATCGTATTTTGCGTATTTGCATTGAAAGGATTTGGATCCGCATACACGCTGGAAACATCAAGCGATGGCGGAGGAGGAGTTGCTGCAGTAACCGTAATCGGTCCGCCGACAACGGTAGTTTGATTCGCAGCTTGGAAAACATAGTAATAGAGGCCAGTTTGAACTGGGAATGCGCATGGATAGAAATTTGCATTTACTCCTTCACCTAACCGGCCGCACCATACATTGCTGTATGTTCCAGCGGATTTGTTGTTGGTCATTTCAAGAACATCTATTTCGCTTCCCGATTGGTTGCGAAGAGAAAGCCGGAAGTTCGTTACGGTCGCTCCAAGTGTATAGGAAATAGTTGTTGTTTGACCTGACGAAGGATTAAACGAAGCAGGAGTCGCGCCATGGTTGGTAATAAAAGCTGCTGGTGGCGGTGGCGGAGGAAGTGATGTTCGTACCACCGTCACAGTTTCCACCGCGTAATCACTTGAGGTTCCATTAGTGGCATCGATCCTAAATAAATAGGTTTCTCCATTCACGAGCTGGCCGGTTGTATCGGTGCCATTCCACGTGAAAGCCTTTTGCCCAGCGGTGAGCTGGGTGTTGTTTACGAGAGTTCTCACAACGGTCCCATTAGCCCGATAAATCGTGACCGTCACAAAAGCAGTAATATTGAGATTGAACTTAATGAGGGTGCCTTGATTGCCTGGATTAAACGGGTTTGGATCAGCTAAGGCTCCAGAAACATCAACCGCAGTTTGTTGGCCGCCAGTGCCTCCGCCGTTTCCACCACTTCCTCCCCCGTTACCGCCAGTGCCTCCGCCGACCGGGGAATATATGACGTTAATCTGGCCGCTGCCATTGGGGATATCAACGCCGCCAGAGCGGAATACATATCGGTAGTTTCCAATGCCAACCGTTTGGCCACTCGTGTTGCGTACATTCCACGGCTGTGAATAGCTGCCTACATTAATAGCTCCGGTTCCATAGCTAAACTGTCGGATCGTATTGTTGTTTGAATCGCGGATGACGAGCGTAAGGCCCGTGAGGATTCGGCGATTTATATTCCAGTAAACAACCGTTTCTCGTTCATTTATGTTATTGCTCGCGAGATTGACGACGCTTGGACTCACATAATGGCAGAGGTCTGGTTGAGGTTGCGAAACACATGGGCCAGACGTGCCGGTTCCCGTCCCAGTCCCTGTTCCCGTTCCAGTGCCGGTCCCTGTGCCAGTACCAGATCCCGTTCCAGTCCCTGTTCCCGTTCCAGTACCGGTCCCCGTACCAGTACCAGCTCCGCCGACTCCTGGTTGATTAATGGTGGTATATCCTTCTAAAAGAGCTTCGGCTGCAGCCGGTGGATTTCCCCAACGGATGGTATAGCAGTACAAAGCTGGTGAATATGCAGGATTTCCCGGAAGGCTATGGTTTTTACCGTCCCAGGTGGCTGAATAGTTCCCAACAGGTCGGTTTACTGGGCCCTCAATAGTAGCTCGAAGATTAGCCTGACTATCACTACAAAGGCGTCTCCCTGTAGTAGCCTGCGCTTCATAAATCCTTATCAGCACTTCCCTTGCCATGCCTCCAACCACCGTATAATTGATCGAGGCTGCCTGGCCCGCTGTAGGATCAAAAGAGGCGGTTACGCTCGTAACCTGAAGAATAGAGGTTTCATCAGGAATATGGTTTGCCCAGGTTCCTAGAGGCAGGATTCCTCCTAAAAGAAGACTTATAAGGGAGAGAGCCGTGAAACGCTTGAGGATAGCCATATAGTAAGAAAGTTAATATTAAGTGGAGAGCGATTATATACAGGAAGTGTATGGTTTGTCAATACAAATTAACTGGTTAGATGCTATTATTCCCATAAGTAATGAAAAGCAGTTTAAAACAGGTTGTTCCCTCCTCTCTCCGACCAGTCCTGAGACGGTTTTATCACTTTTATCTAGATACCCTAGACATAGTACGTGGAAGACGCGATTCTCTTACAGCTCCGAGGCACATTTCTTGCATTGGCGCCGGTGATTCAAGAAAAATCCGGGAAGAATTTTTGAAGTATTTTATTGAATTTGGGGGATTAAAACCGGAGCATCAAGTATTAGATGTAGGATGTGGAACAGGTCGCATGGCAGCGGCACTGCTCAGATATCTTCATAGCAGCGGCAGTTATGATGGATTTGATATCGTAAAATCAGGTATTGATTGGTGCCAAAAAAAGATCACGGTTTTGCGTCCGCAGTTTCAATTCAAGCACGCGGATATTATTAATAAGGCCTACAACCCCCTTGGTACGTATCAGGCCTCCAGGTACAAATTTCCTTATTCCGATGCGTCGAAAGATTTTGTCTTTTTAACTTCCGTTTTTACCCATATGCTCCCGCTCGAAGTAGCCAATTATCTTTCTGAAATTGCACGCGTGATGAAAAAGGGTGCGACGGGCGTGATCACTTTTTTCCTTATAAATGCGGAGAGCCGGCGGTTGCTTGTCGCCGGGAAAACACATCAGAATTTTTTGTATGATCACCGTGGATTTTGGACTACGGATCCTGAAACGCCAGAAACGGCCATAGCTTATGATGAATTTCGGGTGCGTCAGCTTTTCGAAAACTCTGGTTTAGAAATAATAGATCCCACTCACTATGGTTCGTGGTCGGGAAGAAAGGATTTTTTAAGTTACCAGGATTTGCTCATTGCGAGGAAAAAATAACGGAGGATGAGATATTGATAAAACACTAAAAATGATTATAGTGCTTACATGCCAGCTAACGATAATCGTGAAGGAACAGGCCATGAACTTGCCATTATAACCTCTGGGGTGGCCGTTGAATATGATGCATTGCAAGCCGGCGAGGTCGCACTTGTTGATTCGTTTGTGCAAGGATTACAAACAAGAGATGCTGGTGCTTTTCTAGATCAGCTTGTTCAAATTAATACTATTTCGCCGGAATTTGCAGCAATTCTCAGGCCGCAATTACTTGCGATATTCATCCATATACGACGGCTTTTGGTTGCAGCGAGCGCAATAAGAGGAGATGATGCAAATCTTTCTGAACAGCTCGTCGCAACAGCGAAAAAAACCTTAGCTGCTCGCTTGCTTGCTCTGCATCCTTCGGTACCAGAACTCCATGCACTTTCGCGAGATTCGGCTTCCAATCTTGCAATTTTGGCGAAGATTTTTAGCGTAAAACCTCTCGATGGGTTTAGTGCAGAAGATTTGACGCGCGCCATTGGCGCAATTGAAGATTTAGGTGCTCATCTCGAAAGGCTCATAAAAGCAGTCGCGCTGCGCACATTGCACGCTTTTTTTGAGGATTCGGATGCTACAACTGAAGTATCTTTCGATGTGGATAAACATAAATCTGTGCGAAATGCTGATGGCTCCATTGTCGTGAGCATTGAAGTAGGCAGGGATACGGGCGAAAAGGAGAAGGATGTCGCAGCAGTGGCTGCTCAGCTTTTCCCGCAGATTCCTCTTACCGTAAAATATTCTCCATGGGTTGAGCAGGGAGATGCCCGCGGTGGCGAAGCCGGTTTCGGCAATTCGACTCGGGGTACGCTTGATTTTACGTACCGGCCTAAACGTTAATTTAAGGAGTACGTGGTTCTTACACCATCGTTTTTTTCCACTCTCCCCATTTTTCTTCCAAAAACTGCCGAAGGTTATTTTCAAAAATCGCCCGGTCAAATTTTTCCGCATGATTTCGAATCGCTGAACCATCCCATTTCATGGCGCCGAGTTCCAGGATCGCTTTTTTAAGGCTTTCTACGGTCTGTTCTGTAAAAAACAATCCTGTGGTTCCTGGAATGACCGTTTCCACCGCTCCCCCATCGCCATAGGCAATCACCGGCTTGCCGCAGCTCATGGCTTCAAGCGGTGTAATACCGAAATCTTCTGTCTGTGGAAATATGAGCGCAATGGCGCGATGATACATCTCTTCCAGTTCATCATCCGGAATAGCGCCGACAAAGGTCACGAATCTCCCAGCCCGCTTTTTAAGATTTTTTTCTTCTTTTCCAGTGCCCACGATAACGAGCGGCAGCTTGAGCTCGTTGAAGGTATCGATGAGGAGATCAAATCGTTTGTAAGGGGTAAGACGGCCAACCGCGAGGTAATACTGCCCTTCCTTTTTTGAAAGTTTGAATTTTTCCGTTTCAATCGGAGGATGAATCACGTGGGACTCTTTTCGATAATATTTATGAATCCTTTTTTGAACATGAGCAGAATTCGCAATAAAAAAATCTACTCGTTCCGCCGCGAGACGATCCCACATTCGCAGCCCATGGAGCATTTTTTTGGCCCGCGTTTTCAAGAGCGGCGGAATTCCATATTGATCGAAATACTCGTGGCAGCTGTCCCAAGCATAGCGCATCGGTGAGTGGCAGTAACTCACGTGCAGGGTACGAGGCTTCGTGATAATTCCTTTTGCACATGAGTGCGAGCTCGATATGACGATATCAAATTTCGAGAGATCAAACTGTTCAAAGGCGTACGGCATAAGCGGCAGGTACAGCGCATGATTTCGAAGCGCCAACGGCATTTTTTGGATAAAGGAAGGAATCACTTCCCGCTCGCGGAATTCCGGAAATTTCTTTTGGTCAAAGATCGCCGTATAGATCGGCGCATGGGGGAACATATCGGATATCGTGGCTATGACGCGTTCCGCCCCTCCTCGCGATATGAGCCAGTCACACACGATGGCCATTTTTAGTTTCATCTCCCGAATTATATCAGTTTTCGGGGGCGAAAATCATTCCGTAAATAACTTCGACAGGGCATCAAACACGCGCTTCAATTTTTCCCGGTCCATGGCTTTATCGAGGAGCACTTTGGCCCCTTGGCTGTTTGGATTGCGCGCAAGTAGTCGATTGGCCACTTCAAGCACCTGTTTGTATTTCCCTTCGTGATACCACTTGTCTATTACTCCGAGTACGATTTTTTCATCATCCATCGGGAGCGAAATAGTCTGATCAGGTCCGCCCGGAGAGGCCGCTGGCGCTGCTGTTGATGCGTTGTCTTTTTGGAACACCGCTTTCAGCGACGTGTAGAAGTGTTTGAGCTCTTGGTTATCGCCCGCCTTGGCGCGGAAGAGTTTTACCACGTTGTTATCCGGATCGCGCGAAAGGAGACGATCGCAGATTTTGATAACTTCTTCATACCGACCTTCGTTGGTCCACATTCCCAGGAGCTCCATCACCACATCCTGGTCTTTCGGCGCCATGTTTGATCCTCGTCGTCTCCCAAAGCTAAAAAGGAGGTGTCCTGATTTTCGTTGGAGGAGGTAGGTGATATAGAGGGCCCCAAATATAACAATGAGAATCGAAGGGAGCTTGTGTTCAAGATCGAGCGACACATTAAAGGAGGCATGGAGAGCCATGGCGATGAAGAGACCGGTGAGATTTTTGAATTCACGCACCACTTGGAACGTCATTCTCCCCGTAATTTTTCCCACCCACCGTGCAAAGCGAGGTTCATTTCCCTCCCAACGCGCCTGCTGGGTAATATCCTCGGCAAACTTTCCAATTCCAAAGTAGTATCCGAAAATTCCGGAGAAGATCATATGGGCACACATGGTAAATATGGACCGAAATACGAATGTGGAAAATAAATCGGTGTAGCTGAACTCCGGTTTCACCCATACGTTATAGAAATAGAGGATGTTTTCCGCGAAAGAAAATCCAAGCCCGGCGCAGAGAGAAAGCTTAAGTGCCGAAGTGATGGTTTGGAAATATTCAGGATGGCGTTTATCAATGACGCGCACGATGATGTTTTTCGCAATCTCTTCAACAATTCCCACCACGATGTTTGTGAGAAGAGCCGCAAGCGCCACCTGCGCAACGGTTTGATGAATTTCTGAATAGATGTCGAGCTGTGGATATTTTTGAAAAAGCCAAATGAGAATAAACGGTGGGATAACCGCAAGCGTTCCGAGCAAGAAGGTTTTTACGTAGAGACCTTTCTCCTCCCCTTCCCGATGGATAATTTCAATCCAAATAAACACGGGAAACGCCGCAAGAATCGTACTTGCTATGGCTGGAAACCAATAAGGCATGGGGTTGAAAAGTTATTTCATAACCGCAAGCTTTGCTTCATCGACACTTCCGACACAAGGGATAAGCTGAGTGATGCCGACAACCTGGAGGATGTCGAGGATGTTCGGTCGAGCATTGGCGACGAAGATGCCGCCCTTCTTCTCGGAAAGTTTTGAATACCAATCCGTGAGATACCCAATGGATTTTGAGTTCATGTATTCCAGTTTCTCAAAATCAAAGATGAGGAATAAGCTTTGAGGTGTCGCGGCAATGAGATCGTAAATTTCTTTTGCTTTTTCATCCACGTTGCTCTCGTCCAGCTGACCGGCAAACTTAAGGAGTTTCACTTTTTTGTCCGGTGCATTTGCGACAACGTCTTCTGTCGTGATGGTAATTTGGGCCATAGAAATTAAACCGTTAAGACTATGTGGTTTGGATCGCCCGTCATTCCGGGGATAGGAGCGCTCAAAGCTGGGTTTTTGAGATATTTTTTTACTCGAACCTGCAATCCCCCGCTCGGGAGATCCGTGAATTGCAACTCATCGGTCCAAGCCGAAACAATTTTTGCGAGTCCTCGTCCGCGGATTTCTGTGAAAGGATAACCCGGTTTGCTCCGCTCCGCAACAATTTTTTGCAAATCCGAGCTATGAACCTTCGATTTTCCCGTTCCGGAATCCTCTACGATAATTTCAACACTCTCTCCGGGATAGTTGATGAACGAAACTTTTATTTCTTGTTTGGGGCCAGAGCCGTGTTCGATGGCGTTATTGCAGAGTTCATCAACCACGGATTGAAATCGATAGGCCCACTGTTCCGAGAAATTGGTCATGTTCTTTATCATAGATAAGGTAAAATCCCGAATCCCAGACATGAAGTACGCATTCGTCGGAAGGGTGATCGTTATTTTCACCGGTTCAGATTTTTCTTGCGGTTGATCCATAGCGTTACGTTCTTTTCATTATACCAGATTTTTTAGAGTAATAGAAGATGCTCTTGAAGAGTTTTTTGATGAGCCCTTCTGGCAATTTGTACCGTTTTGCAAGATTTCGGTATTTTTTGAGGAGTTCGGCTTCACGCTTTTTACTCTGCAGCGGCAGTTCCAGTAACCTTTTCAAATTTTGAATTTGGTTTGTAAATATGAAGCGTTCACGGATAAGCTTGATGATTTCGCAATCGACGGATTCAACATATTTTCGGAGTTTTGGGAGCTGTGACGATGGGTTCATAGATATTCACGTTTATACCTCTTCCAGAAAGCCTGAAAAAAGAGTATCATATATAGATTAAAAAAAACAAAATCCATGAAGCATATCGTAAAACTTTTTCTTATTTCTCTGCTCGCATTTTTGCTCTCGGCACAAAGCGCGTTTGCATTGAATGAAGATTTCAGCCGAATCACCGCGCTTGATACCGTGGCTGGTTTTGAGACCGCTCTGAAATTGAATGGATTTTCTGAGAGTCAGCGCGTAACGCTCCAAGTGACGAGACCCGACGGCAGCGAATCGACGAAGCAGGTCGCGGTGGATTTGGGTGGAAGTGCCCAAGTCACCGTGAGTGAGCAAGAAACAAAGGTTGCCGGATTATACCGAGTGCAGGTTTATGGATCTCCCGATCAAACTTCTTTTGAAGTTTTTCCGGGTGAAATGAGCGCGGATTATTCTCGAATTTATGGATCGAAAGTTTTTGCGGCCGCAAATGGCATTGATGCGGTGAAGGTGGGTGTTCGCATCACGGATGAGTTTGGAAATCCTCTTGAATTCCATGAAGTGAAACTTACATCGAGTCGACGTTCGGATCGCATATTGGATGATACGGCAGAAACAAATGCGGAGGGAATGGCATCTTTTTTGGTTTCGTCGAATGAAGTTGGTGTCTCCACTTTGACGGCTACCGACGAGAGTTCTTCCACCACAGTCTCCTCACGACTTAAGGTTACGTTTTTCCGATCCTCTGGAGTTTCGAAAGCCGTTGGGGGAGATCCAGAAACGATCTTGCTTGCTCAGTCGGATCAGCCGATCGCGCGATTCGAAATTGATAATCTTCCCGCAAGTCTCAATCTCAATGAAACGGTGAGTTTTCGCGTGAAGGCGGTGAATGCATCGGGTACCGTGGTTTCTTCTTACGCCGGAACGGTTTTATTTTCATCGACGGATCAAAATGCGCAGCTTCCGGGTGCCTATACTTTTCAGGCGTCGGATCAAGGACAGCATACATTCGACCTTGGACTATCTTTTCGGACCGTCGGTTCTCAGAAAGTAACGGTACAGCAACAAGGCAATGCCCTCATCCAGGGCGAAAAAACGGTAAGCGTGATTTCACCGGCAGGCGGATCGTCTGGCCCTGTTCGAATCACGAAGCCTGCGACCGGCACGTATAGTTTGAAGATTCTTGAAATTGCCGGCGAGGCAATGCCAAACGCAAAGGTAAAACTCTTTGATAACGGACAGCAAATGACGGAAGTGCAGGCGAATTCCACCGGACGATTTTCTTTTAATACGCCGCTCCTCCAAGACGGTCAGCATGTGTTTCATGCGACGAGTGACGGGGTGACATCGGAATCAATTACCGTGACGATCGATTCAACCCCGGCCAGAGTGGAGCAGTTTGATATCACCAAAACGAATCTTGCCCCCGGGGAGAGTGTGGAGATTTCGGTTCGGAGTGACGCTGATTTAACCTCCATCCAGGCCACGGTCGATGATTTCATAACCGATTTGGAGCCAGATCCGCAGAATCCGGGTATTTACAGAGGTACGCTCACGGCGCCCGCAAAAGATGCAGAATATCCTATTAATATCATTATCACCGATAAGGTGGGCAATGTTTCGCCGGCTTCTGAAGTCAGTAAAGTCAGAGTTGACGCGAGTTTACAACCGGCTCCCACACCGTCATTTAGTGTTCCGAGCAGGGTGCAGGGAATTGCGGCACAACCCGGAAATGCAGCAGTTCAAATTACCTGGCAGGCCGCACAGGCTGCTTCTGGAATTGCCCAATATCGAATTTATTATGGCACGGATCCTACTCGAATAACGCTCGTAACCAACACGACGGACGCAAAAACCGTATGGGTCATGTCGGGCTTGCAAAATGGGACCAAGTATTACTTTCAAGTTTCGGGGATCGATGCCAATGGTAATGAGGGTGATAATCGTAGCGAGGTAGCAAGTGCCACGCCCTCGCCCGACGCCGTTTTGCCGGGTGGCGGTGATCAGTCGCAATCACCCGTTTTGTGTGACCCTTCGCCTTGTCCTTCAGCTCCTCCGCCACCGAGCATGCCCGAGGATGGGCCTGAGGTTTTTGGAATGATCGCTCTGGCGCTTGCGGGAAGCGGTGTGATTCGATTCTTGAAAAAGAAACGCAAGTAGGAGAACCGTCTTAAAATCCCTATGCTATAATTAAGGCGCTTTTTTCTATGTTCCAAACCTATCTTTCCTATTTTATCTCCGTCTTCACGCAGATCCTCATTTTTGCGATTTTTGCGCGCGTGGTCCTTTCATGGCTGCGCGTACCTCCACGAGGATTTTTGTTTGTCGTCATCGTGGAGTCAACCGAACCGATTCTAAGTATTTTCCGGAGAATCATACCGCCGATCGGAGGAATGCTCGATTTATCTCCCCTCTTTGCCTTCCTCGCCCTTGATTTGATCCGCAGCATTCTCCTGCGCCTTCTTGCATGAAGATTTATAATACGTTGTCGCAAAAGAAAGAGACGTTTACTCCTTTGCAAAAGGGAAACGTGGGTATGTATGTGTGTGGACCTACGGTGTATGACGTTGGCCATCTTGGCCATGCAAGGTCTGCAGTTTCGTTCGATATTATTCGCCGCTACTTTTTGTATAAAGGATTTCAGGTGACCTTCGTGAGCAATATCACTGATGTTGATGATAAGATGATCAAACGGTCAGCTTTAGAGCACATCACGGAGGCCCAGCTCGCAGCAAAAATTATTCCCGAATACGAAAAGGATTATGGTGCGCTTCAAGTGCTTGGGCCTGACCATCAACCGAGGGCCACGCAGTACATTTCCCAGATGGTTTCGTTCATCGAACACCTTATGGAAAACGGCGCTGCGTACCAAACGGAGGACGGTGTGTATTTCGAGGTATCAAAATTCAAGGGATACGGAAAACTTTCACACAAAAATTTGGAGGAACTCCGGGCGGGAGCGCGCATTGCCGTAGACGAAAAGAAAAAAAATCCTGAGGATTTTGCTCTGTGGAAAAAAGAGAAACCAGGTGAGCCGGCATGGAAAGGGCCGCTCGGCATGCAGGGGCGTCCCGGCTGGCACATTGAATGTTCGGCCATGGGTATGGATCTCCTTGGCGAGACGTTTGATATTCATGGCGGCGGTATTGATCTGCAGTTTCCTCACCATGAGAACGAGATTGCGCAGAGTGAAATGGCTACGAAAAAGCCTTTTGCGCGATACTGGCTTCACAACGGACACATCCAGGTGAATAAAGAAAAAATGAGTAAATCGCTTGGGAATTTTTTCACGATCAAAGAGATTCTTGCGAAATACCACCCGGCGGTGGTGCGATATTTTTTGCTCTCGACGCATTACCGCATGCCTATTGATTTTTCCGATGATCTCTTGGAGCAAGCGAAAGCAGGTCTCGCTCGATTAAAGGATTGCTATGCTGCCATATTGCGAATTACAGAAAAAAACAATCATGATGGAGAGCTTTTCGATATTGAACCGTTTATTGTTGTCGCGAAACGCGATTTTGAAGCGGCCATGGATGATGATTTCGAGATTTCGAGAGCCCTCGCGGCTTTATTTGATTTGGTAGCAGAGGTGAATCGGCGTATGAAACAAGAAGAACTCGGAAGCTCTCAGGCTCGAAAGGTGCTCCATTTTTTTGATCAGGTCGACAGCGTACTTGCTATTTTGAAATTTGAGGACACGCTTGATGCGGAAGTTCAAAGACTCATTGATGAGCGCAATGAAGCACGGCGCAAAAAAGATTTTAAGCGGTCAGATGAGATTCGCCGAGAACTTGAAAAGCGAGGAATTCTTCTGGAGGATACGAAGGACGGCACGCTCTGGAAGAAGGCTTTATAGATGCAGTTTACGGTTTATAAGATTTTTTCAGCAATTTTCCACACATCCCCCGCACCCATGGTGAAGACGACATCGAATTTTTTCGCATGTTTTTTAAGCCACTCACAGGTAGATTCCAACCCCCCGCCGTCTGCTACGTGAGGATGATTTTTTCGAATCGCCTTCACGAGCTTTTCTACCGAAACCGCCTGTCGATCCTTTTTTTGGTCGCGAACCTCATAAATGTTTGGAATAATCACCTCATCAGCATCCCGAAATGAAACCGCGAATTCCTTGAGGAGATTTTTGGTGCGATTGTATTGGTGGGGCTGAAACACCACGCAAATTTTTTCTTTCGGGAACCGCTCGCGAGCTGCCTGGAGGGTGGCTTGGATTTCCGCTGGGTGGTGAGCATAATCATCAATGAAGAGGGTTTTTCCAAACTTCCCCTTTAATTCAAAGCGCCGAAACGCTCCTTCGTAGTGGTTCAGACTTTTGAGGATATCGGCGGGTTTAATTCCCAGCGTAGCGCTCAGCGCAAAGGCCGCGAGGGAATTCGAGCGATTATGCTGCCCAGGAATTTTGAGATTGAGTTCTCCTACCCGTGCATTGCGCTGGATGATTTTTTCGCCCATGAGGTAATAATCACTGCTCGCGTATTGGCTTGAATACGTGAAAATATTATGGGAGGGGAATTTTTCATTTTGAAGGACCTGGAGGACTTGGTGGACATCCTCATCATCAAGATTGGCAAAAAAATAACCGTCAGCGCGCAGAAGGTGAGCAAATTCACCGAAAGCGTGGAGGTAGTCTTTAAAATTACGGTAGTAATCAAGATGATCCGGGTCGAGGGTGTGGAGAATTATGATGTTGGGATGATAATTGAGAAATGCCCGGCGATATTCACAGGCTTCCAGCACTAATATTTTGCTTTTTCCAAGGCGATAATTCTGGCCATTCAATTCCTTCAGCTTCGTCCCAACGATAACCGTCGGGTCGAAATTATTTTCGATGAGGATTTTTGAGATCATCGCGGTGATGGTCGATTTTCCATGGGTGCCGCAAATGGCGATGGTGTAAAAGTTTCGGCTCAGTTGCCCAACTGCTTCTGGATAAGAAAGGGTGGGAATTTTTTTCCAGCGAGCTTCTTTCAGCTCCGGGTTTGATGCGTCGATGGCTAGGGAATAAATTACGAGGTCTGGTAAAGCTTCCGACATGGGAAGAGTATTGCTTTGCCCGAGAGTTACGGGAATTCCAGCGGTTATGAGGCTTTCAGTCGTGGTTGAGGCCTCAGCATCGCTTCCGGTGACAATGTGTCCTTGCTCCTTCAGGATATGGGCCAAGGCGCTTACGCCAATACCGCCGGCGCCAATGCAGTGAATTCGCGCCGCCTTTGTGAGCAGGGCATTTCTCTTTCGCATACTTCCCGTATTATAATGGTTCTGTGACCACGCCTCAAATTTCTCGAACTACAAAAATCATTCTTCTTGTAGAGTTTCTCCTCCTTGCCTACATGCTCTACGTGCTTTCGACTTCCCTCTACAAGAGTTACCAGGTGGATCGCTTCATTCGCACAGCAGAAGAAGAGAACATGAAGCTCGAAAAGGCGAATCTTTCGCTTGCTGAGGATTATGAATACTACCGCTCCGATGCGTACAAGGAAAAGATTGCGAAGCAGAATTTTGGTTTAGTGCGGCCCGGGGAGGAGGTCATTATTTTAGCGCCGGACAATCAAATGTATCTTTCCGAAGAAGAACGCGCCACGAAGGTTTCCGAGCAGTACTACCACAGCTTAAGTAATCCACGGAAATGGTTTTTGTTTTTCTTTGACCGGGAACGGTTCGCGTTTTAAAACTTGATTATTCCAGGAGCAGGAGCGCGAGCATGATAGCGATTCCAGAAATCAGACTCAATAGTTGGACGAGAGAATTGAGGGGATTGGTTTCTTTGTGCAATTCAGGAATGAGGTCGGCACCAGCAATATAGAGAAATCCCCCGGCCGTGAAAGGGATAAGGAGTTCGTGAAGGGAAATAGATGAGGTATTAAAAAAGATAACTACGAGAGCGCCAAGGATGGCCATGAGAGCCGATATAAAATTCAAAAGCAGGACTCGAGACCGGGTAAATCCTCCATGGATGAGTACTCCGAAATCGCCTATTTCTTGTGGAATTTCATGGAGCACCACCGCAACCGTAGTCGCCAATCCAACCGGAACACTCACAAAATAGCTGCCGGCAATGATGAGCCCATCAATAAAATTGTGGAGCCCATCGCCGATCAGATTCATGACGGCGAGCGGTTTTGCGGCATGGGTGTGTTCTTGCGGGAGATGGCAGTGGTGCCACTGGATGAATTTTTCTAAAATGAAAAACACGAGAATGCCACCGAGAATCCAGAGGGACATGGAGATTTTGAGGCCGGCTCCTGCTTCTACGGCTTCCGGCAGGAGATGAATGAAGACATCCCCGAGTAAGGCTCCCGCAGAGAAACTCACGAGAACGAGGAGAAAGGGTTTCATTTTTTCCTCATCTCGCTGAAACGTGATGATGCCGATGAAGGAAATGAGGGATACTCCGAGGACGCTCCCGAGAATATAGAGGATGGTCATGAGTTGAGAGTTATTGATGCAAGATTACTTGGTGCCAGGGGTCGGAATTGAACCGACGACCTTGGGCTTATGAGTCCCACGCAACTTATTTTTAGGCTCACTTCGCGGGGCCCGCGAGACCCGCTTGTTCGCGCTCGGCCCGTGGCCTCGCGTTCGAGCGTGGGTCTGATACAAGATACGCTCGTTTTTCTGGTGCCAGGGGTCGGAATTGAACCGACGACCTTGGGCTTATGAGTCCCACGCTCTAACCAACTGAGCTACCCTGGCAAAAAAATCGACCCTTTGGTAGCAAGATT
>ORJL010603596.1_pt1 | contig 15289 bp, 8 predicted proteins | sample 1779941 | NCBI WGS metagenome assembly ORJL01 (sample SAMEA104232317, study PRJEB22302) | groundwater metagenome | biome: forest; feature: aquifer; material: groundwater | place: USA | collected 2011-08-07 | depth 5.8 m | reverse complement strand
TCGGCGGGCGGGAACGCCGCTCCGCCCGCGCTGCGGCCCCGCCTGGTTTTCTCCGCGACGCGTCATCCGCCCAATTGCTGCTTGAGACAGGCGACCATTTCCGACAGTACGACCGGTTTGGCCAGAAAGGGCCATCCCCCGAGCCGCCCACCACTCGCCTCAACTTCTTCCTTCGTGACGGACGCCGTCAGAAACACAATCGGCACGTCTTTCAATTTGGGACTCGCCCGAAAACAGACGGCCAGGTCCCCACCGTCGGTACCCGGCATCATCACATCCAGAAGGATCAAGTGCGGCTGAAACTCCTCGGCGGCCGAAAGCGCGGCCTTGGCGTCATTCTCCTCCCTCACCACGTAATCGCCGGTCCGTTCCAGGTGAAGTTTCACCAGACGTGTATCGCTGGCCCGGTCGTCCACAACCAGGATGCGTTTCTTCTCAGTTTTCATCGTCGTTTCTATAACCACACTCACGTTTTCACCTCGAAGCCTTCGGCGACCTCGGAGGTTTGAAGGGCTTGCGCGCCGGTTGCCCGCTCGCAGGCAGTGGGCACGCCACCACTTCTGTTGAAACCTTACGCGATCGACCGGTCTTCAGCCATGGGGTGTAACCCTACCGTGCGACAGCGAAGGCACCCCTCCTCACTTGATCGCGCTCCATCTCCAATTCCGGATCTCCGGCATGTCCTCGCCGTGCTTCGCGATGTATTGCTTGTGCTCGAAGAGCCGATCGCGGATGAATTGCCTGGCATAGGCGCCGCGCGATTCCAGTTGCGGCAGGCGGTCAATCACGTCGCCAAACAGGTGAAACCGGTCCAGGTCGTTCATCACCGTCATGTCGAATGGCGTCGTGGTTGTGCCCTCTTCTTTGTAGCCGCGCACGTGCAGATTCGAATGGTTCGTGCGGCGATAGGTCAGGCGATGGATAAGCAACGGATAGCCATGAAAGGCGAAGATGATGGGCTTGTCTTTGGTGAAGAGAATGTCGAACTCTCTGTCGCTCAAGCCGTGCGGGTGTTCGCTCCGCGGTTGGAGCTTCATCAAGTCAACCACGTTGATCACACGGACTTTCAGCTCGGGAAACTGGCTTCGCAGCAACTCGACGGCGGCCAGGGTCTCCAGCGTCGGCACGTCGCCGCAGCACGCCATGACGACATCCGGTTCACCGCCCTGATCGTTGCTGGCCCACGGCCAGATGCCCAGGCCGGCGGTGCAATGTTTCATGGCGGCATCCATCTCGAGCCACTGCGGTGCCGGTTGCTTGCCGGCGACGATCACGTTCACATAATTGCGGCTGCGCAGGCAGTGGTCCGTCACGGAGAGCAGCGTGTTCGCGTCGGGCGGCAAATAGACGCGGATGATTTCCGCCTTCTTGTTCGCCACATGGTCGATGAAGCCGGGGTCTTGATGGCTGAAACCGTTGTGGTCCTGCCGCCAAACGTGGGACGAGAGCAGGTAGTTCAGGGAAGCAATCGGACGCCGCCATGGAATGTGATTCGCCACCTTCAGCCACTTGGCGTGCTGGCTGAACATCGAGTCAACGATATGAATAAATGCTTCGTAGCAGGAGAAGAACCCGTGACGACCGGTAAGCAGGTAGCCTTCAAGCCATCCTTCGCACTGATGCTCGCTCAACATCTCCATCACCCGGCCATCGGGCGCCACGTGGTCATCGATGGGGATGATTTCCGCGGTCGAGCATCGGTCGGTCACCTCGAACACGGCACCCCACCGGTTCGAGGCCGTTTCATCCGGACTGAACACGCGAAAGTTGGCGGGGTTCAGTTTCATCACGTCCCGGATGAACTGGCCCTGGACGCGCGTGGCTTCGCCCTCCACGTCACCGGGGTTCGGAACCTTCACCGCGTAGTCGCGGAAATCCGGCAGCCGCAAGTCGCGCAGCAGGAGGCCGCCGTTGGCGTGGGGATTGGCGCTCATGCGGCGCTCGCCTTTCGGGGCCAATTCCGCGAATTCGGAGCGCAGCCTGCCGTTCTTGTCAAACAACTCCTGCGGGCGGTAGCTCCGCATCCACTTCTCCAGAATCTTCACGTGCCCCGGATGGCTCATGTCCCCCATCGGCACCTGGTGCGAGCGAAACGTGCCTTCAGTGGGTTTGCCGTCCACAGTTTTCGGGCCCGTCCAACCTTTCGGTGAACGCAAAACAATCATGGGCCAGCGCGGCCGCGCCTTGAACCCCTTGGTGCGGGCATCGTGTTGGATGCCCCGAATGTCGGCTACGACCAAGTCGAGCGTAGCGGCCATGAGTTGGTGCATCTTCAGAGGGTCGTCGCCTTCGACGAAATACGGCGTGTAACCGTAGCCGCGGAAGAGCGCCTCCAGTTCGTCATGCGGAATGCGGGCCAGCACGGTGGGCCCGGCGATCTTGTAGCCGTTCAGGTGCAGGATGGGCAGCACCGCGCCGTCGTGCACCGGGTTGAGAAACTTGTTCGAGTGCCAACTGGTGGCGAGCGGGCCTGTCTCCGCTTCGCCATCGCCAACGACGCACACAACGAGCAGGTCGGGATTGTCGAACGCCGCACCGAAAGCGTGCGAAAGCGAATACCCCAATTCCCCGCCCTCGTGAATTGAACCCGGCGTCTCCGGCGCGACATGACTCGGAATGCCGCCTGGGAAAGAGAACTGTTTGAACAGCCGCCGCATCCCGTCCTGGTCTTGCGCGATGTTGGGATAGACCTCGCTGTAGGTCCCCTCCAGGTAGGCGTTCGCCACCAAGCCAGGTCCGCCATGCCCCGGCCCGGTGATGTAGATGACATTCAGGTCGTGTTGCTTGATGACGCGGTTCAGGTGGGCGTAGATGAAGTTCAGCCCCGGCGTCGTGCCCCAGTGGCCAACCAACCGCGGCTTGATGTGCGCAAGCGCGAGCGGCTTCTTCAGCAGCGGATTGTCGTAGAGATAAATCTGTCCGACCGAGAGGTAGTTCGCCGCGCGCCAATACGCATCCATCTGGTGGAGGAGTCCCGGAGTGAGCGTTTCTGTTTTTGTTTTCACGTCATGCAATATATCTCAATGACCAAACGCCGGGCAAGGCTGCCGAGGACGCCGCTCCCATCACGGAACGAAAATCCTTCACGGCATCGAGGACGATCCCTTGCTCCTTGGCGCCCCGCCCGTGCTGCCCGCCGCGGGCCGTCCTCATTCACGGGCTTCGGTGTCTGGCATTCGTCACTGCCATTCCGCGTCTTTTTGCACAAGCTTGTAGAATTCTGGCGGCGTCAGAAAACGATCCGTTCCCGTCTTATTGCGAATTTCGATACAGTGCCTGCAAACACCCGTCTCCACTTTGCCCGCCTTTTTAATAAAGGTCACTTGCCACTCCATATCACAAGCCCGCCTGGCACTCTTCTCCAAGTGCAGATGATCCACCAATTGTTTAATCTTGACTGGATCGCTTAAGATGACTTGGTTCTTTTTCGACGCATCCTTTTTTAAGAATACAATTTGTTGAACATCCGCAAACATGTCCTTAGATTGATCGGCAGCGTATAAACTGCCTGTTATTGAAAGGATCACCATCATTACGGTGGAGAGGAGTAAGGAGTGTTTCATAGTTTTACCGTCGTTCACGCCAACATCATGCAGCCGTCACATCGGCCTTTACCCAGAGCAGGGGAAATGTAAGTTGAGAAGCCATGCGGCGCTATGGGGTGTTCACCCCATGTGGATTCCGTTCGCCATTCATGCTGAGGCCGCTTCCTTCATGATCTTAAGAATCGTGTCCTCCACTTCCTGGGCTACGCGTTCCAGTTGGGGCGTGTTGAACATCGCAAGCAGCGCGGTCGGCTTCAGGGTGGCCAGAATGGTTTTACCGCCGTCCTGGTAAATCGAGATCCGGCACGGCAGCGCGGTGGAGACGCTCATGTTTTCTTCGAGAACCTTCTTGGACAGCTTGCTAATCATTACGACGAGCAGGACAACGACCAGGGTGCCGACAACCGTCCAGACCCACATCCCTCCGCCCGTCCATCCCCTCATCCATCCGTCATGTTGATTCATCATAAAGAGCCTTTGGGAGCACGGCGGTCTATCCGCCGCCCAACACTAATCGCCGCCAAGCCAAGCTGGAAGATGCGCCGGATGTGCAGTCTCCGGCCTTTCCAGCTCTGTTCGCGCGGACATCGCTGAGGGGCCATGGTGGGGCTCAGCAATCATATTTGATCATTTCTGCTCTTCTTGATGCTCTTTGTGGGCGGCAACCGGTTTTTCGTCCATCTCCTTCATCCCTTTCATCCCCTTCATTTCCTTCATCATCGGGCACTGCGACATGGAGTCCTTGCCCATCTGCATGTGCTGCATCATGTGCTGCATCATCTCCTCATGCATCTTTGCCATTCGGGCATCCATGGCGATCCGCTGCTCCACCATGTGGGTGATGAGGGCGGCCATGACGGCCATCTGCTTGTCCGCCGGCGCGCTGTTCATCTTGGCGACATGCTCCGTGAGTTCGGCGTCTTGAGCCTTCATGTCCTCCTTCATTTTCTGTTTCTGGTCCTTCATTTCCTGGCACTGCTCCCTCATCTTGCCCTGCATCATCATCTTCCCCTCCGCAGGCTCGGCGGATCGCCCTGGGACTGGGGACCAGATGGCCAGGGCCAACGCCATTGCGAGGCTGTAACGGATGATGAGATTCGTGTTCGTTAGGTTCTTCATGCTCTATTGCTTTCGTCTATTTCTTTTGTTCGCTATCGGCCTTCGACCGACCCGGTGTTTGAAAAACTGCGTCCGCTCCGATCTGGACGGATGCCGACTCCAACAATGCGTCCGACGGCACCCTTTCGCTATGGGGTAAAACCCTACCGTGGATTAGGTCCCCAACTTTGGAGTCTGGTCGCCCATGCCCTCGTGGCGTGTGCGCGACCGTCACTGGGCGGGCTCGTCCCGTCTCATGCGCTCAATCCTGTTCTCGACCTCGGTGAAGCGGGGCTGGATGCGGGTTTCGTGGGTGTCAACCCGTTGAGCGAGCCTCTCGGTACCCCGCCCGAGGCCGTCGGCTATGGCGCGGGTTGGTAGGAACAGAACTCGCGCTTCATCGTCCGCCCGTGGTGGTAGTCGCGCCCCCATTCTGAGTGGGTTCCGGCGTGTCAATGAACACGTCCATCTGTTGGCCGACGTAGATCGGGAGATCGGCTCGCTCGAAACTGAAGACCACTTGCAGCACGCGTGTATCAACGCGTTCGGCGCTGTCGCCGGTCAGGGATTTCTTCGGTACGACATAGGGCTCAAACCGCACGAAGGTCAGTGGCGTCTTGATATTCTTGTTGCCGCGAAGGCAGCCGATCGCAGGCGCGCCGGCCCGCACGCGCCACGCATCGTTTTCGTCCACGTCCACACGCACATGCAACGGCGTGACGCTGCCGAGCAAAATTAACGGCGGCTCTCCTGCCGCTGTGGCCGCAAGCGGCGCAAATTCCCCGAGATGCACTTTGAGTTGCAGCACCTGGCCATCCACGGGTGCATGCACGGTCAGCCGTTCCAAATCCGTTTGACTAGCTTTCACATCCGCGCGCGTCTGTGCCAATTGCGCTTCGGCCACTTGCACGGCAAAGCGCTTTCTATTTCGATCCTCGACACTGGTGATGCGATCGGCGGAGAGTGATTTGGCGAGCTCAAGTTCGTATTGGGCGTCGGCCAGTTGGGCCTCAGCAACCTGGACGGTCGCCCGCCGGATATCCAATTCTGCCAGCAGCGAGCGTATCATACGTTCATCAAAGCCCACTTTCTGTAGCACCGCACCCGCTTGCTCCATCGCCGCCCGCCGCTTCTCGCCATTGATGAGAAGGGGCGTGGCCACGTTTTCGGCTGCGGTGAGCGCAGGAATCAAGTTAAACGCCTGAAAGACGAAGCCGATGTTCTGACCACGAAAGCGTGTCGTTTCGTTGACGGACGTCTGCTGGTAGTCGTGGTCGAGAACGGAGCAATCGCCACCGTCCCGTTGCAGCAACCCGGCCAGCACGGAAATCAGCGTCGTCTTGCCGCAGCCGGATGGGCCGACCAGCATCAACAACTCGCCCAAGCGAACTTCCAGGTCCACACCCCGGAGAGCCTGCACCGCGGCGTTGCCTTCACCATACGTCTTGGTCACGCCGCGACAGCGAACCGCTGTCTGGTTTTTGGCTGGTTCAACAAGTTTTTCCACGGTGATGACGATGTTATGATTTACCTTCCGGCTAAAAACGAGGCCGGTTGCATCTTCATGATCGGCCGCACGTTGAACGCCGCGGCGCCAATACTAACGAGCACGACCGCCGTCCCGCCTACCACTGGCGCGAACCACATCATGCGGTAAGGAAAGTCAAAGCACACAAACACCCGGCCGGCGAGGGCGCAGAGGCCGAGACCCAATCCCGTTCCAAACAGCGCGCAAAGCGCGGCCTGCACGCAGATCATCATCAGCAACGTTCGCGTGCGCGCGCCCATGGCGTTGAGCACGGCGTAATACTTCAGGTTCAAAAGCTCGTCGCCCGCGATCAAAGGGCGGGTCGGGCCGTCCAGGTGCGGCCTGCCGCGAGGCCACTGGTCGGCCTTCAGCAGTGGAGTCCCCAGTTTCCCGCTGGTGCCGCCTGGATCAACGATCACGGCATCGGGAGACCGAAGCACAGAGGCCGTCGCTCCGTCTTTCATGAGGGGCACGCCGGTGAGCGTCGCGTCGTCCACACCAATCACCTGGAAGGATTGGAACCGTCGGTTCGGAAAACGGGCGTCGGCCTGGGCCAGGGCGAGCGGCACGGCGGATTGCACGCCCGACACGCTGCGCACGCGATTGAGGGCCGACGTGGGCAAGTTCATGACTTCAATTCCTTTCCTGGTCAGCGGACTCGCATTTCGACGGCATGCGTACGGTGGTCGTCCCGGAGGGGAATTGTCCTTCCGGATATTTCTTCCCCATCGAGGGAGAGCAGATTCGGCTCGGCGGAACCAGCGGCGAGCCGGGTGATGGTGATGTGATAAACCGTTTGCCGGTAGCGGTAGTGGATTTTGAAGGTAGCCCAAGCTTCCGGCACACGGGGGGCCAAGCGCAATTGATCGCCCTCGATGTTCACGCCCAGCAAAGTTTCAACGAGCAACCGATACATCCAACCGGCTGAACCCGTATACCAGGTCCAACCGCCCCGACCCGTGTGCGGCGGGACCGCATAAACGTCCGCTGCGACGACGTACGGCTCCACTTTGTAGGTGGCGATTTGCTGGGGTGTCCCGCCGTGATGCACGGGATTGAGCAGCGCGAAGAGTTCCCACGCACGTTCGTTTTCTCCCATGATCGCGAAGGCCATGGCGGTCCAAATCGCGCCGTGGGTGTATTGACCGCCGTTTTCGCGCACGCCCGGAATGTAGCCTTTGATGTAACCGGGATTGAGCGGAGATTTGTCGAAGGGTGGATCAAACAATTGAATCAGTCCGGCGTCGCGGCGGACGAGGCGCTGATCCACGGATTGCATTGCCTGGCGCGAGCGGGACGGATCACCGGCGCCGCTGATCACCGACCAACTCTGCGGCAGGGAATCGATCTGGCATTCCGGATTGGCCTGAGAGCCGAGCGGTTCGCCGTTGTCGAAGTAGGCGCGGCGATACCATTGGCCGTCCCAGGCGTTTTGTTCGATGTTCTGTTGCAGTTGGCGCGCCTCGGCGAGGCAGCGTTCGGCAAACGCCGGATCGTGGTGCGATCGCGCCAGTGAGGCAAACTGGGTCAGCACGTCGTAGAGGAAGAAGGCCAGCCACACACTTTCGCCGCGTCCATTCTCTCCAACCCTGTTCATGCCGTCATTCCAATCGCCGCAACCGATGAGCGGCAAACCGTGTCGTCCGAAGGTGAGTCCGCGCGTGATGGCGCGCACGCAGTGTTGGTAGAGCGTGGCCGACTCTTCGGAGCGATTCGGCAAATCGTAGTAAGCCTCCTCCTCCGGCTTGACCGGACGGGCCTCAAGGAAGGGCACCTTTTCGTCGAGCACGCCGGTGTCCGCGACACAGGAAACGTAACGGCATGTCGCGTAGGGCAACCACAGATAGTCGTCGGAAAAATGTGTCCGCACGCCGCGTCCCGCAGGCGGATGCCACCAATGTTGCACGTCGCCTTCTCGGAATTGACGCGCGGCGGCGCGGAGCAAATGCTCGCGGGTGAGCGCCGGTTCGGCATGCCCCAGCGCCATGACGTCCTGCAACTGGTCGCGGAAACCGTAGGCGCCGCCGGATTGATAAAACCCCGTTCGGCCCCAGAGCCGGCAGCTCAGGGTCTGATATAACAGCCAGCCGTTCGCCATCACATTCACGGCGGGATCGGGTGTATCCACATTCACCGCGCCGAGGGTGCGGTTCCAATACTCCCAAACACCTTCAAGCGCCACGCGGGTGGCGTCCGCCCGCCGAAAGCGGCGGATCAGATTCTGCACTTCAGCCGCGTTGCGACCAACCCCGAGGCGAAAACTCGTTTCACGTTCCTGACCATCTGCCAGATTGAAGGCGACTTGCACCGCGCCGCACGGATCCAGCCCCGCGCCGACTTTGCCGGAAAGGCGCGCGCGCTTCAGTGCCGCCGGCTGCGACAGGTTTCCGTTTCTGCCAATGAACTCTTTTCGATCTCCGGTGAGAGTGCGCGTCGCATCGTTCACGTCAACGAACACAACGCGATCGGAGAATTCGGTGTTGTAGTAATTCCGCGCCAGCAACGCGCCGGTCTTGAGGTCCACTTCGGTTTGCACGTGCAGCAGGCTTTTATGCCTCAAGTCGCCCAACACCCATTCCCAGTAACTCGTGACGGACAAGCGGCGTGGACGCCCCGAGACATTGCGCAACTTCAGAACCGTGAATTTCACCGGGGCATCCATCGCCACATAGACCCACAACTCGGAAGCGATGCCGTTTTCGGCATGCTCGAACACGGTGTAGCCAAAGCCGTGGCGAATGACATAAGGCGTTGTGCCGCGGGCGGGCAACGGCGTGGGCGACCAAAACTGTCCGGTCTGCTCATCGCGAATGTAGAGAGCTTCACCTGTGGTATCCTGGACGGGGTCGTCGCTCCAGGGCGTCAGTCTGAATTCATGGGAGTTCTCAACCCATGTGTAAGCGGCGCCGCTCTCGGACACGACGGTGCCGAAGTAGGGGTTGGCCAGCACATTGACCCACGGCGCCGGCGTCATCTGACCGGGCTGAAGGGTGATGACATACTCGTGGCCGTCCGGAGTGAAGCCGCCAAAGTCATTCGGAAAAATCAGCTCGCGCTGAGCGGGCGGCGCCGGCCAATCGGCATATCCGAAGCGGGTGGGCGTCAGGGCTGGGACCGAGGGCTCCAAGACACTTCGATGTTCCAGGTGCTCCGCCAAAGTTCCCTTCTCATCGTCCAGCACAATTCGTGCGGCGGATTGAAGCAGCACGCGATCATCGTTGGGAATTTGTTCGAGGCGTCGGACAAAAATTCCGCCCGGCTTGTCCAGCATTTGCGCTTCAATTCCGGACGAAATCAGGCTTGTGATCTGGTCGTGCAAGGACTGGCGGTAAACCGAAACGTCTTCGTTCAGAATAACCAGTTCGACCGTCAGCCCCTTCATGCGCCAGTAAGAGTGCGCCCGGATCAGTTGCCGAACGATCTCGATCTTCTCCGTGTCGCTGATGCGGAGCAGGACGAGCGGCGCGTCTCCCGAAATGCCGTAGCTCCAGAGACCGTTTTGCCCGCGCCGGTTGTTGAGCAACACGCCTGGGGTGGCCCGGCGGGCGGGGTCGGCATAAACCAAGGCGCCGGCCAGCCGGCCATAGAGTTGGGCCTCCCCCTCCGTGGCGTTAAGATGGCGCAAGGTCACCTGGCTGTGGGTCCACGCCAGATCGAAGGCGCGGTCAGCCATGCGGGAGCTTTGATATTTTTCCACATGCGCCAGCGCGGCTTCCCGACTTTCCGTCACGCCAAAAACCAGGTCGATAATGGCGCTTTCATGGGGCGGCAAGGAGACCGTGCGCCGCAGAGAGATGATGGGATCGAGCACGGAACCGACAGTGTTTGACAACGGTGAAATGCTCTGCATCGCGGCAGGGTTGGCCAAGGTTCCGCCGCGTCCGACAAATCTGAACCTATCGGTCTCGCAGGAGATTTCTCCCTGTTCCCCCCCCTGACCCACCATCAGATGCAGCAACCACGGCGGCCTTTCTTCCTGGGAACGGGCTCGGCGGGTGCACAGGATGGCGGAAGATTTTCGCTCAAATTCCGTTTGGACGAAGAGATTACTGAAGGCGGGATGCGCCACGTCCGCGGACGGAAGCGCCAGCACCACTTCCGCATAGCTGGTCAATTCGATGACGCGCGCCATAGGTGAACGATTGGTAATCGTGATGCGCCGCAACTCCACGTCGTCTTCCGGCGACACGCTGATCTCCGTGTGGATCTCCAGGCCGGCGTGACGTTGCCGAAACTCCGCGCGTGCCTGCGTGAAGATGGCTTCATAGCCTTTCGTCGCGCGCAAGGTGGGTTGATACGCGGTGGACCAAAAATCTCCCGTCGCCAGATCGCGCAGATAAACAAATGTTCCCCAGCAATCGCGCGTGGCATCTTCGCGCCAGCGGGTGACCGCCAGATCGCGCCAGCGGCTGTAGCCGCCGCCGGCGCTGCTGATGACGACATGATAGCGACCGTTCGACAGAAGATGAATCTCCGGTGCGGGCGGTGTGAAGCTGGTGAACACACGCATCACGCTTTCGCCCTCGCCGGAAAGCCTCCGCGATGTCTCTAGTTCCAAATCTTCGGTGAACACGCTCGCGGCAGTCTTAGGCATGCGCTCCTGCAACAGCAGGTCCGCCGCCTTGAGCAACGGACAGGCCATGAAGCGCCGTTGCATGGGGTAGTCCCGCAATAGATTGACCAGAGCCAGCAGGGTCATCCCTTGATGATGCGCCATGAAGGATCGGATAGTAGCGCTCATTTCGTCCGGCGGCAGGCGCGTCGGCGTGTAATCCACCGCTTCGTAGAAGCCGTACGGGCCTTCGCGCCCATCGTTCGCCAGTCGTTGCAGGTTTTCACAGGCTTCAACCGGCGCAACCATCAGCGCCATTGCGGTGGCGTAAGGAGCGATCACCAAGTCCTCGGCCAACCCCCGTTTCAAACCCAGACCAGGCACGCCGAAAGCGCGGTATTGGTAGTTCAGGTCCACGTCGGTCCGGTTGTAGCCCGATTCGGAGATGCCCCAGGGCACGCCGCGCAATCTCCCATACTCGATTTGTTGCTGCACCGCCGCTCTGCAGGTGTGATCGAGCAACGTGTTCTCATAGTTGGGCATGACCAGCAGTGGCATCAGATACTCGAACATCGACCCGCTCCACGAAACCAGTATCGGCTCGCCCTGCGAAGCCACGAGCAGACGGCCCATCGAGAACCAGTGGTCCTGCGGAACCTGCCCCAAAGCGATGGTGACGTAGCTACACAAGCGCGCCTCCGAAGCCAGCAGATCATAGAAGCTGGTGTCACGCCGCCGTTCACTGACGTTGAACCCGGTGGGAAACAGATCTCTCGCTGTGTCGAACAGAAAAGCAAAATCCATCGCGGCCAGTTCGTCGCTTTGCCTGGCCAAGGTTTCCAATGCGAGCAGGCGCTGACGGGCATGGTCGCTGGCTTCATGAGCGCAGCGTGAGAGGTCAGTGAGATGCCTTTGCTCTTCTGTCTGGGATTCGGCAGGGTTCGTTGGGAGGTTCCGCAATGCCGCCTCGATCAGCGGACAGAGGGATTGGTCAAACTCCGAGACCTCTCGCAAGGTCACTGCTTGGTCGAGTTGGGCAAGCTTCTCCTCAAGCCGTGCCGACGCAAGGAGGCTCGTATCCTGCTTCGCGGCAGGAGAGGGAGCACTCGGAACCTCGTCAGGCCGGTTGCTACGACTCGAGGCTCCCAAGGCCAGCCACGGCGCGAGGAAGAGAATGTCCTGCAAGTGATCCTCGCAATTCAGCTTCAGAGTCTGAGCCCACCCTTTGAGCTCTTCCTCTGCGTTTGCCAGCGAAGCAGCGATCCGTGTCGCCTGGTCCGTCGCTCTTTCCAACAAAGTAAACGCCGCCCGCAGACTGGAGGGCGCTCTCTCCAGTTCCGCGTCGAGCTCTGCCAGCCCCGCAGTTTCGCGGGCCAGATCCATGAGAATCCTCACCGTGTCGCGCAAACCGGCAAATACCTGAGGCGTAAAATGCTTTCCATTGGCCTGTTCCCTCAGTCCGGAACCGAGCGTCAGCAGATGTCCCGCCAGGTTGCCGCTGTCCACACTCGATACATAAAGCGGAAGGAGTGGTTGGAGCGTGCGCGTCTCATACCAATTGTAGAAGTGCCCGCGAAACCGCTCGAGTCGTTGCATCGTGGCGAGGGTGTCTTGAGTGCGTCGAATCAAACCTCCCATCGAGAGATACCCGAAATCCAGGGCGGCCAGATTGGCGAGCAGCGCCAGGCCCATGTTCGTGGGCGAGGTCCGCGCGGCGATGGTCGGGGCGGGAACCTCCTGGAAGTTGTCGGGCGGCAGCCAGTTCTCGCGCGCGGTGACAAAGGTCTCGAAAAAATGCCAAGTCTTGCGAGCGGTGCGTCTCAGGAAGGTCATTTGCTCCGCCGTCAAATCCGGAGTCGCGGATTCAATGGGCTGGCTGATCCACCAGGCGATCCACGGGGCCGCCAGCCATATGCCAAGCATCGGCAGAGCCAGGGCCAGTTGAGTCGGCTGCAACCAAGCCAGCAGGAATCCACCCAACAGCGCGACCGCCGGCGCGATCCACATGGTGCCATAGAAGCCAGTGAGGTCTGCGCGTGTTGTCCGTTCGGAATCACTCGACGTTCGCCATTCGAGGAGTCGTTTGTGCGTCACCAGCAAGCGCAGCAGCGTCCTTCCGATCGCGTCCAGGCTGATGAAGGCGTCATAAGGTAGAAAAGCCACCGTGAGAAAGATTTGGCCGAGCTGCCGGCCGCCGGACCCGGCCACTCCCCGCAGATGCATTGCCCACGGCAGATCAGCCGGCTTGCGAACCACATTGACCGACGCCGACAACAACCCGGGGAGCGTGATGAGCGAAAGGACCAGCAGCGATCCAAGGTCCCCAAGTTCTGGCAAGAGCAGCCAATTCCCCAGCACTAAGAGCATCAGGCCAACGGGGACCAGACTGCGCCTGAGGTTGTCGAATATTTTCCACTGGGACAGGACCGAAAGCGGATTGGCAATGCGACGCGCGTCAGAACCGGGAACCCGCGGCAGGAGCCATTGCGTGATCTGCCAATCGCCGCGAATCCAACGGTGGCGCCGGTCAATGTCCACGTTGTAGCGGGAAGGATGCTCTTCGTAGAATTCCACGTCGCTCACGAGCGCGGAACGGGCGTGACACGCTTCCAGCAGGTCGTGACTGAGAACGGCGTTCTCCGGGAACCGTCCGTTCATGGCTTGCCGAAAGGCGTCCACATCGTAAATTCCCTTCCCGATAAACGAGCCTTCGTGGAAAACATCCTGATACACGTCGGACACTTCCCGCGTGTAAGGATCGATTCCCGCGTCACCTGCGAATAGCCGAACGAACCAGGATCGGCGGGCGCTGGGCAGACTCACGCCCACGCGCGGTTGCAGAATGCTATAACCCTCGGCCACAATCCCGCGCGCGGGATCGAACACCGGACGGTTCAACGGATGGGCCATCGTTCCGACGAGCTGACGGGCGGCATCGCGCGGGAGCTGGGTGTCCGTGTCGAGCGTTATGACATACTTGATGGCCGGCAAGATAGCCGTCTCCCCCACGACCTCGGAAAAGCATTCGCGGCAGCCGCCGCGGACGAAGGCGTTAAACTCCGCTAGCTTCCCCCGCTTGCGTTCGTAACCCATCCACAAGCCTTCCCCGGCGTTCCAGCGGCGCGGTCGGTGAAACAAGAAAAAGAGGCCTTCTCCATCCGATAAGTATTTACGGTTTAGCATCTCGACCCCGGCCCGAGCCCGCTGAAGCAACACTTGATCCCCAGGCAGAATCTCCTCCGGCGCGTCGCGGAAATCCGTAAGCAAGGCGAAGTGAAGGTGCTGATCCCGATTCGCGAGATGATGAATCTCCAATGTCTCGATGAGCCGGTCGATGCCCTCCAGGCTCGCAAGCATCGTGGGAACAACCACCATCGTTCGGCAGTCTGAAGCGATGCCGGAGGAATAATCCAGGCGCGGGAGCAGGCGGGGTTTGACCAGCAGCGTGGATAGCCAGTTCATCAAGGCCACGGCCAGTTGGCTGGCACAAAGGAGGAAAACAACGGTGAAGAAGAAAAGTCTCCATCCCCGCACGGCGAGAGTCTGGGCCTCCAGGATAAACCCGAATGTGGCCAGCAACGTGATTCCACCAATACCGCCCGCATAAAACGTTAGCGGAAAACGGTGGATGCTTCGTTCGATGATCGTTCGCCAGGGCCACCGCACATTCGCCATGCGCCCCAGCAGGCACTGGCCTGTATCGATCAAATAGTAGCCCACGTGGGCGGTCCGGTCTTCGCGCCCCTTTTGCAGAGCGCTGTCCGCCGCCAGTTGGATGGCGCGCCGCGCGACGTCCGCCTCCGAGAGCCGGCTGTGCCGCGCAAAAAACTCGACCGAATGGCGATACCGATCGCGAGTCGAAAAATCCATGTCGATGTAAACGCCGGCGGGGTCGGAGCGCAACGTCGTTTCGACCAGGCTCAGGGTCTCCACGAACTCCTTCCAGTCCATAGCGCTCAGGAAACGAAGACTGCCAATACTGTGGCTGACGGAGACCTGGTCGGCAGCCTGACTTTGACTCTCGAGTTGGACAAGCTGTTCGATGGACAACCCTTCTTCAACGAGTCGCTGTTCGAGCCAGCCGCGCGCAAGATGCAACACCGGGCTTTGTCGCGACAAACGCTGGCAAAACTCCGCCACGAACGAACTGGACAAGGGCAGGTCGGATTTCGCCATGTCCGCCACTACGATGATCAGGTGTGACGGGTTCTTCTCCGCCATGTCCTGCAAACGATCCACCCATAAGTCCGCGAGATCTCTATCGAACCGGGCGAAAGTCAGCCGGGTGGTGATGCGCTGCAGGTTTTCAATCAACCCCAGGCGCAACATAATCGGAATGGCCCACAACTCGCCCAGCTTCAAGGAAGTGACCGTTTGGTAAGCGGCCATGAAGGCGCTGAGCGGTCCGGCATCAATCTGTGCATCCACGTGCGAGATCAATTCCAGCACGATGTCGTAAACGCGTGGCAGTCCGGAGGAAGGGCCGTTCAAGAGGCGAGGCAATTCCCGGCTGTAACCCCGGGGCAGGTGCCGCCTGGCCATTTGGATCTGCTCTTCGATCAGGTA
>ORJL011919713.1_pt1 | contig 15295 bp, 13 predicted proteins | sample 1779941 | NCBI WGS metagenome assembly ORJL01 (sample SAMEA104232317, study PRJEB22302) | groundwater metagenome | biome: forest; feature: aquifer; material: groundwater | place: USA | collected 2011-08-07 | depth 5.8 m | reverse complement strand
TGGCAGGTATTGTTCGCTTTTGAGCCCGCGGGAATTGTACCGCGCCTGGCCGCTGACGACGTAACGCCCCGCGACTTCCGAGGGCGTTTTGGTCTGGATCAGCCGGTCGAAGCCGTCGTAAAAATTCACCGTGTCGATCGTTTGCGCCTGGCCGTTGTTGACGCGCTGGCGGCCGGTGACCTTGGTGTAGTCGCTGAAATACTCGATGGCGGTCGTTTGCGTCGGATAAGTAACGGAATCGAGCGGCGCCACCGTCATCACCTGGCGGCCGAACACATCATACGAACGTTTGCCCTGCTGCTGATTAGGATCGGTGGTGGATTTGACCTGGCCCCACAAACCGCTTGATCCTCCGCCCGAAAGCGCCACGCCGTTGACGCCGAAATATTCATTAATGACTTTGTGCCCGAGGGCGTTCTCCGTTGTCAGCGGGAACATGTTGTACGCCGTGTCGTAGGTGATCCGCGTGATGTTCCCTTTGGGATCGGTCGTTGTGAGCAAATTGCCGATCGCGTCATAACTATACTGCGTGACGGGATTGACGTTCCCGGTCCCGGCCCAGTCTTCTTTCTTTGTTAAAAATCCTTTGACCGGTGTGGCGGTATTGCCCTGGTTGTCGTAATAGAACCACGTCTGGCGCACGACCTGGTGCGCCGCATTTTTGACCGTGGTCAGCCGCGGCAGGCCGATCAACCAGTTATTGCCGGAGGTGTTGTTGAGGTACACCGTCTCAACGGTGCGGTTGTCGCCGGGGATGTCATTGCCCGTGGCGAGGTCCACTTCGCCGTACTGCACGACCCGGGTCAGGTTCCCCAGCTGCGGAGATTCATCGTAGAAATATTCTTCCAGCGTCCGCCGGCCCGAAGGATTACCGTCATAGATAAAATTATTCTTTCCGTACAAATAGACGAAATTGACGCCGGGCGAGATCTGTTGGGCCCGCCAGGTATTTTCCGCTTTAGCGAAAAGGGCGTTGTCCGCGCCGTATTTCTCTTCCAGGACAGGCCGGCCCTTGAAAACCGGGTCCTGCAGAAAACGCGTCCTGCTGTAGTTATTCTGCGGGTCGGTGACCGTCACGGTCTCAAAGCCGCGGAATTCCCGCTCGGTTTTGTCCCAATACCCTCCCGCGTAACTGTAACGCGTCTCATACACGTCGCCACGGCTGTTGTCATTGCGGATGGATTTGACCACGGAGATGGAGAACGGCAAATAAGTGTTGGTATATTTTGTCGAGGACTCATAGGTGACAGTGGTCACTCCGCCCACGCCGTTGGCGATCGATGTCAGAAGGTCCAGCGGAGCTCCGCTGGAAAAACGGACTTCCTTGTCCCCTTGCGGATTGTGTCCCGCGAAATCGGCCAGACCGTCGCCGTTAAAGTCCGCGGACTGGACCTGCGCGTCGGGGCCGGGGATGTTGAACCCGGTCGTGAACACGAGGTTGGTCCCGGAAAAGGAAAACTCATCAGAGACGCGGTAAACGATCTGCCCCGTGAGTGGATCGAAATAACCGATATCGGGCAGGTTGTCGGCGTTGAAGTCCGCGAACGCCGGGTTGTAATTGGCGGCAAAACCGGTGATCGTCTGAAGGAGGGTGAATTTTCCGTTGAGGTCGCCCTCGTTCCAGTAGACGAACCACCGGCCGTTGGCCTTATCAAAGGACAAAAGATCGGTCAAACCGTCACCATTAAAATCCATGGTCAGCGGAATGTCGTTTTGGGCCCCGATGTTAAGATCGAACCCGCTCAACGTTTTGAAATATCCGCCTTTGTTGACGGCGACCTTAACGCGCAGGTCATTGCCGTTCTTATAAAAACTGAACAGGTCGGTCAGGCCGTCGCCGTTGAGATCGCCCGTTGAGGGTTGGCCGTTGGCGCCGAAACCGGAGATCCAGGTCCCCACATCGCCGAAATAATTGCCCATCGAATAAGCGATCCGCCAGTTCCCCGTGGCGGCGTCGAAGCTGCCGATGTCCGCGCGGCCGTCAGCGTTAAAATCCCCGGAGATGATGTTCTGATTTACGCCGAAGTTACCGATCCAGTTCTGCGGCGTGCCGAAACCGCTGCCGTTGGACAAGGCGACGTCGACCTGGCCGGAAAAGGACGTCAAAAGCGCGATGTCGCTGAGCCCGTCGCCGTTAAAATCGCTCGCGAAACGCGCCGTGCTTCCCGGCACCGGCTGGACAAGTGAATAGCTCGGCTTGACGCCTTGGTAAAAAAAAGACCGCGCCGGCAGGGCGCTCGTCTGGTCTGAGGCGTACTGCACGATCGAGCTGACCAGGGAACGGTCGGTGGCCGCGCTCTGCGCGTAATTAATCTTATAGATCCTTTGCAACGCTGCGCCGCCATAGACGTTGATCTGGGAAAGCCGTTGCGTCGTTTTTACCTGAAAGCCGCTGAGAAAGCTCACCCGCTGGTTGGTGTTGACCTGATAGTTGAACAGGACCCGGGCGAAAGCGGAAAGCCCGGCCGGCGCGTTGGCCGTATAAAGGACCTCATCGGGATAAAGCCGGTTGTCCGACCTGGAATAACTGACGGTCATGCTGTTGCCGTTTAGGTCTTCGACGCGGTCCAACGCCCACTTGAAAACGCGGGCGGTGTTCGCGGGGTCGTACTCGCGCGAGGTCTGGTCTTCCCCAAAGTAATAACGCGTGCCTTTTTTGTCGGTCACCCGCCAATACGTGTTGTCGACGAACTCGGTCTTCATAAAGGCGCCTTCTGTTTTGGCGCGGTAAAATCCGACACCGGGGGTGGAATCGAAGACCAGTTCCTGACTGCTGCCGCTCTGGATCAGAACGAACTCATCGCTATTGGTATAGGAAGGGATCCCGTGGTGCGTCGAGCGCTGGATGGCACCGAGTTCCAGCGACCAACCCACGCCCAATAATCCATTGGGCAGGCTGGAACTGTACTGTAACTGGACAGCCGGCTGGATACCCGCGCGGCCGGGCGGGACCTCGATGGGCACGGCGAAACTCGCGCCGCCCGAGTAAGGGTCGGCCTGGGCGGTGACCGTCCCGCCTTGCATCCCGTGCAAGGCCTGGGCGGGGGTGAGATTCATAAAGATGAACAAACTTGCGAAAAACAACAGCAACGGTTTCTTAAGCATCGGGATCCTCCTTGGCGCTATGTTTTGATTCATTCAAAGGTAACGGCTACGAACCTCTTTACCATTACCATGTTGCGAATATAAGGAAGTACCCGCGAGTACCATTGACTCCCCCTTGTGAGGTCATCCCCCGTGGATACTCTTTTCTCTCTAATCTCTTAAAGAGCGCGGATACTTCCTTTCAAATTCAGATACGGCTATGGTGACGATGCCTGATATGCCTCGAGCACTTTCCCGCTGATCTCAGCCTTAACCTCTTCACTCAAACACCGCACCGTGTCATACCACTTCTTGTCTTTCGTCGACTGCTCCTGCGGCATGGTGACGAAAATGCCCCGCTTGCCGTCCATGACCCGCACGCCCTTGATCAAAAGCGCGTCGTTGACGTTGATGTCCGCGAAGGCCTTCAATGATTTGCCGTTGGGCAGTTTGTAGATCCTCTTGACTTCGATCGTGAGATTATTGATTTCCATGGCTCCCTTTCCTTTCGTGAGAAAAAACTGATAGCTGCCAGCAAGAAACTTGTTTGTTTAACTACCCTTTTTTGTTTTTGTTTGACCCCCGGCATCGGGTGCCGCACCGGCGACATCTTCGGCGAAACACTTTTTGCACGGGCCGTAACCTTCCGTGACAACCTGCCCCTTATCGACTTTGCTAAGAGTCCCCTTATTTTTGATAAGGCGACAGTTTTCCTTGTGATACTTCGTGCCGTTAGGCGTGATAAACACTTCGTCGGCGCACGCGACTGTCGCGGCCGAAATAAATGTCATCAAAACCCCGAGCAACATTAACTTTCGGATCATTGCGTTTCCTCCTTTGCTTTCTCGTTGGCAGCTATTAGTTCGTTTAAAATGCAAGAAACAATACGCAAAGCATGAAGTCATCAGTCATCAGACGATATCTGAGCAGTGTCTTTGCTCCCTTTTAAATATTTTTTTAACCCTGTCAACATAGCGGATATTTCATTACAGCCGGATTTCAAAATATTGGCTTCTTGTATGGAACAAAATCCCAGTCTTTTTGCGATCTCAATGGCGCAGATCGCCTCATACGCGGACCGCAAAGCTATGTTAAGGAACCGTTTAAATTCACCATCCGTGCCAGATCCGCTTCCTTCAGCGATATTTAGTGCAATCGATGTTGAGGCTCGCCGTAGCTGGCTCGTAAGCCCATAGGTTTCTTGGACAGGAAATTTCTGCGTTGTTCGATATATCTGCTCAATGAAATCCATAGATTTGTTCCAAACGTTTAATTTTCTGAACTTCTGTTCTTCCATGTCTCTCCCTTGTCTGAAGACTGACGACTGAAGACTGACGACTGACTACTGAATTTTCCGCCGGTAAACGCGTCTAAAAGCGCTGTCAACTCTTCCACGCGCAATTGTTTATCGAATTCCACCGCTGGCTCGAGCGCGTCTGCGGCGAGCTCGGCCTGCAGTCTGCGCCGCTCGAAATACAGCCGCGTCACCTGGTCTAAAACATCTTCACGCAATTCCACCATCAGTTTGGAACGAGAATCGATGGTCGTCTGGTCCGTGCTCCAGATGAGGTCCCCCAGGTCCCACGACAAAGAAACGTCCCAAGCGAGAAGGTCCTTGCCCTTGGTGAGCGTATCGGGATTAGTACCCGTGTCCCAGTGGTAGAATTCGCTCTCCGCGCGGTCCAGCCCGACGGAAAGGTCCGGCAACAGCGCCCTTTTCCCGGCCAGCGCCCGCCAGCTTTTGATCTTGTCGGGGCTCACCTCGGCATAATCGATGGCCCATTGGTGGACCTGTTGAATCGTCGGTTCATCCCCGAAATAACCTTCTGATGGGAACGGAGAGAGCGCTTGCCCCGTAAAAACCCCTTCAGGGTTATACGGGGCTTGCCCCGTAAAAATCCCTTCGGGATTATACGGGGCTTGCCCATCGGACAAATAAAAAACACCCCTGTCCGTCGCAGCGTAGACCCTCCCTCGCGCATCCGTGGCCAGATCGTTCATCGCATTGGTTTCCATTCCCTGATAAACGGGTGTCCATCGTCCGTCGTCAAACAAGAACGCTCCCTTTTTTGTCCCCACCAGAAGTCTGCGGTCCTCTTCCTCGCCCAGAACGACAAAGGCGTTCAATGTCTCCAGCGCCACCGGCGGGTTCGCCAAAAGCCGCCAATGCTGCCCCCGGTCGCCGCTTAAATGGATCCCGCGTGCCGTCGCGATATAAATAGTGCTGTCGTCATCCTGCGCCACGCGCACGAACCGCACCAGCGGCTGCGTAATGTCTTCTTCGGACTCGGACGCGCTTTCGCCCTCATCAGCGACGATCCCCGGCGCGCTCCCGGCCGTGAATATCCGGCTGTAACTGTTCGTTTTGCGGTCGAGGTCGTAAACGGCATCGTCTGTGGCGAAATAAATAAAACGCTCACCGGCAGCGATGCGGTTCACCGGCGCGCGGCTTAACTCATTGCCAACAGGGACCCAATTCTTTCCCTCTACCGATTTATAGAAAAGCCCGCGGCCCGTGCCCAGATACAAAATTTCCCCCGCGCGCAAAATGGCCAGGCAGCGCCGGGCTTGTTCGTCGGAGGCGTAATAACTCCGCTGCCAGCGCTCGCCTTTATCGCTGCTTTCATAAAGCCCCTGGTCGGTCGCGGCAAGAACGTACCGGGAATCGATATAAATATCATTGATGCCGGAGGCCTGGAAAACGGATCGGTAATTTTTTCCGCCGTCGGAAGACCGGTAAAGCGCCCTGTCCGTCGCGGCGAATATTGTGGAAGGGTCATGGAGGTGGACGGCCATCTTGACCACGGCCGGCTCATAGATCCCGCTGCCGGCTTTTTGCCAGACAGCAGACTGGTAACTAAAGCCGAAAGTAGTAAGACAAATAACAATAGCAAGGCAGGTCATCCGGTAATCTGGCAATCCGGGACTAGAAGATCCGGAAATCCGGTGATCCGGATTTTTACCTTGGCCATTTCTATCCGTTTGGGAGCGCTTGTCCCTGATATAATTGACAAAACTATTGATGCCCGCAATGATTCGCTCATATCGGTTTATCCAATCCGTGGCTTTATCTGGATTTAGGTAATTTTTAGCAAGCAATGCTGCAATATGGTTTTGTGTTTCACCTGCCTCTTTGCGGGCTACAAACATACTTTTTGTCTTGTCATTGTAATAGTAGGCCGTATATCCTTCCGCGATATTGTCCGGCACCGAAGATGAAGAACGCTCAATTTGATCTCGTTTTCGAAATTGCTCACGTTGGGGCAACGATTCACAAAATTTATGAATTTCTGTCATAAGCTGATGTGATTCCTTCCAAATCCAAAGTTCTCTAAACGATGCCATGATTTCCTCTCCTTAAACTCTCCGGATTACCGGATCCCCTGATATCCGGATACCCGGAACCTGTCTACTTTCTCTACTTCATTGCTTCTCTGTACATCTTCTCCACGCTCATCATCCCCAACGCCTTCGCGACCGCGTGTTTGAGCTGCGGATTGTTCGCTTCGATGACCCCTAAGTATTTATCCAAATATTCCAGCATGGCTTCCAGGCCAACCTCCTGCTTCATGCGGCGCAAGATGCATAAAACCGTGTAAATCGCGATCGAATTGGTGGAACTAGTGAAGATATTAGGAAACGGCTGGTGGGGGATTTTGGCGTTGCTTTCAGATCGTTCATTCGTGTCCATCGTTTCGTTCCTCGCTTTCGTAACTGGCTAACAATGAAAAAAGGATAGCATGACTTTGATGTTTTGTCAAATTTAGTTGATTTTGTAGCAATATGCAACTTGTTTGTTGGCAACATCTTATATTGGTGTTAAAAAATTTATCTTGTCATTACTGAAATTATGCTTGATGTTATGCAAAATTACATTGACTATTAATCAAAACATGCTAAACTTCCGTTAGACTAAAGACCAAAGACTAATGACTAAAGACTGATGCGCTTGAGATCGGAGGGTCAGAATGCGAGATTATAAAAATATAAAAGCATACCAATTGGCGGACAGTCTGGTGATTGAAGTCTATAGAGCGACAAAAGGGTTCCCCAGGGAAGAAACTTATGGCCTTATTTCCCAATTACGAAGAGCCGCTGTTTCTGTACCGACAAATATTGCTGAGGGGGCCAGCCGGCAACACACCAAAGATTACGCCAACTTCCTCTATATTGCGCGCGGATCTCTGGTTGAAACCGAATACCTATTACGCCTATCGAACAAGCTTGGCTACCTAAGTGGTCAGAGTTTTGAAATTATCGATAATTTAAGGACAAATACCGCAAAAACACTGTTTGGCCTTATTGAAGCTGTTACCAAACAAATTCATTAAGTCTTTGGTCTTTGGTCTTCAGTCTTTAGTCTTTAAACAGGAGGAAACGATGTATATCGGCAAACGTGTTCAGGAATTACGGAAGGTCAGAGGTCTCAGTCTTACCGAACTGGCGGAGAAAAGCGGGGTCCAGATCGCCAGCTTAAGCCGCATCGAGAACATGAAGATGACCGGCACGCTGGAGTCGCACATGAAGATCGCCCAGGCCCTGGGGGTGGATGTCACCCAGCTGTACACCGCCATTATTAAGGAAGAGGACAAGGCGCAGGTCCACACGCCCAAGTCTATATCGAATGTCTTTGTCCACAGCGAAAAGTCGTCCTACGAGATCCTCACTTCCAACGTCCTGGGCAAGCGCATGATGCCGATCCTGCTGAAGATCGAGGCCGGCGGCCACACCAACATGGAGCAAAACCCGACCGGCTCGGAAAAATTTGTCTTTGTGTTGGATGGCAAGGTCGAGATCAAGGTGGGTGAAAAGGCCTACTCTCTCTCAAAACATAATACCCTTTATTTCGACGCGTCGCTGGAGCACAAATTTGTCAATGCGGGGAAAACAACGGCGAAAATCATTTGTGTGGGAACGCCGGTAGCATTGTAGAGGTTAGAAAAAATTACAAGAGGTTGAAAGATGTTAAAAAAGGTTGCAGAGGTTACGTGAGGTTATATGAGCGAACGGCCATATGAAAAACTAAAATTTTACCAAGATATCTGTCAAATACGGAGTTTTGTGTATCAGGTTACAAATCGCTTTGAAAGGTCACACTTGCGTTTGGTTTCCCAGATGCGAGATGCGGCAAGGTCCGCCAAGCAGAATATCAGGGAAGGCTACGTAAAAGGCACTTTAGGAGAATTTAAACATAGCATTAAGATCAGCCAGGGGTCGCTGGAAGAACTTTGCGGGGACATGGCTGATTGCCTCGAAGACCGGTTAATGTCGGACAAAGAATTTGAAACATTCAAAGCCCTATACCGAAGCGCGAGCTATATGAGCACACAATATTTAAAGGCCATGTCGCAAAAGACACAAATAAACAATTGGAAAGTTCCTTTTAGGCACCAAGCGTAACCTATAGTAACCTTGAAACGTTTTACAACCTTTTTCAACCTTTTGTAACTTCTTTTAACCTTAAGCTACGGAGGATTTCATCATGACTACATCCAAAGTTAAGTCAGCGCAACGCAAAGTCCTCATCGTCGACGACGAAGAAGGCATCCGCGAATCCCTCAAACTCATCCTCTCCGACCACTACGATCTGGTCGTCACCGACAGCGGCGAGCAGGCGCTGCGGTTGGTCGAGGGCGACCCAGCCATCGCTCTGGTGTTGATGGACATCAAGATGCCCAAGGTCAGCGGGCTGGACGTCCTTAAGGCGATGAAGGCCAAACGGCCGGATGTCAACGTGGTCATGGTCACCGGCTACCGGGCGACCGAAACCGCCGGCGAAGCCGCGCACCTCGGCGCCAGCGGCTATATAATTAAACCCTTTAAGTCTGACGAAATTCTTAATACTGTCAAACGTAACTTGACTTGAAAATAGCTGGTTTTTATGCTATATTTGTTTCTGTAAATCATATAAATGTATTAATTATAGAAATGACTTATACTGAATTTAAAAATCAGATCAAAGATTATCCCATTTTCTCCACCAGCCAATTAAGCGCGCTCGGACAGGGAGACTCTCCCACCCTGCGCAACCAGATCTCCGACTGGACGGAAAAAGGGCTCCTGGTGAAACTGCGCAATAATTTGTACGTGCTCAATGAACACGACCGCAAATGGAGCCCTTCGCGCTTTTTTCTGGCCACCCAGATCTACGCGCCATCCTACGTCAGCGGAGAATCAGCCATGGGGTTCTACGACCTGATCCCCGAGCGGGTAGCGGACATCACCTGCGTTTCGACCAAGAAAACCGCCGCCTTTTCGAACGCCCTGGGAACATTCGTCTATCAACACCTCAAAGCGGACTGTTTCGCCGGATTTTCTTCCCGCAGGGATGACAGCGGCCTTCCTTTTTTGATCGCCGCGCCGGAAAAAGCCCTGATCGATCATCTGTACCTAAATATGAAAAAATTCGCCGATGCCAGTCCAGACATTTTCGAGGGATCACTAAGGCTGCAAAATCTCGAGCAACTGCGCCCCGACCAACTGACACGCTGGGCGCGGCAATGCAGGAACAAAAAACTTAAACAGATCGTTAAAGATCTTTGTTCTTTTATCAGGGAGTCGCGATAAAAATGCTCGATATCCTTAAAGACCAGCTTAAAGCCGCCAAAGGACAGGAAGAGAAAATCAACTTGGCCAGGGAATTTCTCCAGCTGTTGGCCCTCAAGATCATTTATGACAACGGATACTTCAAAAACCTGGCTTTTGTCGGCGGAACAGCGCTGCGGATCCTCTACAAGGTCCAGCGGTTTTCCGAAGACCTGGATTTCTCGCTGGTGGAACCCAAGAAATATTCCCCAGAAGATCTCTCCGGAATCCTCGAGCGGAACCTGACCCAATACGGATTCGGTGTCGAACTGGCGGCGAAAAAGACAAAAACCGTCCACAATTTTCAATTGCGTTTCCGGGAACTGCTTTATTCGCTGGGATTAAGCCCTCTCAAAAGTCAAAAACTCATGATCAAACTGGACATCGATACTAACCCGCCCAAAGGACACAAACTCGAGCTGTCACTCGTTAACGAGATGTCCTTTCTTTTTTCCGTCACTCACTTCGATCTCTCGTCCTTGTACGCGACAAAACTGCACGCCTGTTTTTACCGGACATACACCAAAGGCAGGGATTTTTATGACCTCATCTGGTACCTGGGCCGCGACCTGCTGCCCAATTTTATTCTTTTGAACAACGCCATTGAGCAGACACAGCATGTCAAACTCAACATCGGTCCCAAAACGCTCAAGGCATTTCTCATCGAACGTATCGACAAGGTCGACTTCCCGGCGGCAAAGCGCGACGTGGAACGGTTCCTGATCGATAAAAGCGAATTGAAGCTGTTCGACAAAACAATGCTGCGGAAGATCATCGAAGCGAAGAATTTTTGAACACCAAACAAGGAAAACCGTCACGCGCTGCTTTCGCGCTGAAGCGGTAGAGAATAACTTGAAATAAACTCAAATGAATACGCTCAACCCATTAGCCATATATACGCTACCGATCGGCACCGGTTTAGGCCTCGCTATCACGCAGGGGATCATTCAAGAACACAACGGCAGGCTCAAAGTGGCAAGTAAACTTAACGAAGGGACAACCTTTACCATCGAATTACCGATAAGAAAATGAGCTCATTTAACCCATTAGCCTTTTACACTCTTCTAACTGCGATTATATGCTTCGCATTAAGTGCTCTCACTCTTTTATATAGAAAGAATAAATTTCACATAATATGGACCCTTCTCAATCTTGCTGTTGGGGGATGGGCTTTCTTTGTATTTCTAGCCGCTTTAACGACCAATGAATATAGTGCCTATAACTTTTGGAAAATTGCTCATGCAATAGGCTTTTATATTTCAATCTTTTTCTTTCATGCTGTATGTCGCTATTGTGAGTTACAATTTCCAAAATTACTTAAGATGGCTTATTTTTATGGCATCTTCAGCAATTTTTTAATTCTTTGGAATGATGGCAGATTTTTATACAGTGGCACAAAACAACTCTTCAATTCTATTTATTATTTACAGGTAAACAATTTCTTCTACGTTATATCTTTCTGGTTTTTCCTTGCCGCATTTGGATGTTATTTGCTCTATGACTATTCCAATAAAAATAAAAATGAAAAAGGGCAACAGGCAAGATTATGGATGATAATTAGTTTTTTCGGCTATATTGGAGGATGTTCCCATTGGCTGCCCATGTTTGGTATCAACATTTACCCGCATACGCTCATATTTGTTCCAACATATGCTCTATCGTTAACTTATGCCGTCTTTAAATATCAATTTCTGAGCTTTCGGGTCGCGCTAGAAAAAAGTATCGTTTATTCTCTACTAATCGCCACAATATCACTTGCTTATCTTGCTATTGTCCTTACTTTTGAACAGACTCTCCGCCATTTTCTGGGATATGAATCTTCCATAAGTTTTCTCACAGCTTTTATCATAGGGGTTGTGGTCATTCCATTTCGCAATAAAATCCAATTCTTTCTTGATCGCTCTTTATTCAAAGGCACTCAAATAGAAATTGCTGCTGAAAATGAATTATTACGAAAAGAAATTACCCAATCCGAAAAGTACAAGACACTCTCGACACTGGCCAGTGGTGTTGCCCATGAAATCAAAAATCCTTTGACATCGATCAAGACTTTTTGTGAATATCTACCTAGAAAACTCGATGACAGAGAATTCCTGCTGAAGTTCTCCCAACTTGTCGGCCGCGAGGTCGACCGCATCGACCATATGGTCCATGAACTGCTCGACTACGGCAAGCCCGGGCCGCCCGCTTTGAGAAAAACGGACGTTAACAAACTTATCCAGGATACGTTAGATACGCTCAGCAGTCAGTTTATTAAGAGTCATATTGAAATGACATTTAAGTCGTCAGTCGTCAGACATCAGTCGTCAGATTCTTGCTTATTAAACATCGATGCAAATCGCATCAAACAGGCGCTGTTGAACCTGTTCCTGAATGCGATCGAGGCGATGCCGAGCGGCGGAAAATTGAACGTTTCGTCATTCGTCGATCGTACTTCGTACATCGTGACTATAACCGATACGGGGCCGGGGATCACGCCGGAAGACCTCAAGCACATCTTCGATCCCTTCTTCTCCCGCAAGGGCAACGGGACCGGCTTGGGGCTGGCGATAGTTCAAGGAATTGTGGAGCAGCATGGGGGGAAGATTCGGATCACCAGCAAAGTGGGGGTGGGGACGGTGGTGAAGATTGATTTCCCCATTGCAACGTAAGGTTATCCGGCCATCCGGTTATCCGTGACTAGGGGACCCGGATACCCGGATCTTCCAGTCCCTGATCTCCGGATTTCCGGATGTCCTTAGCGCATCATATCTTTCCATTCTCGTACAACTCCCCCATCGCCTTAACGCATAGTGGATGAAACTGCGTCCCCGAACAGCGCTTGATCTCGGCAATGGCGGCGTCTTTGGTCAGCCCCTTGCGATAGGGCCGGTCAGAGGTCATGGCGTCAAAGGCATCCGCGACCGCCATGATGGCCGCGGCCATGGGAATCTGGCCGTCTTTAAGGCCGTCGGGATAACCTTTACCGTCGTAACGCTCGTGGTGATAACGGATGCCCTCAAGAGCTTCCTTGGGCAACGACAAGGGCTTGACGATCTCACTGCCGCGGGCGGGATGCTCCTGCATGATCCGGTATTCCTCATCAGTCAGTTTGCCCTGCTTGTTGAGGATCGCTTCGGGGATGGCGATCTTGCCGATGTCGTGCAAGAGCCCGGCGATATAAATATTCTCGAAGAAATTTTCCGAAAATTGGGCGACACCCGTTTCCGCCATGTGCCGGGAGATCGCCACCGAATATTCCGTGACCCGGTCGGTGTGCCCGTGAGTATAGGCGTCCTTGGCTTCGATGGTCGAACCCAACACCTCGATCGTCTGTAAAAAAAGCGCGCGGTTACGCTCGGCCTCGCGCTTGAGGCCGTCAAAAAGCTGGGCGTTGCGGATGGCCATGGCCACGTCCGATGCCAGCGCCGAAAAGAAATCCAGTTCTTCCTGGTCAAAACGCGAAGCGTCGCGCTTTTCTCCCAGTAAAAGGACCGCCATGAGCTTGTGATGGTAATACGCGGGCACACAGGCGATCGTGTTGAGCATCTGCATCTGTTCATGGACGTCGGAAAGCAGCTTCTGAGTGAGCTTGCCGTTGCCGTTATGGATAACGCCCTCGCGCCAGATGAGGCGGTTGATGTCCTCGGCGACGATGGCGTTGCGGTTGAAGGTCAGTGACCGGAACTCTTTCTGTGTAAAAATACGGATGACGGGGCTTTCGTGATTAAAACGGGTGAACCCGGCGGGAATTTTCATGCCGATCTCCCCACGGGAAATATTGAGGATGTAAGAATCTTTCTGCGGCTCGTAAAGGATCATCCCGGCGTGGCGGATGTGGAGCTTGCGGACGATCATGCGCACGATGAGCTTGATCAAGAGCTTGGGCTCATGGATCATGATCATGCCCTTGCTGGCGGTTTCGAGTTCTTTTTTGTAGTCGATTTTCATTGCTAGAAGTCGTCAGCCATCAGACGTCAGTCTTCAGATTTTCTCTGACGACTGATGACTGAAGTCTGACGACTCATCATTTTTTCAGTTCCGCGAGTACGATCTTCTCCAGCTCCTCCAACACCAGCGGCTTGTGCACAAACCCCCGCACGCCGAAACTTTTGGCCTCGCTGACCACTTCCTCGTCGTTGACCCCGCTGACCATGATCACTTTGGTTTGATCCTGTTTGCCGCGCAGTTCGCGAAGGACCTCGACCCCGGTCATTTCCTCCATACGCACGTCCAGCAAAACGAGGTCCGGCTTCTCCCGTCCGATAATTTCCAGCGCCTCGCGCCCCCCCGCGGCGGTCGTCACGTCGATACTGCGTTTGGTGAAAAAACGTTTCGCGAATTCCCGCACGTCCGCTTCGTCGTCGACGATGAGTAATTTGGGCATTTTGTACTCCTTTTTAAGACTATAGACGATAGACCATGGACTATAGACCTGGTCTACAATTCCTTCTTTACAGCTTCGATAAGGCCAAACAGGGTCTTGGCAACTTCCTGTTTTCGTTCCTCAACCTTGCCGAATAACTCGTCCGTTAAATAACCCAATTTATTGGTTAAATGAAGAAGGTATTCTGTTTCAGCAAGTGAGGCTCTAGCTACATATAAAAACTGTAGATAATCTTTCTGATGCTGCCTGCTGGCACCTTCCGCAATATTACTCGGGACAGATACAGCCGCTCGTCGAAGTTGAGATGTTAACCCATAAATTTCTTCTTTAGGAAATTGCTGAGTCATTTTATAAATCTCGACAACAAGGTTGTCGGCCAACTGAAATGCTTTGATATTTTTGTAATTTCGCATCTTAAGTCTATGGTCTATAGTCTATTGTCTATGGTCTATGGTCTATGCCGCTATAGGTAAAACCAATCTCGTCTGCGACCCCTTCTGATACTCCGACGTAAACTCGACCTTCCCCCCATGGTTCTCCTCAATGATCTTGCGAATGACGTAGAGCCCCAGGCCCGTTCCTTTTTTACTGGAAAGCTTTGTCGTAAAAAACGGCGTAAAAAGCCGCTTGAAGTCCTTTTCCTTGACGCCGATACCGTTATCCTTGATAAAAATTTCCAGATGGTTGCCGTCTTCGTGGGTGCTGATCTCGAGGCGCCCGCGGTATCCGGGCTCTTTCATTTCCTCTTTTCTTTGCATCATGGCATCATACGCGTTGTCGATCATATTGAAAAAGACTTCCTGGAGCTGGGTGAAATTACCGCGGATCTTGGCGATCGAACCGTTAAAATTGCGCGCGATATCGATCTGGTTTAACTTGATCTTGAACTGCGCCATCTCCAGGGCCGCGTCCAAAAGATTGCCCAGCTCAATGGCGGCAAATCCTTCGTCAGTCTTGCGCGAATATTTCAAAAGCCCCTCAACGATCTCCCCGCCGCGCTTAACATTTTCCTGGATCTTTCCTAAGGAAACTTCCATCTCCGCGTAGACTTTCTTTGCCTCTGGCGGCAGGTTCTCCTTGGGCTGGAGCTTAATCGTATCCAGGGCGTCGCTGGCGATAAAACCCATCGCGTGCAGACGATTGTTGATCTGGTGCGACAACCCGTCAGCCATGGTCCCGATCGTGGCCATTTTCTCGGCCTTCATCAGCTGGTCGTGGGTTTTCTTCATTTCCTCATAAAACTGCGCGTTCTCGATGGCC
>ORJL011665235.1_pt1 | contig 15299 bp, 13 predicted proteins | sample 1779941 | NCBI WGS metagenome assembly ORJL01 (sample SAMEA104232317, study PRJEB22302) | groundwater metagenome | biome: forest; feature: aquifer; material: groundwater | place: USA | collected 2011-08-07 | depth 5.8 m | reverse complement strand
GTAAACGATCAGATGATGTCACGATTCTGTCGGACTGGAAAAAAGATGCCAGGAGAATTCACCGGAGTAATTACAAGAGAAAAGAAATGGTATGTAGCCCATTGCCTGGAACTCGGAGTGGTGAGTCAGGGCAAGACATAGAACAGGCTCAGGCGAATCTAAGAGAGGCAGTTGAGCTTTATCTGGAAAGTTTTGGGCCTGCCGACATTCCCGAAAGCACCGGAGAAGTTATTCTGTATCCTTTGAAGTAGCTTCAATACGAAAGACCTCCAGGAACTCATCAAGGAATCGTAAACAGCCTCGTGGTATTCAGGAAGAGCCCTGGGAACGTGGGCATCCATGTAGAGGGCAACGGGCACTAAGCCAGGCCTTTTGCTTTCAGTTTGGCTGCCAGGGGCGACGGCCCGTGGGCTTGTTCTGTTTGCTTTACGAGTGCCAGACGCCTCTCTACATCTTTCTCCATCTCAGCAGGATGGTCCCAATAGTAAGCTAATGTCGAGTGAGTCTTGCGCCCAACTAAAGCTGTATCTCTTCTCCCTGTCCCAGGACGATAGCCTGGGTTTGCGGAGAAGTCCTGGCCAACGCGGTCACGAATCGCTGCAACTCGGGCTCGCCCGGCTGATAGTGGTGAGGGAACACGAACTTGAGATTCATCCATTTCGCAACCAGCGCGGCCTCTTCAGGGGATAGTTCCCCGGGAAATCCCGGGAACCCGCCGATTCCCAGCATGGCGATATCCGGATGATACAGCTCGGCGAACAGTTCCATGTCTCGAAAGATAGCGGTATCCCCGGGGTGATAGATGCCCCTTCCTGATTCCATGTAGATGATGTAACCGTTGGGACACCCCGAGATGGGGAGGCAGGCCGGTTGCCGGAGAATAGAGATGTGCTTGGATTCAACGGTTTGGTACCTGACCCCGGCGACCTCGGACCTCATACCCCACCCCGAGCCTTTGACCTTATCCTTCGGCAAGCCCCTGGTGTTAAGATACCAGTTTACCGCGGGGTCGCAGACCACGGGACTCTTCAGCCGCGAGGCGATTTCGTACGTGTCTCCCAGATGGTCCCCGGCGGCATGAGTCACGAAGATCACATCGATGGCCTCGATATCTTCGGGCTTGCATCGCGTCACGCCCCGGCCATCCATACCCGTCAAGCACGGGTCTATCAGCACCCTCTTACCGCCTTCGGTGGTGATTTGAAAAGCCGAGTTGCCGAAATACTTGATGATGGTCTTTCCCTGCATGTCCTTTGCCTCCGTCTTAACTTGCCAATATGACGCCGCTATTGGCGACGCTTATCTGATTACTGGAGTCGCCCAACCCCTATTGTTCTTGACCAGTCGAGCCCAGTTTGGCGGCAAACTCACTTCCCTGGTTACAAAGTACGAAGTTCCAAACCCCCACGTTCCGATATAGGCGCACATGGCCGGCCCCGGCGCGCCGGCTGCCAGCACCTTGATGCTCTCTGGTTGGCGAAGCAATGGCACCAGCGTTTGGCGGTCTTTCCTGGCAGCTTCAACTATATGTTCCGGTATTTTGACCCGGCCCGTTCCGGCATGCGGCTCTTTCCCTTCGAAGAACTGCCAGGCGGGGACGCGGGTCAACTGGAAGACTGCATTCTGAATGTCCGCACGCGATTTCTGTTCTCTTCGAACGGCGTCGAAGGCGCCGGGAGAAAGGAGTGCCAGGTTGTCCATCCCCCAATTTCCGGGGAATCTGTCGTATTTGACCTTGCCCTGGGCGGCCAGAGATTCGACCAGATTGGCGACGTTGATTCTGTCGGCGGGAATATGGTCCACCTGCCAGGAAACGGCCGGCATGACGCTCACCGTGGCCTGGTCCTGGCGGAAACCTTCCGCGACGCGGATCGGCTCCCAGAAGCCCCCGTAAGCCCTTTCGTTTTCGGCCATCAAAGGAATGTGCTTGAACGGGCTGCCGAAAGTCTTCATATCGGTGAGGCCGGGCCACCCATGCCCGACGTTTATCATGATAAGCCTCAGGGCGCGCCCGATGGTGACGTTGGCCCGCCAACCCGGGCCGATGGTGCCGAAGCCGTCGTTGATGTTCAACTGGTCTATCAAGGCAGGCCCGCTGACGACCAGAAGCGGCGAAACCATGCCGGCGGTAGACTGGACCCCGTGCAAGTTGAACCGGACGTCAGTGATTGCCTGAACGGAAGCGATCAATAGCGGCATATACTGCGGAAGACACCCGGCCATCACCGCGTTAGCGGCTACTTTCTCCACGGTGGCCTCCGCGCCTGATGGCTCCACCCGGCCCACGACGGCTGTTCTTTCCAGGTCTGTCCCCTCAAGCATGTGGTCAACAGCATCGCGCGTGGGGGGTATCACCGGAAGCCCGTCGCTCCAGCGGTGGCTAAGCAGGTACTTCTCCATCTTCTCGGCGGCGTCTGCGTGTGTGGCGGCACGAAACGTGAGGAATGCCTTGGCAGCCGGAGATGGCCTGGAGGTGGTCCTATCCTTCCCGTCAAAGGAGGTCAGCGCCACAATGACGGCATCGGCGATCTGCTCTCCCAGCCCGAGGGCGGCTATCTCGTTGGGTAGGGGGACTGTCCCGATCTTGAGAGGGGCCAGACAGAGGCCGTCCACGCCTTCACGCCGGGCATTGAACAGCGCGTCGTTCTCGAAGCCATGGGCGACTATCACGGCAACCGGCTTGCCCATCTTTTCGATCTTTGCTGCGTCACGCGCAGTAATTGCGGTGCAGTGACCTCAGTCGCCGAGGAGTGCGATGACACCATCGCTCGACCGGGCAATGTCTTGCAATATGCGGATCCGGTCTTCGGCCACTGAGGACAGCGGTAAGCTCCAAACCTTGAATGCAGCGCTATGAATGCGCCTCGGCAGCGCTTCCCGCAGGAATGGCAGCAGGGCCTCGGCTCCGAGTTTCCCGTTGTTCAGTATCCCAATCCTCTTCCCAGTGAGGTCGAAGAGGCGTTGAGATAGAGGCTTTTCGTTCTCCTTGCCTTGCACTTCCGCATGCGGGTTCAATACCCTCAGCACCGTGGCTTCGCTCTTCATGGGAGGCTCCTTATCTCAGCTTCAATCAATCGTCGGTTAGCATGGACCAACTGTTGTCAAAATAGGGGAACGGAGGCCGCTGGCTCATGCCGAGGTTCTTAAGCGTATTGGCGCGCAGCAGCATCAGAATGGAACGTAGCTGCTGTCGCTGTTCCTCGGACAAGACGCCCAGCGTTTCGTGGATGCTCGTCCTCTGCGCAGCCTGCTGATATGCCTCGTATCCCTTTTCGGTCAGTGCGATGCGCACCAGGTTCTTCTTATCCAGGTCGTTTGAACGTTTCACCAACCCCTTCTTTTCCATTCGGCTGACCAATGTGGAAATGGTATTCGGTTTTCGGAATAGCCATCGCGAAAGCTCCGAAGGCGTGGCGCCAGCTCCCCCGTTCTGCTCGATAACCTGGACGATAAACAGAACGATCGATTCAGTGTTCGAGAGGCGGCCTTTGCTCAACTCTTTTTGCCTGTAGGCGGCCAGCATGTCCCTTGAATGCAGCAGCAAGACCCACAGGTTGTAGTCGTCATCGTCGAGCAGGTCCAACGGCTTTTCGATTAGTACTTCAGTGGTTTTTGCCATCGTTACATATTCTCCGCCGGAACGTTCTATATGGCGCCGATCCTGGGGCGAACTAGAACGGTAATTGGGCGACCGAGGCCAGGAAGTCGCGCTGAAAGCTTTCAGCGGGCCGCCGCATTTCCATATTCCACGCCGCTCCAATGGTGGAAAGCAGGTCGCTTGACAAAACCCCGTTGAGCGCCTATACTTCGTTGTCGAATATGACTGTCATATATGACAGTCGCGTTCGACAAGAGACATTGTATCATACCCATCAAGAGTTCGCCAAGACTTGTTGAGGCGGTAGGTCCATCGCGATACGCCGACCGCTTGTGAAGGTTGACCCGTTATCGGGTTGCCTGATCGGCCAGTGAAGAAGAATCAGGCCAGGTAGTTTGTATTTGATTGTTCGAGAGCGTGTGGATATGTATGTAATTATGAAGCTACAATAGTCATTCATCAATAAGGCGCCGTTGAATATTGGAAATTGAGGAGGTCAGTATGAAAACCAAATTGTGCTCAGGGTTAGTCTTGTTTCTTGTGTTATCTTTTGTTCTCGCCTGTCAGCCTGCAGCTCCTGCCGTGCAAACGCCTAGCCCGACACCGGTGTCCAAAATCACTCAAGCACCAACACCTGTTCAAACCGGTGCACCCGGACAGGCGACACCCGTAGCTAAGACTACACAAGCACCACCCCCTCCACCCGCCGAACCAGCCAAGATGGAGAAATGGCGACTGGCCACTGCCGAGGAAGGAACGACAATGTACTCCGTGGGAGTGGCTTTGGCCAGGGTTGTCAATAAGTACGTAAAGGGCGTGGAATTAACTGCTTCGCCCGTTCCGGCAAGCGCCATGTCTCACCAGTTGCTCCAAAAAGGGGAGGTGGACATTACTTATGGAGGAGGGCTGGCTCTAGGGGATGTCTGGACCAATAAAGGATTGTTTGAGAAGCAGCCGGTCACGTTTAAGGCTTATAACGGAATATACCTGTACACCGGTGAGCAGTTTCTTATTGTAGGTGGAGACAATAAGGACATAAATAAGTATGCCGACCTTGCCGGGAAGCGGATGTTCCCGATGACTTCTGCCAGCGCTGCTTTTGAAGTGCATAAACTGGTTTTAAGCACGCTGGGGATATGGGACAAGATTCAAGACCGGCAGATGGGTACTGGAGAAGCCGCCGAGGCCATAAGGACGGGCAAGATTGATGCTATCGGATGTTATGGATCGAGCGGGACACTAGCGCCGTGGATGAAGGAACTGGAATTACGGGTAGATCTCCGTGTGGTTAATCCTTCAGAATCAGAGAAGGAAGCAATAAAGAAGATAGCCGGGCTGGCTCCCGTAACGTGGCCTGCCAGCGTAACGTTTACCAAACCGGTCGGCGTTAAGGAAATTTGGGGAGTGATGAGTCCAATGGGATTTCAATTCGGGCCTCACCTGAACGCTGACCTGGTTGCTCAGGTGGTAAAAGCCTGGTATGAGCACTCCGACGAACTGGCGGCAATCGCGCCGGCGTTTGCTAAATTCCACAAGGAAGGGATAGATTTCAATCTGTTGTCGGTTAATTCACTTGCTGATATCCCTGTCCATCCGGGAGTAGCCAAGTACTACAAAGAACGTGGTGTATGGAACAACGCCTGGAAAATTGGAGAGACCAAAGCCAGGCCGTAGAAGAACAGCCAGCCGAATTGCCAGGACGTCAAATAACGCATGAAGAACCCTCCAGGCAAAGACTCTATTGCCTGGAGGGTTCTTGACTCGAAATATCCTATGAGGTGCCATTGAAAACGCAAGCGGAACAGCCGGTCGGCAAGACGGCTGCCTGGTTGTCACTGAGCAACCGGGCGATCATGGTGCTCTCCGCCGCAGGAATTGGTCTCCTGTATTTCTATTCGGTTTATTTCTGGGATGATCCGAGGCGAGTTGCCCTTCTTTTTACCTCTCTTGCCATTATCGTTTGGACACTGGGCGCTATCGGGGAGAGGAAGATTCTTCCGCTCAGTGTAAGGTGGAATCTCCTCGCGGCAGCGGTGATTACGGTTGTTGCCATAGTTATTGCCACCTATTTCTATAGTGAATTTCCAAAGCTCATATACGAGAGAGCAGGTAATAACTCCACTATAGACTTCGTTATGGGAGCCACGGTCCTCTTTCTCGTTATTGCCTTGACCTGGAGGATGATGGGGCCTGCAATTCCTATCACGGCGATTGTGGCTCTTATTTATGCCTACTTTGGCCCGCTTTTCCCTGGCTTCCTCAATCATCCGGGATTGTCACTCCAGAGGATATTGCAGATGTCTGCCGTGGAAATGCAGGGCATATACGGTTCGCTGAATGCGACTTCAGTTACGCTCGTACTGATCTTTCTGTTCTACGGGGGATTCATTCTCGGATTCGGTGGGTTGGACTACATCATACACATCACTTCGAGGATGCTCGGTAAATGGAAGTATGGTCTAGCCCAGGTACCGGTGATATCAAGCATGATGTTTGGAAGCTTCTCGGGGAGCGCGGCTGCAAACGTTGCCGGGACCGGATCTTTCACCATCCCGATGATGAAGAGATTCGGAATAAAAGGGGAGACAGCCGGGGCAATTGAATCTGTTGCTTCCTCCGGGGGTCAGGTTATGCCTCCAGTAATGGGTATTTCCGCCTTTCTTATGGCGGAGTTCTTGGGTGTTCATTATATTGAGATAGTGATGATGGGATTTGCACCAGCTTTAATTTTCTATATTTGCACCGGGTTTGCTGTTTTTCTACGGACAAAGTCGTCCATTGACGCCGTTGACCGAAAGAAGTTTTCTGAAGACATGGCTTCAAAACCTGCTTTGGAGTTCGATCCGGTGGAAGGTTGGCCTATCATCATTTCTCTAGCTCTTCTATTGCTTACACTAATCTTCTATAGGATCTCTGTTCTGACCGCCGGTTTCTATTCAATCTTCACATTCCTTGGGCTTCGGGCAATCTATGAATTCGCATATCGCAGGAGGCATGGCTCAAGCGTAGTTTCAGTTGGTCGGAAGTTTGGAGGGAACATGTTGAAGGGACTGGTTGATGGAACGCAGACCATGTCTGGTCTAATGGTGATGCTGGGTTGTATGGGCATCGTTGACAGGGTACTGGTCGTAACGGGGCTGGCACAGAAGCTTGCTTTCGGAATGTTTGACCTGGCGGGAGGTAATCTCTATTTCCTCCTCCTCCTGGTCATGGTTGTCTGTACTCTGTTTGGCATGGCAATATCCACTGTAGTATCGTACATGCTTGTGGTGATGTTGGCTGTCCCGGCTCTACAGATCTTCGGGATTGAGCCTGTAGTGACCCATTTCGTGGTATTCTACATTGCGGTTCTTGCAGGTATCACTCCGCCGGTGGCTGTTGCCTGTGCCGTCGGCGCCTCCATCGCCAAAGCGTCCTACACGAAAACCTGTAACGAGTCTATGCTAATTGGGGCCGTGTTCTTCATAATGCCTTTCTCCTTCATATGGTATCCGGATATCCTCAAACACAATCTGGGGACCTTGGGGGCAGGGGCGCTTATCCTAGTTGGCGCTCTAAACGTGGCTTATGCCCTCAACAGTAAATCTGGGGGAGTGTCAAGTTGGGTCAAGAGAATTCTTCATGGGGCTTTCGGAATGGTGGTACTCTTCCCGACCTACTATTGGGTAAATATATTGGCTATCAGTGGCATAGCGATTCTGGTTGGCTTGAGGCCGTTTTGGAAGCGGTTAACTCACGCTTCCACGGGGGCTTCTCAATAGGTTTTCGCTGAACTCAGTGTTGTCAAACGAAAGGCAGGTTGCAACTGGACACGCAGAAGGAAACCATCAAAGAAGTAGAGAAGAACGTAAAGGCGTGGGAGAAGAAACACGCGGAGGAATTCAAGAAGGAACGCAAGGACGAGTTTGTTTGCCCGTCGGGCATCCCGATCAAGAGAGTCTATACTCCCCTCGACCTTGTGGAAAAGGATTTCGACTACAACCGGGACGTGGGTATGCCCGGGGAGTTCCCGTACGTCCGAGGCATCACTGCCACAGGCTACCGGGAACATCCGTGGCACGTCGCCCAGTACGCCGGGCACCCGCTGCCGGAAGAATCAAACAAGTTATGGAAGGCGGCGCTGGAGGCAGGCCTCGGAGACATCAATATTGCCTATGATCTGCCGACCCAGATGGGCTACGACCCCGATCACCCGAACGCCGAGGGTGAAGTTGCACGAATCGGTTGTTCCATAAGTTCTCAAAGAGACTGGGAGATCGCGTTTGACGGTATAGATATCGACAAAGTCTACGTGACCCAGGTGGCCAACGCGATGGGAGCCATCGGTATCGCCAACTACTTTGTTCTGGCTAAGAAGCGAGGAATGGACTTCAAGACCCTGAAAGGCGTTTGCCAGAACGACATCCTGAAAGAGTACATCATCCGCGGCGCCTACATCTTTCCACCGGTCCCTTCACTAAGGCTGTTCACCGATATCCTGATCTATTGCGCGGACAATGCGCCTACCTACCAGGCCATTCAGGTTTGCGGCAATCATTATTCCGAAGCCCAGGGCACTCCGGTGCATGACGCATCTTTCATGCTGGCAGATGCTTTCTGCTATTTCCAGGCACTGGTAGACAGGGGAATAGAAGCCGATAAGGTTGCTCCCAACTTTCAGCTTCTGACTCAGCACGAACACTACGGGTTCTTCCAGGAAATCGCCAAGATTCGGGCGATAAGGAAGGTCTATGCCAAGGTGCTGAGGGACCGGTTCGGTTGCCGGAATCCGGAATCTCTGGCGGTCAGGATACACTCGGCGCACGGCGGGAATTCCTTGCAACGGAGGCAGTATCTTAACAATATTGCCAGGGGAGCGATCGGATGTCTCACCGCTGCTCTGGCCGGAGTGCAGCACCTCGATATGAGGGGGTATGACGAGCAATTCGGTATCCCCACCAAGGAGGCACTGGTTACGAGCATACGAGTCCAGCACGTGGTTGCCCAGGAGACTGGAGTAACCGATACTGTTGACCCGCTGGCTGGTTCTTACTACGTCGAATGGTTGACGAAAGAGTTCGAAGAGCGCATTCTGAAGGAAATAGACATAGTGGAGAAGCAGGGCGGTATTCTAAAGTGCATCGAAAACGGCTATTTGAAAAGGGTCATAGCGCAAGACGCCTATGAATTCCAGAAGGACCTGGAAGCGGGCAGGGTTATCAGGGTTGGAGCCAACTTCTTCACCAGCAAGGAAGAAGAGCGGCCTACCACTGTTCATCGCACCAATCCAGCGGTGGAAGCCACCCGGATTGCTGCCGTCCGGGAGGTAAGAGCGAAAAGGGACAACCGAAAGGTCCGAAGTGCTCTTGACGGTGTTAAGGCCATGGCCTTGGCGCCGGCGACCCTTCAAAACAACCTGATGCCACCAATCATTGAAGCGGTGGCAGCCTATGCGACGGTGGGCGAGATCTGTGATGTGCTGCGAGGGGTTTGGGGTGAATATAAAGATAGTGTTACCTCTTGGTAGCTACGAGGAGATTCTGAAATGGCGGAAAGAAAAAGAACTAAGGTTTTGCTGGCAAAAGTCGGTCTTGACGGCCATGACCGCGGCGTGCTGGTCGTGGCCCTGGCGCTCAGGGATGCCGGCATGGAAGTCATCTACACCGGCCGCCACGCCAGTGCCGAAGAGGTGGCCGAGACGGCAGTGCAGGAAGACGTGAACGTTGTGGGCATCAGCGCCCTGGTGGATTCGCATCGGGCCCACATCCCCAAGGTGATTCAGGCGCTCAAGAACAGGGGGAGGGGCGACATACCCGTTGTCCTCGGAGGATTCATTCCCCCCGAGGATGTGCCTGAATTGAAGAAGGCGGGAGTGTCCGAGGTGTTTGGCACCGATTCGAAACTGGCCGACATCGTTGCGGGCCTTCGCGGCCTGGCCGCGAAGGCCTAGATCTTAACGGAGGATACAGTTGGAAAGAAATGACCTGAGAAGCTGGATTGATCAGGTAGCCAAGATCGGAAGGCTCAAGACGATCAAGGGAGCCGATTGGAACCTGGAAATCGGGTGCCTCACCTCTCTCAACACTATGAAGAAGGGACCGGTGCTGCTCTTCGATGAGATCACTGGCTATGCCCCCGGCTACAGGGTGGTCACCTGCTCCAACATGGAGGCTGCCACCCTGGCGCTGACCCTCGGTTTGCCGACCGACTACTCGGACAGGAAACTCCTGGGAGTGCTCGGAGACAAATTTCTGGAATGGGAGAAGAACATCGGGTCATTTCCACCGGCCGTGGTGAAGAAAGGGCCTATTCTGGAAAATGTTCACTCCGGCAAAGATCTGGATGCATTCGAGTTCCCGGTCCCGAAATACCACGAGGAGGACGGAGGCCGGTACATCGGCACGGGGTGTGTGGTGATAACCTCCGACCCCGACACCGGCGACGTCAACCTTGGTACCTATCGAGTGATGGTGCATGACAGCAAAACACTGGCCGTGTACATGGAACCGGACCGCCACGGCAGGTCCCACATCGCCAAATATCACCGCAAAGGCAAACCGTGCCCCATAGCCATTTCCGTCGGGCAGCATCCGACGATTTTCAGGGTCGCTGGAATCGCGGTGCGGGCCGGGGGCGAATACGGTTTCGCTGGGGCCATGATGGGCAAACCGGTCGAAGTGATCACGGAGCCTGTGACCGGGTTGCCTATTCCGGCCCACAGCGAGATAGTGCTGGCCGGCTGGTGCCCACCAGACAAGACGAGACCCGAAGGGCCATTCGGGGAATGGACGGGCTACTACGGCAGCAGCGTCCGCCCCGCGCCCATACTGGAGCTAGAGCGTATCTACCACCGCAACAACCCCATTATCCTGGGGAGTCCCCCCGACCGCCCCGCCCGGAGTCAAGGCAATTATGCCTCCAGAATGTTTAACAGCGCGCTGCTGCATCGTTATCTGGTGGGAATAGGACTCCCGGGAATAGTAGGGGTTTGCCTAAGTGACGCGGCGCATCGCCAGATAATAGTGGCCTCGGTCAAACAGCAATACTACGGACACTCCAAGCAAGTTGGACTGGCGATAACTCAGAGCCGCATCGGCACTAACGTCGGGCGGTACGTAATCGTCGTGGACGAAGACGTGGACTTTACGGACATCAACGATGTGCTCTGGGCCGTCGGGACCAGGGCTGACCCGGAAAAGGCCATCGACGTTATCCGCAGGGCGCCCAGCAGCCCGCTGGACCCGTTGATCGGTACCCGGACTGATGTCCTGCTGAACTCACGGGCCATCATCGACGCCTGCATCCCGTTTGAATGGCGGGACAAATTCCCCAAGGCCATCCAGTTGAGCGACGAACTCGTGGAAAAGACCGCGAAGAAATTCCGGGACCAGTTCTAGTATGGTGACAGGAAGGAAAGGCGAATGAAGAAGATCGTTTGGCTCAGCTTGACGTTAGCTGTCATTATTCCCGTGCTGACTGGTTGCGGACCCGGCGCGGCCACACCGGCCGCGACCCCGGTTCCCGCCGCAACCGTCCAGGCAAAGCCCACCCAGGAGAACAAGTGGGACCTCCTGGTGGCTGAAGCGAAGAAAGAGGGGAAGGTTGTCATCTACACCGCCGGACCGAACGATATCAGGCCGGCCCTTTCAGAACCCTTCAAGAAGAAATACGGTATCGAGTTGGAATTCGTTTTTGGCAGGGGCGCCGAGTTGATGGCCAAGATTCAAAATGAGCGAAGGGCCAACTTGTTCCTGACGGACGTCGGTATGCTCGGTCTGGCCACTTATACCACCCTGGCCAAACAAGAAAACATTACCCTCCCTGTCCAGCCGTTGCTGGTGTTGCCCGAAGTTCTGGATCCAAAGCAATACTATGGCGGAAAGCTGCCGGCATTGGACAAGGAAGGGAATGCCTTCGCCGTGGCACTTTTCGCCATGCCTGCCTATATCTACAATACTGACGTCGTCAAGCCGGCAGATGTTCCCTCCCTCGTTGAACTGGCGAGCGCCAAATGGAAAGAGAAGATTGTTCTTGGTGATCCCACCATACCGGGCATGGGCAATGACTGGTATGCCACAACCATGCTGGTTAACCTTGGTCCTGACAAAGGGCGTCAGTTCATGAAGAGTCTGGCGCCGAACATCGCTGTCGCCACGCGTGACCACCGGCAACTGACCGAATGGGTGGCGCGGGCCAAGTACACCATTGGCATCGGCGCCAGTCCCTCGGTGCCTCCCGAATTCATTCAGAACGGCGCACCCGTAAACTTCCTGGACCTGAAGGAAGCGCGTCCGATCGCCACCGGCTGGGGGCTAGTGAACGTATTAAAGAATGCGCCCCATCCCAACGCTACCCAGGTCTTCATCAACTGGCTCTATACCCTGGAAGGCACCACTGCCTTTATCAAGGGAAGCAACTATCCCACGGCCCGCCTGGGGGCGTCTACCGCGTCGATACTGCCGGTCATGATTCCACGCCAGGGCGATGCCATGACTTCTGATGAGTACGAGAACGCTAAACCGAACCTGATCAAGATGGCGGCAGAGGATTTCGCCGCTGTCTTGAAGTGACGCCGCCTGTTCCCGCTCAGCAAATGTCGGTAATTTGAAGCCTCGAGCTTCTTGAATTTGGACAAAGGAGAAAAAGTGAAACTAAGGATATTGGGCATCTCCGGGTCACCAATCGTCGGCGGCAACTGCGACAAGATGGTTCAGTTGTCGTTGAAAGCTGCCGAAGAGTCAGCGATAACCCCGGGGGAAATTGAAACGGAGTTCATCTCACTGGGGGAGAAGAAGATAGAAATGTGCAACGGTGACCAGTGGTGCGTGGCTCACCGGTCAAAGTGCAACAGGAATGACGATGCCATGTGGGTTTTCGGACGGATGGAAGAGGCCGACGGAATAATCATGGGCGGCCCCACCTGGGGCTGGACCATGTGCCCGCTGCTGACATTGCTTCTGACCAGGGGACGCTGCTACAATTTCTTCTTATATACACTCAGGAACAAGGTTTGCGGCGCCGTCACCGTAGGGTGGCACGGGCGAGGCTGCGCTGAGGCCCTGGGCGTTCTGGAGACAGAGCAGAAATCGGCCCTGATGATTCCGGTAGCCAGAGGCATGGCGCTGACCAGCACCGCGGCATTCGGGCAGACTCCGCGATACCTGGAGCATGGCGCCATGGACGATAAGGTTGGGGTGAAGTGGGTGAGAAACGTCGGCATGAGAGTGGTTGAGGTCACCAGATTGATTAAGACCGGAATGGCAAACGGTGGCGGAGCGCCCCCTGAATTGTGCATCATTACGTCCGGAGCCACGATGGCTGTGCCCAAGAAACAGTTCGTAGCGGGCGTATGGACAGAGAAAGAAAAAGACAAGTAGAGTTCCGTTCCACGTCCGAGACGGAAGTGAGTTATGGCCAACCTTGTTGAACAACTAGCCGATTTCGCTGGCAAGGTAAGGTTTGAAGACCTGCCGCCGGGCGTCGTGTCGGAAACGAAGCGCCTCATATTGGATTGCGTCGCCTGCGGGCTATCCGGCTGGGTCAGCCAAAAAGGGAAATTTGCGGCCGAAGTGGCCAGGGAGATGGGCGGCCGAGGCGAAGCCACCATCCTGGGTTCAGGGCCGAAAGTATCGGCGCTTGGGGCGGCCTTCGCCAACGGAGAGCTCATCAATGCCCTCGACTACGACTCACTGCTGACCCCTCCCGGCCATGCTACGCCATTCGTTACTCCCGCTCTGATGGCTGTGGCGGAGAAGGCGCGGGTCTCGGGAAAAGCGCTGTTGCAGGCTATGGCGATCTCCCACGAGGTGTGCTTGCGAATGGGGAGAGCCATGGGCTACTATCGAGATCCCAAGAACCCGCAGCGGCAGGCCGTTTCCGGTGTGAGTTCCACGGCCCTGGGGGCCACCCTGGGAGTGGGTAAACTCATGTCGCTCCCTGTTCCTGCCCTGGCCAGTGCCGTTGGCCTTGCCGGGCGAATGGCTCCGGCGCAGTCCATGGCCAAATGGACCAAGACAACGCCTTTATCCATGGATAAATACTTGATGGCCGGATGGGCGTCGGAGGTCCCGATCATTGCCGTCATGCTGGCGGCGAAGGGGTATGCCGGTGACACTACCCTGCTAGAAGGGGAATTCGGATTCTATCGCTTCATGGGCTCCAACAAGTGGGACCCGTCCGGCCTGGTCACCGGGCTGGGAAGCGTATGGGGTTTCCCTCAGTCTACAGTCTACAAATACTATCCCGGCTGCCGGGTAATCCATACCGCCCTTGACTGTTTCTACGAGATAGTGGCTAAGGAGGGCCTTCAGCCGGAAGAAATCGAGAGCATCTTTGCCTACATCGATTCTCACGTTATCGGTGATCCGGCGTGGGAGAACATGAACATTACCTCTGACATAGATGCCCAGATGAGCGTCGCCTACACCTTTGCCGTGGCGGCCCACCGTGTACCTGTCGGACCCAAATGGTTTGTTCCCGAGACCTGGCAGGACGGCCGGATACTCGGATTCATGCCTAAGGTCAAGTTTGCCGGCCATCCCGATTATTACAAGGCGCTGGAAAAGGATCCTGCCAGCCGCATCGGGAAGGTGGAAGTGGTCGCCAGAGGCAAGAAATACGTTGGGGAAAGGACGTACCGCAAAGGTTCTCCGGCAACGCCGGAAACTTTCATGACTGATAAAGAGCTTGAAGAGAAACTCGGGACATGTGCTGCCGGGGTGTTATCGCTGAGCAAGGTCAAGAAGGCTTGCGAGCAGGTATGGACTCTGGAGCAGATGGACGACGTTTCTGTGTTTGCCCGTAATCTTGCGGCCTAGCGCCGGGTATTCGAACAGCCAATAGGAAGGGGGAACTAATGGACGAAAGAGCCAGGAAACTGCTGGAACAGGTGGATAAAGAGCGTGGCTTCACCATGCCCTGGCGAAGGATACTTGCCGAACAGGACCCCGAGTTCCTGGAGCTATTCCACAAGCAGATGATGCATGTTACGGCAGACAAGGAGAAAGGTCTGCCGCGGAAGATGAAGGAAATCATCCAGTTGACCCTGGGCGCCCACACCGGACACGAACCCGGCTTCAGAGCCCACCTGAGAAACGCGCTCAAAGAAGGCGCTAATGTGACAGAGATTATGGAGGCCCTCGAAATAGCCGCCTGCGGCGGCATACATGCCATGTCCAACATGCTACCTGCGATGGAAGAAGAATTGCAGAAATTCCACGCAAGCAATGAAGGCGCCAGTAAATCACGAAACGTCGGGCCGGACCGAAGAAAAGGAGCCGGAAAGTAGTGAGATGAACGATTGAACGGCAAAATGAAGTAGATGCCGGTCCTGGGCAATTAAAGCAAGGTTCGATCTGATAGACATCGGAGGGTATGAACAATGGCGAAACTAATTGAAAACAGAATCATCGCATTGGTTTGCTCGCTGGCGGCGCTGGTTCTTATTGCGGGCTGCACCGCTCCGGCGACCGCGACACCTGCGCCTCAGGCGACCGCGGCCCCGACTACGGTTACCAAAGCTCCGGCAACGGTTGCCCCGACAGCAGCTACCAAAGCTCCGGCAACGACTGCTCCCAAACCATCGGCCGCGGCCACTACCAAGCCTGCTGACGACTGGCAGAAGACTTGGGACGAGACCGTAGCCGCGGCGAAGAAAGAGGGAATATTGACGACCTACACTCTGCAGGGGCCGGAACAGCGGGCGGCGCTAGCGCAGGGGTTC
>ORJL011258584.1_pt1 | contig 15299 bp, 8 predicted proteins | sample 1779941 | NCBI WGS metagenome assembly ORJL01 (sample SAMEA104232317, study PRJEB22302) | groundwater metagenome | biome: forest; feature: aquifer; material: groundwater | place: USA | collected 2011-08-07 | depth 5.8 m | reverse complement strand
TAAAGCGGGGGCCAATACTACTAATACAACAAATTCTTTGGGTGGTTATGGTAATTTATTTAGTTATATAGGTTTTGTGGCTGGGTCCGATCCAATTGGTGATGTTCTTAGAATTTTAAGAGAATATACTTCATTAAAACGAACAAGTAGAGGAGCAAGATATGGTCAAAATTCGGTAAGATATGAATTTCCAGTATATTTTCCTTCAAAAGAAGAATTAGCGTCCGAAACTCAATTTCCTGACGCATGGGACGGCGGCAGTTGGTTATTTAAAATGGAACGAAATAATGGTATTTCGGGCTTAAATTATTATTTATATAGTAGAAGTAGAAATTTCCCCCCTGGCGTAAGTCGTTCAACAAAAGCAATTCAAGCAAAAGACAAAGAAGGGAATTTAGTCAATCTTTTATCACAAAAAAGTGCCGCTTTTAGGCCGACTTCTTATAACGCCCCACAAACCCCATTTATTTCTAAAATATTGGCAAATTTTAAGAAAAAGTTTAATTAAATGATTTCTAATTACGAAACAAATTTAATGAGTTCATTATTACTTTATGTTAATCATGAAGTAATAAGAAAAGGTCAAGCTTTTACAAATAATAGTGGTTTATTCTACGATGTTTCCGACCCTTATAATAACATACATACCCACGCCCTTCCTTTTCAACCGTTAATTGCGGATAAATCAATAAAAGGTCCAATTATAATGACTGGGGTATTTTTGAATAATTCCTTACTATTTACTGGGTCAAGTGGATTCTACGATATAAATTTTTCAAGATCACAAGTTTTTTTTACTAATCCAATAACCGGAATTCTCAGTGGCGAATATTCGGTTGCGGATTTTAATGTAGAATTAACAAACCAACCAGAAGAAACATTACTTTTTGAAACTAAATTTAATTTAAAATCTAAAGTTCCTATTTCTCTAAGTGGGGTCGAACCCGGAAGTCTCACATATCCAGTAATTTATTTAAGAAATAACGGCGGAAATAACGAAGGTTTTGCTTTTGGCGGAACAGACCTTACAAAAACTTTTGTTCGCGCAGTGATATTAACGGATTCACAATTCAGTTTAGACGCTACATTAGGAATATTTAAAGACCTTAAAAATACCCCAGTTGCTTTAATTCCCAACAATGAATTTCCTTATAACGCATTTGGTGGTCTAAGATCGGGCGTTTATCATTATGATAATTTAGTTTCGGGCCATTTGGCCAATAATAATACTGCTTGGATAGATGATGTTAATGTTGCAAAATATAACTTAAATTTAAAAACTGAAGTAAATGTTTTAAGTAAAGAAGTCTTCGCCGGGTTTGTGGACTTAGATTTATCAACTTTACGTACCCCTAGAGCATAAAATTTTTCTCAAAACGAAAATAATACTGTAATAAACAATGACTTTTAATATAAAAAACAAGAAAGAAATAAAAATATATGGGTAAAACTAAAGATTTTCGTTATCAAACAACCGCGCCAGATGCGCCAGCCGCCAGCATTAGCACACTGTACGTTGATGCTTCTGGACGATTACTTAGCAAACTCTCTGGTGGAGAATCTAGATTAGTCGGCTCTTGGATGACGGGCACCATTGGAGGTGCTTCTGTAACAACTGGTTCTTGGGGTCAATTAGTACCAACAATTATGATTGGTGTTTCTGGTGCGGGCGGGATTACTGGATTGGCACATCCTAATGCTTGGATTCCAATAACCCTACCAGATGAAAGAAAAATGGTCATTCCCGCCTTTACATACGTTTAATAACAATTAAATTAAGTTTAATATCCTCTATTTATCCAAAAAAATAGAGGATTTTTCTTTTCACAATAAAAATTTTCTCAATCTAATAAAAAAACTGTAATAGAGAATGACTTTTAATATATAAATTTAACAAAAGAAAGAATAAAATATGGCTACAAATCGAAGAATTTATCAAGGCGCTAACTTATATGTTGGTCCTTCACCTGCAACTGGCTACCACTTTTTATCAGGAACATCAGGTTATACTGAATATGATCAAATTGGAACAAAAAGAAACACAATGATTGGTAGTTTAGCTTCAACAGTAGCTAATTCTTTTACGGGCTATAATTTAGTTCGTCCATTATTTCGTGTTCAAACTATCAATCATAGTGTTAACCTTGCTCGTACTGATGTTAACCAATTTGGTGAATTAGCTGCAATTGATCGTATTATTCTTGAACAACCAACCGTTAATCTTGACTTCACTTATCTTTCACAAAGTTGTTATAATGAAAGATTGCTAGGATTTACAATTTCTTCTGGTTCATTAGTTTCAGCTATTTCTGGATTATTGAATAAAACTCAAGATGAAAAAAACTATTTTATCAAAACAGTTGCAGAAGGTAAAGATGTTGTTAATTATGCTGTAGATGATACAACTACTTTTTCAGAAGGTATTGGTAACGGATTCTTAGCTTCTTATCGAGCCGAAGGTTCGGTCGGTAATTTTCCAACAGTAAGTGTTTCAGTTGAAGGACTTAACTATAAAGTTGATAGTACTCCTACTGGGCAAAATGTGCCAGCCGTTAACCCAGAAGATGGTGGTGCTATTACTGATGCCCGTTATACTTTACCGGGAATGACAACCAATCCTTCTGGATTAGCATTAACCATTTCTGCTTTACGTCCTGGCGACGTAGTAGTTGATTTCGGTTCTTATGGTGGTTCCCGCTCTGAAATCGGTGCAAAAGTTTCCGATCTTAAAGTTCAATCTTATTCAATTGGATTTGATTTAACCCGCGTTCCTCTACAAAAACTTGGAAGTAAATATGCTTTTTCAAAAGAAATTGACTTTCCTGTTACTGCAAACGCATCTTTCACCGCCAATCTTGGTGACTTAATCTCTGGAACATTAGTAAACGCAATTGATGATGATGCATTATTTAATGTCGATATTAAAATTCACAAACCCAATACAGCTTCCGCTTCTAGAAGTGCTGGTACTGTTGCCGTAAATTATATGTTACGTTCTGGAAAATTAGATAGTCAAGAATATAGTAGAACCATTGGAGATAACGCAAGCATAACTCTTAATTTTTCCGCCCAGCTTGGAGCAGCTGAAGATGTATTAAAAGGTTTCTTCGTTTCTGGGCTTAACTAATTGATAATCAACAACTTATATTGATGTAAATTAACCTTATTATATTTAACAAAATTATAAAAGAAATAAAACTTATTAAAATATAATAAAAAGAAAATCAGAAAAAACTTTGGACATTCTCCGAAGTTTTTTTATAATAGTAGAAAACCATATATGAACAACCTCAATAAAATATGCGCTACTTGTAAAATAGAAAAACCATTAGAATTATTTGGCGCAATGAAAACTAATACAGATGGTCATAGAAATATTTGTAAGAATTGTAGAAAAAACTATTACTATAAAAACCATAAAAAATTATTAGAAGAAAAAAAGGAACACTATGCTCAAAATAAAGAAATGTATCAAAAATCATTCAAAAAATACTATGAAAAAAATAAAAAAGAAATAATTAATAAAGTAAATAAACATTATCATCAAAATAAAAACGATCCAAATTTTTATTATAATAGAGAAAGAGAAAAAATAAATCAAAAGAAAAAAGAGCGCCGCCAAAAACAATCTATTATTCGTGAACAACAAAAAATCCAAGAAATGTTTGATTCAAAAATATTTATTTTATTAGAAAAACAATGCACGGAATGTAAAATAACCAAAACAATGTGGGAATTTAATAAACAAATAAATAGTCTATTAAATAGAAAAGCTATATGTCGAAATTGCCAAAGTGGTTATCGAAAACAATATCAAATTGATAATAAAGAAATTTTAGCAGAAAAACAAAAAATTTATAATCAAAAATTGCACAGAAAAATAGCAAATAGAATTCGTTCAGCAATGCGCCGCGCCGTTAAAGATTATCGAGCAAATAAAAAAGAAACCACCTTTGAATACTTAGGATGTTCTATTTCTTATCTTGTCGAACACCTTGAAAAACAATTTACGCCCGATATGAATTGGGATGAATTCAAAAAAGGAGATATACATATTGATCACATTTCTCCATTATGTGAGTACGATCTTACTAAAGAAGAAAATTTGTATAAAGTCTGTAATTATACTAATTTAAGACCGTTATGGTGGGAAGATAATTTAACAAAAACAACCCAAGACAAAAAACTCTCCATTCACAAAAAAATTAGTTAGTTTTTTTCCTAAAAGATGTGTAATATAAAATAAGTAAAGAAGTATTTTTTACGGGAAGAAACGAAATGGCCAACGGTAATGGCAATAATTTTGACGAAAATAAGGTAAATTTAGAAAATAAAACAAACTATTCTTTTAACATAAGCATTAGAATAAAGGAATTTTTAGATTTTCAGATAAACCGTCAGTTAATAGATTTGGCCAAGGAATTGTTAAGTATTATAGATGAGAGCGAAGAGTATATAAAAAAGTTAGAAAATATAATTTTGGAAACTGGAATAACTGAATACGATAATAAAAATAAACCAAACACAAATAGGGACCGAAAAAAAGTATTAGATAAAACCAACAATACAATAAGAAATTTGCAAGGTACGATAGAAAAACTTGACATCAATCTTTTTAATGAGTAGTATTAGAGATACTTATGTTTAATATAAAAATAAATAATAATATGAATACGACCGAAAATAATAATAATAAACCATATTATAAGAAAAGGTACCACGAATATAATAAAAACATAAATGTGGAAAACATTATTCGCGGGCGATTGAATTTCCAGACAACTAGACAGGATTTAGAGGCAAAATTCGGCCTTTATGAACCATCTTTTGCTGGTTTAACATCTTTTTCTTTTCTTAATAATTACAAAAATTGGGACGAAATGAAGAAACGAGATTTTATTAACTTAATCGGCGGCGTTTATTGGAAACAAACGCGGGGTTTCTTAGAAAATTTATATAGAATTTACACAAAGGAAACAAATAAACAATAAAATTTATGGCCGAAATTAAAACAATTAAAAAACTCTTTAGTTTTGTTGTTCCATTAGAGAAAGAAATCGAAGAAGTAGAAGTTACTAAAAACGAAGAAGGTAATGAAGTTAGTACAAAGAAAAAGGTAAAAAAGAATATTGACCAAAAATTCTTTGTTCGTAAACCCACCCGTTCACAAAGAGAAGAGGGTCAACTACATTATTGGGTAAAACATTCTGAATGCATCAAGGCTGGCGTTTTACCTAAAGCTTTATTGATTAAAAGATTAGATAACGACAACGGAATACTATCAGAACAAGAAAAGAAAGCCTATGAAGAAGCCCGAACTGATCTAATTAAACAAACTAATGAATTAGAACGGTTAAACTTAAAAAATGAACCCGATAGAACCGAAGAAGAAAAGAAAAAATATACCGATTTAATTGAAACCACCACCCAATTACAAAAAAACATTCAAGACTTTGAATATACCAAAGCGGCCATTTTTGATGGGTCTGCCGAAATTATTGCCAGAGATAAAACAATTATGTGGTGGGTTCTCAATTTAGCCTATAGAGAACTGGAAAATGGAGAAAATGAGTGTATTTTCGGTAATGGAACGTTGGAAGAAAGAACCAATAAACTAGACGAAATTGAAGAATTAGAAGATCAATGGCTTAATGAGGTTGTTAAAAGATTTATATTTTATGTCACTATTTGGTTCGTTAATCCGGTGGATAACGAAAAGCAATTTAATGCTCTAATTGATTTAATAAATAAAAATCCTGTTACTTGATGCCAAAGGGGTGGTGGTAAAAGTAGAAATTGGCCGTGAGACCGAAACATTCTCCGTAGTGGAGAAGTAAGTTCGTAGGTTTCACGGCCATTAAAATAATTTCTTGAAAAATGAGAATCGACCAATCAGAACTCAAAATAACATTTGGTAGTATAATTGATGGATTTTCTTTTATTTCTGATTCTAAATTTGGACCATTCTACATTAAACACTTAACTACAATTGATACTTGTAGTATTGATAAAAAATATAAAGAATACTATTCCGAAGCCATCAATAAAAAACTAATCACTGAAAAAGAACAATTAGATTATTTATATAAAGAAAAATTGTGGACCAAAGAAGAAGATACAGAAATAAAAGACAATCGCCAATTTTTGGACGGCCTTAAATTAACAAAAACCAAACTATTTCTAAAAAATGACCTTGATGAATTAGATAGACAAATAAAAGAAACCGAAATAAAATTATTTAATTTAATAACCAAAAAAAATGAGTTAATGGGTTTAACGGCGGAAGGTTATACTGATAAAAAATTGAGTGAGTTTTATATATTTTTTTCTCTTTATAAAAATATAAATGATAAAATTAAATTATTTGAATGGGACAATTTCGATGACTTAGACTATGAAGAAATGACTTATCTAACCCAAACCTATAATGAAACCATAATAAGATTTGGCGAAAAAAACATTAAAAGGATAGCATTATGTCCTTTCTTTCTTAATATCTTTTTTCTTTCTGATAACGACCCTTACAAATTTTATGGTCTTCCAATATTAAAACTAACAAATTATCAATTAGAATTATTCAGTCAGGGAGCGCACTATAAAAACATACTATCAGAACACAAAAATATAGAAATTTCTGAATATTTAGAAGACCCAGATAAATTAGATGAATATATTAACCGCGCCAAGGCCGTAAACGAAACATTACAAAAAAGTAGTGGTAAAAAAGGAACAAAGTATATTGCGGGCGCGACCGGGGAAGATATGGAAAGATTGGGTATAATTAACGAATCGCCCGATTTGGAAAGATTGGTTGGTAAAGATTTTAATACAATGGTACAAGAAGGGCTTATTAAATAATTTAGTTTTTCTTATCTCATTTCTTTTTTGGTTTTTGGTTTTATTAAATAGTGTAATATTTAATGGATAGAGTATTATATTAAAAGATAAAACAAAATGCCAGAAATAGCCGGTACACTAAGATTTGATGGTGATTTTAGCCAAGTAATCAGTCGGGCTAATAATCTTAATAACCAAATAAAACCTCTTACTTTAAGGATAAATGATAGGAGTTTTTCCGGTCCATTAGGTTCAATTCGGGGTGGGGTTCAAGAATTTACTAAAGCGTTAGATGCGGCCAATGCTCGTGTTATCTCTTTCGGTGCATCTGCCGCTGTTTTATATTCTTTAGTCAGAGCCTATCAAGGAATAGTAAAATCAACAATTGATGTTCAAAAATCAATTACCGAAATAGGAGTTATATTAAATACAACTTCTAATGGATTAGCTAAATTTAGTGATTCTTTATTTGATATAGCTAAAAATACGGGCCAATCATTCAAGATTGTTTCTCAAGCTGCATTAGAGTTAAGCCGTCAGGGTTTGAGTGTCGAAGAAACATTAAAAAGAACACGAGATGCTCTAATTCTAACTCGTTTTTCTAATTTAAATGCTGCTTCTGCCGTGGAAGTTTTAACTGCCGCTATTAACTCTTTTAGTAAAGAAGCCCTCAACTCAACCACAATAGTTAATAAACTATTCAATGTTGATACACAATTTGCGGTTTCCGCTCGTGATCTAGCTGAAGCAATTAGCCGAGTAGGTTCAACGGCTCAAGATGCAGGAGTTAGTATGGACAGTTTAATTGCATTAGTCACTTCCGCACAACAAATTACCTCAAGAGGCGGTGCGGTAATCGGTAACGCTTTCAAAACAATATTTCAAAGAATTGAACGCCCAGAAGTATTAGACCAATTAAGACAATTACCAATTTTAGTCGAAGACATGAATGGGGCTTTATTACCTGCTGATAAAATACTTATCAATTTGGCTAAAGCATATGATAAATTAGGTCAATCTCAACAGTCTCAAATCACTCAATTAGCTGCTGGTGTTTTCCAAGCGAACGTTTTTAAGGCCGTATTGAATGATTTAGGTCGAGCCAATTCTTTTTATCAAGGAGCATTAGAGGCATCAACTTCCGCAACCGATCAAGCAATTCGCCGAAATGAACAATTAAATAAAACATTATCGGCCCTTTTTAACGAAACCTTTGCTAATTTAACTAGGGCTGGTTCAGTAGCCGGTGGAAATGTTTTTGAGCCTTTTTTGAGAAATGCATTAAATGTAGTTAATAGTTTAACTTCTAGTATAAAATCAGAACAAGGAGAAGGTGCGGGCGAAAAGATTGCTCAAGGAATAATGAGTGGACTAGGCAAATTTTTAGCTGGGCCTGGAACTTTTATCATAGCCGCCGTTTTGGGTAAATTAACCAAAAAATTTACCGGAGACATATTAAAGGATATAAAAGATTTGACTGGTCTAAACAGATTAAGTCAAGAACGCGCCACAATTGAACAGTTAATATCAAATACTCTAACTCAAGAACCACAACTTTTAAATAGAATAAAAACCGGAACATTATCTTTATTAGAGACCGAACAGGCCGTTTTGGGCATATTAAACCAACAACTATTATTGAGACAAAAAATTTCTTCAGTTAGCGGCGCAATTGCCAGTAGTGCAGTTGCTCAAAATTTATTAAGAGTTACTCCTAAAGGAGATTTACAATCAAGATTAGGTGGAAAAGGTGCTAATGAAGGATTTATACCTAATTTTGCAACTCCATTTTCTAAAGAATTATTGAAACCAACAATTAGTGTTCTTCAAGATGTAACAAAATTATATCCAAAAAATATTCTAAGACAAGGATATTCTAAATATAAGCAACAATTTCCACCAAATAAATTATTCAAACAAGATTTTCCAGAAGAATCAGCAAGTACACATTTTGAAGGATATATGCGCTCAGTTTCAGAAGGAAAATTTGATCCTTATAAAAATAAAGGTTTTATCCCTAATTTTGCCAATCCACCAAGAGTTGGTATTCCTAAAATAAATATATTGGGTGGTAATGAACCAATTTTTGATTTCATAGATACTAATGTCCCAGCTTTTCAAAGATATGAAAAATTTTTAACTGAAGTTAAAAAATATAGTCCAAAACAAGCAACTGAAGAAGCTGCTAGGGTTTATGGAAAAAACGCAACACAAAGAGGAACTAATCGGCTCGCATATGGAATTCCTCAATTAAATAAAGGATTTATACCTAATTTTGCTAACGATTTTAAATTAAATATACCAGTAAAACAATTTGATCCTTCTTATATTAGAAAATCAGCGCAAGAAATAATTTCCCAAGACCCACCTAATGCTCTACTTAATCTAAGAAGATGGTTGAAAAGACAATTGGTTGGTAAATTACCAGAACATAGTCTTAATATTATAGTTAATGATTTTTATAAATCAAAAATAGGAAACAGAGTTCCAAATCCAGAAACAAGAGCATATGATAAAATTGCCTCAGTATTAGGAAAAGGCGAAGCTCATTCTTTACTACGAGTTTGGCAAGATTATTCTTTTCCAAAATCAACTAAATTAGAAAATAAAGGTTTAATTCCCAACTTTATTCATACCTCTGACTACGGTCTCTCCGAAAAACTCGGTGCATTACAGGGCGGTTATTCGCCCGGAAACGTCAAAACCACAAATATAAAGGGAATAGGTAATGTAGTATACAATACGGCAGAAAAAATAAAGAAATTTCCAAATTTAGAACAGCCCGCCATTATTCCGCCGCTTCAAAGTCGCGCCGGACAAAACTATAAAAAAGAATTTAAAAACAAACATGGTTTTGATCCTTATAAATCAAAAGGATTGGTGCCGAATTTTGTGATTACAGGACAGCCATTTTCGGCAAAAATGTTTCATGGCGGAAAATTTGGAGAATTTGATAATAAAGGTTTTGTACCTAATTACACTCAAATATTTCCACAAACAAAGCCTTCTAGCGCCAATTTTTATTCAAAAGATGGCATTTTAGATATAGATTTTTTAAGTTCAGCATATAAAAATCCATTATTTAAAATAAATAAACTTATAAAAAGCGGACAAGTAAAACAAGTATTAATGGGTGATATAATTGGTCCAAAAGCATTACCATTAGTAAAAAGATTTGCCGAAAAATATGAAGGTTCAGGTATAAGAATATCTGGAAGTATTATTGATAGTGTACTAAGAGAGGGTATAAATCAAAATATATTATCATCTTTGTCATATTTTGGTACAAATCCATCCAATCTTAAAGAACAAGGGTATGTAAATATTAGTAGAACTCTTTCCTCTGGTTTCTCTCCTAATAAATTTGAAGGATTTTTACCAAAAAACAATAAAAGTTTAATTCCTAATTTTGTCATGCCAAGAACATGGATTTCCCGCGAAAATCAGACGGAAATTCCAAATTTTCTAAATATAGATTTATTAAAACAATTCAGAAAAGGAATCAATTTACCAATAAATGTAATAGAAAATCTAAAAAATAAAGCTGGAATTCAAATGGAGGGACTTTATGATCCAGGAATATTTAGTGGTAAAAAACCTAACATTTCTGTTCGCCCAAATGTGGGAGTTGGTACACTAGCACACGAAATGACTCATGGAATTTTTCCATTACAAAAAAGATTAGATTTACAAGAATTTTCATCTTCAAATTATGGTATTTTTCATAATACAAGAGCTTCTTTATTTAATCGTAAAGGTTTAGGATATGGAGTAGAAGATTTAGCAGAAGAATACTTTGCAGACATACCAAGACTAATTAAACAAAATCCAGAACAAGTATTATCAATATTATCCCAAATGGGATTTAGCAAAAAACAATCAAAAACAATATTTTCTTTAGGAAACCGGATATTTAACAAAGCTACAAATAGGATTCAAAATTTGAATTCTGGTTTAATTCCCAATTTTAACAACCCTCTTTCTGCCGCAATTTCCCGCGAACGTTCCGCTGGTATTTCAGCATCTCAAATTCGAGTCGGCCAATCTTCAACTCTAAGAGGGCCGCAAAATCCTTTAGGTTTGGGCGTTTTTAATACCAGAGACGAACCTTCAGGATTAAGCCAGGGAATAAATCGAACCAAATCAATGGGTTTGGACCCAAAAAGGGCGGGAGTTTATAATAAAGGATTGATTCCTAATTTTCAGTTTACGCCAGAAAATCTTAAAGGATTAGTAAATCTTGATCCAATTCAAACACAAAAAACTCAAGATATTTTTAATAAACTAATAAGCGAAGTCCAAAAAGGAACCAAAAATTTTGGAACATTCTTTTCTTCTCTCAAAAAACTATCTAAATCTTTTACTGATAGCGAAAAAGTTTACGGTATATTCAAAAAAGAAGCTTTAGATATAATACAAATTTCTAAACTAGAACAACCAAAAATTTTACCGAAACAACAAATTCCTAGATTAACTGAACCTTTACAAACTCCACAAAATAAAATAAGTTTAATAAATCAGCAGCAAGTACAAAGAGAATTAAGATTGCGACAAGCGAATTTGTTACCCGGAATAAGCGGAGATGAAACAACTTTAATAACACCTACTGCGACGCCAAAATTTGGTAAGGCTTTTCCTCTTAAACTATTAACACCAATACAAAAACCATCACAACCAGAACCAAGACCCTTTTTCGATATTGTTAGAGAAAAGAAAACGACCGGTGTTACAAGTACCGACCTAATAATAGAAAAAGCATTAAAACGTAGAGAAATTCCAAGTTTTAGAAGAAGTAGAATTTCAGAAATTCCACCATCCGAATCATTTATTGGCCCATCATCTGCTGAATTTTTTAATCAACAATCAATACAAAGAATTCAAATCCAAGAAAAAGCTCGCCAATTAAGATTTCAACAAAGACAGCAAGAATTACAAGCTAGTATCACCCCACTATCAAAAAAACTATCATTTGAACGACCAATTTCAGAAATTGATACTTTACAATCTTCCCAACTTCAAAATAGATTATTTCAAAATAGAATAAATGTCGCTAATAGATTAGCGAGTCAAACAAGACAACAACAAACACAACCCTTATTTGAGAACTTATTAAGCAGAGCTTCTAATATATCATTATCAGACAAAAAATTTCAAACCTTAAAACAATCGGGCGGTTTTAATGTTGAACAAATCGGCCAATTAGACCAAACTAGACTACAAAGAATAGGTAAAATACAAAATATTGGTATAGTAGGTTCAATTGTTTCTCCTATAGTGGCAGAAACAATAAGACAATTTTTACCATCACAAACAACAACACAGAGGGGAATTGGCGCGTCAGTTTCAGCATTAGGTAGTGCTGGTTCATTTGCAGCTTTAGGATTAAGTTTTGGAGGATTACCGGGAGCAATAGCTGGAGGAAGTTTAGGTTTACTTACTTCTTTACCTGGTATTTTTGATGCATTTACTAATATATTGCCTGATTTACAAAGAGAAATGGAAAAAGTCACAGAATCTACAGGAAAAATGTCTCAAAATCTTAATGGTTTTTTACAAATTTCTGAAAGATTAGATGAAGTATATAGTGGAAATGTAAAAGTGACTGAAAAACAAAGACAATTATTAGAATCAGAAAGAACCCAAAAATTATCAACCTTAACGCCAGAAAAAAGAAAAGAATTCATAACCGCTTTTGAACAAAAAGGTATATTAGGCGCTATAGATGTAAAAACAGGAATAGAAATTCAAGGTAAACAAAGAGAAAAATCATTAGAACTAGCGGGAGCTTTAGAAAAATTTAGAAAAAATATCAGCGATTTACAAAGAAATACAATAACTTCTTTTGGATTTAAAAGTATATTTGGTAATCCACAATCCGTAGCTGCAAACGCATCTGTAAAATTTGCGTTAGAATCTCGAAAGGAATTAGGCGATTTAGATAAAGAATTTTCTCAGACAATATTATCTTTGCGTAATGAATCTGGTAAAAGCATAAGATCATTTTTAGAAGAAAACTTGAATACACCAACGGGCAAAGGATTATTCAATCAATTACAACAAATAAATCCAAATGATATTTCTGGATTATCAAATTTTATTAAAACAATAGGAGAACAAAATAAAGTTTCGAAAGAACAAATAGGTCCGCTTATTACTGGTTTAGAGAGAATTCCAGAAATTTTTCGTACAACTTTTGCTAAGACACTCATTCAAGAATTTAGTCCAAATACAATTAAAGATTTAGAAGCTCTAGGAAAAATATTCAAACCTTTATCTGATAAAGTAAACATTCAATTAGACAATTTCGCCGACAAACTTTTCCAAACCGCTTTAGGTTTCGAGATTTTTAATAAAAACTTACAGAATTCCACAAAACTAGCTTTGCAGTCGTTTTCGGCTTTTTCTGAAAAACAAAAAACATTAGCAGGTAATTTTATTGATTTTCAAGAAAACTTTGCTGCGCCCGAAACAATTGCCCGATTAAAAAATGTCTCTAATATAGAACAATTAGGGACCGAAAGAAGTTTGGGAGTAAGAGCGGTTGGATTAGATTTCCGTGATGATATTAGCCAAACATTTAGCAAAGCCGCGTTAGTTTTTGAAGAAAGAGTACATAAAGAAGCAACTCAAAAACAAACATCAAAAGGAACGGGTCTTACAATTCCTGAACAAGTTCAAAAATCCAATCTTTTTCTTGATCCTCTAAAACAAAAAATTGAACAGATTATCAATATTCAAGATTTTGGTGAAATGCAAGCTGCTATCGCAGCTTTTGTGGAAACGCTAAAAGCTCAGAATACTGATTTATTGATAAAAACTACCGAAAACAAAAGTGACGATATATTAAAATTACAACAAGATTTAGTAAGACAATTAACTATAGACTTTACGAACGGGTTAATAACTACTAAAGGAATATTAGAAAAATTAAACCAAGGATATAGAAATAGTATTGATTTAGAAAAAGCAAAATATAATGCTATTCAAAACCAAATATCCATACAAAAACAACTCTCGTTTGGGGGTGGAATCGGAAAAATATTAGGAGGGGGTAATTCAGCTAGTGATTTATTTAGATCAGTCAATTTAAGAAATTTTGGGCAAAGAACTGGCGAATCAACATTAGAAGCACAAGGGGCTTTTGAAATAGTAAATGCATTAAAAGAATTACAAGTTGATAATATTGGAGAAGATTTAAGAAATTCCATATTGAGGGGATTAGAATCGGGTATTAAAGAAATGCTAGATTTAAGAGGATTAAAATCAAATATTCCCGTTTCTCAAATAGCAAAAAATCAGTTAGATAATTTAATCAAACCAAACAAGAATGAAGAAGAATTATTAAAAGAAATAAATAAATTCTTTCCTGCTATAAGTACTAATAATACTACTTTATCCGGATTAACTAGTATAATTGGATCAAATACTAGTCAACTTTCTAATTTTGTTAAATTAGCTCAAGGAGCGGGAATCAAAACAATAGTAACCAATATAAACGAGTTAAGAGAAGGTTTAACAAATAGGGGAGCAGAAAATAACATAGAATTTTTATCAACTGACTCAGGGATTGTTACTAGAAATGCTCAAAAAAGAGTGGGGCCACTTCCATTTCTCTCAACCGATTCACCCCCCGCTGGTCAACGACTTCTTTCAACTGACTCTGGAATTGTAACTAGAAACGCAATTCGTAAATTAAACAATCCAGCTAATTTACCAATTTTGCCTAATGAACAACAAACTGAACCATTTAATGTAACTCAAAATGGTAACATTGATCCATCTAAAGTTTTAATAAAATCAGCAGCAATAATAAGAGAAAACTTAAACAAAGATTTAATCACTACAGTTTCTCAGTTAAATGAAATGGTTAAATCAGGAACTAAATTTAACAATGAAATAACCGATACAGTAGAACAAATAAACGAAATTAATATCAGACTTGGTAATTTTGAAAATGTTGATTTCAAGGAAGCTTTTTTTGGTCCACTACGTTATGGTATTAAAGAATTTACCAGAGATTTAGAAAAAGGTTTAAGAGGAACATCAACCGATTTTAAGGATGGTCTAAAAAGTGCATTAGGTGAATTAGCTAGAGGAAAAGGTAAAGCAAGTGATATATTTAGAGAAGCGGCCCTAAACTTTTTATACAAACAATTAGATCAGGGAATAAATTTAGCCATAAACAATGTTTTTGGGGCATTAAGTAAATTAGTTCCACAACGAACTGGTCAAATAGCTTTAGGAGGAGGAAATTCAACTTCTAATTTAATAGGAACATTTGGAGGAATATTAGCTGGTATAGCTGGTTCTTTTAGTAGTGGTGGAAGAAGCCAAGGGGGTTTAATAGGTTATAGTAGCGGCGGATTAGTAAAAGGGGGCTCCGGTACAAAAGATGATGTCCCCGCCCTCTTATCTAAAGGTGAATATGTAATTAAAAAATCTGCCGCAAGAGAAGTAGGATT
>ORJL010860145.1_pt1 | contig 15301 bp, 18 predicted proteins | sample 1779941 | NCBI WGS metagenome assembly ORJL01 (sample SAMEA104232317, study PRJEB22302) | groundwater metagenome | biome: forest; feature: aquifer; material: groundwater | place: USA | collected 2011-08-07 | depth 5.8 m | reverse complement strand
GTCAAAAACCTCATCGCAGAATATGCTCCACGCATCCGCGTAGAACATATTCCACCCTATTCACCAGAACTAAACCCCATTGAAACCTGTTGGAAAGTCACAAAAAATGCAGTAACCAACTCACAATATTATTCGAAAATAGAAGATCTACAAGACGCACTAGAAACATTCTGGCAAAAACATGTTTTCACGCAAAACTTTATAGGGTACTTATGTCCTTAACTATTTTGTAGAAATGTTTAAATACTCATTCTCGTGCATTAGTCCAATGTCAAAAAAGCAGAAGAACACTCAAAGCTATTTGATTCTTATTACTGTTGCAGTGGCAGTTCTTATTGGACTGGTGTTTATTATTTCCAGTCCTCTTACTGGCAGAGCTGTCGCTTTACCTCAAGAGGTATCTCATGATGGTGTGCAATTGGAAGCATTATGTGGTATTATCCCTATGACATCAAATGCACTTAAAATTAAACACTACTCATCTGTGGGTGATCTTCGTCAGGCGCTTGTGCTCGCAGATCTTTCAAGCACTCTGCCTTTGCCTATGGCATGCGTCTTTGATTGTGGAGTGCGTGTGCTTCCAGCGCGTAATGAACCTGATTTTGCTGAGCTCATGTCTGCCACGAATTTTGGTCAGACACTCTCTGCATACTCTTGTGGATTGCCTGCGTTGCCAGTTACTAATTTGAAGGGCGAGAAGGTTAGATTGAGTTGAGTATTTCTTATCTGATAATCGATGAGTAGAGCACATCTTTAAAAAAGTCTTACTTCTTTGTTAGTTAATGTCAGCGTGTGTAGCAGTGATTACTCCAGTGTATTGTACTCCTAAGAATAAGCGTCTTGAGTTGTTGGAAGAAACCATAGCTTCTGTTCAAAATCAAAAAGGAGTTGACATTTGGCATGTTATTGTTGATGATGGGAGCACTCCTCCTCTTAATAGGATTAATTCTGAAAAGCAGCATGTTGTTCTTTTGAAAAATAGACATGGCGGTCCAAGTTCAGCAAGTAATGTGGGTATTGACTATGCATTTCGCAACTTGCATCCAGAATTTATAACTATACTTAATTCTGATGATGTACTCTATCACTTTAGCATTGCTGATCGTGTGAATGCGTGCACCAAAGAAACTCCTGTTGTGTATTCTGACCTTGCTTTTTTTTCTGACACAACAAGTGGTCTTTTGAAAAGTAAACAGTTTTCAGGAAAGGAATTCTACAATTATCTTTTAGGCGCAAGAAACATTCCATACCCCACACTCTTGTGGGCTTCTGATTTTTTTAGGGTGTATGTTAAAAAGCTTGATGAGCAATTAAGAGATGCTGAGGATTGGGATGCGTGTTTGAATAGTGCTCAGGGGCTCTGCGCAGAAAAAAAGTCTCCTGCATATATTAGTCACCCAACTGTTGCGTATCGGCTACATGAACACAATCTTTCCCAGCAAAGCATTCGTGATGGCACAAGGTGGAAGTGTCACAAGCGCATTTTGAAAAAACATGTTGATGGACTAAGATACTGGTTTTCACTCATCAGGTCTGCGCGTATGATTGCTCCTGCATTTTTGCCTGAATCAATACGTAATCCAGCGCGTCATATTCCCGACATTCTGTTTGGCGTTCCGGTGGAGAAATATGATGATGAGTTTTTGAAGGGGTTGAGAGGGAATAGGGGTTAATTTATCATGCGCTCGCCGGGAATCATCCGAGAGCGATCTTGAGGATGTGTTCCGAACGTTAGTGAGGACATGTTCAATTCCCGAAACTTACAAATAAGCTATTCTTAAGCTATGCGCTCGCCGGGAATTGAACCCGGGTCTAAGCCTTGGCAAGGCCTCATTCTGCCGTTAAACCACGAGCGCGTGGCTCTGTTCGCTAAAACCTTTTCTTCTGCTTTTAAAGATTGTGTCGCTTTTCTCTATAATACTCGTTTCACAACTCCATTCTTTACTTCTACTATTCCTCCTGTGCTTGGAAACCAGCCTCTTTTTGGAGCAATTGTGTGAAGCTCATCAAGCGAGTGGTGTTTGAGTGCGAGAATAAACGCAGCTATAGTTCCTGCGTGGCTGACTGCAACAATTGTTTTGTTTCTGTGCGTACTAAGTAATTTCTGATAAAACTTCATCATACGTTGTGCAACTGTGTGGAGTGACTCGCAGTCTTTGAGTCTTGTCGGGTGGTGCCAGTAATTGTTCCAGATTGGCATTTTTCTGATTTGTGCCATTGTGAGTCCTTGAATGCATGACAAGTTCCACTCATTAAGTTCTAGTGCAGTTATGACTTTTGCATGCACTGCTCTTGCAATAATATTAGCAGTTTCTTGTGTTCTTTCAAGAGGGCTTGCGTAAATCAAATCAATTTTTTTATGTTTTAGAAATCGTGCTGCTTGTATTGATTCTTTTTTTCCTTTTGCAGTCAAATGAATTCCTGACATCCTGCTGCGCATCAAGCGTTGTTGTTGTGAAGTTCCATGACGCACGATGTACAAAGTAAGCATGACTTTATTTAGCAAAAAAGAGTTTATAAAATATTCCTTTTCATTTGTTTTAACTATCTTTTTCTAGCCAACAACAATATGAGCCCGCCCAGGTTCGAACTGGGGACCTTCTCCGTGTAAGGGAGACGTTTGCTAGCCAGGAATTCTGACTCATAGCCACTAGACCACGGGCTCGTAGTATGGAATAGCTATGTTAGGGGGTGTTTTTAAAAGTATTTCTATTTCCCTGCTTGAAGGAACTTTTCCTCTTTCAAGATAATGCGAATATTTTAAGGCATTTCTAAAATTTGAGCTTCCCACTGTCTTTAAATAACTGTTCACTTTTTTTCCGTAAATTTGCAATCTATTGGTTGTTTTACCTGCATAGATTCCCAATTGAAAAAGACCTTTGTTGTAGTCGTCTAGTAGTGTGGGACTCGTTGAAGTGAAATCTAGCATGATTTTTGTGTGCGGGTGATGATAAATTCCTCCGTCTGTATCTGTTAATCCGCGAATACATGCTCTGAGCAGGGAATTCTTTTGGAAAAAACAAGGTGGTATACATAATGTTCCGTTTTTCTTTTTTCCCTTTGGAAAACCTTGCTTTACAAAAAACTTGCATAGTTCTGTGTTGTTTATAATGAGCCGTATTGCATTTTCATTTTTTGAGAAGTAAATATGTGGAAAAACACCAAACAAAGAATTTGCTATTTTAGCAAGATAATACATGTACTGCACGTCAAGTTTACTATTCCCCGAAATGCAGATCGTATTTCCAGACTGGTATATGCATCCATCCCCCATAAGCGCTCCATAAAACTCTGCGAAGTCTTCAGTAGTTATTTTAGGGTATTTAATCTGGCGTTGAATAACTGCTGTTTTTTCCTTTTTTAAATGAAGTATCATTCAAAGAGTTATATGGAGTTCTTGCTTAGAAGCTTTGCGGGCGAAGATGTCCAGTGAGAAACTTTCTGAATATTCTATTTATTCGGATTCTTTTTCATGTTGAGCTACTTATTTGAGAAATCTCTCTTCACTGTCTCGGAGTCGGGATCTCATTATTCAGGCATGCTGTACAAAAGTTATTTTGAGTCAGGCGTGTTTTCAAAATAGTTGGAGAGAATAATCCTTTTTTAACTAATGCCTCAGTGACTGCTTGTCCTTCTGCTGAAGTAAGCACCTGCTTTAGACCTTCAATGGTCATGTAATGTACTGCATCAGCACCTAGCTCTTCAACCACTTGTTCACTGGTTCTGTATGCTGCAAGAAGTTCTTTGTATGTGTGCATGTCAATACCCCAATCACAGGGGTGCTTGACTGGAGGCCATGTTGAAAAGAAATATACCTTAGAAGCTCCAACTGCTCTTAGTTCTGCAATAATTCCTTTTGATACTGTGCCTCTGACAATAGAGTCATCAATAACTGCAACACTTTTTCCTTCAATAATTCCGGGTAATATTACGTGTGACTTTTTTGCTGCACGAAGACGCGCTTCATGAGTGGGTTTCATAAAGGTTCTGCCCCCAAAAGAGTATTTCTCAATCGCAAAATTTGGTTGCAAACCCATGACTTTGGCAAAACCCATTGCCGCAGGAATAGAGGTTTGAGGAACTGGTATTACTAATTCAATCATTTCTTTAAGATCAAGATGTTGCTGAGCAAGAAGCATGCCAAGACGATAACGGACATCATTCACACTCAAGCCATTCATAACTGAAGAGGCTCTGGCAAAGTACACGTGTTCAAAAGGGCAAATTCTTTTTTCTGCAGAAAATAATAGTTTGCTTGTAATTTCTAAAGATTCATTTATTATTATAATCTCTCCTGGTTCAATATCTCTGATGTTTTTGTAGTCGTCAACTTGTAGTGCGATGCTTTCTGACGCAATAGCAACACTGTCTTCTCTAAACCCAATAACTCCTGGACGAATTCCTTGAGGGTCTCTAAATCCTACAAGATAATTTTTGCCCTGGACACTGAATGCTGCAGCACATGTGTAGGCTCCTACAAGTTTTTTCATAGTTGTATGAACTGCATGCATAATAGCTTCAGAATTGTTGCCATTTTGTTTGAAGTAATATGCCAACAACCTAACAATAGGCACTGCATCGCATGATGAGGTTAAGTCACTTCCTGGCCAATAGCCTTTAACAGGAGCAGACAAAAACTCTCGCAAGCTTGAATCATTCACAAGGTGGCCATTTTCAACAATGCCTATCTTAGTGCCATCATTGGCAATATCATAAAATGGTTGTGCATCTCTTTTTCGTGATCCACTATCTTTGCCTCCAATAGTTGGATAACGCGTATGCCCAAGAGAAAGATTACCCACTAATTGCTGATGCACACCTTCTTCTTTTTCTAACTCAAACGCATGCGTTACAGGCCCTGGGCTTTTGTGAACTGCAACAATTCCCGCCATAGAAAGAGCTCCTGCAGTATCTTGGCCGCGATGCTCAAGCTGTGCCAGCAAGTTAAAAACATCATAAACAGCATTTTCCTTTTTTGTAATAACACCTGCAATACCACACATGAATTTCAAGTAGAAACACTTGTTTTTAAGTCTGTGGTTTAGTGGGCTCTTTAAAAAGTGGCATAGTTTTTTTCTTGCTGCTTTGTATTCTATCAACTGATCAATAAAAATCTTGTGTCAGTCAACCGCTTTTCTTCTGCGCTCCCATTGTTTCCGGATTCCATTCTGATATTCGGCTCCTGTTTGATTGAAGTCTTTCCAAAGTCCTGTAGTTTCTTTCACAATATTTTTAGTGCTTTTTGCCATACTCCTTTATATAGAACATCTTATGTAAATTAGTTATGAACGACCGCATCTACCAGCTTGTTGTTGAGCAGAGTGATGTTAGCTGGAAGTCTATTATTTATGATTTGATTCAGTCTGAGCAAATGGATCCTTGGGATGTTGATGTTGCCACACTTACGCAAAAATACATTGCCCGAATTCAAGAGCTAAAACAGTCTGATTTGAAATTAAGCGGCAAAGTATTGCTGTGTTGCGCCATGCTTCTTAAACTTAAATCCAAGCGTTTGGTTGGCGAGGATTTGGATTCTTTTGATCGCTTGCTTGCAGGACAGCAAGATTCTGAAGAAGAATTTTATCAGGGTGTTGAGCAAGACTTGCAGCAAAAGCCTCAAGAACTTATTCCTGAACTACAACCTCACTTGCCTCTGCCTCGTCAGCGCAAGGTTTCTGTGTATGATCTAGTGCGTGCTTTGGAAAAGGCTTTAGAAGTCAAACGTCGTCGTGTGTTGCGTAATGCTCCTCCGCCTATGATGCATATGCCTGAGCTTAAGTTTGACATCACTCAAGCAGTAAAAGAATTGTTTTTGCGCATTCTTGGATTGTTTGGCGCAGGCCAGACTATTACCTTTTCATCACTCTTGCCTTCAAATAGCAAGCGTGATAAAGTCTTCACTTTTATTCCATTGCTTCATCTTGCAAATCAAGGAAAAATCAGCTTAGACCAGCAAACTCATTTTGGTGAGATTAGTGTTGAGGTGAGAGAGTCAAATGCAGTTGAGCAAAGTGAGTCTGCCCCATAAGCGTCTCTTGATATTTGCGCGCAAAGCCTACTTGTAAGCAAGCTTTTTAACTGTCTTATGTTTTTGTTAGCCTGATTTCCAATGGAGCAACGTTCAATTGATGCTATTCTGAGAGGCGAGTACTCTGTTGAACGTTTTTGGGGGCAAACAGTTCTTTATCTTCCTGGCAGTATTTCTGTAGTGCCCGAAGAAAAACGAGTAGCTGTTGTTCACGAATTCTTTCCAAAATTTCCTCTTGACAATTTAAATCGGGCCGCTGTTGAAGATTTTCACAACTTACCTGCTTTTTATTGTGTTGAGATTCCGAGTGTTTTGGTTATGGGGAAAAAAGGTCCTCTTTATGAAGTTCCTGACAAAATTGGCAAAGCACTGCTCGCCCTTAGCAGACGGTAGGATGTCTTTAATCCACCATCATCTTTAATAACTCGCTTCTTTTTTAGGAATTATGCCTAAACAAATGAACGCAGGAACTTCTGAGCAAAAAGAAATGCAAGAGCACATGATTTCTCTTCAAATTCTTGACCATCAGCTTAAGCAAGGTCAGAAGCAATTAATGGTGATTGAACAGCAAGCTACTGAACTTGAGGCGGTTTTTGAGGGTTTGAATGAATTGGCTACTTCTTCAGTAGGTAGTGAGTTGTTTGTTCCTTTGTCAGCAGGTATTTTTGTTAAAGCTGAATTAAAAGAGGTGAAAGATGTGTTGGTGAATGTTGGTTCAAGTGTTGCAGTAAAAAAGTCCTTGGCTGAGGCAAAAGAGCTTTTGTTGGTGCAGATAAAAGAGCTTCGTGAGCTTGAACAACAACTTGGTTCTCAAGTGCAGCGTCTTGCTGCTGAAGCAGAGCGTGTACAAGAAAAGGTACGTACAGCGCAATCAACACCATAGCTTTTTTAACCTGACTGCACTTTGGTGAGCTATGTTTAAGTTTCTAAAGGAAAAGTTAGCAAATGCACTAAACAAGTTCAAAAAGGGTGTTGCGCAGGCTCCTGAAGAGACAGTTTCTAATACTGCTGTCACTGAAGAAATTCCTGCCAAATCTAAGAAAAAAGAGTCTTTTAAAAAAGAGCTGTCTAAATCAAAGCCCGCAAAATCTAATCAAACTATTATTAAACCTTCTTCTCTTAATGAAACACTTGTTGTAAAAGGATTAGTGGTGAAAAAAACAGAACAAGAAGAGACTATTATTGAAAAACCTATTTTAAATCAAGAGCAAGTAGCTGAAAAAAAGGAAAGTGCTGAGCCTATTGGAATGTTTGCTAAAATTACTCAGGCAATAACAACTAAAAAGATTTCTGCTGAGCAGTTTAGTGGTTTGTTTTGGGACTTAGAGGTTGCATTGTTGGAAAATAATGTTGCACTGGAAGTTATTGAAAAACTTCGTTCTGACTTGAGCAAATCATTAGTTGATAAGCCCTTGCCAAGAAATAGTGTTGAAGAGGTAATTTCTGAATCATTGCGTGTGAGCTTGAAGGCTTTATTTTTGCCTGGTTTTAGTCTGGCTGAGCGTGTTCGTGCTAAGCAAAAAAAGCCTTTTGTGATTGTATTTGTAGGTGTGAATGGCAGTGGCAAGACAACATCTATTGCTAAAATTACTCAGTATTTGATTGATAATGGTCTTTCTGTAGTTCTTGCTGCAGGTGATACCTTTCGCGCAGCTGCTATTGATCAGCTTCAATTGCATGCTGACAAACTTGGTGTTCGTTTAATCAAACATTCGTATGGCAGCGATGCTGCTGCTGTTGCCTTTGATGCTATTAAGCATGCTGAGTCGCAAAAGCGTGATGTTGTGTTGATTGATACTGCTGGTCGTTTGCATACCAACACTAATCTAATGGATGAAATCAAAAAGGTTGTTCGTATTGCAAAGCCTGACCTGAAACTCTTTGTTGGTGAGGCGATTACTGGCAATGACTGTGTTGAGCAGGCACGTGAGTTTGATTCATCTGTTGGTGTTGATGGAGTTGTGCTTGCCAAGGCAGATATTGATGAAAAAGGTGGTGCAGCAGTGTCTGTGAGTTATGTGACTAAAAAACCTATTTTGTTTCTTGGCACAGGACAAGAATATGCTGATTTAGAAGAGTTTAGTGCAGATGTTGTGATGAAACAATTAGGTGTGGTGTAGTTGGCTTTCAACACTTTCTAATATTTTCTGCAATAATAGCTTTCTTAGGACACATGACAGTGTCTTTTCCTTCTTTTGCTTTTGGAGTGAGTTTTACTTGCAGTATGTTGTCTGCTGTGTTAGTGTATATTATTGTCTTTGCTGCGCTTGCACCTGCTATTGGTGTTTTAAGCAAGCTTTCTTGTGCAAGTGTATTTTTGTCGCCAATGATTCTTGCGTGCACATCCAGGATTGGTTGTTGTCCTGACTCAAGTGTTGCTTCTATGCTCTCTGCACGTTGGCATACTTGTGGCAGTCCTTGAATTGTGACTATGCTTAAGTCTGCTGTTTCACAAGCTGTGCCTACTTCGCTTCTACGGTTTGCAAAGTCTGATTTTTCTTCTATGTATTTTTCTCCCCAGCTCATCACAATTGCACCAAGAAGTACAGAAAATGCAATAAGAATTACTGTTGCAATAAGCGGGCTAATGCCTTTATTATTCATAATGCTTTTGCGCCAAGACTTATATAAAAAGGTTTGCACCTAAAAAAATCTCACTAATTCCAATATGCTTCCTTTTGCTTTGAGTGTGATATAAATAATGAGCATGATGACAAGTAAAGAGATGATGAGTCCTATGACATAAGACCATGCTGGTAGTTCTGCATTTTTGTTCATGTTGCCTCTATGTTTTCTTCAGGTACTAAAAATTTAGGTTCTGTATCTCCTGCTTGTTGTATGCTTATCTTGTATAAATATCCTTCAGCCCATGTTGGTGCCTGGGTGCTGATAATTCCTGTTCCTGTAAGCTCTTTTTCTTCCTGAAGGTCTTTTGCAGTAAGTTTCCAAGTCACGCGAGTTCCTGTTTTGTATGCTGGACCATGAAGATATTCTTCTTTCACATAAATTGTGGAAGGTGTTGTGTCTGAAAGCTGTTCTTGTATATGTTTGAGGGAATATATTGTGTTTCCATCAAGGGTGTATGCATGCATTATTTTTCCCGCATTTTTTTGGTTACTGTCTTGCCACCACACTATGCTTTCTGGTTTAAGTTTTCCTTGTGCAGTTATGAGTTGTGTTTTTGAATCTGCCAAGTTTTTTTCTAATTCAGTTATTATTCTCGGTTGTGATTCAATCTGCATTAATTTGTATAAAAATATGCCTTGAGGGTTTGGCTCACTGTTTAGCACAACCAATTTTTGATTTGCAAATTGCACAACACTTCCTATTTTGTGGCGTGGGATTTCTGCTTTTCTTAAGTGTTCTTGTGTCAGCCAGAGTGATGCTTGGCTGTTTTGGTCTTTGGAAAAGTCAACAAGGTACGTATACTGATTTTCTTGCACATCAACTGCAGTAATTATTCCTGCTTCTTTGTATTCTTGATCATACCACCACACGTTTTCTCCTTGTTTGAATAATGGTTCTTTTTCCTTTGTTGGCTCTGCAAGATATGGGCTGAACATGTTCCAGTTTTTGTCTGCATAATTTTTCAAACCAGCAAGCGGTCCTGTGACTATTAGCCAAAGTGCTATTAAGCTTATTGATATAATAATAATGCTGCTCATTGTCAAACTTCCTTTAGAATTTTTTAGCTTAGGTATAGCTGACATCTCTCCCTCCTTAAGCCACTGTCTGTGAATGGTACTAATTCGATTGTGTCTAGTGCGTCGATTGTTGCAGGTGAAGTGCCTTCCCAGCCTAAATAACTAACTGCCTTGTAGCCAAGCGCTGTGCCACCAACTGCTCCTGTTCCAACCATGCCAAGAGTTGTGAGTACTGTCAGACTTGTTCCTCCGCTTGGTATGGCAAGAAGCAGTCCTGCACCTACTGAAATTCCTGTGGTGATATGAGGGTTTTCTTTGACGAGTTTTCTAAATGCTTCTGCTGCCACTTGCGATTTTGGTTTTGCTCTGTGCACATACATAACTGCTAAACTTTGATATAGTGGAACTTCTTTCATGAATGTTACGATTAATGGTTGTTGTGGTTCTGCGCTTTGCGTAAAATATTCATAATATGTGCGTTGCATTCTGTCAAGGGGTACTATTGCTGAGCGCATAAATGGTTCAAGGCTTTGCACTGTTTTTTGTTCAGAAGAAAAAGGTTCATCTCCTGAAAAATGGATTGTTGAGCATAGAACACATGTTGTGATTGCAGTGTTTTCAAAATCATCTGGTGTGTTCCATGCCCATGCTTTGACATTGTTCCATGTGCTTTGGTCCCATTCATTAAATGCATTTATTTTGCCTTGCCATACTTTGTCCCAGCACTGTTTCATTTCTTTGGCAATGGCGATATCAAATGCCCATTCGCTTTGTTGTGCTTTGTTTGTTGGATCTGTGAAGTATTGGTTTGCTTTGCTTGCGAGATATGTTTTTGGTCTGTTTTTTTTAAGTTCTTGTATTCCTCTTTGTCCAAGGTCTGTGTCTTGATTGATGCTTTTTTTAGTGATGACTGTTTCTGTTGCTTTGCACGCTGGCGGTATTACTTGTGCGCCAACAACTGTGCTTGCTTTTGCTATTGCTGAAGCCAAGAATGTCCACTGACAGGTTTGCTGTTTGCCGAAGATTTCAAATTTACCAAGTATTGTGACTGTGATTGCTGATAGTACAACTATTGCTATGACTGCGCTTACAATTCCTACAATCTGTGCTTTGGAATTCAATTTCCCACCAATGCTTTTTTGACAATGAACATGATTGCTGAAAAGACCAAAAGGCAGATTATTACTATCACGAGTGTTTCCCAGAGTTCTGGTTTGTCAACTCCTTCTTCTTGGTACATGAGTTGTGTTCACGAGGGCAGATATATAAAAGTTCCGACGTATGGTTGCATGGCGTTTTAACTTGTGCCCAACATGTTCTGCAGAGTTATTCCCCAGTGAACTCATAAAGTATGTCATTACTTAGTGACAAAAAACGCAACCTTTATATATGACTATGATATTAAGAGCATCGCACCTGATTAGTGGTGACAATAAAGCTAATTACAAACAGAATAAACGGAGGAGAAGAATATGAATACAGCAACAGCAAACCAAACATTATCAGTTCCTAAAGACGCACGCAAAGCAATGCTTGAAGAACTTGCAGAAATAGGTAAGAGCTATACTGCACAACAAAGAAAGGCCCCTGTTTTTATCTGTCATGACCTTGGCACAAGTACAGGTCGTGTTGGTTATGCACTTATGAATGATACTGGAACATGGACTGTTGCTGAAACTTCATTCCCTGATGTTGTTGCAACACCTATTAGTGCGCATGCAAAAAGTTTTATTGAAAGAAAAGGCGGAAAAATTATTGCTGGCGATGTCTGGGGTGCAGATGTTCAGAAATACAACGATGTTGTTGCAAAAGCAAGAAATCCTTTGAAAAACTCAAAAGTTCTTGAATCTGAACAAGGTAGAAAAGATCTTGCAAACATGCAACGTTATGGATTGCGAGTTGCTTTAGAGTTAATGGAACAAGGAAAACTAGGTGTGAATGATGTTTTTTATGCAATAGGCACTCCAGGAAAAATGTCTGACCATTTTAACAATGAATTAATTACAAAAGGATACGAACAACTTGGTGAATTACTTGGATTTAAAGAAAGATCTATGACTGTTCAACCATTTAGTGAAACTGATTGCGTTGTTGCAGGACTTGGCAGTGCATTAGCTGATGAAAAAGTTCTAGCAGTGAACTTTGGTCATGGAACTCATGAAGTTGCATTTGCAAAACCTGGCAGACATGGTGAAGACTATGACCCGAATGCAGTTTATACAGAATGCGATTTTGGCGGAGCACACTTAACTGAGCAAGTTAAAGCACTTCTTGGAAGAGAATTTTCAAGAAAAGGGCTTTCACCAGCTTTACTTGACGACCCAGAGTGCATGCTTGATTACAAACACAAAATATTGAGCGATGCAACAGGTGACGAATTGCGTGTTTCTACAACTTCTGGAAGCAACATCGTTCCTGTGAGAATCAGAGAAATCCGTGAACAAGTGCTTGGTGATTACTTTAGAAAAGCAGCAAGCATATTGCGAAAACATGCAGATGGTCTTTCATTAAAGCCAGCTGTTCTTGATGATTTCTTGAAAAACATTCTTGTGTTTGGTCAAGCAACTCAAGCTCAAGGCTTTAGCGAACGATATGGTCGTGCAGTAAAACAGCAATTCTCAGGAAAAGAAGTTGCTGTTCACCAGGCTCCAGATAACATGTTTGGCGTGTTGTATGGATTGATGGTGAATGCTGCTAGAATGCATGCAGATAACTCTGATGCAATTGTATATGCTCCAAAATGAGCATTATTTTTTTTCTTTTTTAAAATATTGACAACATCTTAAATAGTTAATAGGCTCAAAAATGGCAACACAAACTCAACAATGGGAAAGTCTTGATTCTGTTTTTGACCATATTGATGACTCTTTGCCAGAACAGAAAATTAAAGCAGTCAGCGAACTCAGTAATTTATTTGTGTTTGAAGGAAGTCCTTCTTTTGAGCCAACTGCTGAACTAACTGTTTCTTTTGCACAAAAATTATATACTTGTTATGCTCGTTCTTTTTCACAAGAAAACAAATCCTTGGATGTAAAAACTGCAGTTCAGATTGCGCATAATTATCTTTTAGCTCTGAGAGAACATGTTACTTTTGGCAATAAAGAACTTTCTTCTAAACTAGTTGAAACTGCCACTAAAGTTCTTGAAATTATTGAAACCTGTAAAAAAGAATCCGGACAAAAAAAACTATTTCAACAAGAAAAATCAGCTTATGAACTTGAAAAAACTGTTTTACAAGCAAAGGTTTGGAGTCAGCAACAACACTCTACTGCAAGAGCTTATTTAGAACGCGTACATGGAGAACTAAAAAATCATGCTGTTACAAAAGCTGAAGAAAAAGTCAGATCAATTGAAAAATCAAAAGAGCTTATTTCAGACTTGTGGAACAAATATTTTGCCTCTGCAATATCAAAGCACCCTTCTGCTTCAGTTGAAAGCATACAAAGACAATTCTGGGAAAAATGCATTCGCGTTTATGATGCTAAGCATGGAACAAATCTGCATTCTGATGGTGAAGAAACTGAAAAAAAGATTGTTGGGGCACGAACAGAACTTGGAAAAATAAAAAAAATGATTCATCCTGATTGTGGAATGAATCAAGAAACACACTTTGAAAAATTAAGCAATAGTTATGATACTAAAGAAAAAGCCTTGCATGTTGCAGAAGCTCAAGAAAAAGAGCTTTCTCCAAAAATAACTTGTATTGAAGAAAAAATATTTGAAAAAGAAGAGCAAATAAAAAAGATTTTAGTTGCTCAACAAACCAGAAAAACAAAAGCATATACTGCTCTTCAAAGCGTTTTTGAAAAAGAGTACAACACACTAACCGCCCCTGTTCAAATTTCTCGCATTTCTGAACCAGCAGAGACTCGTGTTATGGTTATGCCAGGTGCGATATATATTAATGGGAGTGGAGATGGGTCTGCGCTAGCAACTCTTCTTCAGATGAGGGGTGTTCCTCAACAACCAGATGTTGTGAATGCTGAATTAAGTGTTGAATCCCTTCAAAGAATGATGGGTGTTCCTTATGATAAACTATCAAATGTATTGCGATTTATTGGTTCAAGCGATAGTCTTGATTTAAACGCAAGAAAAACTGTGCGCAGACAGCTTCAGTCAGGAAATATTCTTGGCGCAGCGCAAGCAATAAAACAAGCAGGTCTGAGTTTTCCCTCACCTGATAAAGCTAAAGATATTTTGTCAGAGGTAAGGTGAGCGCGATGGATTTTGCTGTTCAAGCATTTACTAGAGGACCTTTTTCTCAAGATCACTATGCTGCGCTAAATAGTCTTGGTATTCCAGTGTTTCTTTTTGAAGGATATGATGGTCTTTTGATTGATGATCTTCAACAAGAGAAAAGAGATTTAGAATCAGCATTGTGGTCTATTGCTGAAGGAATCAACAAAGAAAATACTCCAGAAAAACCTCTATCAAAATCTGATTACACTGATAGACTTGCAACAATAGACACTTCTCTTTCAGGACTGTGTGAGAGATTTTCTGAATTAGTAAAGAATCAAGATAGCGAAAGAGAAAACGTCAGAAAAAGCATCCGACTTCATACTAATCTTCATTATATTGAGTCGGGTTTAACAGGATGTGTTGCTCATGAGAGTCAAGGATTAAAAATAGCTTTTATTGACAATCAAAAAGAATTAATTGACGATTATCTTAAAGAAGTATTTGGAAATGTTGCTATTGGAGAAAAAAAGTCATACGATCTAATTTTGTGTTTGTATAATATTAATCCTTCTGATGTGGCTGAAAAAACTCCGAAAAATGATTTGTTGCCTATTTTAAGAAGCAACTGGCTTACATATATACTTCAAGATAAAGGTATTCTTCTTACTCCTGCACAATCAGTTAATTCTGCATTTTATAATTGCTCTGCAGGCCAGAATATTGTTCGTGCTGGAGATATTGTCAGAAAAGGGAACTTGTTAGAAAATCCTGTTCTTGTGTTTAAATATGACTCAGGCAAGGTTCTAAATAGAGAATACTATAAATTTGATAAAGATAAACTTACTTTTGTGCTGGGGTTAAGTACTTCAGGCAGTCCATATGCTGATGGATCTCGCATTTTAGATGTCTATAAAAGCATTCTTCCACCTACTTCAGCGTCTGTTGCTACAAGAAATCTTCATACTTCTTCCGATACTTCTAAAAGAAAGTCTCCTGAGTGTAACAATCAGGCAGGCGATTCTCCGGGTATTGTGACTGTTATTGGTGGTTCTTATTTGTTTACTGGAGCTGGTGATAACATTCAGTTGTTTTATGGCGTTGCGCCAGTAACTGATGATATGACAAAGCAGGCTGCCGCTATTTTGCGTGCTGCAATAAAGATTTCTCAAAAGTAGTTATAGTAAATGACATAAATTTTTAGACAATCGCATGTCATTTACTATTACGAACTGACAAGTATTGTATAAATATTTTTGTCAGTGAGTATAGTTTTGCGTTGGCGATATTGGTCTGTTCCGCCTTTGCGTTCTGTTATCCCGAAACTGGTTAACATCCCGAAACTGGTTTACTGGTTAAATCATTCCATACTTTTTGTGGCGTTTGGTAATTCAAGCTCATGTGCGGTCGCTGTTCGTTGTAGTGCCGCACATAGTCTTGAATATTTTTG
>ORJL011447253.1_pt1 | contig 15302 bp, 20 predicted proteins | sample 1779941 | NCBI WGS metagenome assembly ORJL01 (sample SAMEA104232317, study PRJEB22302) | groundwater metagenome | biome: forest; feature: aquifer; material: groundwater | place: USA | collected 2011-08-07 | depth 5.8 m | reverse complement strand
CAACACATCAATTCAAAGATGCATTGACACTAAGAATAGCAGATCCGCATGATATTATCTTAATGAAATGCGCAACTGACAGGCTAAAAGACAAAGATGATGCGAGAAAAATAATAGAATCACGAACCATTAACTGGCAAATACTAATTAACGAGGCAAAAAATCAAGTCAAATTAGGCCGTGAGCGCGCGCTATTTGATTTAGGCGATTTCCTTGAACAATTGAAACTAGATATGGGTGTAGCAGTGCCACAGCAAATTTTGGACACTCTATTTAGCCTTGTTAAAGAACAAGCAGATGCTAAGATTAAGCAAAAAATTCTACCTGCCAAATGAACCTTTGATTCACACCTTATATAAAGCAAGTTTTATGATAGTTTGTTTTGCGTTTTTCACAAAATACGCGTTTTGTTACTACTATTGAGAAACGAAACATTTATATAGTTCAACATATATCATAGAAACATCAAGTTTATAAAAGTTGGGGTGAAATAATATGCAAACAGACAAATGTCCAGAATGCGGAAACAACAATTTCTTCATAAACAGACGAAAAGGAGAGGTTATTTGCAAAACTTGCAGTTTCGTTGTAGATGATACTCTAATAGACTTTGGAAAAGATTGGAGCGATGATGAAGACTCAGGCGCTAGCAATTCACGCGCAGGAGCGCCGTTTGACCCAAGAATTGCAAACAATTTATTGACAGAAGTTGGAAGCAATTCAGACATTGCAAAACTATCAAAAAATAATAAAGCACTAATAAATAGAATTAGAAAGAAAAACAGATGGACTAGCTCTTCGCTTGAAGCAAACTTGAATTATGCGTTCTCAACACTAAAAACAGTTAGTTCACATCTTCAAGTAACAGAAACAATAGAAAAAGAAGCAGCAGGAATATACAGAGCAGCAGCAGAAAGAGGACTTACAAAAGCTCGTGCGAGCGATAGCCTTGTTGCAGCATCACTTCTTATTGCATGCAAACTATTTTCTGTGCCAAAATCAATGAAAGAAATCTCAGAAGCATCAAAAATAGATTTGAAAACATTAGGAAAAGCATACAAGTTATTGTTAAGGTCGCTGAAGCTCAAAACAGCAGCAGCTTCACCAAATGACTTCCTTGCAAAATTTGCATCAGCACTCAAAATAAGCAATACAACCCAAGTAGAAGCAGGAAAACTCCTCAAACAATACGAAAAACTAGGATTTACATCAGGCAAAAATCCAACAAGCCTAACAGCAACTGCGTTGTACATATCTGCGCTTAAAAACAAAGAAAAAGTCACGCAAAAAAGAATAAGCGAAATTGCAAACATAACAGAAACAACCTTGCGCAACAGATGTGCAGATATGCTTTCAGCATTGAAAATGAAGGTTAATAGAAAGAGGATGAAATAAAATGACAGATGAAACTTGGAGAAAAGAAATTAATTGTTTGTTATTAGAAACTCTTACATGGGGCAATTATGATGCATATGCTGTTCAAGGAAATAAAGACTTAATAGCGATTAATAGCCCTCCAACACTATTTTATGTAAGTAAATCTCCTGTTCCAGATAGTCTGCCACAAGCTGTTGCTCAAACAGCAGATAAATGGCATATCGCACCCTCACAAAGACGCATGATCATGACTGACAAACACGAGCCAAGCTATGACAACAAAAATGGATGGGAAATTATTACATTCATGGAATTAGCAGATATTTGTAAAGCACACAGAAATGACCAAAACAATGACGGCCTTCTTAAAAAAGGTAAATGAAAATGAAAAACTACTTAAAAATAGCAACAGTTGCACTGCCATTAATTTTTGGCGGATGCGAAAAATAACCAATCAAAGAACCTGTCAGAGAAAATTATAATAAATTTCAAGGAACAACATACACCCCCATGGGACGAGTGCTCTTACAAGATGAAAATGGCGATGGCAGTGTTGATGTGATGTTAGCGGCTGAAAACAATGGCGTTGGCTGCTTGTATATCGCAAATGGACATGTCACCGGTTTTAATCCGGGGATAGATCCAGTAACAATGACTGCTGAAGCTAGAGATCTTGCTTCAAAAATATTGAAACTAGAACAGGATCTTCGTTTTCAATTGGACAAAGAAGATTTCGACAAAAGAAAATAAGGTGAATCAAAATGACTCAAACTGAAAATACTGGATTAATGGCAAAAATTGTTAATTTTGCAAAAGTATTGTGCAATAGACAATTAACACCACAAGACATTCAGCTTGCACAAGACGGACATAAGGAACATGATAGTTTAGGCAGTATTGAATATCGCGCAAATCAACCTGGCGATTTTGAAGTAATCCAAATAGACTGGCATTTTGGTTACTCACCTGATTTCTCTCACGGCTGGAAAATACCACATTATGGGACTATGATAGATAAAGAAATTCACTGTAAATATGACTGGCAGGGAAGACTTAAAGAAAAATATGTCTGGATAGCCAGCAGCGGTTTTTTTGGCGATGAAACATTGAAAACAATACAATATACTCCCCCAGGAAGATTCATAGGGAAAACAGTTGATAATAAATAAAACAAATAAACGGTGAATAAAAAATGACTGAACCAAAAAAACAAATAAAATCAGATTTGCAAACAAGATTAGAAAGTGAAGGATGGACCTGGCTTACTAATCACCCTACTGATGCATACGTTCAAGGTTTAAAACGCCAATTTGGGGCTGAAAATGTTCGCTTACACGAAGCATATGATGTTTTTGGAAACCGCTTAGACACAGATGCGGTTTACGCACGAGAAAATGCAATCGAGCAAGCAAAACAAAGAGAAACAGAAATGCTTGATTTAACTTACAAACCAGTTAATGAAGCTGACAAAAATAGCCATATTTTTAGAAGGATATTACACCAAGCAATGCAAGAGAAGAAAGGAGATCAATTAAAATGACTCAAAAAGAAAAAGATGAGCGCAACATCCCTGACCAAACAGGAATAGATCGTGAGATTGAAAATTTTGATGAAGTAATGTCAAACTTTAAAAAAGCGTTATTGCATGGTGCGTTACAAACAGGAAAGTATGCATCATTTATACCATTTGCAAATGCAGCATTGTGGTATTTACAACACCCTAGTGCACAATATGTTTCAAAACCAGACACTTTTGAGATGTTTTTAGGCGCATTATGCTATGGGTCAATATGCACATTAGAATCACTTATAAATTCAATAAATCAAAAAAAAGGTGAATAAAATGACACTAGACCAAGAAATTAACCGAGAATCACAAAGGCCAGATAGCAAGCGTTTAACACAATTTTTCTTTTTGGCAGCACTTGCAGGATTTGGAGTTTTAAGAGCACAGGATTCTAAAAAACCCGAATCACAAATTAAAATGCCTGCTCAAGAAATAAAGTATCAACAACCAACTGAATTCAAGCCAGAAACTATTCAAACATTTTATGGCGGGGAAGAACCAGTAATTTATAGTTTTTGATACATCACAAATACCGCCAGTGTGCATAACGCCACTGATGGACAATAGTGTGGTGGTATTTGTGAGTGTGCTCAAGAACCATTATTAAATGCATGTCGCTTTGTCATGCCACCTGTGTTGAGCAAGGAGCAAAGCGACATTGCTATCACAGGTGGTTCTTGACATTTTTTAATTTATGCCTGTTCTTTTAACCTTAATTGCTGCATCATCACCATCGTTAATTATTAAATATTTTCCTCTGGCAAAAGTTGTTTGTCTTCCGCAAGAAACTAAGAGATGAATGTCGCAAAAAATTCTTGATTTGGCCAGTGTTTGGGCATCTGCACAAATTTCAACACCAATATTTACCCCATTCCATTTGAAAAAACCTTCTTTGTTGCCAGGATTATAAGTCAAGCCTAAAAATTCTGCAAGCTTTAATTCACCGCCATCATTTATTTTATCATATTCAAAAACTTGCTTTCCATCACAAATAGCGTATAAAGTATTGTACAACATTCCATTTTTTTTCCAAAGAAAAGTGCCAGGAATAACTAAAGTTTTGTGCCCTTTGCTTGCAGAAATTATTCTTTCAAGAATTTCATCTTTTTGGTTTTCATCAAAAACCCTCGCATAAGGAACAAAACTATACTCTGGGGCAACAATCAAGTCATAATTTGATTTTTTGAGCGCATTTACTATTTTTTGTTCATTTTTATCACAATTAGAACCGGTTTCATCAGTTAGAGTGCGCAATAAACCGACAAGACAAGGATGCTGATTCACAATAACATCCAAAAGGCTACAAGAAAAAATACGAGGATATGCTTTTATTAACTCTCTTTGTTGGGTGTGATTATTTTTTAGTTTTTTTCTGAATAATTCTATTTTTTTGCGCGTTTCTTGTGAATCTAAATAATTTGTTTCCATAATATCAACCTACAAACGAATTAAAAATACTAACTAAAATAACTGCAGCTAAAGTGAAATTAAGAGTTGTTACTATCTTATTTGCATGCCTGTGTTTTAAAAATTTGCAAATAATTATCTTAAACATTCGTCCGCCATCAAGCAATCCTAAAGGCAAAAGATTGAATGCACCAACACCAATATTTATTGCGAATAACCAAAAAAACAATTCTTTTACCCATAACAAAATTTTTGCAAGAACTAAATGATTAGAATACTCATTTTTTAAAACAATATTTTGGTCAACAAAAACACCAAAATAAGTCGATTTTGAACTATCTGGGTTGCTAGCAAGGATTACTTTTTTTTCGTTAATATTTATCGAGTCATTTGGATTTTTACCTTCAAAAGATTTAACAAAATCATCAACAGTTAAAATTGTCACACCATTAATATTTCTAATCACGTCCCCTTTTGAAAAACCGTTTATTTTTGCAGGCGAATTATTTGCAACTTCAGTTATTAAAACACCATCATTAATATGAGTAGAACTTATTATTTGTGATGTTGCTAGCATAAAAATTAAGAAAAGTGTGCCAGTTAACATATTTGCAAAAGGGCCTGCAGACAAAACGCCTAATTGAGCGCGCAAGGATTTTTTTGACATTGTTTTTTCATCAATATCAACAAAAGCGCCAGGAACAAAAGGTAGGATTGCGCCAAGAACAGCAAAGCCAGATGCCTTCACTTTAATCTTATTGTGCCTTGCAAAAATACCATGACTAAACTCATGAACAATCATTACAATAATTACAGAAATTATCCAGTAAGCAAATGGAACATAAAATGCGCCGTTTAATTTAAAAGGAAGAACTAAGCTCACAGTTACCGCAGATGATTTTGAAAACAGATTATAAAAACCGTTTAAAATATCATACGAAACATAAAACATGCCAACAAATCCTAAAAATATTGAAAAATAGTTTGTATAAAATAAAGTTTTTGGAAATTTTTTTGCGATTTTATTCATCAAAGAAAGCCCTAATTTTGTGCGAATCAATGCAAGGTAGAAAATTTTTAAAAATTTATTAACCACTAGTTTTTTTCTAAATACCAACAAAAATAACAACAATACGCCAAAATAAATTGCGATTCCTGTGATTGAATTCATGGCAGGAAATAATGAGAATTATTTATAAACATTCCTTAAATAACCACTAAATAGTGACTAAAACCACCATGTTTAAAAAGTCCAAACGATTAAACAAACAATGAAAAAAAGCGTGTTTTTGATTACCTTACTTATGTTATTTACACTCGGATGGCTTGCAAATGATGCATATAACTTAGTAACTGCAGGAGCTCCAAGAGTACTTGAATCAGCAAAAGATTTTGCAACAATACTAACTGGACTTCCGCAAAAACCTTACCCTGCAGACAGAATTTCTGAAGATAAAATAAAAGTACTACCAGATAGAGTAATAATCGAGCTGCCAAATGCAAGATGGGCAACATTCACGCCAACACATTCGATGGCACCAGTATTTGATTATGGCTCAAACGCAATACAAGTAATTCCTCAAAAAACACAAGAGCTCAATGTTGGCGACATTATATCTTACATCTGGGATGATGGAAGCACAATAATACACAGAATAATTGAAACAGGAAATGATGAATTTGGATGGTATGCAATAACCAAAGGAGACAATAACCCTTATGCAGACCCGAATAAAGTCAGGTTTTCACAAATAAAAAGAGTGCTTGTTGCAATAGTTTACTAAAATGGACAAACAACTAGAGTTTTTATTTAGACACGTTTATGCAGGCAAATCAATAGATGATTTAGCCCAAGAATACAAACCATTTGAAATATTTGACAAAGAAGACATTCAGTACCACTTATGGGCAAGGCAAATTTGTGGAACAGCTTCAATAAAACTTGCAAAAGAATTAAGAAAATTCAAAGAAGGATATATTAATCCTGAATTTGGAGTTCAATTCTTAAAAGATTTTACAAAAAAAGAAATTACTGAAGAAGAATTAAGAAAATATTCAGTTAAAATGGATGTTCAACTTCAAGTTGCAAATCCTGATTTTTTAAATGTGCCAACAGAAGGGCAATATAGCAAAACATTCGGAAACTTAATTTTTTTTGATTCAAAATTTAATTTTTGCATACTCTATGAATCACTGCCTGTAATGTGTGCAGGATTTGATCCTGATGACAAAAGAATTGTTGTTAGGCAAATTCAAGGAGTAAAAACAACAGATAATACCCCTTTTGAACAAATAAATCTTCAAAAAGCAGCACTAAGATATATTTGTGAATTTGCAGCAAAAAACCAAATACCTGAAGTTGAAGTTATTTCAGTAATTAACAATTTTTGGGTGAAAGTAACTTTTGATTTGCTTACTGCGTGCGGAGCATATTCTTCAGGTTTAACACTCAAAGAAGCAGCAAATATGAGTCTTGATGAAGAAAGAAGAATACTTAATGAAATCAACTTCAGACAAGAAATTCGTCAACAGTCAATACATTTAATGCCTGCGCAAGGATTTATGATTTATGATGTTACTGCGAGACGCTGTGGATTTAAAAAAAATGAATGTGGGAATTATTCTAAGAAAATACAGCACGTTTAAAAATAAAATTAGTTAAGATAAACTATGGTCATATTTGGATACCAAATTGAGAGCATGGGGCCTTATTACGCCTTAGTTGATCTAAATGGCAAAGAAATAGCCAAAGAACACACAAAAACACTCGAAGAAGAAATTGCAAAAGCAGGCGGAACAATTGCTTGTGAAATAAAAGAAGACGGGTTTAGATTCCAGCCCCACGTTGATAAAAAGAAGATGGACTTTTTTACAAGGGGCAGAGACTCAACAAAAACAACAAAATTTGAAACGAAATGCCTGCCAGAAATTGTTGATGCGCTAGCCTCACTTAATTTACAAAAAACAATTCTTGATTGTGAAATAATAGGCACAGGCGGCAGGTTTGCAGGATTTGAAGCAATACACAAAAGAGCAAGATATGCGGGACGCATAAAAGACAAAGGGATTCAACAATATTTAAACCAAGACAAACTGCCAGAAAAATATCCTCTTGAGTTAGTAATATTTGATATCCTGATGAAAGATGGAAAAGACTGTACAAGCCTGCCATACACGCAAAGAAGAAAAATAATTGAAGAATTAATATGTGCTGCGAGTGCGCGAATAAAAATTTCAGAGCAAAAATTAATTATGACTCCTCAAGAAATAATTGCGCAATACAAACAAAAAGTTCAAAAAGAAAAATTTGAAGGGTTAATTTTAAAACAGCCAAATTTGCAGTATTTGCCAGGAGATAAAACACACTGGATAAAACTCAAAAAATTTGAAACACTTGACCTTGTTGTTGTTGGGCTTTGCAAACCAGATTCTGGGGCAGATTTAATAAAAGACAATTTTGGCCAAGCATTAGTTGCATCATACAATTCTGAAATGCAAAAATATCAAGCAATTGGTGTCATCAGTTTAGTTAGAACAAATGCAGCAACAAATAACTCTTTTGCAAATGATGTTTATGAGCAAATTTCAAAAATACTAATCAAAACACCACCACAAAATGTAGAATTTGGAAAAAGAACTCCTGATGCATATATTGCACCAGAAAACTCGATTGTTATTGAAATTGGCGCAATGAATATAATAAAAGGAACAAATACAAACAGTGCTTGCAGCACAGATGGGAAAAACTTTTATTCATTAAGAATTGCATATGTTAAAAATATGCGAGAAGACAAAACATCAATTCAAGCAACAACAAGCAAACAAATAGCAGACTTGCACTCAATACAAAAATAATTACTCAAAAACTTCTTTTATGTTTGCTGTGCAAAAATTGCAATTTGGATTTATTTCTGGCTTTTTACCTTTAAGAAGTTTTATTGCGTTATTGAACATAGTTTCTGCGTGATTTACGTCAACTGGCATTTTTACTAGTTGCTTATTGAAAACTACTGAGCCATCTTCTGTGAATGCTCTTGGATAAAAAAACAACAAACAAGAATAATTTTCTGTTGTAAAACCATTTTTTCTAAAAATAAGGTTGTAAACGTCTAATTGCAGTTGGTAATGTTTAGCAGTGTCTTCTTTTAGAGGAAAACCTCTTGTTTTAAAATCAAGAACTATTAAGTCGCAATAATTTGTGTACAAAACTTCATCAACAGACCCTCTTAATTCGTTGCCATCTTTATCTTTGAAGCTCAAACCTGAGCGATCATTTCGCCATTTGTTTAATAAATGCTCCAAATCAAATAAATGAACATCTTTTAGCTCTGCTAATTCAGGTGGTAACTTGGCTTGTTTTCTAAAAGAATCAAAATAACCCTTGAAAGCCAAATCCATGCCAGATGGAAGCGAAGGAAAAGGCCCGCTTGGGCGCTTTATGCCTTCATTGATATCTTTGTAAAAGCAAGCAGGACAGTCTTTGTACAAGTTTAAACTGCTAGGAGATAGTTTGTATGGCATATGTTTTTGAAAGTGAGGTTTTATTTAAACATATTGCACAAAAGCATTTATAAATTAAACACTGTTTATTTTCACCATGGAAGACATAGAGAAGTGGAGACAAGCAGGAAAGATAACCGCAGAAGCATTAATGTTTGGAAAAAAACTAATAAAACCTGGTGCTAAATTAATTGAAGTTGCGGATGCAATTGATAACAAAATAATTTCTTTAGGAGCAAAACCTGCTTGGCCTACTCAGATTAGTTTGAATGAAGTTGCAGCACACTTCACAGCAGAGCCTGCAGACCAAACAATACTAAAAGACCAAATTGTTTCAATTGATGTTGGGGCGCACATTGACGGATTTGTTGGAGACACGGCCTGCACTGTTGATTTAAGTGGAAAAAATGCAAAACTAATTGAGGCAACAAAAGAAGCGCTTAAAAATGCAATAAAAACAGTTGCTGTGGGAGTTGAAATTGGAGAAATCGGGCGCGTTATTGAAGAAACAATCAAAAAATTTGGATTACAACCAATTAAAAATTTATCAGGACACGGTATTAGCAGATGGAAAATTCATGATGAACCATCAATACCAAATTATGCAGATGGTGACAAAACAATATTGAAAAAAGGACAAATAATTGCAATTGAGCCATTCGCTACAACAGGCGGAGGAATGGTTGATGAAGCAGACAAAGGAAATTTATTTTCTTTAATACGACCAAAACCTGTGCGAAGCCCATTTGCACGCGAAATATTGACGTTTATTGCCGCAAATTACCAAACAATGCCATTTACAACAAGATGGCTTATTGCAAAATTTGGAGCAGGAAAAACAAACTTAGGACTGCGAGAATTATTATTGTCAGGCTCACTGCATGCACACCCCCCATTAATTGAGGTGAGCAAAGGACTTGTTTCAGTATATGAACAAACCTTACTTGTTGATGATAAAGTAGAAGTATTAACGCCTTACAGTTTTGATGATTAATTTATTCGCCCAAATCATATTCTTTATTATTTATGTTCATGAATGTGTGGTTGCTGCTCTTTTTTTTATACACAATTTTATCATCAAACATCCATTGTTTTTTAAAATAATTAATTGTTTTTTTGCTGAATTCAGCAGGAAGATTATTTTTTGCAACTATAAAAATAGCAAAATTGTTTAAATACTCTGCTTTTATAGCATCCACCAAATGCCTCGAAATTTTGTCAATGTTTTTACTTTCTAATTGAACTTTATATGAATACAGTTCAGCTACTGCCCTTAGTGCAGTTTTGTTGGTTAAATTTTTTCCAAATTCATTTTTGCCAACATTAAAACTACTATTAGTAACAAACGTGCCATCAGAATATTTAATCCCTTTTTCAATTGTTATTGTGTGCGCAAATTCGTGTTCAAATCCAATAATGACGTCATATTCTGATTCACACACGCCACGATTAAACACATTATCTAAAACATAAATTGTTGATTTTTCTCCAATCCCAAGACCAGACTTTTTTGAAACTGTATGCATTACCGAATTATCAGGGCTGTTTAATTTTGGAAAACGTTTTTTGAATTCTTCGCGCGTGATATATTCTATTCCTTCGACTGAATCTGGAATGCCTATTTTTTTTGCAACATAATTAAAATAATCATCTCTAACATATTGAGTCCTGACTGCTTGATTAAATGTTGGCGGAGTTAATATGTTATCTAAGGATATTGCACCTGCTATTGCCACTGCCACAATACTTCCAACGACCCATTTTTTAATACTTTTTCTTTGTGCTGGCAGTTTTGATTTTTTCATTTGAAAAACTTTTCTCCAGAATTTTCTTCTAATCCGCTCCAAAAATAAATGATTGCATCTTTACATTTGTCGCACAAATCTTTAGTTGATGACCGCCAAAGCATATTACAATCAACATCATCATTGTAACCTGTAACTTCAACAGAATCGTGATGTGTTCTGTAGCCAAACAAATGGCCCGCTTCATGCTTTGAAACTTTTCTTAAAAAATCCAAATCCTTTTGCCTGGCATCTGGCAAAGCAATAAACAAACAACCTCTTGAAAAAACTGAATAACCCCAATCTCCATCACCGCCACTCAAGTATTGCGGGAAAATAACAACTTTTGCATAATTGCTGCCTTTAGCAAGCACTAAGTTTCTGCTTAAATTTTCAGGGTCTACTCTTGCGTTTTTTGCTGATTGATTTACTGCATTTGCAACAGTCCTACTAACTCCCGCATCTGTGATGCTGAAATCTAAAGAAATATCTTTTATTAAATCGTCTATTCCTAAAGCAACCTGCTTAACTGCTTCTGAAGATATACTGGGAAGCTTGTAAATTCTAACTTCTTTACTCAAAATCCAGTTTGCAGAATCTCTGCTTTTTGCAAAACTATCTTCTCTTAATATTTGCTGCAAATTAGCATATTTAAAATGATTTTGCCATTGTTCTTTTGTTACTTGTTTAGACATTTTAGAACCTTTTTACTTGCAGAATATGGTTTTGGGGCTTATAAATCTGGCGGTTTGTTGTCACTAATTAGTTGAAACAATTTTGTATTCTTTGCCATTAATTTTAGATAAAGAATCAGTTACGACGATTGCTTCTTTAGCGTCATCAATTTGGTAAATTGACACTTTAAATCTTGGATTAATAGACATAGCTTGCTTTTCTTTTTGATTGGTTTTAAGCGACTGAATTAAGCCATAAATATTTGAGAAAGCAACTGGAATTTTTGAAGCATAACCTTCAAGAGTTTTCTTAACATTGCCACCATTTATTACCTCGCCAAGGCGAGATATTGCAATATTTGTTGAATCTTGTGAAAAAGAAATTTCTGGGGTGAAATTATCTATTCTAAACTTGTTACCCTTGAATTTTTGCGAGAGATCACCAAAACATAAATTTAATGATTTTTTGACATAGTTTTCTGAATTAGTTTTTATTTCAACCAAAGACTGCTGGCGTATATTTGTGCCTTGAGTGTATAACGCGCATTTTAGAGACAAATCAAGGCAGTTATTTGCGTATTGGTTTATGTCTTGGCCTGAAATTACTTTATTTGTTGAAAATAACTGCAGCGTGAATGTTGCAAGCCCTAAAATTACTAAAAAAATAACCAAACCAAAAATAACATATAACACGATTTGAGACTGCTTCATTGCAATAAACCTCTAATTGTGTTAATTACTTCTTGACTGATTGTTAACTTTTCATTTAAACTGTCACAAGACAAATCAGCATAATCTGTAATTTCTTTATTAAAAATATTTAATTGTTTATCCTGCTTTGAATAAAACTGTGCTGTGGGAATGTTGTTTTCAAACTGAGTAACAGTCCATGCTAGAACATTTTTGAATTTGATATTATTTGATGATGATAATTCGTCAATTATTAATGGCGATGTTGTCCAGCTCCTTTTAAGACCATCTTGGGACTCTGAAATTGCCAAATCATCAAAATATGCAGTGTATGATTTGCCGACACCGAGTTTGGGCGTTATTGAAATATTTGCGTGAATATTGTTAGAGTCTAAGCGTATTATTAGTTGGTTGTCTGTAAAAGATTCAATAATTGGCAAAAAACTGCCATCTGCAGGAATTACTTCAACCCACCAAGAACCACCCATAAATCTTTGAGTTGTTTTTAAATCAAAATTTATTCTTGAATACGTTACTATGCCATTGAGTTTTATTAAATGATTAATTAATGAGATGTAATTGTTACTTTCTTGAACTCTTTTAGAAGGCTTATCTATTGTTAAATGATATTTTTCTAAATTTTCTCTTCGTGAAACTTCATAACTTTGAGCAAAAGTTTTGTTTGCTTTTCCGAAAATACCGTTTCTGTCAATTTGAGATTCTTTGAAAATGTATCTGTATGCTCCGGGGCTTTCAAGAATTGCGTGATTGACACCATCTAATTGATTCCATTCAAATAACGTTTCATTGCCTACGAAACGCTCATCTGACTGGTCTGCACTTATCGTAATAATTGAGTTTTCTGCTCTTGTTATGTATCCTTCATTTGTTTTTGTGATTTCAACAATTTCAGTATCTTTTGTTGGCTGGGCAATAAGAATTGGTTTTTGTTGCTGTGATTTAATGATTAAAGTAGATTTAGTTACTTCATACTTTATTTTTGAGTTAACTTGATTATCTTTGTAATTTGACAAGTCGATTACGATTGAACCGTCTTTTGATGCGGATGTTTCAACAAAACCATCAATTATTAAACTTCTAAAAGACTGCTTAGTATCTGTTTTTGAGAATAATTTGTTGATTATATCGTCTTTGATTTCAATTGTTGACTCTTTTAGACTATCCAAATTAATCATTCTTTGAGACTCTGTTAGCTTTTGAGTCGAATCAAATGATACTTCCTTAGTTTCATCATTGTATTTTAGATTCTTAACATTAGTTAAAGTTATTTTTCCAACTTTTACTGAATCTGCTGATGTTAAAGCAACATTACCATTCTTTGAAATAGTTGTGTCTAAAGAATTTCTTATTGTTACACCTGACTTTGTTTCTGCAACATCAATATTTGATGAAGTTAAATCACCGTTAGAGACAGAGACTGTACTGCCAGAAGGGATTGAGACATCACCTGAAGATGTCGATGGTGATATGGGCGAATTTGTTACTCCTTGAAAAGGTTGGTTGTTGTTGACTGCATCAACAACTTCACTCTCTTTAGTTCCAGACTCTGCACTCTCTTGGTTAGTTGGAGCAATGACAACATTGCATAATATAATTACTAGTATAACTAAAAAAAACACTCTCTTTTGCATAAGACAAAACACAGCAATCAAACTTTATAAAATTAACTGAGAATTTTAATTAAATAGACCTAGTTCCATAATTTATTTTTGCCCACTTAATACCTTTGTTCTGAGTTCTCCAAACATATTTACTGTTATAATTTGTTAAGTTGGTGGGTAGCCAGTCTGTATCAAGATCTTTAAATAACACACAAATTCCATTAGATTTTGGTCCGCCTTTTATTATATCTAACTTTTTAACATTCCCGTCGTTATTATCTTTTGTTTCTCCATTTGTTAAATCAAACAAACCATAAAGGAATATAGATGGCCTTGATATCAAAGTCTCATTATCTAATTCTTTCCCTAATTTAAATCTATTTTCTTCAGTTTCTTTAAATTCTGGATCAATACTTGGATCGTAAAACACAACTTTAAAGTCAACATATTTTTGTGCTAGTTTTTTTATAATAATCGCGTCTCCTTTGTCTCCAGAATACTTCTCCTTGTCAAACCAGCCTTTGCCATCTGCATCTGCCACAAGCATAATTACTGGTTTTCTTTCTTTTGATGGAAGATGTTCTTGGTAAACTAGTTCTCTGAAGTTGGTTTTGCCTGATGAAGAATTGTAAACTACTTTTTGAATTCTGCCAGAAGAATATTCTTCTTTTAGAATGTCATCAACATTTTCTCTTTGCATTAATGAATCGACTTCAGATTGAGTGAGTTCATCAATTGATTGTTCTTGAGCAGGTTTTTTATCATCAGCAAAAATCTGAGCAGGACTTACTAAAATAGAGCCTGCTAAAACAATGCTTGACAAATAATCTCTTAAAGTTGATCTCTTAAACATAATACACCTTTGAGGCGATATAAGTGAAGATGGTATTTAAAGGTAGTTGTCGCGTATTTTGTGTTGCACAAAAATGACGCTGGTTTTTTTAACGAAAGGTTTAACGAAATGAACAACTGACGAAACAATTAAATACATTGCACGCATTTAAACCTTCAGAGGTGATTTCATGGAAAAATATGTTCCTTATTTATTACTGGCATCAGTTTTTATTGTTGGTGCTGTCGGATTAACACTAAATCTCACAGAAGACACAACAGCAAATGTTGTTGATGTTCATTCCTGCAAAGCTTTCAGAGAAGATGCAGTTAGCTGTTTGAGCGAAAATGGGGGCTGCCCTAAAGAATTCCCACCATTAAAACAATATGGGCTCTATATTGGCAACATGCCTAAATGTTGCTGTGTTCCTTTGAAAACAGAGCAACAATTCAAGTGGGGACAATCACTCTATAAATAATGTGTCAATTGATTTTTAAATTAATTCTTTTATTTTAACCTTTAGTGAAAAAGAAAAAATTAGACTATATTGTTGCTAGCGGAATTATTGTTGTTGCACTAACACAATTTAACTGGCAATGCGGAATTTACAAAACTTATCCGCAAATAAAGTGTGAAACAAAAAATCTTGATGAACAAATTGAAGAATATGTTGAAAAATACGGAAAAACCCCTGAAGTGTTCAAAATACAGGTTTTAAAAAAATATTTTACTGAATCTTCATTTGAAAAACTAGCAGAAATACCAATTGTTGAAGGGAGAGTGCTTCTTGATTATTCAGCACACGCGGCAGGAAGAAGTTTTGCTATGAACTGTGCACAATTATTTGTT
>ORJL011165312.1_pt1 | contig 15304 bp, 8 predicted proteins | sample 1779941 | NCBI WGS metagenome assembly ORJL01 (sample SAMEA104232317, study PRJEB22302) | groundwater metagenome | biome: forest; feature: aquifer; material: groundwater | place: USA | collected 2011-08-07 | depth 5.8 m | reverse complement strand
TGAGCGTATGTTGGGGGGTGGGGTCGGGGGGGCGGGGGGGGGGGGGGGCGGGGCCGCCGCCGGGGGCCCCCCCCGCCACTACCTTGCCTGAGTTCTTGAGGAATTCGCGCCGAGTGGTGGGAGTCTGTTGCATGTTACTGGGAGAGTTCATGGCCGCAATATTAGGTGCTTTGATTTCGGCCTATGGTTCCCCCGCCCCCCGGCTCTTGACAAGCCTTTTTCAACGGACTCCGACAGCTTTGAAGAACGTGTAGCAAAAAACACCGTCGAGCTCCGTGGTTCTGTACAAATCGGCGATGCCCTTGTCAAAAGCGGCAGGGTCCATCATCCCGGCCGACAGCGCGGGCTCACGAACGCCTTCGATCATGGCGGTGAAGGTCTTCTTGGTGAATCCCTCGACCAAGCGCGGTCTGCTGGAGTCCACATAGACCATTCGCGGCGAAACACGAACCGATCCGATGCCTGCTTTGCGCAGGAGCGGGTAGAGTTCCCTGCCGATTAGGGCGTTGCCACCGGCTTTCGCCTGGAGGCGAACCTGGCAGTCGATGGCTCGGTGTGCGAGTTCGCTGTCGGGGTGGAAGAACGTCGATCCATGATCGCCCTCAATGACTGTGATGGTCCCACCGGGCTTGATGACCTCCTTGAGCGTGCTTAGCGCCTCCACCGGACGGGCCAGATGTTCAAGGACGAAGCAGACAAAAACGTGGTCGAAGGACTCCGGCGGGAAGGGCAGATCGAGTATATTCGCCTGGCGAAAGACGACGTTCTTGAAGCCAGCGGCCTCCACCGTTCTCCTCGCTTGGGCGACAGAAGCCTCGGAAATATCGACAGACGTGATCAGCGCGCGCGGGCTGTTCCGCGCGAGGGTGACGGTTTGGGCTCCCACTCCACACCCGGCCTCCAGGACGCGGCTGTTCTCCGGATAAGCCGTGTCCGAGTGCAGAAGCTCCACCAGGGTGGACGCCTGATCCTGCAAACGTAGGTTTTCTCGTTCAGCGTAACCGTGGACGTAGTCTTTGCTCATCTGTTTTGAAATGTTGATGCGGCTCGATCCAAAACTGAGCCAACCCTGGCACGCGACGCAAGAACGAACGTGCGAAGATGCGACGCTCCGCCAACTCCATCCAGGTAGGGCTCTCTGTCCTCAGCGAGCCGCACGCGCGATCGAACGTCCAAGACGGCGCGGTGAGGACACCACGCCCTACCTCCCTTTCCTTCGCGCCTTCGCGTGACTTCTTCTTCTCCTCGAATACGTGTTAGCTGCGTTCTGGTTCACGCGAAGGCGCGAAGCCGCGAAGGAAAGGGGGGAAAGCCGGGGCGGTCACCTACGGCAGGCGCGGCAGAACCAGAAAAACCCGCGCTGTGGGGCGGATGGTCCCGGCCGCGCCCGAAAAACTCCCCAAACTCACGCTTGCAGCCACGGTGGGTTTCCGATAACAGTTCCCTTGTTAAGCGTGACTTGACTATAAGCAAGTATTAGGAACTGACGAAAGCAATTTGCGTAGCACGGCTGTGGTCGTACGAAACCACGACTCTTGTGTGGCTCTTGGCGGGTTCGTGTGGGTGAGTTCTCGGCACGGAAGCAGGTTGGAGCCTTGATATTCGGGCGAGAGCGAGATTTTCGACGAGGATGGAAGCCATTGGGTGACTCTGCACGAATGAAGAATATGGCATTATTGCCACTTATGAAACGAATCCATAACGGCTTGAACTATCTGCTCCAACACTACCGATTTATCGTCGCTCAGGGCATTGTGTGCCTGTTTCTGGTATGCTCTCCTGCCGGAAATGCCGCTCAGAGCGGTGATTTTACTTACGAGGCAACTCAATCTGCCATCACCATCACCGGATATACCGGCCCCGGCGGCAGCGTTGCCGTGCCGGGAACCATTGATGCGACGCCTGTCACCAGCATTGGGGCTCGAGCATTCCTTGACTCGTGGGTGACGAGCGTCACCCTGCCCAACAGCGTCAGTAGCATTGGGAATCAGGCGTTCGCCAATTGCACCAGACTGTCGGACGTCACGCTGCCCAACAACCTAACCAGCATGGGAGAATACGCGTTCTTTGGCTGCGGCCTGACGAGGCTCGCTCTGCCCGATAGTCTGGCCAGCATTGCGGATTTTGCGTTCGCCTATTGCACCTTTCTGACGAGCCTCACGCTGCCCAGCGGCGTAACGAGCATCGGGATACGGGCGTTCAACGAATGTCACCTGCTGACGAATGTTACCCTGCCAAACAGCGTGACCAGGCTTGGTCGAGAGGCGTTCTCCGGCTGCATCGCACTGACGAATATCACGTTCAGCGAAAACTTGAAAATCATTGCATGGGGGACGTTCTCCTCCTGCAGAAAACTGACAAGCGTTGCCCTGCCCAATAGCGTGACCGGCATCGATGGTGACACGTTCCGTGATTGCATCACGTTGACAAGCATTGCCCTGCCCAACGGCGTGACCCGCCTTGGTGGTTATACGTTCCGCGGGTGCGTCAAGCTGACGAGCATCGTCCTGCCCACCGGCCTGACCAACGTCGGGGATCTAGCGTTTTCTGACTGCACCGGCCTGACCAGTGTGTACTTCCAAGGCAATGCCCCGGCCTTGGGCGAGACGGTCTTTGAAAATGCCAATAAAGCGACCGTGTATCACCTTGCCAGCGCTGCGGGCTGGGGTCCGACTTTTGGGGGACGCCCAACGGCGGTATGGGAGCTCTCCTATAGCCAGTGGGCGGACTTTTCCGGGCTCGCGGCAAGATATCCCGCTGCCAGTGCCGAGCAGGACGACCCGGATAAGGATGGGCTGACGAATATCCAGGAAATGGCGGCAGGGACAGACCCCACCGACCGGAACTCCGCGCTGGGTTTCGAGGCACTGGCGCGGCCTGCCGATCTGAGTGAGGACGACAGGACGGATATCGGCCCAAACCAGTTCGCACTTTATTTCCAATCCATCCCTGGCAAGACATACGAAATCGAGGCCGCCGAGGTTCTGGGCGGCACCTGGAGCACAGTGGCCTCTGCCACCGCCACCACCACGCAAAAGCGCCTCCTGCTCGACAGACCTGCCACTCAACGTTTTTATCGCGTGGTGATCCGGTGAGACGGGGAAAGGAATGAACCTGGAAACCGCAGATGGAATGGCCACAAAAGATCACAGAGATCTCAAAGAGAATGAAATAGCCTCGTATCCGGCCGAGTCGCCTAGTCACCCGGCCGGTGAGCGATCAATGCGACGACTTTCTTCCCCAATCCGTTCTCTCTGCGGTTTCAAGGTCTTCACGGAGCGCACGGACAAGATCTGAATCTCAAGCTCCCTCCCGGTCCGAGGCGTCGGCAATCCGGTAATCCGCGAGGACACAGAATCCGTTTGCACTTCCGCGGGGCCTTGGCGATAACACCCTGATGATACCCAAAGTTCGGTGGGCGACGGGAAACGCTGTCGCGCTCTGTTTGGTCCTGGTGGGCATTTGCCGCAGCCAGGAACTTCTCGTCGCACCCGAGAACGGTCAAGGCGTTTACCAACCCGGCCAGGCCATCCGCTGGACTGTCCGAGTCAAAGGCGCGGAGGTCTCTGAGGCCGCCTGGACCGTCAAGAAAGGCGGCATGACCGAATTGGCCAAAGGCAAGGCCGTCCTGAAAGAGGGCGAGGGGCAAATCGAGTCCAAACTCGATGAGCCCGGCTGGCTGCTCGTGGAGGTGAACGTCAAACTCGCCGACGACAAGCAGATCAAGGCCCTTGGTGGCGCCCTGGTCTCGCCCGAGAAGATCCAGCCCGCTCTGCCCCGCCCGGACGATTTCGACGCGTTCTGGAAGGGCAAGCTCAAGGAATTGGCAGGCGCCCCCATGCACGCGCAGGTTGTCCCTGCCGACGGCGGCAGGACGAACATCGATTACTTCAAGATCACCATGGACAACATCCGCGGCTCCCACATCCACGGCCAGCTCGCTCGCCCGAGAGAGGGGGACAAGCTTCCAGGGATGCTGATCGTTCAATGGGCCGGCGTCTATCCGCTGCAAAAGCCATGGGTTACGCAACGGGCCAGCGAGGGCTGGCTCGTGCTCGACATTAACGCCCATGACCTACCCATCGATGAGTCCGAGCAGTTCTACAAGGATCAGGCCGCCGGGCCGCTCAAGGACTACCCCGCCATCGGAAACGAGGATCGGGAGACCAGTTACTTTCTGCGGATGTATCTCTCCTGCTTCCGCGGCGCGCAATACCTGACCGAGCGCCCAGACTGGGACGGGCGCACCCTCGTCGTCACCGGCGGCAGCCAAGGCGGCCTGCAGTCCATCGTCACCGCCGCCATTCATCCGAAAATCTCGGCCCTCATGGCTAGCGTCCCCGCCGGGTGCGACCTCAACGGTCCCGAAGCCGGCCGCCTGCCTGGCTGGCCGATGTGGTATTGGGCAACTAAGGGCAAGGACGAGGCCAAGGTCCGTAGCGCCGCCCGCTATTTCGATGTGGTCAACTTCGCGTCGCGCGTGAAGTGCCCCGCGCTCGTCGGCGTGGGCCTGATCGACACCACTTGCCCGTCGCCCGGCGTGTTCGCGGCGTGCAATCTGTTCCAAGGCCCGAAGGAATTGGTAGTCCTCCCATTGGGGGAGCATGGCGAAAAAAACGGCTCCCACGGGCCATACAACACCCGCTTCAACGCCTGGAACCAGGCCCTCGTGAAAGGCAACCCCATCCCGGCGAGGTAACCGCCGGTTCAAAGCGAGGCTTGACGCCGCCGGGGGGCGCTACTAGGGTAGCCGAGGATGGTGGCTGTAGCTCAGCCTGGTTAGAGCTCCAGATTGTGGATCTGGCTGTCGCGGGTTCAAATCCCGTCAGTCACCCCATCCTTTCCGCGTCGCGCTGGTTCAGATCTTGCCGTTCGAGCCCATGGCTGCTAGGTTCTGTTCATGAGCAGTATCGGTGAAATTGAGGACGCGATCGAGAAATTGCCCACCCCGCAGGTGGATGAGCTCGCCGGCTGGCTGGAAACGCTTCGCGTCAGGCGGGCCACGCCCCCACCCGTGGAGAGTTGGCTGGAGCACGCCCGCGGCGCGGCTCTCGCCGGGACAACGACGGCGAAAGTGATGGCCTTCACCCGAGGCGAGGAATGAGCGGGGTTCTGTTCGACACCAACGTGTTGCTGGATACCTTATCCGGCAGGTTGGCTGGCTGCGCAAGCGTTTGTGAGATACCGGCGCTCCGGGGGTTCAAAGACCTCTCCGCTGCCGGATTTCTACATCGGTGCACATGCGGAAATCGAGAAGCATAGCCTGGTAACGCGGGACGCCGCCCGCTACCGCACCTATTTCCCGGACATCACCCTGATCACTCCAATTTCTTCTTCGCGATCGGACCAAGGGCCTGGAGGATCAGGCACCCATCACGGTGGAGGCCGTCGGCCTGCTCGACCAACTGTACAACGATCTGGCGAGGGGCGGGTTCGCTGGCCGCGACCTCGTAAGCTTTCTCGTCCGCACTCATACACCGATGCACAGGGGCAATGAGGGGCACGAGGTCGCTTTGCGGAGAAGAGGCATGGTGGTGTGGCGTCGCGGCCCGCGACAGCACCCTCTTCGGGCTGACCTGGTGCATGGCCCGGCAGGAGATTCCAGAGAGCCTCCGCTTAGTTCCGCCATGAAATCGGTTACGCGCCGTGAGCGCCCCTTCTTCCTTGCTTCAAGCCCCAGCCGACCTACCCTTCCACCTAAGATGATAAAACAGATTCCTAGGATTGTAGGGATTGTCTGTGCCGCGAGAATCCTGCTACTGATGCTGACCGCCGCGGTGCACGCCCAGGATTTCAGCTACACGACCAATAACAGCAGAGTCAACATCACAAAACATATTGGCTCCGGAGGTGCGGTGACTATCCCCAGCACGATCGTTGGCTTGCCGGTCACGAGCATCGGTAACGAAGCGTTCGGAAGCTGTCGCAGTCTGACTAGGACCCTTATGCTGCCTTGCAACGATCTTCCGCGCTCATGCTGTTGTCTTCTGTTGTCTGCAATGGCTGTCTTTGCCTTCTCCCCAAGGACAATGGCGGCGGAAGAAAACCTCGAACAAGGTTTCGCCAATCCTCCGGCTAAGGCAAGACCGTCGGTCTATTGGTGGTGGCTGTTCAATCGGATCGACAAGAAAAGCATTACCCGCGACCTGGAAGAATTCAAAGCCAAGGGAATCGGCGGCGTCAATCTGATTTGCACCGGCGGCTATGCCGGCGATCATCCCCTGCCGGGCGTCGAGTTTCTCGGCCCCGAGTGGCGCGAGTTATTCCGTCATGCCGTGAAGGAAGCGGACCGACTAAAGCTCGAAATGGGGTTCAACATGGCCGGCGGCTGGCTCATGATGGGGCCTTGGGTGGCTCAGCAGGACGCGATGAAGAAGGTCGTTCAGTCGGAGTCTAAACTGAAGGGACCGCAGAGGTTCTCCGGCGGGCTTCCTCAGCCGGAGACCGTCGAGGGCTATTATCGCGACGTCATGGTTCAAGCGTTTCGCAGCCGGGAGAAAACCGCGCCCATCGAGCCCAGGGAAATCATCGACATTACCGACCGATGGAGAGCCGACCGGACTTTCCAGTGGGACGTGCCCGAGGGCGAGTGGACGATTCTCCGAACCGGCTACACGCTGACCGGCAGCAAGTGGGAGCCTTATCCGATGGGAGATACTTTTGCCGGCGGGGCTGGATATCAAATCGATTATATGAATGCGTCTTCGCTGAACACCTATTTCAATTATCTCGGGAAGATCGCATTGGACGAAGCGAGCAAGAGCGGCGGTCACCTCGCCTATCTCTGGGGCGACAGTTGGGAAGCCGGCAAATTGACCTGGACGCAGGATTTTGCCGAGCAATTCCGCAAGTATCGAGGCTACGGTCTGACGCCCTATCTGCCGGCCATCAACGGGCATACCGTGGTCAATGCCGAAGTGACCGCGAGATTTCGAGCCGACTTCGACCGGACCATCGCCGACTGCGTGGCGGAGAATTTCTACGCCGAGTTTGCCCGGCTCTGCCATGAGAATGGCGTGCAGATGCGCAGCGAAGCGGCCGGCCCCGGCGATAATCCGCCGATCGATTCCTTGCGGAATCTCGGCTTATGCGACATTCCCGCCGGCGAGTTTTGGGTAAACGGCCATTTCAATGCGCCCGGCGGCTACAATTCAAGTCCGGGCCTTCGCGGCAATCTCAAGCAAACCGGATCCGCGGCCCACATCTATGGAAAGAAAATCGCGCAGGCCGAGGCGTTCACCCAGCAAGAAGCCGACCGGACCCATTGGTCCCTCGGGCCCGCCGATCTGAAACCTTACGGCGACAACGCCTATTGCGAGGGCATTAACTACTTCATGCTGCACCAGGCCACTTGCCACCTTTCGACCGACGGCCGCCCCGGCTATGAATTCTGCGCCGGCCAACACTGGAATCCGACGATTACATGGTGGGATCAATCGGCGGCGTATTTTTCCTACGTCGGACGCTGCCAATACCTGTTGCAGCAGGGATTGTTCGTGGGCGACGTCTGTTTCTATTTGGGTGAAGATCCCCCGGTTGTCGCTCCGTTCAAACAGTATGACCCTGCCCTGCGAGGTTACGACGGCGACTACTGCAACGCCGAGGTACTGCTGAAGCGGATGTCGGTCAAGAATGGCCGGGTCGTGCTGCCCGACGGCATGAGCTATCGCGTGTTGGTGCTGCAGAATTGCACATCTCCTTTGCGGGAAGTCTGCGACATCATCGGCGGCAGCATTCAGCAACCGGTGTCGTCCAAGCCTTCCACAGCCATGTCGTTGGCAGTGCTCAAGAAGATCGGGCAACTGGTCCGCGACGGCGCGACGGTGCTCGGACCGAAGCCGGAGAAGGCCGCTGGACTGAAAGACTATCCGAAGTGCGACGAGGAAGTGAAAACGCTCGCCACCGAAATCTGGGGCGATTGCGACGGCGAGACTCGCACGGAACATGCCTATGGCAAGGGCCGCGTCATATGGGGCAAACCGCTTGGCGACGTTCTTCGCGCCGACGGCGTCAAACCCGATTTCACTTACGGCGAACAAATCGAGAAGCCGTCCGCGTCTTTGAGACGGCACGCCACCAACGGCGACGAAGCGCTGGCCGGCAAACCGGGCAACCTCCATGCCACGACGCTCGATTTCATCCATCGCGCGGTCGGCGACGCGGACATCTACTTCGTCTCCAACCGCAAGAATCAGCCCGCGACGCAATACTGCGTTTTTCGAGTCGTGGGCAAGCGGCCGGAGATTTGGGATCCGGTAAGCGGCACGATCCGCGCCGCCGCCGCTTTCCAACAGGCCGACGGCTGCACGACGCTGCCGCTGGAGTTCGCGCCATTTGAGTCATATTTCGTGGTGTTTCGCAGGCCGATCGCTGTGGACTCCGCCGGCAAAGCGGCGCGGAACTTCCCCAAGCTTTCTTCCGTGCAAAACCTGGCGGGCCCTTGGAGCCTCCAATACGACCCGCGCTGGGGCGGCCCGGCATCTGTGGAGTTTCCCGAGCTTGTCAGTTGGACAAAACGCCCTGAAGAAGGAATCAAGTTTTATTCTGGCAAGGCGACTTATCGAAAGACATTCGACGTTGATCGAGATGTGGAAACCGCCGTGCGCGATTCGGGAAGACTGTTTCTTGATCTCGGCGGCGTCAAGCATGTCGCTGAGGTCCGTTTGAACGGAAAGAGGCTCGGGGTCCTCTGGACCGCCCCGTGGCGAGTGGAAATCAGCGACGCCGTCCGTCCATCGGGCAACGTCCTGGAAATCGACGTCGTCAACCTCTGGGTCAATCGGGTTGTCGGCAATCTCAATCTGCCGAAGGAAAAGCGTATCGGAGAAACTCACGACGTTTTTCGTTTTGGAATGGTCCGACCAACCACGCCGCTGCTCGATTCCGGCTTGTTGGGCCCAGTGACGTTGCAGCAGGAAGAAAAACAACCGAAATAGGGCGCTTCGCTCCGCCCCGGGCTGATGAGTTTGCAGCCTTTCAGGCTGCCGATTGGGGCGTGGTGTCCTGCAATCAGAGTGACCCAACACGACAGTCATTTCTCTCTCTTTCGCGTCACCGCGTCTCTGCGAGAGGATAGCAGGTTCCGGCCTCAGCTTCGCGGCTTCGCGCCTTCGCGTGAGTATGGACAAGTCACAGCGAGGAGTTCGTCCAAGACCTGCAGTGGGGCGATGCAGGGTGGCTTAGCCTGTGGTCTCCGGCGCCCGAAGGACCGCGCACCAAAAATCGGCTGACAGCTCGAAAAGCCGCCGTGCCGCCGAGATCGAAGCCAAACGATTCGCCGGCCATCGGTATGCCTCCAGAAGCCTCCAAGTGACGGCGCTGGAGCCGAGCCACTGGAGGTCGCCGTCTGTTGCATGCGGGGAAATGGCCGGAACCATTCCGAACGTGAAGGCGTAGAACGCCGAGATACCAACGGCCGTCGCGGCAGCAAGTCGGATCCGTCTGAGTATTGCGTTACGTTTCGTGCTCATGCCTGGGAATGCGTACCGTTTCAGTGCGTGATTGTACGCGCGGTTGGCCGAAGAAGCGGCCCTGTTGGAATGGACCCTGCCTCACCCGGAGCGAAGGCGCAAGCCACGGCGCATGTATGTCAGTGGGGCCGCACGGCGCCCACGAAGGCCGGGCTGTTTCGCCCTTACAGGGCTTAAGACTCCCCCGGGGGCACCGTTACCCGGGGCGGCGCTTCGCTTTGCCCCGGGCTGATGAGTCTGCAGCCCTTCAGGCTGACGATTGGGGCGTGGTGTCCTGCAATCAGAGTGACCCAACACGACAGTCATTTCTCTCTCCTCCGCGTCACCGCGTCTCTGCGAGAGGATAGCAGGTTCCGGCCTCAGCTTCGCGGCTTCGCGCCTTCGCGTGAGAATCAACAGGTCCTGACTTCAGGCCTGCGTCTTCGCGCGAGGATGAACGGGGCGGCACGCCAATGGCGGTTGACTGTCGTGCCGGGGGCGAATATGAAGTAGCGCATGTCACTGCGGAACGCCCACACATGAGATCCACAAATCGCCGTCAATTCGTGAAGGGGACCCTGGCCGCCGCCGCGCTGGCCGCGCCTTTGCTTCGGGCCGCCGAGTCCACCCAAGCCGCCACCACCGAGCCTCGCGCGGCGGCCGCTTCCAAGCAGGCTCCTGACAAGAAGCCGAGGCTCTCCGTGCTTTCCTACTCGTTCCGGGGCTTGCTGGAGCAGGGGCAAATGGACCTGTTCGGGTACCTGGAGTCGTGCAAGTATCGGTTCCGGCTGGACGCTGCGGATATTTGGACCGGGTTCCTGCCCAACACGGATGCCGGTTTCCTGAAGAAGGTGCGCGACGCTTTGGACGAACGCGAGTTGACCCTGGCCGATCTCTGCGTCGATACGGGGCCCCTCTGGGAGGACACCCCCGAGGCGCGCCAGAGGAACCGCGAGAAGATACTTGCCCATCTGAAAGTGGCGGAAACCCTGGGCGCCCGCTTCATGCGCGTCGATGCCGGCGGGCGCGACAAATCGTGGAGCGCCGAGCAGTTTGACTACGTCGTGGCACAATACCGCGAGCACGCCCAGTGGGCTTGGGACCACGGGTTCAGGATGGGGGCCGAGAACCACTGGGGCACGGAAGGCATCTGGGCCAACCTCCAAAAGCTCTATCGGGCGGTGGACCATCCAGGCTTCGGCCTCTCGATTCACATTGGCGGGTGGCAGGGCACGCCGGAGGAAAAGGCCGAGGCCGACCGGCAGGTGGCGCCCTGGGTTTGCCACACGCATTTTGACTGGGACACCACGCATGGCCCGCTTGAGCAGAAAATGGCCAATCTGCGTGGCGTCGGCTACCAGGGTTACTACAGCGTGGAACATCACTCCGGCAAAAACGAGTACGCCGAGGTTGCGATCCAGCTCGCCCTCGTCCGAAGCGTCTTCGATCGTTGGCGCGGCGGTGAGAATGCCTGACCGGACCGACGTCCGGCCAACCGTTGCGCTTCACCGGGCGAATGGCTCGCGTCACTCTTGATTCGTCTCCAATTGCTAACCGCGCGCTCACCCCGGGGCGGCGCGCCGTCGTGTGCTGGCACAGCCACCACCCCGACAGCTCCCGCTCCCAGGCCCCCTTCCCAAGCTGACGTCGCCAACTGAGCTTCTCGCACGTTTCGCACAACGTCTTCAGCCACAGCTTGCGGTCGCCGTGTTCATCTGCCAGCACAATCTGCCTCTCAGACACGCTGCTAAAAAAGCCACTCCCAAGTACGCGCTTTCGCCTCGAGCGGGGGGGGTAACAATTCGGTTGCAGAATGCCAAATTCATGATACTATTCATTTGAATAGTCTCAACGGCTGACTCTATGACGACTGACGACAAAAACATCGATGTGCTGACCGGACGGCAGCGGGAAGTGCTCGGGTTTATTTCCGACACCCAGCAACGCCTCGGGTTCAGCCCCACCCTGCGGGAAATCGCGGGTCATTTTGGCTTTAAAAGCATGAAGGCGGCGGCGGACCACGTGACCGCCCTGCAACGGAAAGGTTTCGTGGCGCAACAACCACGGCAGGCGCGCGCCTTGCGCATCCTCACGCCCGGGCGGGAGCCGAGGCGCACCGTGATCGACGTGCCAATCTATGGGTCCATCCCCGCCGGCCTTCCGGCGGACCGCCGCGAGGAAGCCCTGGGCTGCATCGCGGTGGATGTGGAGAGTCTGAATATCCAGCCCACCGCACGGACGTTCGCCTTACAGGTGCAGGGCGATTCGATGATCGGCAAGCACATCGTCAATGGGGATTACGTGATTCTGGAACATGGCAAGACACCCCGGTCCGGAGATGTGGTGGCGGCGTTGATTGACAATGAAAGCACTCTCAAGACCTTCGTGCTCGAGAAAGGCAAACCGTATCTGCGCGCGGAGAACCCGCGGTATCCGAAGTTGATTCCCGCCGAGGAACTGGTGATCCAGGGTGTGATGGTGGGCCTGTTCCGCCGGTCTAAAACGTGACGCTGTTTTCAGCGGGGAGATTCGGCGGGCGGACAGGCTTCCGAGCCGTTTCGATTCCCGCGATATCGCCTGTCATCCACCACAAATCGATCTTGCCTCCGTGTCTTTCTAAGTATGGATTCACGCGCCATTGTCCATCTCGACGCCGACGCCTTTTTCGCGGCGGTGGAGCAGGCGGCGGACCCGCGTCTGCGGGGCAAACCGGTGGCTGTGGGCGGGGAGAAACGTGGCATCATCGCCTCCGCCTCCTATGAGGCGCGCAAGTGCGGCATCTACACCCCTATGCCCACCGCCCGCGCCCGCAGACTCTGCCCCAAGCTCATCTTGCTGCCGGGCGATTTTGAGAAATACGAGCGCTTCTCCGGTTGGATGTTCTCGTACGCGTATGATTTCACCCCGGACGTCGAAATCACGTCGATCGACGAAGGATACTTCGACCTGAGCGGCGCGCGCAGATCGCCTCTCGAGATCGCCGACTCGATTCGTTCCGCCATTCGTCAATCGCTCAAAATCAGCGTCAGCGAAGGTCTCGGCGCCAACAAGCTCATCAGCCAGATCGCTTCCAAACTCAATAAGCCCGCCGCCTTTGTGGAGGTGCTCCCAGGACGCGAAACTTCCTTTCTCCATCCGCTGCCCAACCACTGGCTGCCGGGCGTGGGTCCAAAGACGGGTGCGCGTTTGGACGCTGCCGGCCTGGCCCGCATCTGCCAGGTGGCCGCCACGCCTACCGACCTGCTCAGCCTCCTTGTGGGCAACGCCGCGCCGCAGCTCAGACAATTCGCCAACGGCATCGATGAACGCCCCGTGGTGCCCGCCAGCGAACCGGCCAAATCGTACGGGCAACAGGAAACTTTCGCTGTGGATACGACCGACGAGGAATTCATTGAGGCTACCCTGCGCCGGATGGCCGACCACCTCATGGCCAAAGTGCGCGCCGACGACAAAAGCATTCGCACCCTGACGGTGAAGGTGCGCTACAACGACATGGCCGAGGATCAATGCGGCGAGAGTCTGTCGGAACCGACTGATCTGGAGACGGATATCTATTCCCGCCTGGGCATCCTGTTGCGGCAGGCATGGAAACGCAGAGTCAGCCTGCGATTGGTCTCGTTGCGCCTCTCTCAGGTGTATGGCGGTTTCTGGCGTGGTGAACTCGATCTGACCTCCGGCGGGCGCGGGCACGAGGCCCGCCATCGCCTGGCGACCGCGGTGGATGAATTGCGCAAGTCGCATGGACGCGAGGTGCTCCTGCGCGGGCACGATTTTTTGCTGAAAGACCACTCCGAGCCGGCGCCGGAGACGCCGCGTGTCAAAGTGGTGATTCAGGCTCGGCCCATTCGGACCGGACTGGCTGCAAGCCCAAGAAGCCTGGCTGGAGGCATGGTTTTCTCCCCGCCATTGCGCCGTCCGGCACCGGCCATCTCCCTCGCTGTCCAGAGCCACTACTCATTCCTGAATTCCACACTCTCGATTCCCGCGATCATCGAACTGGCCAAACAGCACGCCTTGCCGGCGGTCGTGCTGGCCGACGACGCGAACATCCATGGCGCGGTCGAGTTCTTTCAGGCGGCTCGCCAGGCGGGCATCAAACCGGTGCTTGGGGCAAAATTGCCCACGGAAGGCGGCCCGCTTTGGTTGTACGTCGAGAACGCGACGGGCTATCGCAACCTGTGCCGGATTCTGACGCGCCGCCCTCCCACAAGCGGGGGAACCGGAGGCAGCGCGGCAGGGACACCGCGCCCTACCCACGGAGAGGTAGGGCCCGCTGTCCCCAGCGGGCCGCACACGCGGTCGAACGTCCAAAGCGGCGCGGTAGGGACACCGCGCCCTACCCATACGAGCAGAGGGCGCAGTTCAGTCTTCGGCATGGCTCAGATCGAGGGCCTCACAGACGGGCTTATCGCCGTGGGTACAAACGCGCGATTGGCTGATGGATTCCCCGGTCGCTTCTATCTGGCGGCCACCTCGGCGGACGCGCCGACCGGAACTCCGAACGCCACCCGGTTTCCCGTGGTGGCGATGCCGCCGGTTCACTATGCCACCGCCGCGGACCGCTGGAAATTCGACGTGGTGCAGAGCATCCGCACGTGCACACTGCTCCGGCAGGCGCACCCGGAAAAGCAATTGGCCGGCGAGTTTCACTATCGCTCTCCGGGCGAATTGCGCGCCCTTTTCCAGGCGCATCATGACTGGTTGGACCACAGCCAAGAAATCGTCGAGCGATGCGCCCTCGAGTTCACGCTCGGCAAGCCGCAGTTCCCGGTTTTTGCGGCCCCGGACGGATTGAGTTCGCATGCTTTTTTGCGCCGGCTGGTATCCGAGGGCTTACGCCGGCGTTATCCCTCGCGGCATGTCCAACTCGCATCGCAGGTCGATGAGGAACTGGGGATCATTGCCGAGGTGGGTTACGAAGATTACTTCCTGGTGGTGTGGGACATCCTGCAGGAGTGCCAGCGCCGCGGGATCGAGTGGATCACGCGCGGCAGCGCGGCGGATTCCCTGGTCTGTTATTGCCTTGGGATCAGTGACGTGTGCCCGATCCGTTTCGACCTCTATTTTCGCCGGTTCTTAAACAAGGAGCGGATGTCCCTCAACAAACTGCCCGACATCGACATCGACTTTCCTCACGACCGCAAGGATGACGTGGTGGACTTGATCTTCGCCAAATACGGCCCCGAGCACACTGCGGTGGTGGGCGGCTTTTCCACCTACCAAGCGCGCGGCGCGGTGGGGGACGTGGCGAAAGTGTTGGGTGTCTCTGAATTCCAAATCCGGCGGTTCACGGAGCATTTCCCATGGACCGGCGCGCACGGCCTGGTGGAGTTGTTGCGGCAAAGCCCGGAGTGCCGGGATTTGCCCGTGGATGAGGAACCTTACAAAAGCGCGTTGCAGATGGCTGAGTTCCTCGACGGAGTTCCTCGCTATGCGAAGATGCACCCCTGCGGTCTCGTGCTCTCGCGCGACCCGATGAACGACCTGGTCCCCTGTTTCACTTCGAACAAGGGCTATCCCACGACGCATTTTGAAATGGATTCGGTGGAGGCCATCGGTTTGGTGAAGATGGACATCCTGGCCCAGGGCGGCCTTGCCGCAATGCGCGACGTCAAAGCGTCGCTGGCGCATCGCGGTGTCACCGTGGACTTGCGGACGTTCACTGCGGATCAGGTAGGGCTCGCTGTCCTCAGTGGGCCGCACACGCGATCGGACGTCCCAAACGGCGCGGTAGGGACACCGCGCCCTACCCAGGTAGGGCTCGCTGTCCTCAGCGGGCCGCACACGCGATCGGACGTCCCAAACGGCGCGGTAGGGACACCGCGCCCTACCCAGGTAGGGCTCGCTGTCCTCAG
>ORJL011065922.1_pt1 | contig 15304 bp, 9 predicted proteins | sample 1779941 | NCBI WGS metagenome assembly ORJL01 (sample SAMEA104232317, study PRJEB22302) | groundwater metagenome | biome: forest; feature: aquifer; material: groundwater | place: USA | collected 2011-08-07 | depth 5.8 m | reverse complement strand
CGGCCACGACGCGGTAGAAGTACATCGTTCCCGCCGCTGCGGTGATATCGTTGAATGCGGTGGCATTGGCCACTGTATGCAGCTCCGCCTTGCCCGCAGTGAACGCGGCGTCCGTGGCGCGTTCGATCATAAAGCCAGTCTCGTCGGTCGACTTGTCCGTCCAGCTCAGGGCTACCACCGTAGATGACAGCGCGTTGCCGGTCAGTCCCGCCGGCGAAGCCGGAGGAACAGCGACCACAACGGGTATCGCCTTGACCGCGAGCGTGGGGTCGTCGGCCCGCTTGACCCTCAGTATGCCCCACATGCCGGCCTCCAGGAACGGGTTGCGCCGGTCCCCATAGAGGTAGTCACCGGCCAGGCCTTGCGGGCCGCCGGCTCCGCCCTCCAGGACGACCTCGACGCGGTCCAGCGTTCCGAACATACGGGCCTCCAGGTGGCCCAGATTCGTCTTGCCTGCGTCAATGGGGAAACGGTGGCCGTCCACGGCGAACACGTGGACCTGCTGGCCATGCCCCCCAATGGCGTGCATGCGCACTTCATCGCCCACGACGGCCTCTATGAGCGGGGTAGAGGGGTCGTCATGGCCGCCGACTTCACCCGCAGCCCGCGTGTGAAAGGCGTGGGACTTGATGTTGTCCTCGGCGAGGAGTTCGGTGAAAGGCTCCGCCCGGTAGTTTATGCCGCGGACGCCGCTCACATTGGGCTGGTAGGGCATGATGTCACGGTTCATGACATGGTCGTCATCGTGAGTGATGAGCACGGCCTCCCGGAATCCACCCTTGGGCAGGGAGGTGTTATGCACGTCTACCACCGTCCCCGATTTGACCTCCGCGCCGGTTGCCGGATTGTGATACGTGGAGCCGGCCGGCTCGACGACGAACGCCCCATAGAGCCCACTGGCAGGGCCGTCCGAAGGGTCGCCCATGTCCACCATAGGCATGGAGCGCGGCACTTCGTAGCGCGGGTCAATGACGTACCAGTAGGTGACGCTCTGCCCGGTGGCGACTGTAGAATCATTGTCGAAGCCGAGAGCAGCGCCTATCGAGTCCGCAGACTTGACGAGCTGGGGCACATGGATAGAAGCCCGAGCAGCGGGTACCTTGTTCGTGAAGTTCACGCGGACGATCTCGCCGATGTTGCCCCGCAGCACCAGCGGCTCCGTGGACTTCGTGCCGGCGAGCACGGCTGCCTCATCCTCGGCCAACACATATACGCGGCCCTTGCCGATATTGATGGTGGGCGAGAAGACGATGGCCTTCTCGATGGCCGCCACGTCGTAGCTGCGCACCGGTATCTGGTCAACGGGCTTGCCGTTGGGGAACTCGGTGGTCGCCATGAGCTTGTAGCCGTTCAGCTCCAACTGCGTCTTGAGCTCGGCCACCGTGTTGATGGGCCTGGGGCCGGGCGGGCGCGCGCCGGTCTGCGTGTTCTGAGGGAAGCCGTCGGTGGCCTGTCGCAATGGGAAGCGGCTCTGGATCTGCGGGAGTCCTGGCTGCGCTGTATCGTGAACGCGCAGGATGCCCCAGGCGCCGTCCATCATCTTTTCGTTCATGGAGTTCATGTAGGCGTAGTCCCCGGCCTGGAGGCCCACCGATCCGGCGGTGAAGAACAGGTCGAAGCGCTCAGCGATGCCCAGGGTGATGCTGTCCCTCGGGTGCTCCCTGGGATCGAAGCGCTCCATGCGGACGCGGTGCCCGGCGATGTGGAAGGTGCCCGAGTCATGCCCCGAGCTTTGCAGCAACCGGATAGACACCAGGTCCCCTACATAAGCGCGCAGCAGCGGCGTCTCCGGGTCGCCGAACCTCACCGAGGAGAACCCCAGGGTGGGGTCAGCGGCCCTGTCACCCTTGCCGTCGAGGGGTTCCTGTTTCATATTCACGCCGCCGGGCTCGCCCCCACCGGTGGCGCTGTTGCCGATGTCGTGGATGTTGCCCATGGCGTGCAGCACGAACTCACGGTAGTTCTGGGGGGCGATGCCTGGCGCTGCCACAGCCGCCGTCTTGATGACCACCTGAGAGCCGGAGCGCACTGCCTGCCGGTTGGGGTCGGCAGGGTCGGCGTTCGGGGCCAGCCACTCGGAGCCCTTGGGCTCCACGATGAGGGCGCCCGTGGGCGCGGCCCCGAACCCTTCCGGGGCAAACACGTGGTTGTGGTAGTAGGTCGTGCCTTCCTCCACGTCGGCGTACCACTGCTCACGGGTGAACTCCACGCCCACGAACTGGCCGATTGTGTGGTTGTTGAGCAGCGGTCGGTCCAGGGTCAAGACGCCGCCGTTCTTGGCCACGATCTGGGCTAGCTCAAAGCCTCCGTTGGAGTTCAGCGTCCCGTTGGGATTCTCCAACGTCGGGTCTCCGTTGCGGCGTGGAACACCGAAGCCGATGCCGATGAAGGCGTTGACCTTCAGGTAGGCAGAAACATCATCAACAGTGATGGTCGTGGAGCCGGCGGGGGCGTTGGCCGTCAGTCGTATGCCCGTCCCGGCAGCGCCCTCGGTGGTGTACGGGCGCACGCTCTGCTCGTAGGACATGCCGCTGATGACGCCGTCCGATGACTGGGTGTCGAACTGCACGAAGTGGATGTGGACGTTGGCCTTGAAGAAGGGGTGCTCCCCGCCATCCGGCACTTCGTTGTACTGGATGATGTCAACCCCATCGCCCACGTTGGCGCGGATGGTCAGTTGCTCCTGCTTCTTGGCGCCGGCCAGGATGGCCTGCTTGTCCTCGTCGAGCATGAGCAACGCGTGGGGCCTGCCGTTGGCGCTGGTGATGTTGGCCCCCTGGTTGAACGTGACGGACACGGGCTCGGTGACGATGGTGTACTCCAGTCGCCGGGTCGGAGTCACGCCGTCCGCCTGCTTGGCGGGGATCAGGGCGTCGGGGTGCTCAGCATTCAGGTTCAGAGGGTCCGGGTCGGTGAGCGCCGAGCCGCCCAGCCACGGCGAGCCGCTGCGCCCGGGCGAGAAGGGCGGCCGCTTGGCCAGGTGGGGCCGCAGGAGCGGGAAAGCGGGCCGAGCGTTCTTGGGATTGAAGAGTATCCTGGGCCGCACGCCGGGGGTGGGAGACCGGTAGTTCGCCCAGACGGTGGTGTCCTCGGTCTCGCCCAGGTACACCGGATGGGCCGGGTCGGCGTTGTTTACCGCCCAGTCCCATACCGAGGCGTCGTAGACCCCGGGCACGCCCTGGGGCGGCAGGACTGAACGCATCCACTGGTCTATGTTCAGGGTGGTGGCCGAGGTGGGGCCGGTGCTCAACGTACGCCCGGAGGGCATCTTCATCCCGACGAGCTGGGTGGAATCCACAGCGGCGGGAGTCGTGCCCACGCGGTCAGGCAGCTCCGCCATGACCGGCTCCCCCGCCAGCGTGGTCTGGGCCGTCTGCAAGGTATCGAAGACGCGCCAGAAGGACCACATGCCCGCCGGGTAGTGGTGCCCGAAGTGGCAGTGGAACAGGAACTCGCCGGCGCCGGCCTGCAGGCCGCCCGCGGCGCCCTCGGTGGCTACGGTGTAGGATTCCAGCGGGCCAATGGCCTGCACGTCCAGGCGTTGGGAGAGCGATTGGGTCTTGGCCGGGTGCTTGTCGTAGGGCAAGCCCCAGAAGTCGATGTCTGAGAAGGGATCGAAAGCCCAGCGGATGGAGCCGCCGTGCAGGTGCTCCATGTGGGCGCGCTCGGAGCCGCCGTGGACGATGCGCCGCTTGGTGGGGTCGCCGATGTAGCCCCGGGGCATGGGCGTGGGTGGGTCGCCGAACATGTAGGAGCCATAGTCTTGCGACCGGTCCTGGTGGCCCAGGCCGGCGGGGGGCGGCAGCTCGACCAGCTCCTGCCGGCGCATGAAGGGCTCCGAGCGGTAGTTGAGGGCGCGGGAGCCGGGGCGGTAGACGCCGTGGGGGTCGTTCACGGGCAGGTTGCCGCCGTTGCGGTCGGACAGGCTGAAAGTCTCATCACCCCACTCATGGTATATGATGGTGTCCTCGCGGAAGTCCTTACCGTTGGGGTCCACGATCATGGCCTCCCAGCCGCTCTTCAACGGCTGTCCATTGATGGGGTTGAGATAGGTGGAACCCTTGGGTTCCACGTTGAGCGTCCCAAACAGCCCGTGGGACTGAGTACCCCGGAGATCGCCCATGCTGTTGAATACGTAGGCCCCTTCCATGTTGCGCTGGTCAGGGATGGTGAAGGTGTAGCGAACGGTATGGTTGGGTGCGCTGGGACTGGCGGAGGCCAGGGTGCTGGGGTTCAGGCCGACGAAGGACCCCGCCGAGGTCTGGGGGTCGGCGGGCAAGCCGTTGAGGTGGAAGCTGGCATCGCCTGCCGCGAGGCGGTTGGTGAAATTGACGATTACGGTGTCGCCGATGTTGGCCCGGATGACCAGGGGCTGGATGACGTCATCGCGCAGGCCGAGGGTGGCGAAATCGAAGTCGGTGGAGGCGGGGGTCGCCAGGAAGGCAGCGAACCTGGCCCTGGCGTCTTGCAGGGCGGGCAGGTTCTCGTCCAGGACGAACATCTTGCCCGTCGGGTCGTGGTCTCCGTGGCGGTTGATGGGGATGTCCACGTCTACAGCCGAGACGTTGAAGACCTTGACGTTGGGAGGCGTCTGCGCGACCGCGGGCGCGCCGATCAGCACCGCCATCGTTGCGAGAAATACGGCGAGGGCCGCTAGCCTGGAGAAACGCTTCAACATGTTCATGCTGGACTCCTCTCGACGAAGGTCCCATGCTGCTGGCACCATTCGCATAGCCTTAAGTGTCTCACATAGTCTTCTTGCGGGGAACTCGTAGCCGTACGTAATAGAACTACGGAACTTACTTAGGGGAGGCGAGAAATGCTACGTAGTGTAGTTTGGGCGCACGATCTGGGAGCCAGGCTCAAGAACGCCTTCGCTTTGACGCCCTCATCTCAGTATTCCTACGTATTCTCACGCCGAGCCAACACGTCCATAATGTGGCTAGGTGTCCCGGGGTGGGAAGTCAGACCTCATAGGAGGTAAGCCATGAAAGTCGCGAGATCGGCAGTCCTGATACTGGTGGCTGCCTCAGTGCTGGCCCTCTCCAGTTGCGCGGGGGGAGCCAAGACGGTGGACATGAAGGACTTCAAATATCTTCCCGAAGAGATAACGATCACAGAAGGAACGAAGGTCACCTGGAAGAACATAGACGTGGAAGCCCACACGGTCACGACCAACGGTTGGGACAGCGGCGTCATCGAGGCTGGGAAGACCTATTCCCGCACCTTTGATGTCGCAGGGACCTATGACTACCGGTGCGTATTTCACCCTACCATGCTGGGGCGTCTGATAGTGACGGCCAAGACGTCGCGATACTAAGGATTCATGACGAAAGGGCGAAGAGTCCGGCCCTTTGCCAGAATGAGGTCTCATCCTTTTTCCGAATGGGGCCCATCTCGCAAACAGGTCTTGTGGAGAGTGCCGGTGCGAAACCCCTCTTTCCCCCTTCGCGGCCTTGTATCAAGAGCGCCGACCTAACCCCTGGCCCCTTCCCGAAGCGGGAAGGGGAACTACCCATGGGCGTTAACACAAGGATGGGAGACGTGTCATGCGTATGGTAGGGGCGAAGCATCCCATCCTATTCAATTGCAGGCCCTGTTCATGCCCGGATGCTTCGCCCCTACGGTGCACCAACGCAGCTTCCATCGGCCTTGCAGACGGTGGGTCTGGGGATGGCACCCGACCCGCCGCCCAGGGTTGACACCCACCCTCATCTTCCGGAGGCCCGCCTACCGAACAGCTACTGCCTCACGCTGGGTCGCTTCCGCTTCTTTGGCCTCTCTCAGGATTTGACGGGCGTCGGCGATACGGTCGGGCCCGGTGTGGACACTGAGGATGACACCCCCCAGGAACAGCCCGAACTCATATAAAGAGTATAGCTCGTGAGATATGCCCAAGCCCTGCCGCAGAGCGCCCTCCGCCGTCACGGCGTCGCCTGCTTCACCCAAGACAAGAGCGGTGGGACCCAAGGCAACAGCGGGGCCTACGCCCGGCAACTCCACCTCGGCCACTGGGATGCCGTTGGCGCGGATGATGGGTTCGATCCATGCTGCCCTGTCCCTGACCAGCACACCGATCTCCGCTCCGGTATAGCCCCTGGACTTCAGCTTCCTGATGGCTTGCTCAGCTTTGGCATGGTCGCGGAAGAGCTTCACCAACACTCTTGACATGTTACCAGCCCTCCTTTCGGATGGATCGGACAATGGTACGCCCGATCTTTTGGTTGTCTATCAGCCTCACGGCGCCGTGACATTGTCGTCCAGACTGATGCCGTTAAGCAGAAGGTCCTGCACCTTGACGTCCCTGACCTCTATGCGACCGAACACGCTCGTGCGCAGCACGATGACGGTCTCGACGTATCCTGACTTGCCCTCGGGGCCCAAAATGCGGACCCTGTCCACCTTCAGTCCAGAGTCCTTGGTCTTCCCCAGGATGGCCAGCAGGGAGCTATTATTGTTGACCTCGACATTCTCGATGTCCAGATCACCTCGCTCGACGCCCAGAGAGATGACGCTGGTGCCGCCCCGACCGCAGCGCGCCACATTGACCGGCTCTATCTCTACATCCAACTCGTTATCCTTAGCCGCGACATCCAAGGAATCGAAGCTTACCGCCTCAGTGTCATGTATGTCAAGCTCCTCAGCATCTACATCCTTGATAATAAGGTTGCAGATCCTGATGTCACCCCTGGTGCTCGTGACTGAATTCGGCTGGCCTGCTATCTCCAGAAGGGGCTGGGTCCCCTTTCTTATCAGGGCTTCCGCGATGATGATGGCCTTGACGGGCTCTTCCTCGTCGAGGAAGATCTCGATGGTGTTGGAGGGCACAGGCGTCGCTCCTTCTTCTTGAGCGACTTGCGCCACGGCCTCGACGTTCTTCACCCACTGGGCGCTGGCAGGGTCATAAGCATAAGTCGTTGTTACGGTCTTGCCGTCGTTGCTCTGGCCACAGGCCGAAAGGACGACCAGCGCCGCAGCTGCCACTACCAAGAAGCAACCCGAAAGCAGCTTCATTACTGCATCCCTCCTATGGTGTTGCAGAACCTGGGTATTGAATCAGAGCCTGTACTCTGACTCAATAAAGTTTGCAGTATGGCTGTGGAAAGGGGTATACGTATCATTACGGAATTTGGGCGTGAAATGCCCTTAGTTGCCCATGAACCGTGTCTCCGGCGTCACAACGGCTAACCCATCCACGCCAGAGCGGCCGTCCCCCAGAGAGGTACACGGACCGGCCCGTGCGGGCAGCGACTGAGGTCGGCACGTTCTCAATCCCGCCAAGTACGCCGGGGGTGAGGCCAAGCTTTCGAGTGGCGGCTGACCTTCGCCGGACTGTATTATGATTACACCAGCGGTCGAGGACCTCCCTCCATCAAAACGAGGGACGAGGAGCAGCGGGCATGACAACGGGTCGCGGCGATTGCCCGTGCCATCTCATGGACAGTGTGCTTCCCCGAAGCTCCGCCCAGGGTGGCCGGAGGACGGAGCCGGCGCACAGAGCGCGGAACGAGCACGGCCGTCCTGCACGCCGCCTGAGGTGGGTCCTCTCGCTAGCCACGGCCCTCATGGTGTTTCCCTTCCTCACGTGCGGCCGCGCCGTCGTTGACAGGGTCCCACCTGTGGATACGCCTCCACCGACGTTCACCCCAGCCCCCACCGTTCAAGGGCAACCGCGGACAGCCCTTCTGAACGGAGTCAGCTTCAGCCTAGAAGTGGCCGCGGACGGCGCGACGCGGACGAAGGGACTGTCCAATCGCGCCAGCCTGCCCAGGACCTCGGCCATGCTCTTCGTCTTTACCAGCGAGCAACAACTTACGTTCTGGATGAAGGACACATTGATACCCCTGGATATCGTCTTCATGGACCGAACCTTGAAGATCGTTGACATTCAGACGATGAAACCGCAGCCCGGGGCCGCCAACAGCGAGCTGCTCTTGTATACGTCCAAGGGCGCTGCCTCCTACGCGTTAGAGATGAATGCGGGGCTGGCCAGGGAATTGGACCTGCAAGTAGGGCAGACCGTGGCCCTGCGCTGACGCAGCTCCCGCCCCAAGACAACCTGCCGTCGACCTGCCACGCACACAGGGACCAAGCATGCACCACACCGACGTGTGGGATGTGGTGCCTTCCTCCGCATTCACCAGTTCTCTTGACAAGAGCGCTGCAGACCGAATACGTGCTGCGATCTATTCTTACTGATTCCTCACCGTATATATACCGTCCATATACCCTAATGCGGCCAAAGAAACGTATAAGATACTTGTAGACACTCATTCCTGGGTCCCCTTCTCCCCAGGGGAGCCCCGAGGGGGGTCGCCGGATTGCGGCGGCCCCCCTGGCGCTCATAGCCCGGTCGCCTCTGCACCATGTAGATGTGGCGATGCGGGCCCGCGCTTGGTTCCACACATGTTTGTGCCGGTAGTACTGCCACACTTCGAGCATGCACGTTGGGCACAAGGTTCTAACCGCCACGACAAGCACAGTCTGCTTATCCCCACACCCAAACACCACGTGGGCACGCTCTTAATGAACCGTCGCTGGCGCGGGCTGGGTTACCCCCTACAGTCCCCCTTATGAAGGGGGACGCTACAGGTTTGCCGGCAGCGTGTCTCCAGCGTCCCCCTTTCCAAGGTCGGAGACTCCGGTGGGCGAAGCCCTATCGGAGGGGACTCCAGGGGGTCGTTCCCCGTTCGCTCGGTGTAAGCACATTGCCGGTTCATTGCTTTCCATTGGACCAGGCCCCCGGCCTGATACGCTCGCAATGAATGCCAGGGCTAATCCTTTTTGTCTACGCGTGATAATCCCCTCTGGGGGTTGGCACTGGCCCATACCAAATATATACTGAAGATGTTATCAAAGACCCGCGGAGAGAGGTACGGCTATATTTTCGGTATATGCCTTCGCCAGACAGAGCGGGGGAGACGGTGCACAAGGACAGCCCCCGGGAACTAGCATTGCCCCGAGGAGTAGACGATGACCAACACCGGTCGTCCTGGGCCGGGCGGGTTCGCCCACCCGGGACCTGATGGCCCCGTGACCAGGCTGGCCGCCGAGACGACTGTTTCCTCGTCAACGCTTTCCACCCTGGAACGGCGGCGGTCATACCTGGAGTTTCCCCAAAGTGGCGACGGTCCGGCAGCGGCCTTCCTCCAGGACATCGGGCTGCCCGCGCTGACCTGCGATGCTCAGGGCCGTATCACCGGGGTCAGCAGCAAGGCCAGCTCTTTGCTAGGCCCCAGCGCCATGCCTGGAGCAGACCTTGCTGACCTGGCATCAGGTGACAAGGAGGAACTGCGCGTCCTCTGGCCCGCCCGGTGCCATCTCGGAGTCGGATGGGGCCACCAGACGCACCTTTGCGGCGGCCTGGGCACGGAGATAACCGTCAGCCTCCTGGTCATCCCCGTCAAGACCAATGCTACCGAGACCCTGGAGTGGCTGGTCCTGTTGCAGGACCTCACGGAGACCCGCATCCAGGCCCGCGAGTTGGAGGCTTACGCCCAAGAGCTTGCACAGCTCAACCAGATGAACCAGCAGCAACTCACCAAGTTGCAGGAAGCCACCCAGGCCCGCGAGCGTTTCTACTCACTGGTCTCTCACGAGCTGAAGACGCCATTGACGTCCCTGAAGGCAGCCTGCGAGATGATCTCGTCCGGCGGCCTGGTGCCTGAGGAAGCCAAGGATGCCTGGCGTCTTATCGGCAGCATGAGGCGTTCCCTGGTGCGCCTGGAGAGGACGGTCAGCGACCTCTTGGATGTAGCCTCGGCCAAGGGAGGCAGCCTCTCACTGGACGTCGGCCCCGTGAACCTGGGCGCTGTCATTTCGGCGGTGTGCGACGAGATGGCACACCTCGCCGCCGAAAAAGGCGTCTCCATAGAGACGCCTGGCAAGCGTCGCGGCCCCGTAGTAAGAGGAGACGAAGTCCGGCTACAACAGGTCGTGCAGAACCTGCTGTCCAACGCCATCAAGGCCACGCCGCAGGGCGGAGCTATTCGCATCAGCGTCAACCGGAACCCCAAGTACGGCGAAGCGGTCTTCACCAATCCCGGCGAGTTGGACGAGAAGATCAGACCTTTTCTGTTCCAGCCCTTCACCAAATCATCTGTGGGAGGCTACAAGGCGGGCGCGGGCTTGGGACTGAGCGTGGTGGACGCCCTGGTGAAGGCACATTGCGGGACCGTCGCCGTGATGCCTGGGCATGGGATGGTGGGCTTCAGCTTCACCATTCCACTGTGGGAAGGGAGGTCTTATGTGGGGAGGGAGGGCTCAACATGAAAGTGCTCGTGGTTGAAGACGACCCGGAAGTAGCCGAGACGGTGTCCATGGCCTTTTCTATCCGTTGGCCGCAATGCTCTGTGGAGATCAATGAAAGGGGCGACGATGGCATTAAGACCGCGACCAGGAGCGGCGCTGACCTCGTCATCCTGGACGTCAACCTCCCCGACCAGGACGGGTTCTCCGTTCTGGAGGCGGTGAGAAAAGTGTCCAGGGTCCCCATCATTATGCTCACCGTCCTTAGTTCTCCGAGGGACAAGGTCCGGGGCCTGGAGTCAGGCGCCGATGACTATGTGACCAAGCCTTTCTCGCCCTACGAGTTGGTGGCCAGGGCCTCGGCAGTCCTGCGCCGGGCTGGGTCCAATGGCACGGAGCCGCCGAACGCCTGGCTGCAAGCCGGACCAACAAAGCTCAACCCCGACACGGCGGAGGTCTTCGTGGAAGAGAAGGCCGTCAAGCTGAGCCCCACGGAGTTCAAGATCCTTCAACTCCTCCTTGAGAATGCAGGCAAGGTAGTGACCACCGACCGGCTGCTCAAAGAGATCTGGGGCCAGGAGACAGGCACCGGGGACGCCTACCTCATCAAACTCCACATGCAGCACCTGAGGCGGAAGATGGGGGACGACGGCAGCTCACCGAAGCTGATCGTAACTGTGCGCGGTTTCGGCTACAAGGTACCCATGTAGCCCCTTTCGACTGCAGCGCCACCAGCAGGCACCGCCCCGACAATGTAATTATGTCGCCCTTGCCTGGTTGTGACGGCAGCAAGCTGCCTGATCATTCGCGAAGGCCCGCGGCCGCACCCGAACATGGCGCTCCTTCGGCAAAGAAAGGCGCGACCGATTGTGTTGTGGTTGGGGCAGGGATTACTGCTATCTCTTCGTCCGTCTAACGACGTACCCGTTGTCCGTGAACCAATCGACGGCTTTCTCCACCGTCGTCCTGATAGGTGTCTGCGGCATGCCCAACTCCGTTACCGCTTTGGAGCAGTCACAATAAGTGTACGCGCAGGCGAATCTGGCGGACTTGGCATCCATTGTCGCCGGCTTCCTCGCAACCGCCGAGACGAATTGTGAGACATAGCCAAGCGAAACCATAACCGAGGCCGGTATCTTCCTGGCGGGCACAGTGACCCCCGCCACTTCACCAACCAGCCGGAAGAACTCTCCAACTGTCATGTTCGCGTTACCCAGGATATACCTTTGGCCGATCTTCCCTTTTTGCGCCGCCAACACGTGTCCCCGCGCCACGTCCTCAACATCTACAAAGTTGGCGCCGCCGTCGGGATACGCCGGGTACTTCCCGTTCAGGATGTTCAACACTATCTGTCCGGAAGGAGTAGGTTTGACATCCCGCACGCCGACGACCACAGCCGGATTGACCATCACCAGAGGCAGCCCTCTCCTGGCAAACTCCATCGCCGCTTGCTCACCCAGGTACTTCGTCGTGACATAGGGAATACCCAGCTTCCCCAGATTGAAGATGGTGTTCTCATCAACCGGCTTCTTTTCGGTGCAGCATCCCACCGCTGCGATGCTGCTGGTGTACACCACTTTCTCCATACCCTGCTCCAGCGCAGCAGTTAAGGCGGCTCGGGTGCCCTCCACGTTGATATCATAGAACTGTTCCTCCGGCACCCCTCTTACAGCATAGAGGGCGGCCGCCTGATAGAAAGTATTGCAGCCTTTGAGGGCCGCTTTCACCGAATCCTTGTCGCGGATATCCCCATAGGCTTGCTCCACGTCCAGGCCGCCGATGTTCCTGGTATCACTACCTTTCCGGACCAGGGCCTTGACTTCAACGCCATCTTTGAGCAGTTCCCTGACGATAGCCGAGCCAATGAAACCTGTGGCGCCAGTGACCAGTGCCTTCATTGTTCGCCCTCCTGAATGTAGCATCTCTAGGGTTGGCGGCTACAGTCTAGGATTCGCCGGAGGGCCTGTCAAGACTGCGAATTGCTCCGCATTGCCCCATAGCCAGGCATCGCCGCTTGTAGGAGCGAAGCATCCGTGCATGAATAGGGCCCCTCATTTGAATACGATGGGATGCTTCGCCCCTACTATGCACCGACGCGGCTTCCGCCACCTTTGCAGACGGTGGATCAATGTCAGCAAGCTTCGTTGACTCAAAGGCATCAGGATGCTATGATTCAGACTAACTAGCAGAAGGATGTTGAAGCGGCGGACCCTTTGAGGCCAGGCCAGGAGAAGCAGTGCCAGGGTTGACGGAGTTGAACCGGGCGATGGTCAGGTGCACCCTGTGCTCGGAGCTTGTCAAGTCTCGCACACAAGTGGTCCCCAGCGACGGCCCGGAGACAGCTCAAGTACTCTTCATCGGCGAGGCTCCCGGGTTCCACGAAGACCAGCAGGGGAAGCCCTTTGTCGGCCCGGCCGGACAGTTCCTGAACTCCCTCTTGGCCCTGGTGGGCTGGCGACGCGATGAAGTCTTCATCACCAACATCGTCAAGTGCCGGCCGGCGGGAAACCGCGACCCGCTGCCTTCGGAGATCAGCAACTGTTCCCCGTGGCTGGACAAACAGCTAGCTCTGATCAAGCCCAGGATTATCGTCACTCTGGGCCGTTACTCCATGGCCCGGTTCTTCCCCGGGCAGTCCATCAGCAAAGTGCATGGCACCGCTCGCCAGGCGGAGGGAGTCCTGTACTATGCCATGTACCATCCTGCTGCGGCGTTGCACCAGCAAAGCCTGCGCCACACTCTGGAGGAAGACATGAAGAAGCTGCCTCAGGTGCTGGCCCAGGCCAAAGCTGCGCAAGAGCGCCTCGCCCAGCCCCAGCCCACTCAGGAAGACCCCAAGCAACTTAGCCTGTTCTGAAATACCATGAACACTCCACGGAAGCGGGTCTTGAGGCAAAGGCAGAATGCCTGGGCGCAAGGGCCTGACAGGACCCGCTCGGAACGCCGTTCACGCTTCGGCCCCGGTACGCTGGTCCTGGCGGCATTGGTCCTGGGGCTTCTCCTGGGCATCCCGGACCTCTTGGGGAAACCCTTCTGGGATGCCCTTGGACTCGGTTGGCCGCTGCTCCTGACGGCCCTCTTCGGAGTGGTGGTGTGGGCGGCCTGGGGACAGCGAATACGGAAGCTGCTCCGGTGGTGGAACCTGACCCTCGCTCTTTTTTCCTTCACCCTCCTGGCTTTCGGCATCCTGTATCGCGCGGGCCACGGTGGCTGGCTGGGAGAGGCCTTCGGCGCCGGTCCCTCCGGTATTGCCAAGCTGACCGGTCTGGCCCTGGCCGGCTTGGCTGCGCTTTCCCCCCGGCGCGCCGGACACTTCGTGGTCTCTTCCTGGAAGCTGCTCCGCAGGATGTACCGCCAGTACCCTCTGCACCGCAGCGCCCGGGCGGGCTTGAAGGAAACCGCCACTGCTCTGGGCGCCGCAGCAGCCCACCGCAGGCGGCGCTTTACCTTCAAGCCGCCATTCCAGGGACGAAGCCCCAAGCCCTCTTCTCCCGATTCCCAGAAGGAAGCCATCCCTGAGGCTTCCGCAGCGCCAGGACGAAGCAAAGAGACCGTCTCACCATCTACGGTGACTGCCGGGGCGTCCGTGTCCCACGCTCCCCCCACGCCCGGGCCCAACGGCTCCACTGGCTTGCCTCACTTGCCCTGGCGGCTCCCCGGCTATGACCTTCTGCAGATCAAGACGCAGGAGAAGGAGCTGAGCCCGGCCGCCACCGAGAGACGCTCTCGACTCATCGAGGAGGCCCTGGCGAGTTACGGTGTGAATGCCAAGGTGGTCGGCGTCAAGCCGGGGCCCACGGTTACCCAGTTCGCCGTGGAGCCGGGCTGGGACATCAAGACTCGTCGCGTGCCGGTCAAGGACGCCTTCGGGCGAGCCGTCCTGGACAGAAACGGACAGCCCAAAGTCAAGGAAGAGGAGGTCTCCCGCACCAGAGTCAAGGTGGAACGCATCACTTCCCTGGCCAACGATATGGCCCTCACGCTGGCGGCGCCCAGCCTGCGCATCGAGGCGCCCGTGCCCGGCCAGGCTGTCGTGGGCCTCGAGGTCCCCAACAGCACCTTCACCATCGTGCCGCTCAGGGCGGCCATCGAGAGCACCGCCTTCCAACGCCTGCGACAGAAGTCCAAGCTGGCCCTGGGCTTGGGCCAGGGTGTGGCCGGAGAATCCATAGTCTCCGACCTGGCGCAAATGCCCCATCTCCTGATAGCCGGGGCCACGGGCAGCGGGAAGACCGTGTGCCTCCACTCCGTCGTCGTTACCCTCCTCATGAACGCCACTCCGGACGAGCTCCGCCTTCTGCTCATAGACCCCAAACGGGTGGAGATGACGGTCTTCAACGACATCCCCCATCTCATCACCCCTGTCGTCGTGGAAACGGACCAGGCAGTATCGGCCCTCAAGAAGGTGCTGGCGGAGATGGATGCCCGCTTCAAGAAACTGGCCCTGGTGAAAGCGCGAAACATAGAGGCCTACAACAAGAGCCCGAAGGTAGACACGCCGTTGCCCTACCTGGTGGTGGTAATCGATGAGTTGGCGGACCTCATGATGACCTCTACCGACGTGGTAGAACCAACGCTGTGCCGCCTCGCGCAGTTAGCCCGCGCCACGGGTATCCACCTGGTTGTTGCCACGCAGCGACCTTCGGTGGACGTAGTCACCGGGCTCATCAAGGCCAACTTCCCCTGTCGCATAAGCTTCGCTGTAGCATCACAGATTGACTCGCGGACTATCCTGGACACCGTGGGCGCCGACAAGCTGCTGGGCAAAGGAGACATGCTATTCCTCCCGGCTGAAGCCGACAAGCCCAAGAGGCTCCAGGGCTCCTATCTCACCGATGCCGAGATCGAGGCTGTGGCTGCCTTCTGGAAAGAGCAGCGGGACCGCCGCGCCACCGACGACGCCCTGGCCCAGGCCTTCGCCGCGCTGGAGCCTGCCCAGGAGGGCACGAACGACCCGCTGTTCGAGAAGGCCAAGGAGCTGGCGACCCAGCACAGCCGCATTTCGGCGTCGCTCATACAGCGGCGGCTGCGCATTGGATACCCCCGGGCGGCCAGG
>ORJL010581156.1_pt1 | contig 15307 bp, 14 predicted proteins | sample 1779941 | NCBI WGS metagenome assembly ORJL01 (sample SAMEA104232317, study PRJEB22302) | groundwater metagenome | biome: forest; feature: aquifer; material: groundwater | place: USA | collected 2011-08-07 | depth 5.8 m | reverse complement strand
CGTGTGTCGCGCGATGGGCGGGGCTGTCCCGCGGAGCCCGCCCCGCAGGGCGGGCGGAGCGGCCCGCAGGGCGGATTATTCATGAAGGCCCACGGGCCTTCATGAATAATCCGGGCTAGCGCCGCAGGCCCAGGCTTGGCGTCCAGTACGCCGTCTTCGCCTCGCGCTTCGCCGCGTCCATCTGCGAGAGGACCTCGATCGCGCCCATGCCGGCGCGGATGCAGGCGTCCTCCGCCTTCTCCTTCGTCTTCGTGTCGATGAACTTGTTCGCGGGGCGGTTCGCGTAGGCCGCGCAGACGGCGCCGGCGCGCAGGCCGCGGAACGTCGCGAGCGTGAAGAGCGAGGAGGCCTCCATCTCGAAGTTCGCCACGTTCATCCGCGCCAGCTCCGCGTCCAGGTCCTTGAAGCGCGGCGGGAAGCCGGGGACCTCCCTCCCCTGCGCGCCGTAGAACCCCGGCGCCGTCGCCGTCACCCCGACGTGGTGGACGAGCCGCTGCCGCCGGCAGCTCTCGAGGAGCGCGAGGACCACCTCGTGGTGCGCCACGGCGGGGTACCCCTCCGAGACGAAGAAGAGGCTCGTGTTCTCGAGGCGAAGCGCCCCGCTGCTCACGATCAGCTCGCCGATCCTGATCTCGGGCTTGAGCGCCCCGCTCGACCCGATCCGCACGCAGGTCGGCCGGTCGACGATCTGGCACAGCTCGACGAAGGCAATCTCTGTGTTGTCGGGGCCCATCCCCGTCGCCATCACGGTCAGCTCGATCCCCTTCCAGCTCCCCGTGTAGGTGCGGTACTCGCGGTTCGCGCGCTCGAGGCGCACGCGGTCGAAACGCTCGGCCGTCTTCCGCGCCCGATCCAGGTCGCCGCACATGAGGACGTAGCCGGCCACCTCGCCGGGGGAGAGGCCGATGTGGTACTGTTGCCCCGCCTTCGTCTTCACCACCTCGGCCGAATGGAATTCCGCCATCGCTATCCTCCTAGCCTGGATAATTCACGAATGCGATGCCCATTCGGTCGATCGCCCCGAGAGTGGCTCTGCTGGCCGGCCCCCAGCCGGTCGGCACTGAAGATCCTTTTGTGCACTCCGGCAGACTGTCGTGATCGTCGAAACATCGAAATCGGTCCGGAAGCGAGGCAGGAGGCCGGCTCCGGGGTGATCTAGGTTCAGACTCATGAATAATCCGGGCTAGCGCCCTTACGGGCGCTACTCCGGGGACCTACGGGCGATACTCCGGGGATTCGACCTCGCTCATGACGCTCGCCAGGAGCGCCTTCCCCGACTCCACGAGTGCATTCGCCCGCGCGGCGTCCATCGCATCCGAGTAGACCCGCACGAGCGGCTCCGTCCCGCTCTTGCGCAGCAGCAGCCACGAGTTGTCCTGGTAGACGCGCTTCAGGCCGTCGATCGTGACGTCCTCCTTCCGCCCCTCCACCAGCTCGCGGCCCCACCTCTCGCGAAGCCGCTCCATGACGCGCGCCTTGATCGCGTCGGGGCACTCCACGGTCACCTTCACCTGCGTGAAGGAGGGGTACCGCGCCACGAGCTGCGCGAGCGTGATCCCCTCCCGCCCCAGGAGCGAGAGCATCTTGAGCGCCGCGAGCGGCCCGTCGCACCAGAGCGCCTCCTCGGCGAAGTAGTACTTCCCCGACTCCTCGTAGGAGTAGACGGCGCCGACGCGCTTGACCGCCTCGACCGTCGCGGGCTGCCCCGGCGGGCACCACTCGATCCGCGCCCCCGCCCTCGCGCAGGTCCAGTCGAGGAGGCCCGAGGAGTTGATCGGCGACACGCAGAGCTTCTTCTTCGCGCGAGACAGGACCTCGTCGGCGAAGACCGCGCCGATCACGTCCTCGGAGGCGGTCTTCCCCGAGGCGTCGATGAAGAGCACTCGGTCGGCGTCGACGTCGGTCGCGATGCCGAGGTCGCAGCCGTGCTCGCGGACCTTCGCGCAGGCCTCGCCGAGCGTCTTGGCGCGAGGCTCGCTCGGCCGCGCGGGGACGGGGCCCGGGACGCAGTTCAGCTCCACGACCTGGCACCCCAGCTCGCGGAGGAGGCCGGGGAGGACGAGGCTCGCCGTCCCGTTCGCCGGGTCGACGAGGACCTTGGGCGGCCGCTTCCGGATCGGCGCGGCGTCGACGTGCTCCAGGAGGAAGGTGCGGTAGACCTCGAGCGAGTCGTGGGCCGTGCGGACGGAGCCGATGCGGTCCGGGGGGACGTGCGTCGCGCGCGCCTCGCCGGCGTCGTAGCGCTCTTCCAGGTTCACGGCGACCTCGTCGGGGACGTAGGCCCCGTCGGCGAGCATCGCGATGAAGCCGATCCGGTCGGGAGGCGTGTGCGACCCGGTGATGAGGACGGCCCCCTTCGCGCGGGCGTGGCGGAGGTATGCGGCGAGGCCGCCGGTCGGGATGACTCCGCAGTCGACGACGTCCATCCCCGCGGAGACGAGGCCGGCGGATGCGGCGAGCGAGGGCATCGGCGCGCCGTACCGAGTGTCGCGTCCCACGGCGGCGAGGCCGCCATTCCCGAGCCAGTCGCCGAACGCGCGCGCCATCCGGAGCGCGAGTCCCGGCGTGACCTCCACGTTCGTCAGGCCGCGGATCCCGGCGGTCCCGAACATCCTCGGCTTCTTCTCGGCCATCAGTACCCCTTCGCCGCGACGGCCTCGCTCGAGGTCACGATCTTCACGCTCGCGCTTGCGCCGATGCGGCTCGCGCCCGCCTCGATCATCTTCGCCACCGTGGGGAAGTCGCGCACGCCGCCGCTCGCCTTGACGCCCATCCTCTCCCCGACGACGCTCCGCATGAGCGCGATGTCCTCGGGCGTCGCGCCCCCCTGCGCGTAGCCGGTGGAGGTCTTCACGAAGTCGGCCCCGGCCTGCGCCGAGAGCTCGCACGCCTTCACTTTCTCGTCGCGGGTGAGGTAGGCGGTCTCGATGATCACCTTCACGACGGTGTTGTGTTGCGCCGCCTCCACGACCTTCTCGATGTCCCGGAGGACGGAGGTGGTGTCTCCGGATTTGAGGGCCCCGATGTTGACGACCATGTCGATCTCGGTCGCGCCATCGTCCTGCGCCCACTTCGCCTCGAACGCCTTCACCTCGCCGCGCGTGGCGCCGAAGGGGAAGCCGATCACGGTGCAGACCTTGACGGGGGAGGCGTTGAGCCGCTTCGCGCACTCGCGGACCCACCACGGGTTCACGCAGACGCTCGCGAAGACGAACTTCTTCGCCTCGTCGCACAGGCTCGCGATGTCAGCGAGCTTCGCGTCGGGCTTGAGGAGGGTGTGGTCGATCAGCTTCGCGACCTGCGCGGGGACGATCCACAGGCCCGGGCAGGCGCCGATGCGGTTCGCGCCGGCGGCGAGGATGTCCTCGACGAGGTCGGGACAGCGGGAGATGCACGCGCCGGTGGTCGGGCACCCTTCGCAGCGCCCGAGGCTCCCCGGCACCCCTCTCATCAACTCCACGGGACCCCTTTCCGCGCCGGCGCGGACGGCCCTCCCCGGGGAGGTGTGGCTCCCCGGGGAGGGCCGCAGGGCCCCGTTCGGCAGGCGCCCTATCGCCCCGGCTGCTGGTTGTACTTCTGGAGCGCAGTCCGGAGGCGCGACTCCTCCTCCTGGAGGGCCGCGTCGCCAGCCTCGCCCTTCTTCGAAATCTGGACCGTCGACGAGCCGCGACCGACGCCGGCCGCAACGACCCGACGCTGCTCCTCGAGGTCGCCGATCCGCTTCTCGAGGTCGACCTTCTGCGTCTCCAGCTCGGCAATCTGCGAATTGATCCGCCCGATCGACGCGAGGGCCTGGCCCTCGCTCATCGGAGCGGCCGCGACGGCGGCAGGCTGCCCCCGCTGCGCCTTCGCGCGTGCGATGTCCGCCTTCATCTTCTCGATCTGCGCGCGGAGGGAGGCCATCTCGGGATCGGAGCCCTCGGCCTGCGCCGGCGCAGGCGCCTGGGCGACCTCATGGCGCGTCGCCGGGTGCTGCGCCGCGGCGCAGTCCTGACAATTCGGGCCAGCAAGCTGGCTCTGACAGTCGTCGCACTGCTCGGAGACGGGCTCCTCGCGGAACTCGTCGTCGGATTCCCACATGTGCCCGATTGAGCTGCATCCGGGCGCCGCGACGATCACCGCGCCCGCGAGCAGCCAGGACCACACCGAACGCACCATCGGACGGACCTCCTTATGATCGCATCCGACGGCCCTCTCTCCCGGCGGAGCAACCGTACCAAACCGGATTCCGGAAGGCTACCTCTCGCACACAGCGACACCTGCTCGACGGCCTCATGAGCGCGCCTCGACCCGGCAAGCTGGCCCTGCCAGGTCCACGCCGTCGACGACCGCCACGATGACCGCCTGCACGGGGATCTGCGCATCGCCGAACACGATCCGCGCCCCGCCCCCCTCGCGGTTGACGAGCACCAGGTCCCCCTCCCCCGCGTCGACGACGTCGAGGGCCAGGAACGCGCTCCCCGTCAGCCGCCCAGCAAGCTGGCCTTGCCAGTTCTCGAGGTCGACCGGCTGCACGATGAGCAGGCGGTTCCCCTCGAGGCGGGGGTGCTTCTTCGTTGCGACGACCGTTCCCGTGACGCGCCCCAGGATCATCTCACCGCTCCTTCCCCGAGAGGAAGTCGACGATGCCGATGATGGCCGCATCCACGGGCGTCAGGTGGTCGATGTCCCCGGTGAGCGCCAGCACCGCCTCGCGGGCCGTGATGTAGAAGACCGTCTCGCCGGGCCCCGCCCCCACGGTGTCGGCCGCGACGAGCGGCCTCCCCGCGGGCTTCTCGTCGGCGCCGATGGGTTGGACGACGAGGAACGGAACGCCGGTGAAAGAGTCCCCCTTCCGGGTCGCCCAGAGGGAACCGATCACCCTTCCTACGTTCATCGGCCCCCTCCCCCTCTAAACTTGCGTTCGAGGGCCTCCATCTTCTGAACGCGCGGGAGGTGCCGACCTCCCTCGAACGCGGTCGCGAGGAAGACGCGGACCAGCTCCTTCGCCTCGGCCACGGGGACGAACCGCGCGCCGAGGGAGAGGACGTTCGCGTCGTTGTGCTTGCGGCTGTTCTCGACCTCGGGGAGCTGGCGGCAGTTGGCCGCGCGGACGCCGGGGACCTTGTTCGCCGCGATGGCGCTCCCGATCCCCGCCGCGTCGATCACGATGCCGCGGGCGCATCTCCCCTCCGAGACGCGGCGCCCGACCTCCTCGGCGATGTCCGGGTAGTCGACCGCGTCGGTCGTGTGCGTGCCGACGTCCTCGACGCGGTAGCCGAGCGACTCGAGGTGGCTCTTGAGGGCGCGCTTCAGGTCGAGCCCGCCGTGGTCGCAGCCGAGGGCCACGGCCTGGCAAGGCCAGCTTGCTGGGAGGACGTTCGGCGTCGCAGGGGCAGGAGACGGCGACGGCGCGCCCTGCCCCACGAGGGGGACCCGATGGAGGCAGGCGGCGTCGCGCGCGGCGGGGGTCAGCTCCGCGTCGCAGGGCAGGACGAGGGCGGTGCCTGCGTCGCGGGCGCGGAGGACGTCGGTCTCCGTGAGGAAGATGCGCAACTCCAACTCCAAATTCCAACTCCAACGAACTCCAACTCCAAGATCCAACTTCAGCGAACTCCACTCCCCACTCCAAGCGCGCTGGCGTTGGAGTTGGGATTGGAGTTCGTTGGAGTTGGAGTTGGAAGTTGGAGTTGCGCCGCCTAGCTCTCCTGCAGCCGCTTGAGCGCCTCTTCGATGGGCTTCCGTCTGGCGTCAAACTCCTTGCGCAGCGCCTCCTCGGAGGTCACGTCGAGGCGGTCGACGATGGCCATGATCACCGCGTCGACGGGGCGGTCCTTCGTCGCGGCGGTCTGCCGCGCGCTCGACCCCTGCGCGACGAGGACCAGCTCGCCGACCCCCGCCGAGACGGAGTCGACGGCGATCACGAACCCGTCGAGCGTCTTTCCCGCGAGGTCGGTCGCGGCGACGACGAGGAGCTTCGTCCCCTCCAGGCGCTCGTCCTTCCGGGTGGCCCAGACGGTCCCGACGACTCTACCGAGGAGCATGGCGCCTCCAGCGCAATCGACGGCGGAGTCTAGCACCCGTGCCGGAGGAGCGTCAAATTTCCCGCCGGCGGACGGCACGGGAGAGGCCCGCGAAGGCGAGCGCCGCGGCCGCGAGGGCCAGGGAGGACTGCCACGCGGCGGGGACGGCGTAGAAGCGGTCCGCGATCGCGGAGGCGCCGTAGAGGCGCGTCGTGTGGAGGAGGTCGAGGCCGGAGACGTGCATCCCGAGGAGGAGGAGGGGGTTCCCGCCGACCGAGGCCGCGATGATCGCGCCCTGCAGGCCGCGGTGGGGCTGCGCGGCGAGGACGAGCGGGTCGACGTAGAAGACCGTGCCGAGGAGGAGGAAGGCGGCGAGGCCGCCTGCGAGGAGGACGACGCCGGGCGAGGAACCCCTCGCGCGGGCGCAGGCGGACACGGCGGCGACGAGGAGCCCGAAGGCGCCGAGGACTTCCAACAGGGCGAGCACGCGGGACACGGGGAGGCCGGTCACGAGCGCCCAGGCGGCGCCGCCGACGGCCAGGCCGAGGGCCGACGCGACGCCCGCCGAGACGCGGGAGGACGAGGCGAACGGCACGAGGAGGGCGGAGGCGATCGGCAGGAGGAGGACACCGGCGCGCCACGAAGTGATCCCGGGGGCCGATGCGAGCGCAAAGGCGATCGCTACGGCGACCAACGCGGGCAGGAGGTGTCGGCGGGCCCGCGAACCGGAGGACGCATCCATGTCACGCGCCGTTTCCGTTGGGTTTTCCATTCCGGCGCTCCTTCCCCTGGCACTTGGGGCAGAGGCCGAAGATCTTGTGCGTGTGGGAGAGGACGCGGAAGCCGGCGCGGCGCGAGACGCGGGTCTGCAGTTCCTCGATCCGCTCGTCCTGGAACTCCTGGATGGTGCCGCAGGAGACGCAGAACAGGTGGTCGTGGTGGGCGTGGCCGTACTTCGGCTCGTAGAAGAGGAATCCCTGCTGGAAGTCGTGGGACTCGAGCAAATCGCTCTCGAGCAGGAGGGCGAGGGTGCGGTAGACGGTGGCCTTGCTCGCGGGGATCCCGTGGAAGCGCAGCTCCTGGGCGAGGCCGTCGGCGGTGAAGTGCTCGGGCTCGGAGAAGATCCGCTCGACGATGGAGCGTCGCTGGCCTGTGAGGTTCAGGCCGCGGGTCTTGAGGAACTCCTCGAACCGCTTGATCCCTTCGGTCTGCATCGCGGGCCCCTGCGGAGTTGAGAACGAGTCTCAACTTCGAGACCCAGCGTACACCACGGGAGAAGGGGGATCAAGCGACTTTCCCGACGGCCTAGGAGGCCACGCTCGCGGCGGCCGGGGTCCCCTTGGGAGGGAGGATCAGGATCATCGAACAGTCCCACCGATCCCAGTACCCGACCCTGCACCGTTCCGCCTTCCGCCACGGCGCCGGGTCGTGGATCACCGGCTCCTCCCCCTCCATCCCGCGGATCGTGATCCAGTGCGATCCCGGGTGCGTGCACCCGTCGAACGCCACGGACTTGTCCGGGATGCAGGCGACCACCGGCAGCCCGCCCTGGACCGCATCCACGATGTGCCGCTTGGTCGGGGGCTCCGCCACCCAGTCCCCGCCCTCGCGGACGAAGAGCTTCCCCACGTCCCTCGCCTCCGGGTCGACGATCCGCACCCCGCAGCCGTACGTGAGCGCGATCCGCCCGAGACGCCCGGGCCCGATCCCGTCCCGGTGCAGCATGCGCGGCTGGACCAGCTTGTGCCGCTCCAGGTCGTGGATCGTGACCGGCACGCCGTGGTAGTTCATCACCATGCAGATGGCGGCCAGGCCGCATCCGCAGTTGTTCCCCTGCCGCACAAGCGGCACCGGGAGGTGCAGCCTGCGCGTATTCCCCGATGGTGGCGTCATCGTGCTCATGATTCTAGAAGATAGGACGGCGACGGGGCAGGAAATCCCTGCGGAGCTCCTGCCTGAAGGGCGCTCTTGACTCGCGCGGCCTCCCGCGCTAGACATGTACCTTCCACATGCGAAAAAAGAGGGATGCCGTTGAAGAAGGGTCGTCTCCTCGTCGTCGAAGACGACGCCCCCATCGCGAACATCATCCGGCACCACTTCCAGAAGATGGGGTACGAGGTCATCATCGCGGAGGACGGTGTCGAGGGGCTCGACCGCGTGGGCGAGTCCGCCTTCGACGCTGTCATCCTGGACCTCCTCATGCCCCGCCTCGGCGGGGTCGACTTCCTCCGCATCGCCCGGTCGTCGAACCCCGATCTCGCCGTCGTCATCATCTCGGCCAACGCTACGGCCGAAAACCTCCTCTGCACCCTCGACCTCGGCGCCTACCGCTTCCTCGCGAAGCCGTTCCAGCTCACCGAGCTCGCCCGGGTCGTCGAGTTGTCGATGCGCCGCCACACGGATCCGACGACCACGGTGGGCCAGGCCGACGGATGGATCGAGATCACCGCGTCGAGCGACACTGAAAACATCGAGCGACTGGAGAACTTCCTCGGGCTCCTCGCCGCGAGCGCACTGCCGCCCCCGGACGTCGAGGCCCTCTCCGCCGCCTTCCGCCAGCTCATGGCGAACGCCATCGAGTGGGGGAACGCCTACGACCCGTCGCTCCGCGTGAAGGTCGGCCTGCGCCTCGCCAAGGACCGCGTGCAGGTGAAGGTGACCGACGAGGGGACCGGCTTCAACGTGAAGGGACTGAAGCGGGAGGTGAGCGCGGCCGAGGAGGCGCTCGCCCGCATCAAGGATGGCCGACGGACCGGGGGGTTCGGGATCCCGTTGGTCCGCGAGCTGATGGACGACGTGAAATTCAACGAGAAGGGGAACGAGGTCGTGATGTCGAAGTACATCCGGGGCTAGGCGGGCGGGGCCCGCAACTCCAACTCCAACGGCCAACTCCAAGGAACTCCAACATCAACTCCAATCGCACATCGATGCGCCCCCGCGGGCGGCCACAAGGGCCGCCCCTACAGAGGCGCGTACCTGGCGGCCGACGGGAGGACCACTCTAGCGGTGGTCGGCCAGACGACGACGAGCCTCGCGCGCCTCGGGGCTCTCGGGGAAACCCGCGATGAGCGCCTCCCACCGCGCCTTCCCCTTCGCCGGGTCCTTCTTCGCCTCGAGGTCCCCGAGCTGCAGGAGCGCCGCCGCCGCGTAGGTCCCCTTCGGCGCCGCGGCGACCGACCGCTCGAGCGCCGTCGCCCCCTCCGCCTCCCTCCCCTGCGCAAGGAGCATCCTCGCGCGCATCCAGTCCGGGAGCCCCGAGAGCCGCTCAAGCGGCTGCTCCCACTCGAGCTGCCGCAGCTCGCCTAGCGCCGTCTCGAGGTCCTTGGTGCGGAGCGACTCCTCGAACGTCAGGACGTGGTCCCCCTTCGCGAGACCCGGGTCGCCGCGGAAGACGCGGTAGTCCTTGCCGTACTCGATTTCCCGATAGGCCGCCTCCGCCTTCGCCCGCTCCCCGCGGAAGAGGAGGAGGTCCGCCTGGCGGATCCGCGCCCAGCGGAGGAAGTCTGTCCTCACGTCCTTCATCGCGACCGCCGCCTCGAGCGCCTTCGCCGGCTCGTCGAGCGGCCCTCCGAGGTCGAGGAGCGCCTCCGCCTGCCGCACGAGCGCGCGCACCTTCCACACGGGGTCCTTCGCGGCCTGCGCCATGTACGCAAAGTGCGGCGCGGCCCGCGAGGCGTCCCCGTACCCGAGGAGGAGCAGGTCGCCGTACTGGAACGCCGCGTCCGCGGTCTTCTGCGTCTCGATCGGAGGGACCCTTGCGAAGGCCGCCTCGTACGCCTTCACGGCGTCGAGCCGCCGCTCCGCCTGGAGGGAGAGCCACGCGAGCTGCAGGTCGGCGGCGGGGGTGAGCGCGTACGGCGCGTAGGTGCTCACCGCCTCCAGGTACTCGCGGCCCCGCTTCTCCGCCCCGTCGCTCCCCATCGCCCAGAACGGCTGGACGCGCACCTGCTGCGTCACCTCGCCCGCCTCCCCGCTCGCGAGCGCCACGCGGAGCGTGACCTTCATCCGCCCGTTCTCGAGGTAGACGTGCCGAGGCTTCGAGCCGTCCCCCGTGACGCCGTCGCCGAACGTCCACGACAGCGAGTCCGCCTTCTTCCCCTTCGGCAGCGCCTCGCGGAACTGGACCTCGGTGATCTCCTGCCCCTCCAGGCCGAGGTCGCTCGTGATCGACCAGTCGAAGTCGGCGGAGAATTTCGCGCCACGCCGCTCGATCGCCCCCGCGTTCCCGCGAAAGCCCCCGACGAAGGCGGTCTCGGGGATCCCCGTCCACTGCGTCTGGCCGGGAGGCCTCCACCCGCACAGGCACCCCTGCCCGCGCGCGCCGATGGCATTGTAGTAGTCGATCTGGTGGATCCCCTTGTCGAGGTCGACGGCGCCGTGGTGCTCGCCGTTCATCCCGCGCGGGTCGTGGTTCCCGGGCCAGCCGATTACGAGCTTTCCGTCGATCGCGACGAACGAGGCGTCCCAGGAGTTCGTCGCGAACTCGTAGTGGCCGAACTCGTCGACGTGGAGGAACCCGGTGAAGACGGCGATGTAGTTGTATGGGCGGCCGTACGGGTTGAACCCCATCGAGATCGACCGCGCCGGGCCGCGCCCCATCACCTTCGGGCTCGCGGCGAGCTGCGCGCGGAAGGCCTCCCAGGTGTCGGCGTTCCCCTTCCCCGCCTCGCGCGTCTCGAGCACCAGCCCGGCGTGCGGCTCGTAGGCCTCCTTCGGCGGCTGCGCGTTCGTGTTGCCGAAGTAGATCCAGGTCGGCGCCTTCGCGTCCTTCACGGGGAAGACGATCGAGACGCGGTCCTCGTCGCCGACGGAGAGGATGCGGTAGGGGGTGATGTTCCCTCGCACGATGACGCGGATGTCGTCGAGGCTCGGGAGGCATGCGCCGCCGGTGGTGAAGGTGACGAGGCAGGCATCGCTCGGCTCACGCCCCTGCACGGCGGCGATCCCCACGACGGGGCGGCGGCAGGTCCACGCGGAGTCCCACCAGGTGTCCTCGGCGGAGGCGATCGAGGCGACCAGGAGCAGCGGCACGAGGCGCCGAACTCCAATTCCAAGAGCCAACTCCAAGAAACTCCAACTCCAACTCCAAGACCTCGATCGAGGGCTTGGAGTTCGATTGGAGTTGGAATTGGAGTTTCTTGGAGTTGGCTCTTGGAGTTGGAGTTGCGGCGACATCACGATCATCTCATTTGGGAGGGATGACCTCCGGCCCGTCCTCGTCGGCGGGTCCCTCCTTCGGCGCATCGTCGCCCGGGTCGGGCGGAGCGGCCTTCGGATCGACCGCCTCCTCGCCCAGCTCGACGATCTTGAAGTTGTCGAAGTAGCAGGTCCCGCGCGGCCAATAGGCGAACACCATCACGCGCATCCACTTCACGTCGGGCTTCCCGCGCGACGGGTTGAACTCGAGCGTCGCCGTCTGCCAGTTCGCGAGGGAGTCCTTGCAGTCCTTGTACATCTTCCAGAAGACGCGGCGGAACGGCTTCTCGACCGTCTTCCCGTCCTCGAAGACCTTCTCGCGGACCTCCTGGTACCCCTTCACGAAGACCTTCGGCGTCAGCCCCTCCTGCCCCTTGTCGGTGCGGTAGTCGAGCGTGAGGCGGTACTTCATCCGCGGCTTCACGTCGATCCACTCCGACCAGTAGGTGACCCCCTCGATCCCGCCGACCGCGTCGTACCCTGGGGGCTTCACCGGGGTCTTTTTCTTCGCGGGAGGGGGATTCGGCTGCTTCATCTCCTCCTGTCGCGCGCGGTATTCGCTCGCCAGCACGTCGCTGTCGCACTTCAGGCACTTCCCGCCGCGGATCGGGTCCTCGACCCAGAAGGTGCAGAGCCCGTCCACGCGGTCCCAGTGCGCAGGGTCCCCCTTCCCCTCCTCGAGGCCGCCGTTCGGTACCAGGTTCTTCTCCTCGCCATGGGCCAGGGACATGCTCGCGGCCAGGAAGGCAATCGTGCTGATCAACACGAGACGGATGGTCCCAGGTTGAGGTTGGGTGCCACGAAGTGAAGCCCCGAAGGGGCGATCCAAGACAGCCAGGGGCGCAGCCCCTGGCGATGGCGTGCGAAGGAAATGGGAGCCCTGAAGGGGCGACTCAATCCGGGCGGGTCGCCGGCGATGAGTCGCCCTTTCAGGGCTCCCCACCGTCGGGGCACTCCCTTTCCAGGGGCTTCGCCCCTGGCTGTCCTGGCGCGCCCCTTCGGGGCTTTGTCCAGTGACGCCGCTCATGTCCCAACGGACCTCATGCGGAGGGCTGTCAGGTTGCGGCTGGATCCTCCGCATCATCTCCCCTCCGAGAGGTTCTTGTAGTACTGCTCGATCAGGTCGCGGTACTCCGCCGGCGCCTCCTCGTCCATCGCGCTCTCGAGCTGGTCGCGCAGCCGCTTCGGGAGGTGCGCCGCCGTGTCCTCGTTCGAGCGCACCTCCGCGCCGAGGACCTTCTTCGCCTGCGCGAGCTTCTCGACGATCCGCTTCTGCAGCTCCGCGTAGTTCTGCCCCTTGCACCGCGCGAGGTCCTCCTCCATCTCCTTCATCAGATCGACCGCCTGCGAGAGGTCGTCGCTCTGGTAGTTCCGCCTCGACAGGCCGTAGTTCAGCCGCTCCGCCTGGTCGCGGATCTCCGCCTGCTGGTTCGCCAGGCGCGCCATCTGCTTCATCGTCTCCGGCGGAGGCGTCCCGCGAAGCCCCTCCTGGTTCACGCCCGAGACCTTCCCGCCGCCCGTCGACCCGCCCGTCGGGTCCTTCGAGGTGTCCTTCACCTGCCCCGCCTCGAACGGGTCGGGCGTCTCGCGCGACGGCGTCGGTTTCCCGCCCTTCCCGCTCGCGGTCTCCTCCACCATCTGCCCGCTCGACTTTCCGCTCCGCCCCTCGCCGCTCCGCCCGCCGACCTCCTGGTCGTTCGGCTGGAGGTTTCCCGTGATCCCCTTCGCGCTCATGTTCGAGATCGGCCCGTCCATCGCGGTCCACCCCGCGCCCTCGTTCAGCGAGTCCATATAGCTCGAGGTGACGTCCTGCGTCTCCTCGGTCATGTCCTCTTCCTTGTCGATGAGGTCGCCGACGAGGTCCTCCAGCTCCTCGGGGAGGTCGGCCATCGGGACGTCGTAGTCCTGCGTCGGCTCCTCCATGTTCCACTTCATGTTGTCGGGCGCGTCCGCGAGCCAGCGCTCGATGTTCATCGTGATCTCCTGCGCCAGTTCGAGCCCCGCCTGCTCGTTCGGGACCGCCATCTCGACGTTCTTCTTCGCGAGGGCCTGCGCCGCCTTGTCGAGCTCGCTCGCCGCCTCGATCGCCTCCTTGGAGACGGCGCCGTTCGAGAAATCCTGGGGAGGCAGCTTCGAGAGGTCGGTCCCCGCCTCCTGCAGGAACTTCCCCCACTTCTCCTCCGTCGCCTTCATGTCGTCGAGCTTCAGGCGATCGGCGTCGGTGAAGTCGTCCGGGTTCTTCTTCGACAGCTCCTGGCTCGCCTGGATCGCCTTCTTCTGCGTCTTCTCGAACTCCTCGAGCTTCCGCGCGAGGTCCTCGAGCTTCTTGCGCGGGTCCTCCTCCTCGGCGGCCTTCTCGACCGCCTTCCCGGCGTCGTCGCTCGCCTTCACCTTCGCGAGGACGTCCGAGACCGAGGCGACGATCTTCTCGAGCGCCGCGATGATCTTGTCCTGCACGGGGGCGAGGCACTTCCCGCCGTCGGAGCGCACCGAGGGGGCCTGGTCGCGCTCCATCGCCTCTGCCATCGCGAGGGCGCGGGCCATCTCGTCGGCGACGAGCAGGGCGAGCTTCTCGCGGCCGGGGAGGCGTTCGAGTTCCTCCCCCTTCCAGTCCGCGAGGACCGCGAGCGACTGCTGGCGGACCTCGAACTGCTGCGTGCGGACGCGGTGCGCGGTCTCGAGCCCCGCCTTGTCGCTCCCCCTGGCAGAGCCAGCTTGCTGGTTCCCGGCGATGAACGTGCCGATGTCGGCACGCGCCTGCTTCTGCTTTTCGAGGATCCACCGCAGGCGGTCCCGCAGCGAGGAGAGCGTCGTCAGCGTCTGCTGCTTTTCGTCCTTCTGGGAGATGACCGTGATCGAATAGGCCCGCGAGCGCGCCTCCTGGCCCTTCAGGTCGACCGCGCGGGCGCAGTAGGCGAGGACGGCCCCCTCGGGGAGCTTCCTCCTGGCAGAGCCAGCTTGCTGGTCAGCGAGCTTCAGCAGGTGCCCGAGGTTCACCTCGGTCTTCACGTCTGGCCACTCCCACGCGACGAGCTTCTCCTCGGGGCCGTTGGGCTCGACATGCGCGAGGACCTCGAGGCTCGCGAGGCCGACGTCGTCCTTCGCGCGGATCGAGAGGGGGACCTCCGCGTCGGCGGTGAGCTGCAGGTCGCGGCCCGGCTCGCGGAGCTCGACGGTCGGCGGAACGTCGGGAAGGGCGTCGATCGGGTGGACGGGCGGGACGGGGTCGCGGACGCCATTCTCGTCGACGAGGGCGATCGCGTAGGTGTCGCGCTCCTTCACGGCGAACTCCGCCTTCGCGGTGCGCGAGTCGGAGATGGCCATGTCGAGCTGGGCGCCTGTGCCGAACCGAAGCGTCGCGCGCGCAAGGGGGCGGTCGGCGTGCGCCTCGACGCGGACCGTGCTCCCGACGATCGCGCGGACCGCGCCCGCGGAGGGGTCCTCTCGCCGCACCGCCTGCCGCGCGTAGGCGGGGGCGGCGATCTCGAGCACCAGCCGCTCGACCTTGGGCGGGTCGACGACCGCGACGCGGAACGTCTCGCTCTCCGCGTCCCCGGCGACGACGCGGTAGGTCATGTCCGCCGTCACGTTCGCGACCTCGAAGCTGAACGCCTCGCCGCGGAAATTCATGTCATAGTCGCCATTGGCGGCCCCGCGGACCTGGAGGACGGCCTTCTGCGGGACGACGCCTCCGACGTGCGCGACGACGGTGAACCCCTCCCCCTTCGCGAGGCGGAGGTGGCCCGGCTCGACCGCGAGCGTCGTCTCGGTGATCGGCGCGACGAAGCGGGTCGGCTTCGCGAAGCGCTCGAGGGCGTTCTCGAAGTGCTTCGGGAGGAGGACGGCGTAGGCGACGACGACGGCGAGCGAGCCGACTGCGATGGGCGCGGCACGCTTCAGCAGCCGCACGGGCACGACGCCCGAGACGCCCAGGCGCGTCAGGCAGTCGGCCGCGTCCTGGCGGACCAGCTCGACGAAGCCTACGGAGCCGTCCGGCAGCGTCTCGCGCGAGAGCTGCACGGCGTTGATGAGGCGGTTCTCGAGGTCGGGCTTGCCGCGTTCGATGAGCAGCGCGACCGCGTCGTCGCTCGGCTTGCGGGGGGGGGGCG
>ORJL011810619.1_pt1 | contig 15308 bp, 12 predicted proteins | sample 1779941 | NCBI WGS metagenome assembly ORJL01 (sample SAMEA104232317, study PRJEB22302) | groundwater metagenome | biome: forest; feature: aquifer; material: groundwater | place: USA | collected 2011-08-07 | depth 5.8 m | reverse complement strand
GCTGTTGGTAAGTCGGCACAGTTCCCGCTTCACGTCTGGTTGCCGGATGCTATGGAGGGTCCGACCCCGGTTAGCGCCCTGACCCACGCCGCGCCGATGGTCCCCGCCGGTGTCTACCTGGTGGCACGATCCTACCCGCTCTTCGAGGGCGCCCCGGACGCGCTCTTTACGGTCGCGGTAATCGGCACCATCACCGCCTTCATAGCCGCCAGCATGGGGCTGGTAATGAACGATTTCAAGCGAATTCTGGCCTATTCGACCATCAGCCAGTTGGGTTACATGATGCTGGCTCTGGGAGTAGGTGCCTATGGAGCGGCCATATTTCACCTGTTTACCCATGCCTTCTTCAAGGCTATGCTGTTCCTTGGTTCCGGGAGCGTGAACCATGCCAGCGGCACGTTCAATATGAAGTTCATGGGCGGGTTGCGGAAGCACATGCCCTGGACATACGGTGCCTTTCTGGTGGCCGCTCTTAGCCTGGCGGGCATATTCCCACTGGCGGGCTTCTGGAGCAAGGATGAAATTCTGGCATCGGCGTGGGCCGGAAAGGCGGCGGCCAGCCTGGGAGTAAGCCAGCTTGTATTCTGGCTGGCGTTGATCTCTGTGTTCATGACTGCTTTCTATGTGTGCCGCGCCCTGTTCATGACCTTCCATGGGGAATTCCGAGGTGGGGTAGACGCAGAAGAGGACCATAAGGAGAAGGGACATAAGCAAAAAGGGCATAGGGTGCACCTGGCGGAGTCGCCAATTGTCATGGTCGCACCGATGGTGCTGCTGGCCGTGGCCTCGGTCGTCATCGGCTTTGTGGCCAATCCTCCTATAGACCTTGGCATAGTGCCCAAGCAATGGATGAGCGGTTTTGTGCCTTTGGGACTCGGCGAGGCGCTCAAAGCGGATGTGTTTGAGCACTTGAAAGAGCCGGAGTTCAACATGGTGATTGCAGTGATTGCCAACGCGGTCGCTCTCGCTGGTGTAGGGCTGGCTTACGCCATGTATCATGCCAAATGGCTGTCGGCAGAGGCGGTGGGCAGGCGATTCAAATGGATTTATGTCGTCCTCTTCAGGAAGTATTACTTTGATGAGGCTTACGAAGGAGTCCTGGTAAATAAGGGCATTTACAAAGCCCTGGCCGGCACTCTGGACTGGACTGACAGGAACGTCGTCGACAGGACGGTGAACACGGTAGGCTGGGTGGGGCGGAACAGCGGCAAGGCCATCGGTAAGATTCAAAACGGGCAGATGCAGACGTACGCGGTTGGAATGGGTATCGGGATTCTGGTTATTTTCGGCGTTTATATGGTTTGGGGTTAATGGTCATGATGAGAACTTCGGAGAGAGGCTAGATGTTTCACGGCTGGTTAACGGTAGCGGTCTTTCTGCCCCTGGCTAGCGCCATTGCGATAGCCTTGCTGCCCATCGGAGGCAAAAGGGTCAGATACGTAGCCGCCGCAGTTTCGGCGGTGGAACTGGTCCTGAGCATTCTCATATTTGCCATGTACGATTGGGGCCAGGGCGGGTATCAGATGGTGGACAAGTTCACCAACTGGATTCCCGTGGAGTCCTTCAAGGTGCAGTACTTCTTGGGAGTTGATGGATTAAGCGCACCTCTTGTACTCCTGACCGGGCTGCTCGGAGCGGCTGCCATATTCGCTTCCTGGAACATTCAGAAACGCGAGAAAGAATACTTCATTTGGCTGCTGGCTATTCAGACAGCGGTGATGGGCGTGTTCACCTCACTGGACCTGCTCCTCTTTTTCATCTTCTGGGAGTTAGAACTGATCCCCATGTACATGCTTATCTCGATATGGGGCTCAGGGCGGAAGGAATATTCCGCCATGAAGTTCTTGATATTCACCATCGCCGGCAGCGCCTTCATGCTGGTGGCTATACTGGCAATCTTCTTCTCTGCCAATACCTTTGACATGACGGCTCTGCCGGGGCTTCTGTCCCAAGGGCAGAAGCTATTGCTGCCCGCTTCTGCGCTCTTTGCCTTTTTCTTCATGGCATTTGCAATAAAGCTGCCGGTCTGGCCTGTTCACACCTGGTTGCCTGATGCCCATACCGACGCTCCCACGGCGGTCAGCATTCTGCTGGCTGGCGTGCTGTTGAAAATGGGCGGGTATGGGATGATCCGCCTGGCCGTGGGCCTGTTCCCGGATGTAGCTTCCAACTATGCCTGGTTGCTAGCTATTTTGGCTACTGTAAGCGTCCTTTACGGCGCTCTGGTCACGCTCAGGCAGACAGACCTGAAGAGGCTCATCGCGTACAGCAGCGTTAGCCACATGGGCTACGTCCTGCTGGGAATATCGTCCATAGTGGGCACTAAAGGTGTGATTTCCACTGTCGGCTTGAACGGTGCAGCCCTTCAGATGTTCACGCACGGGACCATCACGGGACTTCTGTTCTTACTGGTAGGCATTGTGTACGACAAGCTGCACACTCGCCACATCCCGGACCTGGGGGGGCTTGCCAGCAAGATGCCTCTTGTGGCGACGGCCTTTGTAGTAGCAGGGCTGGCCTCGCTGGGGCTTCCCGGACTGAGCGGCTTTCCCGCTGAGGCGGCTGTGTTTCTGGGGACTTTCCCGGTTTGGGCTTGGGCCACCGCCCTTTCGGTCTTTGGAGTGGTGCTGACGGCCGGGTACATTCTGTGGACTGTCCAGAGGACTATGTTTGGCCCCGAATCCAACCGTTTCCCTCATTTGAAGGATGCAGGATTGATTGAAGTGATTCCTATTGCTGCGCTGGTCATACCGATTTTTGTAGTAGGCATCTATCCGGCTATCCTGACCAACGTGTTTAACTCTGGGTTGACTCCCATCGTAACCTTAGCTCAGAAATCATTATTGGTGCATCTGCCATGACGCTAAGAGACCTGTATTTGCTGTCGCCTGAGATCAGTTTGGTGGGCTTGGGAGTGCTGATAATACTCGCAAGCCTAAGGGTGTCTCGCTCAGGCATTATCACATTTCTAGCTCTGGCAGGACTGGCCGTGCCCCTTGGCTTCACGATAGCTTTGTGGGCGGATTTGAGCAGGCAGGGCGCTGCGCAAATGACAGGGGTATTTGATACGCTGTCCGTAGATAGGTTCAGCCTGTTCTTCCAGGTGTTATTTCTGGGAGTGGTGGCAGTAATTATCCTGGCGTCCAACGAGTACTCCAACAAATTCCGACGGTTCAAGGCCGAGTACATTGCCCTGATTCTGTTTGCCGCCTGCGGCATGATGCTTCTGGCCTCCACAATGGAGTTGATTTCAATATACGTGTCTCTTGAGCTGACGGCTTTACCAATGGTGGCGCTTGTGGCTATTTCCAAAGAGGACAAGGCGCTGGAGGCGGGCCTGAAGCTTCTGATCTTGAGTGCCATAAGCTCGGCTCTTCTGCTATATGGCATTGTGCTGGTCTATGGATGGACGGGTACAACCTACCTGCCTGAGATTGCTGAAAGAGTGAAATCGCTGGGGTTCCTGGTTGGCGTGCCGATGGGCAGCTACGCGCTGTTCCTGGGAATCATCCTGATTGTAGCCGGGTTTGGGTTCAAGATTGCATCGGTGCCCTTTCAGATGTGGGTGCCGGACGTATACGAGGGCGCTCCCACGCCCATAACTGCCTATCTGTCCGTGGCCAGCAAGGCGGCTGGATTTGCGATTCTCCTGCGAATATTCTACGTCGCCTTTTCGGCAGACCTTATTACCACGCAATGGGCGGCGCTGTTCGCGGTTCTCAGCGCCTTTTCAATGTCCATAGGCAACCTGGTGGCCATAGCTCAGAGCAACATCAAGCGGATGCTGGCTTTCAGCACCATTGCCCACGCGGGATACATAATGGTGGGGCTGGCAGCCATATCGCGCGCTCCCGGCGACACGAGTATTGGCCCCGGCGGCATACTCTTCTATCTGGCCACCTACGCCGGCACGAATCTCGCCGCCTTCTTTGCCATTATCGCGATATCCAACAAGATAGGCAGCGACAGGATAGACGACTATGCCGGCATGAGTCGGCGCTCTCCGATTCTTGCTCTCGTGCTGGCGGTGTCCATGGTTTCCCTTGTCGGCATACCGCCGATGGCGGGATTCATGGCCAAGGTGTACATATTTGGGGCTGCCGTTAAGAGCGACCTGGCGTGGCTGGCGATAATAGGTGTGGTGAACAGCGTTGTGTCTGCCTACTACTACATCCGTGTGGTCAAAGTAATGTACTTATCGCCTGCGCCTTCGGAAGAGAAGGTCCCATCAACGCTCCCCGAAAGGCTCGCCATTGCAGTCACGTCGCTGTCTGTGCTCATATTTGGCATCATTCCTGGGCCTCTTCTTCGCTTTGCGGAAAAGGCTGCCGATATACTGCTGGTCAGGGGTACTAATTAGCCATCGACTCTTTGAAGGTTGGTTATTTCCCAGCCAACCATTATCTTCATCTTGGATATGATTTGAGACAACTTGGCTTTACGAGAAGCTGTGCTAGACACGTTTTTGTCGATGTGGGATGATATGGAGCAATTGCGGAAGCCTTTCCAGGCTGCTAAAGAGATATTACGGTGAGTAAAGCAACCAACTTAATCGGCCTTATCTACAATCCCAGGATAAGCGAGGCCAAGAAACTGGCCCTGCGTGTCAAGGACGGACTTGGCCTTAACGAGACCTGGCTGGCCTCTGCCCTTGACGTGGAGCAGTTCCATCAGCAGATGGAGCGAACATCGCTGGTGATAACTTTTGGTGGAGACGGCACAATCCTGCGGGCGGCCCATTTGTCATCCCCCTATTCTGTGCCTATTCTTGGCGTAAACCTGGGGCGAGTGGGATTCATCGCCGAAATTAAGGCTGATCAGGCCCTGGAGAAGATTCCGCACTACCTTGACGGCGACTCGTGGATAGAGGAGAGGCTGATGCTCATGGCCACCCTTTTGCCTGGCGGTAAGGGGGCAAATGGAGATGGACGTGAGGCAATACACGCTCTGAACGACGTTGTAGTGGGCCGTGGCACCGAGTCGAACATGATTGACATAGAGGCACGAATTGACGGCGCTTTGTTTACCACTTATCGAGCCGATGGCCTGATAGTCGCCACGGCGACAGGCAGCACAGGATATTCCCTCTCCGCAGGTGGACCTATTGTTCATCCCGAAATGAAGGTGATAATTTTGCAGCCCGTAGCGTCTCACTTGTGCATGAGCGAGTGCGTTGTGATTCCGTCGGAAGCGTCTGTCGAGCTAAAGTTGCATGGCCCTTATGATGCTACCCTCAGCATAGACGGATTTTCACATTTCAACCTTTCGCCTGGTGACAGAGTAGTAGTTCAGAAGAGTCCCCACATGGCTAGATTTCTGCGGGCGCATCCCAGAAGCCGTTTCTACGGGACTTTGACCCAGCGGCTGGGTATCGGGACGCCGCGTATGCCGAACAACGGCGAAAATTCGAAGTAGGTTGTGTTGAACGTGAAGCCAGAACCAACCATAGAGTCCAAGTCTATCTACAAAGGGCGCATTCTGAGTCTCAGGGTTGACACGGTCAAGCTTGCCAACGGCGCTCAAGCGAAGCGTGAGATTGTAGAGCATAATGCTTCGGTGGTGATAGTGGCTCTGGACGGGCTCGGCAAAACCGTGTTAGTGAGGCAGTTCAGGAAGCCGACCGGGGATTTTTTGCTGGAGGCCACCGCGGGCACTCTTGAAGATGGCGAGGACCCCGATGTTTGTGCCGCAAGGGAGCTGGAGGAGGAGACCGGATTTGTGGCCGACAGCATAAAGCGAATAGGTAGTTTCTGGATAGCGCCAGGATTCTGCACCGAATATATGTATGCGTACCTGGCCACAGGCTTGCGCCGAGGAAATGTGAATCCGGACGAGGATGAAGATATAGAGGTGGTGAAGGTCCCTCTCGCGCAGGTGCCAGAAATGATTCGAAGTGGGGAAATCAAGGATGGGAAAAGCATAGCTGCGCTGCTAATGGTGCTGAGCCTGCATAAGGAGCAGATGCCGGCGTCGAAAAAGTAAGAAGCGAAGAGGAACCATTCCTCTTCGCTTCTTACGATACTGCGATTACTGTTTAGGCCGCCGACTTGGCGCGCATCTTTTCAACCAAACCGCGCACCGTTTCGGCAGACTTCTTCAGCGCCTCAAGTTCTTCCGCATTTAGCTCTATTTCGAGCAGCTTCTCAATGCCGTGACTGCCAAGCTTTGCGGGCACCCCGGCGAACACTCCGTTGATGCCGTACTCGCCCTCCAGATAGACGGAGCATGGTAAGATCTCTCTTCTGTCGAAAAGGATGGCTTCTACCATTTCGACGACGGCTGCGGAAGGAGCGTAGAAGGCGCTCCCAGTGCGGAGCAGGCCGACAATCTCCTCGCCGCCCTCCCGGGTGCGTTTCACTATTTTTTCGATCTGTTCCTTAGGGAGTCGCTTGGTTATTGGCTCGCCGGCGACGTTAGTATATCCCACCAGGGGAACCATGCTGTCCCCGTGGCCGCCCAAGACGTAGGCGGCCACGTTGTGGACAGAAACGTTTATTTCCCTGGCAACGAAGGTCCTGAACCGTGCCGTGTCCAGAATGCCAGCCATGCCCATCACGCGGTGTTTGGGGAATCCGCTTACTTCGAAGACTCGCTGGGCCATGGCGTCCAGGGGGTTGGTCACCACGATTATTATGCAGTGGGGTGAATACTTCACCACCTGCTTTGTAACGTCGGATATGATGCCCATGTTCTGGAAGAGGAGGTCATCACGGCTCATACCTGGCTTGCGGGTCAGGCCGGCCGTTATGATGACGATGTCCGAGCCAGCCGTGTCCTCATAGTCATTAGTGCCGAAGATGAGGGCGTCTGACCCTGTGATGGCTCCAGCCTCCAGCATGTCCAGGGCCTTTCCCTGAGGTAGGCCGGGTACAATGTCTATCAAGACTACGTCCGCGTACCCTTTGTCTGCCATGCGCTGGGCCGTGGTGGCACCTACGTTGCCTGCTCCAACTACAGTTATCTTGTTTAGCATCTACCTTCCCCCTTCAGAACTGGGCGTCTCTTTTTTGGTTTTGCGGCAAGTTCAAGCTTATTGGTTCTAGCAGCTACTTAGCGTAGGCAAAGGCTTCCCACCTGGACTTCAGTTTTGAGTCCTGAAGGGTCGCCATTACGTAGTCGCCGAACTCCTTACAGGTGGCACCGTTGCTGCGTCCTGTGGTGACCAGTTTTTTCTCGTATTGGCCGCAGATGTCGAGAGCCATTTGCAGGTCATTGCCCAGCTTCTTGTAGCCGATGTGCTCCAAGAGCATTCCGCTGGCGCGGATCATGGAACCCGGGTCGGCGTACTGGACGCGGCCTTCCTTCACCATGCGTGGGGCGCTGCCGTGAATGGCCTCGAACATTGCGTATCGCTTACCTATGTTGCCGCTGCCGGCCGTTCCTACTCCGCCCTGCATTTCGGCTGCTTCGTCGGTGAGTATGTCGCCGTAGAGGTTGGGCAGGACGATAACCTGGAAGTCTTTGCGGCGCTTCTGGTCAATGAGCTTGGCAGTCATGATGTCAATGTACCAGCCTTCCCACTTAATACCGGGGTAGTTCGGGGCGATCTTTTTCGCTGTGTCCAGGAAGAGGCCGTCAGTTGTCTTGACGATGTTGGCCTTGGTCACCACGGCGACGTAGTTCTTGCCGTTCTTCTTGGCATACTCAAAGGCCATCTCGATAATGCGTTCACAACCGGGCCGGGAAAATATTTTGAAGTCCACAGCCAGGTCGTCCGTGACCATAGTTCCCTCTGGGCCCACTGCGTAGATGTCTTCGGTATTCTCGCGGAAGAACATCCAATCAATGCCCTCTTTTGGAATGCGTACCGGCCGAACGTTGGCGAAGAGGTCCAGCTCTTTGCGCATGGCCACGTTGGCGCTCTCGATATTTACGCCCCATTCGTCGCCCTTCTCAGGTGTGGTGGTGGGTCCCTTCAGGGTAACATGGCACTTTCTGATTTCAGCCAGCACATCGTCCGGGATGGCCTTCTTATGCTTAACGCGGTTCTCGATAGTCATGCCTTCGAGGACTCTGAACTCAACCTTCTTGGCTTTTACATCGTCCTTGAGCAGAGTTTCCAACATTCTTTGGGCCTCTGCAGATATGTACGGGCCGATGCCGTCCCCGCCGAGAATGCCAATGATGATTGGCTTTATCTTCGTGTAGTCCACCCATACTTTGTCGGCTTTTACTTTCTCGACGCGCGCCAACTGGCGCTCGAGAAGCGCTCCGAAGTGTGCTTTTGCTGCTTCAACAGCTTTCTTTTGGTCTACCAATACAGTCTCCTTTCACTATTTTAGGTTTTTATGCTATTTGCTTTCGCCTTGCCGCGGTAGGTGCCATAAGTCACAAGTTGCCCTAGGCCGAATGTCGAACCGGTACTATGATGAGATGAAAAGAAGAAGAGAAACGAGAAAAGATGGTTCTGCGCTGCGCTGCGTGGCCGTTTCCATGTATAGGGATCTTTTCATAGTGCAAAATTTCACGTGCCAATTATAGCAAGTATGGCGTTTTTGGCAACTCTGGTCCCAGGCTGGCATGCCAGGGCGCGAACTACCCCGTCCACCGGCGACGGCAGGGAGTTTTCCATCTTCATTGCTTCCAGAATAACGACAGCATCTCCAGCTTTCACCTTCTGGCCGACCTCTACCATGAATCTAATGACAATGCCTGGCATGGGTGCTTCTATGCCTATTTGGCCTTGCGCCACGGTCAATGACGTGGTGGCAGATTCTATGACCTTTGGTTTGGGCGGCGCAGCAGGCTTGGCAACAGCTGGCCTGGGGGCTGGTTGACTGGCTCTTGCGTGCGCGTGTTTGTCGTTGCCTGTAGGGTCAACCTCTACCTGGTAGAACTCGTCTCCAATGTAAACGTTGAACGTCCTGGCCCTGTCGCTCTTGGGCGGAGCCGCCTCCGCCGGCTTCTGCTGTATCTGGGCAGCGGCAGGTTTGGGTTTTGAGGCCTCTTCCAACTCCTTCTTGGCCTGTTCAAGAGTCTTGGGCTTCATCTCAGGTGGGACCGGTTCCAGGCCGTATTTCATGCGCAGAAACTTCATCCCACTTGTGGGATAGATTGCGTAAATGAGGACATCTCCGATGTTCTTGGCTATGTCTTTGGTGGCTTTCTTGGCCTTCTCCAGTTCGGGTTCGATGTAGTCGGCTGGCCGGCCGGTGATGGGAGTCTCGCCTTTGGGATAGCCTTTCAGGACGTTTTTCACAAACTCAGGGGCAACCGGTGCGGGAGGTTTGCCGTAGAGGCCGTAGGCGTAGTCCTTGACCTCGTTGGAAACCATCTTGTAGCGTCCGAATAGCACGTTGCTGACTGCCTGTGAGCCTACTATCTGGCTGGTCGGTGTAACCAGCGGCGGGTATCCCATCTCTTTCCTGGTGACTGGCAGGTCTTTGAAGACCTCTTCAAGTCTGTCCAGGGCGTCGGCCTCTTTAAGCTGGGAAACAAGGTTGCTGGTCATTCCTCCCGGGATCTGGTGGCTCAACACCTTGACGTCTACCATGCCCGCTTTGTTGCTCTGGAGCAGGTGGAGGTACTTCGGGGCTATCGACTCCAGATAATCGCCTATTTTCACGAGGCGTTCTATATCCAGTCCGGTTTCCCTGGGGGAACCTTTGAGAGTGGTAATAAGGGGCTCCACAGCCGGCTGCGAGGTACGCAGGGCGAAGGGGGCAAGACAGGCATCCACAATGTCTACGCCGGCCTCCACCGCTTTAAGCGCGGTCATGGAAGCCATGCCACTGGTGTAGTGCATGTGTAGCTGAATTGGTATGCGCAGTTGGGATTTCAGAGCCTTTATCAGTTCGTAGGCATCGTATGGGGCAAGCAGGCCGGCCATGTCCTTTACACACAGGCTGTCGGCGCCCATGTGCTGCATTGCGAGAGCCTTGTTTACAAAGTAGTCCAGGTTAAAGACCGGGCCGCCCATGCGACCTCCCTCGGTCACGGAGTAGCAGATAGTCGCCTGGAAGTGTTTTCCGATTTTCTTGATGGCTTTGGCAGCGGTGATGAGGTTGCGTTCGTCGTTTAGGGCATCGAATACTCTGTAAATGTCCATGCCGCACTCGGCTGAGTGCTCTACGAAGGCCTCCACCACGTCGTCCGGGTAGTTGCGGTACCCTACCAGGTTTTGCCCTCTCAGGAGCATCTGGAAGGGCGTTTTGGGCATGAGTTTTTTGAGCCTCTTTAGCCTGTCCCAGGGGTCTTCCGCCAGGAAACGGGTGCAGACGTCGAAGGTTGCTCCGCCCCAGACTTCGACGGAATGGAAGCCTATGGCGTCCAGTTCGGCTGCAATGGGTTCCATGTCCTCCGTTCGCATGCGTGTGGCGAAGAGGCTCTGGTGAGCGTCCCTGAGAGTGGTGTCCGTTATTTTCAGAGATTTGGCTGAGGCTTTGTTTGTTGTCATTCTATCGCTCATCAATAAAAACTTGGCTTCGTTCAGTCTACTGTTGTGCCCACTTATAGGCAAGAGACAACCTTGGGTGGCGGTAGGACAATTTCCATGCGTCGGAAGAAGTTCCAGATACTCGTCTTTCCGTCTGGCCTGTTTCCTGCAAATAGGCCTCTATAGCAGCCAGGATGGCTGCTACTTTGCGCTCGTCGATTGCCGTTTCTTTATTCTTGCTTGAAATCAATGTGGTTCAGGCCTTGGCGATAAAGTTGTTGGCAGTTCTACTGTGCTTGGTTGCTGCTATAGCGGTATATTGCCATGTTTCTTGGGTGGCGTGCTATCCCTCTTGTTCTGCAGCATCTCCAGCGCTTTGATGATTTTGGGTCGTGTCTCCGAAGGATCAATTACGTCGTCTATGTACCCTTTGCTGGCGGCTATGTATGGATTGGCGAACAGGTCTCTGTATTCCTGAGTCAGGTGCGTGCGAGTTTCTTCGGGGGTCTTGGATCTCGCAATGGCCTGGCGATGGATGATGTTCACTGCGCCTTCGGGCCCCATCACGGCTATTTCTGCATTGGGCCAGGCGTAGTTGATGTCGCCCTTCAGGTGTTTGCTGTTCATTACGATGTATGCGCCTCCGTAGGCCTTGCGCACGATCACGCTAATCTTGGGAACCGTGGCCTCTGAGTAGGCGTAAATTAGTTTGGCACCGTTACGTATTATGCCCCCGTGCTCTTGGTTTACACCAGGCATGAAACCTGGCACGTCCACAAACGTGACCAGCGGTATGTTGAAAGCATCACAGAAGCGAACGAATCTGGCGGCCTTGTTGGAAGCGTCGATATCCAACGCTCCCGACAGGTACTGGGGCTGGTTGGCCACGATGCCTACGCATCGCCCGTTGATTCGAGCGAACCCCACGATGACGTTCTTGGCGTATTCTTCGTGCACCTCCATGATTTCCCCTTCGTCCACAACCCTGACCAGTATCTCCTTCATGTCGTAGGGCCTCATGGGGTCGTCTGGTACTATGCCAGCCAAGTCTTCGTTTGCAGCGTTCACTTCGCCGAAGGATTCCAAATAGGGCGGGTCTGACAGATTGTTTTGTGGTAGGAAAGACAGGAGTCGTCTGACTTGTTCCAGGCCCTCTTCTTCGGAGTTAGATACAAAGTGAACCACTCCGCTTTTGGTGATATGGGCTTGTGCCCCGCCAAGTTCCTCGTGCGTCACGTTCTCGCCGGTCACGGCCTTCACGACGTCCGGTCCTGTTATATACATGTGGCCTATTCCCCTGATCATGAAGGTGAAGTCCGTGAGGGCTGGGGAGTAGACAGCTCCTCCGGCGGCAGGCCCCATGATGACGGTGATTTGTGGGACGACCCCAGAGGCTTTGGTGTTGCGAAGGAATATCTCACCATATCCGGCAAGGCTGTCGACGCCTTCCTGGATGCGCGCTCCGCCCGAGTCGTTCAGGCCGACAACCGGCGCACCGTTGTGCATGGCCAGGTCCAGGATTTTACAAATCTTTTCTCCAGCCGCTTTGGACAGAGACCCTCCAAAGACGGTGAAATCCTGGGCGTAAACGTAGGTGAGGCGTCCATTAACGTGCCCATATCCGGATACTACAGAATCTCCGGCAGGGCGAACACTATCGATACCAAAGTCGCTGCTTTTGTGGAGTACAAAGGGGTCAATCTCTTCAAAGGTGTTCTCGTCTAGAAGTAGGGCAATTCTCTCGTGGGCGGTGAGTTTGCCTTTCTGGTGCTGGAGCTCTATCTTGTCTTTGCCGCCGCCTAACCTGGACTGTTCCTTTAGCTTCCGAAGTTCTCCCCTCTTTGTCTTCGACTTGCTGTCTGTTGTCATCTCTCCGCCTGGTCGCTTCAAATGTGGGATAGGCACGATTGTTAGCGGAATTATGCTATCAGATAATACATCGTAAGGCAAGGAACTGTAGAGGGCGCTCTGTTCGTGGCGTGTGTTAGAATTTTGAGTGTAAATAGTGTAAATAAGGAAGAGGCACAGGATTTGAGTGTTGGAGATACGTTGATAGGCGGCGTTCGATTCTCATGGGGAAATCGGACGTACGTTATGGGAATTGTCAACGTCACGCCCGATTCTTTTTCTGGGGATGGGCGTGGGTATGACGTGGAAGCCGCTGTGCGGCAGGCGGTTGCTTTCCAGAAAGAGGGCGCTGACGTAATAGACGTCGGCGGTGAGTCAACCCGACCAAGGCATACTTACGGAGAAGTCGCCGCGACGCCTGTAGGTGAAGCCGAGGAGTTGGGACGAGTCTTGCCTGTCATAAGACGCTTGAGGGAGGCCGTCAGCATTCCGATAAGCATTGACACATATAAGGCATCGGTGGCGGAGAGGGCTTTGGAGGCCGGTGCCTCGATGGTCAACGACGTGTGGGGACTGAAGGCAGACCCCAGAATGGCGGAGGTGGTTGCGAAGGCTGGGGTGCCGGTGGTGCTCACGCACAACCAGCAGGGGGCAGATTACAAAGACCTTGTGCCTGAGGTGATCGCAGGGCTAAGAAGCTCAATAGAGGCGGCTTTGAAGGCTGGGGTGGCTGTCGAAAACATAATTGCGGACCCTGGCATGGGTTTTGGAAAGAACGCCCAGCAGAACCTGGAAATATTGAGGCGGCTGGGCGAGTTTAAGGCGCTGGGCAGGCCCATCCTCGTGGGCATGTCGCGCAAGGCCACGATTGGGGCTGTGCTTGGACTGCCGGTTGAGCAGCGGCTGGAGGGGACGGCGGCGACGGTAGCCTTGTCCATAGCAAACGGTGCTGACCTAGTCAGGGTTCACGACGTTAAGGAGATGGTGCGGGTGGCCCGAATGACGGATGCGGTTGTCCACGGATGGAGCGGGCTGACCTCATGAGCAAGGTCTACCTTGGGTTGGGAACCAATATGGGCGACAGGTTAGTGAACCTGGCCGCCATGCTGTCGGCGCTGAGGGACAAGGCCGACGTGCGGGAAGTGTCGTCGGTCTACGAGACAGAACCCGTCGGATTTCTGGAGCAGCCCAGTTTCTTGAATGCAGTGTGCCTGGTAGAGACACGCCTTTCACCAATGGCGTTGCTGAAATTGGTTAAGGAAATTGAGACCAGCGTTGGCCCCAGGTCTTCTTTCAGAAACGGGCCAAGGCACGCTGATATTGACATCTTGTTTTACGACGATCTGGTGCTGGAGACCACGAAGCTAATTATTCCTCATCCCAGGGTAGCGGGGCGGGCCTTTGTGCTGGCGCCCCTGGCAGAGATTGCTCCGGAACTGGTGCATCCTATCTTGGGGCGCAATGTAAAAGAACTGCTGGCGTCGGTCAAAAAGCCCTGGGGTGTGAAAAGGTTGCCTACCTCGGCGTTGCCTCCAGACTTAGCGAGTCTATTTGCGAAGATTCGGAGGCAGCAGGTTAGGGATTGAGTCTTCTATCGGATAGACCTCCCTGCACTTGGTGCATTGCAGGGTGCCTTCTATGACCCGATTGCCCTCTTCTTTTTTCACGGACAGAGTCAGTGGGCTTTTGCACATTGGGCAGGCCAGGATGTCCAGCAGGTCTTTTTTCATTCTTTTCTGAGCCTCGAGTTTGATAAGTCCATTATAGACTGGTTGCCTAAGACCTGAAAGCACCGCTGCAAGAGAGCCGCATTAGCCTCCGGCCAGGCCCTTTTCCACGAGGAACCTGAGCAGGTCGGCCAAAAGAAAGACGAGGATTCCCAGCACGACGATGAGGTTATAGCCGTAGACAATTCGGGCGGCCTTGAACCAGATGGGCTTTGAAGCAGAGGATGCCTCTGCGGGGCGTTCCTGGTTGATTCGCCTTCTCTTGGTGAGGACCATGTAAAACATCCAGAGGGCCAGGAGCACCTTGGCGGCGAGGACTACGGCGTAGGGGACGCCTATGATTCCGCTGGTCAGCCGGTCAAAGGTCATGATGGTGCCTGTGACGACCAGCACGAGTATGCAAGTGTCCACCAGGCCCTTGAACTCCTTGGCGACGCCCTGGTTTAGCGTCGACCAGGCGGAGACCTCTTTCTGTGATGCGGGACGCAGGACGAGCAGGTAGAAGATGCTTCCGCCCACCCAGGAGACGGCGGCGATGCTATGGAGAAATCGGACTACGATGAGAAAGACGTCCGTTACGTTCATGGCGAATAGTGTAGCAGAATGGGGATGGTCGGGGTGGGCGGTTTCGAACCGCCGGCCTCTTGGTCCCAAACCAAGCGCGCTACCGCTGCGCCACACCCCGCCTTACTGATGATACGTATTCGGGCGCTTCAAAGCAAGTGCAAGGGTACGACCCCGATGTATTCTCCGTAAATATCCGACAGTAGCCTTACCATCCTTTCTTCAGTGGTGTTTGCAAGCCAAGTCCTAGATGAGGGCGGTGGTAATGATAGCGTTGGAGGAACGCGTCCACTTCTGCCTGACAACGCTCACGGTCCTGAGGCGTGTAGTGGGCCCAACCCAGGCATTCTTTACGCACCGTGCGGTTAAAGCTCTCGATGTAGGCCTGCTCATTCTTTTTGTACGGTCGAGCCACGCGGTGCCGGCTGCAATATGCACCCACCCGCTGCAAAAACGCCTCTTTGAACTCGCTGCCTCCGTCCGTCTGGATAAGGTCTACGTAGCCGCCAAAGCGTCTTGTCATCGACTGCTCCAAGAAAGCGCACCCATAGGCAGCGGTTAAGGCAGGCGCCACCAGGATATCAGCTTCCTGAGTGTAGATGTCAATGCCAGTGAAGGCGTAGAGGCCTCCGAACATAACGGTATCCAGCTGGAGGACTTGGCGTGGCCTCTCAGCCTGGGGCACAGGCCCACGAGCTTGACGCTTCTTCCACTTGGAGCGAATAACATACTTCTCGGCCAGTATCTCATATATCTTGGGCACCGATAGATGGATGCTATGCTCCAATTTGAGG
>ORJL011936758.1_pt1 | contig 15313 bp, 12 predicted proteins | sample 1779941 | NCBI WGS metagenome assembly ORJL01 (sample SAMEA104232317, study PRJEB22302) | groundwater metagenome | biome: forest; feature: aquifer; material: groundwater | place: USA | collected 2011-08-07 | depth 5.8 m | reverse complement strand
GATCCGCTCGAATTGGACTTGCTTGAACGCTTCGGAATCGAAGAAAAACTCGCTGGCATACTTTGACCGGATGAAGTCCCGTTCCTGCGGCACGACGACTGGCGGCAACTGGTACAAGTCGCCGACGAGAATCATCTGGACGCCGCCGAACGGCAGGTTGGCGTCCTTGCCGTTCAACCGCAGGAATCGCTCCACGCAGTCGAACAAATCCGCCCGGACCATCGACGCCTCGTCAATCACGACGGCATCCAGCACCGCGTACTGCGCCCTCCGCTTGGCCGTCACGCGCTTGATGCGCTCCACCGCCACGTCCGGCTTGAACTTGAAGAACGAATGAATCGTGTCGCCCCGCACGTTCAACGCGGCAATGCCAGTGGGCGCCAAGACGGCCACCTTCTTGCGGGTGGACGAGCGGAATTTGCCCAGCAGCGTTGATTTTCCGGTACCCGCTTTACCCGTCAACAAAACGTGCTGCCGGGAGTGCTCCATCAAATGCAACGCCCTGGATTCTGCGGTTGCCTCTAGGCTTGCCGCTACCGCTGGAGCCTCGACAACGGCGGTTGCAATCGGAGTCATATCGTTAATCAATTAGATTCGGCTGTGTGCGCTATTAAATCTGAAGACGAGCTGGCCGGTGACACGGCGGTTGTGGAATCATCACGACGTCGATCAGATGAATATGGCTTCTTTGACGCCCTTGAAATCGGGGTCCCCCGTCAGAACCCTGGCTTTGAGTCGGCGCGCCGTCGAAAGGATGACGGCGTCAGCCATTCCGAAGTTCGCATTGTTTTTCCGCATTTCGGCATGAATTTGACCTGCTTCATAAGCGAGGTCCGCATCCATGGCAACGGGCCGTGAATTCGCCAAGATGGCGTCGCGCCCAATGGTGCTATCCGAGCCTTTTCGCCGCAACTTGCTGGACACTTCGGCTATCGTAATCGTGGCGGAAAACACGGGGTGCCCGTCTTCGATGAATTCCTTTACTTTCTTTCCTTGCTCGGACCCTTGGATGTATTCCATCCATGCCCAAGAATCGATGACGTAGCCTGACATATCCCATCAATCCAATTGGCCGGTAAACTCGTCTTCTTTCGTAAAACTTCCCACGCCCGGCAGGCAACCAAAATAGTCCTTCTTGGCTTTCTTGACGTCCAACTGCACCCACTCCCCTTCATGGATGCCTTCCTTGTCCACGATCTTCTTAGGGATAGTGACGATGAGCGAGCCGCCGACGGCCCGGACTTGGGCCAGTGTTTTTGCCATTTCTTCCTCGCTAAATATATAACTTAAAGTTATATATTTATCTTGTGGTTTTTCGTCTTGACCCGACCGTTCATCTGGCATAGCGCCGTCGTCAAACTCCGTCAACTTTCCTTGATGCATGGGTAAATTGGGCATAGTGATTCAACCCTTTTTTGCGGGTTAAAAACCTGCGGTAGAACGCAAATCAACCGGAACCGCATCTTCATTTGGATGTTTCACCGGCCAGCTCCTCTCCACGACCATAAAAGCCGCTTCTTCTTCGATCCATGATGCATCTCAAAGCGATTCCTGAACGCGACCGGCCCCGCACGCCGACTCAATTGTCGAAAATGATCAACGTCAGCATCACGAACATGACGTCGAAACTCAAGGCCTTGGAAAACCGGGGTTTGGCCGAGTGTTTGACGCCGGACGAGCCCAAATCCAAGATTTACGGCTTGACCAAGAAAGGCAAGGTTGTAAGGGACAAAGTCAGAACGATGAATGGCTGATTCCGCCGGCGTAAGAATATATAGCTGTAAACCCAAAATTGCTTCAGTTGGTTTTTTACGCCAACGCCCTTGCATTGGGGTTGACGCGTGACGGTTCACCGCTCCTTTGGAGTAGCGCCGTCGCCCGATTGAGACCCCGTTAGCATTCCTACTTGCTTGAGAGCAACAGCGCCAGTTCTTTGGAAATATTCGGATTCGTCAGGCTGATTTTTATCCGACCCCTTCGAGCTTGGCGACTCAACGTATCTGCCGCAAAGACGGGCCGGTCGGTGTCATCGCCTATTGTCACGAGCTGCTGTTTTGGAAGCATGAAGTACTCTTCAAGCAAGATTTCCAAGTAGCGTTGAACCTTGTTGAGGCCTTCGGAGTCGAAGTCTCGGTCAATCAGGACACTATCGCGCGGATTCTTCCTGAACATGGGTCGAATGGCCAAGAAAGCATAGCACGCATACGTCAGAAACTTCCAATCCCTATGCCTGCGTCGAATCCACTCTGGAATTGAAGTCACTACGATGATCCTGCAATCGTCCTCTCTTGCGGCGACCATGTACATGGGTAGTGAATCGATTTTTCCACTGCAATCCACTCCGATGGCGGCCATTGACAAACACGGAAAACCCAAGTTAATATTTCTGGAGACCTCCTGGCCGGTGAACCGACCCAAACCTCCGCCGTCGGCTATTAATCCCCCAAGGCGCCCAACTGTTTCCATGGCCAAAAAGAAGTCATTCTGGTCCAACGCCGCGGCCTTTCTCTGGACGGCCTTGAAGTGGCTCCTCCTTCACGCCTATGCCTTGCTCAAATGGTTGGTGCGTTCGATTTGGGCGGGGTTGAAATGGCTTTACGCCGCCGTCCGTAAAGGCGCCCAAAACGCCAAAGCCGCCCACGCCGAATCCAAACGCCCATCGGCCAAACCCGAATTTTCTGCTCTCACGCAAATCGAAACCATTGACGGCACGTTGGACCAATTCGAAACCTTCCTCTACAGCAAGAAAAGCTCCATTGGCATCATCCTAGGCGCGCGGGGTTCCGGCAAATCCGCCTTGGGCATGCGCATCTTGGAAAACGTCGCCGCCCAGACCGGAAGAAAAGTCTACGCCATCGGCTTTGACCGCTTGACCTTACCCAAATGGATGAACGCCTTGCCCGCAGAGCAAATCAACGCCGTGCCCAACGGTTCCTTCCTCCTCGTCGACGAAGGCGGCATCTCGTTCTCCTCCCGCAGCTCCATGTCGGATGCCAACAAACTCCTTACCCAATTATTGCTCATCAGCCGGCACAAAGACTTGTCAGTCCTCTTCATCTCGCAAAACTCGTCCAACCTGGAGATCAACGCCATTCGACAAACCGACTACCTCTTGCTCAAACCGCCTTCCTTGCTGCAAAAAGACTTTGAGCGGAAAGTCATCCAGGACATTTACGCGGAACAAGCGGCAAAGTTCAAGGCACTTGGAAAGGCCCACGTGGGGCTCTTTTACGTCCATTCCGACCAGTTTAGAGGATTTGGAGAAAATGATTTGCCGAGCTTCTGGAGCGATCGAGTCAGCAAGGCCTACGGAAATCGAAAATAGTACGCTAGAATAGGCCTTAAACGAAAGTAGACTGTTGCCCCCTCTGCACTGGCGCGTCCGAACATACCTTCCAAAATTGCCCTCCTCCTAGCTGACAGATTCTGACCTGCATTAGTTTAAAACTGCCTTGGAAGACTTCATTTCCTAGGAAATAAGCCAATTGAGGAAAAAGAATCGATGCCATAAGGGAGTTGGGCATTTTCATTTTGCCCTTGGTTTAACAAGAACCAATTAAGAGCCTTGAGTAGAACAAAAATCAACCTGAGCCAAAGGAAAAAATCAACCAAAGCCTCGATGATTTTTGCTGAATAAACCAGTCAAAAATTCACCCCGCCGAGAATTACGATGCCTTTTATCGTTCGAATTCATCCAATTTAATCAGAAAGATGGGGATACAACTTGGAAAAGTCAGAAGCAGCAACTCGTAAAGAGTTTATTGATAAGGCATTAATCGGGGCAGGATGGAAGCTAGTTCCATATAGTGAAAACCACAATTATTCGCGATACACCGCGTGCGCAATTCCTGAATTCATGACTAGCTCTGGGCCCGTCGATTACATGTTGTGCGTAAGCGGTAAGCTTGTTGCAACATTGGAAGCGAAAAAAGTCAGTTTAGATCCCCAAAACGTATTGCAACAAGCTCAGCGGTATGCCTCTGGAATCAAAGGAAAAAGTGAAGACGAGTTCGGAGTGCCGTTTGCATATTCCACAAATGGAATTTCATACTGGTTTCAAGACCTTCGAGATAAAGAAAGCTATTCAAGAAAAGTAGCGACGGTACACACCCCCGAAGCAATCCAAGAGATGCTCACGGACAAGCACGTCCAAGGAATTCAATGGATGCGAAATAACCCTGCACTTCACCCCCGAGTAAGGCCGTATCAAGCTGAAGCAATACACGCTATCGAAAAAGCTCTGATGAACGAAAAGCGCCAGATGCTTATTGCAATGGCAACGGGAACCGGAAAAACATTCACACTTGCCGCACAAATCTATCGCTTAATGAAATCAGGATACGCAAAAAGAATACTGTTTTTGGTCGATAGACGGGCGTTAGCTGCTCAAGCTATACGCGAGCTTTCAACATTTGAGGCAGAACCTGGAAAGAAATTCGATAAAATCTACGAAGTGTACAGTCAGCAGTTCAAACGAGAAGATTTTGAAGAAGGAGAAAAGTTTGACTCAAAAGTAATCCCCACTAACTACTTGACCAATCCAAAGCCGGGACAAGCATTTGTCTATGTTTGTACCATTCAACGAATGCTCGTCAACCTATTTGGAAAAGAGTACGCGTTTGATGAGGAAGAAGGCGACCCTTCCGATGACTCCAATTTGGACAAAATCGATATTCCAATTCACGCATTTGACATGATTATTGCCGATGAATGCCACCGAGGTTACACCGCGGCCGAAATGAGCAAGTACCGGGGGGTCTTGGAGCACTTCGATAGCGTCAAAATTGGGTTAACGGCTACACCGGCCGCCCATACCAAAGCGTTCTTCAAAGACATCGTGTTCAGATACGATTACGATCAAGCAGTGAAAGACGGCTACTTGGTTGATTATGACGTAGTAACAATTGACTCAAAAGTCAAAATGAAAGGACTATTTTTGAAAGAAAGCGAATTGGTAGGCGTTATTGACACGGAAAAAGGATTAGAAACACTCGATAAAGTTGAAGCGGAACGAGAATTTGAAAGTTCAAAAATTGAACGAGAAGTCACTTCACCTGATTCAACCAAAAAAGTCGTAAAAGAACTCTCAAAAGCAATCAAACAACAAGAAGAAATTCTAGGCCACTTTCCCAAAACGCTAGTTTTCGCAGTCAACGACCTCCCGCATATATCCCACGCAGATCGTTTAGTCCGGTTCTTACGTGAAGAGTTCAATAAAGGCGATTCATTTGTTCAAAAGATCACGGGAAGCCCTACCGTAGACCGACCATTGCAACGGATTAGGGAGTTTAGGAACCGACCGGAGCCCGGTATCGTCGTAACGGTAGATATGCTCTCAACAGGCGTAGACATTCCCGCCCTAGAAAATATTGTTTTTCTTAGACCCGTTAAATCTCGTATCCTATTCACCCAAATTTTGGGCCGCGGAACGCGCAGATGCGACGCCATAGGCAAAGACCACTTTACCGTGTTTGATTGCTTTGGCGGCACGCTCATGGATTACTTCAGACAAGCAACCGACCTCACCGTTGAACCACCTATAAAACCAACTCGTAAAAACGAGGAAATCATAGAAGACATTTACAAGAATAAAGACCGCGAATACAACGTAACTTGCCTTGTTCGAAGACTTCAACGAATAGCTAAAAATATGAGCGGCGAGGCATTGGAAGACTTTTCACATTACTTACCAGACGGAGACGTTGGAAAATTCGCTCAATCTCTTCCCAGTAATCTGAAGACAGACTTTGCAAAAACAATTGAAATCTTGCGCAATAAGGGTTTCCAAAGCCTTCTTTTTACCTATCAAAGACGGCCGAAAACCTTTTTGATCGCTTACGAAACACAGGATGAAGTTTCCTCAGAATACGTGCTAAGAACAGTCGATGGACGCGAGTTGAAGCCCCAGGACTACATCAAAGTCTTTGAACAATTTGTAAAGAAAAATCCTGAAAAAATCGAAGCAATACGAATTCTATTGTCAAGACCGTCCAACTGGAGCACAGAAGCCTTGAACGAATTGCGCTCCAAGCTCTCCAAAACACCTGAAAAATTCACCGAGGAACGACTCCGAAAGGCATACCACCACGAGTTGGCGGACATCATCTCAATGATCAAACACGCAGCCAAAGATGAGCCCTTAACGTCTTCTTTGGAGCGTGTCGAAAAAGCGATGAGGCGATTGACGAAGGACAAAGAATTTAATGACGAACAATTGAAGTGGCTCGACCTGATCAAAGAACATTTGGTGATCAATTTGGCCATAGATCAAAACGACTTGAAAAACATGCCCGTTTTTGCCGACGAAGGCGGCCTAAGACAAGCTAACAAAGTTTTTGGGGGAAAAGTCGTAACACTACTAACGGAAATCAATGAGGAGATGGCAAAATGACCGACGTCGTAAACAAGCTATGGGGCTTTTGCCACACATTAAGACACGACGGCATCGATTACGGCGACTATATCGAACAAATAACTTACTTGCTTTTCCTCAAAATGGCGGATGAAAGTGGCGTCCACATTCCCAAAAAATACAGTTGGAGCACCCTAAAGGAAAAGTCGGGAACCGAACTACTGGATCACTACGTGGACATTCTTAGAACTCTGGGAAAGGAAGACGGCGCACTTGGCGAAATCTACTCCGGCGCACTATCCAAATTTTCCAACCCAGTAAACCTCAAGAAACTAGTCAGCCTCATCGATGAAATAGAGTGGACTTCCCTCAAAACAGATGTCAAAGCCGAAGCCTACGAAGGCCTCTTGGAAAAAGCGGCTTCCGAAGGCAAAAAGGGAGCCGGGCAATACTTTACACCCAGAATTCTCATTGAAAGTATCGTCCGCGTAATGAAGCCAGATCCTCGTAAAAAAACCGAGTTCACTATCCACGACCCTGCGGCCGGAACCGGCGGTTTTCTAACTGCCGCCTACGAATGGCTCAAAAAAGAAAGCAAGGGAGTATTCACCCGTGACGACTTTGAGAGAATCAAATATCACGTCTACACGGGCCAAGAACTTGTCGAACGCCCACGAAGACTCTGCAAAATGAACTTATACCTACACGGAATCGAATCAGAAATTTATCTCGGCGACACTATATACGAGCCTCACCGAGGAAAACATTATGACCTAATTTTAACTAATCCGCCCTTTGGCACTAAAGGTGCCGGCGATTCACCCACTCGAGACGATTTTACAGTCTCTACCAGTAACAAGCAACTCAACTTCGTCCAACACATCTTGACTACGCTAAAACCAGGCGGACGTACAGCAGTAGTGCTTCCAGATAATGTCTTGTTTCAAGAACAAGCCGCCTCAATTTTTGAAATTTTAATGAAGGATTGTGATGTTCACACCATTTTGCGCCTTCCAAACGGGACGTTTACTCCATATTCTCAAGGTGTGAAAGCTAACGTCATATTCTTCACTAAAGGTTTACCGACCGAAAAGACCTGGATTTTCGATGCACGAAGCAATGTTCCGGGAATTACCAAGAAAGACCGGCCCCTAACCCCGAAGCATTTTGAAGAGTTTGAAAAATCCTTTGGAGATGACCCCAACGGGCGAGCGAAAAGAAAGGAATCGGAACGCTTCAAAGTATTCACAATTGACCAAATTCGGGACCGCGGATATCATTTGGACATCAAATGGATAGAAAGCGACGAGATTGACGAAGATGCTGATTTAGAACCCGAAGAGCTCATAGAAACCATTAAGGAAAGCGAACACAAAATCCACCAACATTTGGAAAAAATTCAAGAAGTGCTACAAAATGGAAATCGAGATTAACAAAGTGGCACTTCCGGATAATTGGGAAATACGGAAGCTTGGCGATCCAGACCTGTGTAAAATCGTCTCGGGCGCTACACCAAAAACCAACGAACCAAGTTATTGGAATGGGAATATTCTTTGGATTACACCTAAGGATCTATCGAATTTTGAAGGATTTGAAATTTTTGATACTAAAAAAAAAATTACGAAAGCTGGTTATGAGTCATGTTCGACACATATTCTCCCAAAAGGAACCGTATTGATGTCAAGTAGAGCACCAATCGGCTATTTGGCAATTGCGGGAAATGAGCTCTGTACTAATCAAGGATTTAAGAGTTTTATTTGTACCGAGAAAATGAATAACCGATATCTGTTCTATTATCTGAAAAGTATAGTTCCGCAGCTAGAACAACTCGGCTCAGGATCAACTTTTAATGAACTGTCAAAAACTAAAGCAGAACAAATAGAAATTCCTCTTCCGCCAAGGTACATCCAAGAAAAAATCACCGCTAAGCTTGACGAGTTCTTTAAAGAATACGGTAAAGCCAAAAAACAGCATGAACGTTCGAAAGACTTAACCGAAAAAATCATGCAAGCAACGATAAGACAACTAATACCGAACCCGGAAGGAGATTTGCCGAAAGGATTTAGAGTTGAAAATGTTTCAAAACTCTGTGAGAATTTAGATAAAAAAAGAAAACCAATAGCCGCAGCAAAAAGAAAAAAGGGCCAATATCCGTATTATGGAGCCACAGGAATCGTAGATTATGTCGACAATTACATTTTTGATGAAAAATTAGTTTTGATCGGTGAAGACGGCGCTAATTTGCTTTCAAACGTAAAACCGCAGGCATTTATTGCTGAAGGAAAATATTGGGTTAACAACCACGCCCACGTCCTAAAACCGATAGAAACGGAAATTGACCCAGAATATTTCATATTTGCATTTAATGCGACCGACATTTCTCCGTTTGTTTCTGGAAGTGCACAACCCAAGTTAAATCAAGCAAATCTAAACAAGATAAAACTAGTCAGACCCCCTTTAGAAATCCAAAAAAAGGTCGTAAGAATTGCAGCAGCAATCAAAATCACAACAGCTGAGATAGCAAAATTACAGGAAAAAAAATCAAAAACTTTAGAACTTTTACCAAAAGTAGTTCTCAGTAAAGCGTTTTCAGGACAGTTGGTGTATTAAAATGAATTTTGGATCAGAAATCAGCATGTATTGTCCGTTTTGCCAAAAACAAACGATTAAAGTTTTAGAAAAGCCCGGATACAAAAGTTTCAAAACATCACGTGGGAGCGGAGTAAGCAATACGTTTTCTACAAATGTTCAAGGACAATACCACGTACTAAACGGTTGTCCAAATTGCGGAAAAGGAATAAAAGAAATCGAGAAGGGCCTTTTTGGATAATAAAAATCAATTTCTTTGAGGAACTAGGTCCAAACTAAGTATCGTCAAGCTCCAAAAAGAGCCAGAGGTTAAATAGTGCAGAATTGAGTAAAAGCCTGGGAAAAGGCGCACGGTTGTACCAACCGAGGCCTTGAGCCCACGACTCTACGCCTTGACCGGGATTCGAACCCGATTAGCTCACTTATACCTCAAGAACGCCCCTAGGCCCCTGAAGGTGGCGTAGAATTGGGCGCCTTCGGCGGTGTCTTTCGAGATGAAGATGACGGTGACGTTTTGTTGTTCGGCTGATGCGAGCAAATCGGTCATGACGTCGGTTTCCGCCTTGACTTCAAACTTGCCGCCGCAACTGCAGTCCTGCGGCGTATAGGTTTCGCCGTAAACCGTTTTTTCCTTCTTGCACGCGCCGCACGCCACGTCGAACTTCTTGAGTTCCAAGCCTTCCGTGACGAGGAGTTTGTCGATTTGCTTGTTCGCCAACTTGGCCTGGATGTCGGTCAAGCCGTACGACGTGAGGCCGCCGGTAGACACTTCCCGCATGAATTGGTCCATGAGCTTTTTCTCCACGACGGCTTCCTGGCTTGCGATGATCTCGTCCGATTTTTCCAGCGTCTCGCGGATGCCGTACTCGTCGGTGTAACCCGTGTCGACCACGCCGAGGATCTTGAGTTGGTAGTTCTGGGGCGCCTGCTTGACGAAGTCGTGTTTGGCAGGCCCCGGGCCGCCGACGATGACGCCCTTGAAGTTTTTCACGCCCACAAAGGCATTCATGGCTTCACCGATGCGCGTGTAGTAGTATTCCACGGCTTCGGTGTGCAAGCGGCTATAGCGTGCCGCCGACTGCCCGCCCTTGCTGACTTTCTGGTGCGCCGTGGAGTGCAGTTGCTTGATGATCTTGATCTTTTTTCCTTGGAGGAGGGCGACGGTGGCTTCTTTGCCGTCCATCACTACAAGGCCGTACGTGTCGGTGGAGTCGGCAAGTTCCTCCAAAGGCTCGGTCACGAAGGTGCTTTCGCAGCGGTAGAAGGCCGTGTTCAACGGCATGGGCGGTTCCAGAACGAATAGTTGGATGTCGGTGCGGCCTTCGGCTTCCGAGATGTTGCCACAAAACAAGGCCAAGCCGTTGTCCGGCGTTTTCTTGTAGAGCTTCAACTGGTTCAAAATGCGTTCCAAGGCGCCTTGGACGTTTTTCTGCGTGGTCTTCGACTTGATGTTGGCCGCCTGGCCGTATTCGTCGCGCAGTTTCGCGGCGGTCTCGTGGATGGGGTAGCCGGGTGTGATGTAGACGGTGACTAACTCGGTTCCGCGTCCGCGGAATTTCTTGAGCGTCTCGATTTGCTTCTTGAAGTCGTAGAGCGCTTTGCTGATGTCGGCCATGGTGTGAACACTAAAGGTTTTGAGTACCTTTAGGATGCCGGGGACGTTATTTATGGGTTTTTAGAGGTCTTGCGGCGCGGCGGGGCCGACGCGCCTGCAGGGTGTCCGGAAAAGATTCGTTGCAGCAGGTAGATGCGGTTGGCGAGGTATTCGAAGAGGGCGCAGGATAGGAGCACGAGGGCGACTTCGAGGTTGAACGTTAGGGCGGCAAGACCCACGATGGTGAGGATGACGTCGAGGTAACCGGTTCGGGCACTGTCTTCCAGCATGTGGGTAAAGACGCCGTTGTTGGATATTAATGACTCGGCTTTTGCGTGTTTCCCCGTTTTTCCGTCAGCAGGGTCTGTTTATTTTTTTTGCGCGTCCGCTGGGGGCGTGTTGGAAAAAGGTCGTTTGAGGCCGTTGTCTACGTTTAACCCGTGGCGTTGGTCGCGTTGCCCGTCGGGTTTGCCGTCAAGCCGGAAGGCGTGGCCGTCGGCGTGTCAAAGCCGGTGCAGAGTTCGGGCCGCAAGTCGCAGATGGCTTCCTGAAGCTTGTCCGGTTCGCGGACTTTCGTGATGTATTGGCAGTCGATGACGAAGGTAGGCGCGCCGGGCACGCCGTATTCGTCGGCGACGGCTTGGTTCTCGTCGTACGCCGCGTTGCCGACTTCCTCGATGCAGAGCGCCTCGTCCGACTGGGTCAGGTTGAGGACTTGCTTGTTCTCATCCAGGGTGTGGACGCCGATGCAGCGCTGCTTCAGGTCGAGTTTGGCGCCAAAGCGTTGGCTGACGTTTTGGGCGGCGTCGCCGCTGAGTTCGGAAAAGCGCACGTCCTTGCTCGCGTTGTTGTAAGGCGTGCCGTTGCCGTAGAAGACGGGCCGGCAGAATGGGCACGTGGGCGAGTAGAATTCCTCCAGTTGCACGGATCCGGAAATCTGGCAACTGCTGTTTTGGATGACTTTCGCCGTGGTCGGCGGAAAGGCCGTCACGCCTTGGTCGGATTCCTGCAAGGCGAAGTTGATCTGTGGCAACGAGTTGAAGAAGTCGATGAGCTTGGGGTTGGCCGATAAGTCGGACGTGCCGGCGAAAAAGACCGGGACGTTGCGCACGCCGGCAGCAAGAGCCCCGCGGGGGTTGTCCTTGACGTCGACGATCGAGAGGCCGATGCCTTCCTTGGCGAGGATCGAGCGCGTCTGTTCGATGTTGTTGATCATGAAGTTGTTGTTGCAGAACGTGCAGGAGGAGTCGTAGAAGAGCACGAGTTTGGCACTGACGCTCAATTCTTGGATTTTCTGCTCAAGCGAGGAAACGCGGGACGTCAAGGCGGCGATGAGGGCGTTGTTGTTGTTCGACTGCTGGTTTTGCAGTTCGGCCACTTTGGCGTTCAACGTATTCAGTTGGGAAAATGAATAGAACGACGATCCCAGGACGACCAGGAGAATCACGGCCAGTGCCGCGTAAACAATCGTATTCTGACTTTCCGTCAATGCCATCACCACAAAAAAGTATTGGTTATTCGGGTTTACTGCGGGCGGGCCTATTTAATGGTTGTTTTGCCTGGCGTCATGCAAATGGTTATTAGCGCCGACGCGCTCATTGGCAGACGTTGAAACTTCTATGAAATGGAAATGCGGCGTGTGCGGATACATCCATGAAGGCGCGCAGCCTCCGGAGCAATGCCCGGTCTGTGGCTCGCCAAAAGAACAATTCAGCCGGATGGACTAGAGGCCGGGGGCGTCGGGTTTTAAAGCCCAATCCGCCAACTATTGTATATCGAAGCCCCGTCGTCTAGTGGTCAAGGATAGCAGCCTCTGGAGCTGCGGACAGCGGTTCGAATTGTTCGACGGTTAGAATCGGGCACGAAAATCCGCTCGGGGCTATTCCAAACTCAAGGTGATATCATGGGACGCATCAAGGGAAAACACATCAAGAATGCCGCGCATGCGCTGGTCAAGAACTACAGCGAGCGCGTGTCGGCCGATTTCGAGCAAAACAAGGTCCTCATCCGCCAGCTCAACCTGCTGCCGGCAAGCAAGAAGGAACGCATGAAGCTGGCCGGCGAAGTCACGTCGCTCATGGCCCGCCGCGCGCCCAAACCCGTTGCCGCGCCGGTGGCCAAGACGCCGCCGCAGGCAAACGCTTAAAACGAAACTTCCCGTACATCCCTCTAGAAATAAGGACTTCTTTTCGGGCCGGACATCCGGCATACAAGAGCGGTCCGGGGAATCGATTGAGGCTGTCGACGCGTTTATGGACCTGATTACCACCCGCACGCTGTCCAAGGCCTTCATCGAGGACATCTTGAAGAAAGCCCACGGTTACGAGAAGGCCGCGCGGGAGAAGAAGAACCTATCCGTGCTGAAAGGCAAGACCCTCGCTACTTTATTCTTCGAACCGTCGACCCGCACCCAGATGTCGTTCCAGGCCGCCATGCTGCGTCTGGGAGGCAACTTCGTCGGCTTTTCCGATCCCAAGTCCACGTCGGCGTCCAAAGGCGAGACGTTGGCGGACACCATCCGGGTGGTGGAAGGATACGCGCATGCCATCGTGATGCGCCACGCCGTGGAAGGCGCGCCAGCCCGCGCCGCCGAATTGACGGATTTGCCGGTCATCAATGCCGGCGACGGGTCCAACCAGCATCCCAGCCAGGCCTTACTGGACTTGTTCACCATCCGGCAGGAAAAGAAATCCATCGACGGCCTGACCATCCTGTTGGCCGGCGATCTCAAGTACGGCCGGACCGTGCATTCGCTGATGTACGCCTTGTCGCATTACGACGTGGATATCCAACTCTTTTCGCCGCCCAGCCTCAAGATGCCGGAGTCCATCGTCGCCGACGTCAAGGACCGCGTCTCGGTCACGGAAGTGACGGATTTCGGGGAGGCCGACGTGGTGTATGCCACGCGCGTGCAGCGCGAACGCTTCGCCGACCCGGAAGAATACCAAAAAAGCCTGTACACCATCGACGAGTCGGTGTTGGCGAAAATCAAGTCGGACGCCATCATCCTGCACCCGTTGCCGCGCGTCAAGGAAATCGCGCCGGAAGTCGACGCCGACCCGCGGGCCAAATACTTCGACCAGAGTTTCTACGGCGTGCCCACGCGCATGGCCATCTTGGAAACCCTCATCGGTGCTTCGAATGATTGATCCGAAAGAATCCGCTTACCTCAAGGCCAAAAAGATCGAGACCGGCACGGTCATCGACCACGTGCCCAGAGGCGTGGCCCTCAAGGTGTTACGCGTGTTGGGCATCGAAAGCGATTTTCCCGGCACTGTCACCGTGCTGATGAACGTGCCATCGTCGCATTACGGCTCGAAAGACATCATCAAGATCGAAGGCCTCATCCTGCAGAAAAAGGAAATCGCCAAGATGGCGCTTTTGGCGCCGGCCGCCACGGTGAACACCATCCAGAACTTCACCGTGGTGGACAAGTACGTCGTCCAAGTCCCCTCCGTTCTGGAAGGCGTGGTGGCGTGCCCGAATCCCACGTGCATCACGCGGTCGGAAGGCACCGCCCGGCTGCTCGTGGAGAACGCTTCACCGGTTTGTCTGCGTTGCGCCTACTGCGAGAAAGTCTACGCAGAGTCCGACATCACGTATTGAAGGTCTGCAACCCCTATGTTTCGCGACCGCTTGGAAAAAGAAGCCCACCTTCGCAACAGCCGCCTGATTTTGGCGTTGGATGAGCCGGATTTCAAGAAAGCGTTTGACGTGCTGAAGAAAAGCGCGAAATACCTTTTGGCCGTCAAGGTGCATCCCGAAATGCCGCTGATCTGGGGCAAGAAACCGGCGCAAGTCGTTGCCAAATTCCACCAAATCCTGCCGTTCGTCATCCTGGATGCCAAACTGGCCGACATCGGTTCCAGCAACGCGTTCAAGTCCGAATACCACTTCCAGCAAGGGTACGACGCCATCATCTGCCACGGTTTTCCAGGCAAGGAAAGCGTGGCGGCGGTGCAAGCCGAAGCCGCAAAAGCCCAAACCGCCCAAGGCAGTGAGCGCGGTGTCTTTTTGTTGGCGGCCATGACGTCCCCGGGCCACCTGTTTTCCGAGTCCACGGCCCAGAAAATGGCGCAGATGGCGCAAGAGCTCAACGTGGATGGCATCGTGGCGCCCGGCAATCAATACGACCTGTTGGCCAAGATCCACTCCTTTGCCCCCCAAATCCCGATTTTGTCGCCGGGTATTGGCACGCAAGGCGGTGACGCAAAGCTTGCCGCCCAAAGCGGCACGAAGTATGCCATCGTGGGCCGCTCGATTCTGCAGGCGGAAAAACCGGGTTTGGAAGCCCGAAAAACGTGCAACCAAGTCAACGAGGTTCTTTCCGCATGAGTGTTTCCAAGACCAAGGCGGTTTCCTTGAAGCCGTACCAAGTCAAACTCGTCGAATTCCTCCTCACGCAAGGCGTCTTGCAATTCGGCGAGTTCAAACTCAAATCCGGACGCTTAAGTCCGTACTACTACAACGCGCGCAACCTCAACACGGGCGAGGCACTTTCCCGCATCGGACAGGTCTACGCCGAAAAAATCGCGTCCGAACTCAAGCAGACCGACGTCATCTTCGGACCGGCGTACGCCGGCATCCCCCTGGTCGCGGCAACCGGCGTGCAGTTGGCCCAGATGGGCAAGAACGTGCGCGTGGCGTACGACCGCAAGGAAGCCAAAAGCTACGGCGATGCCAAGACCGGCTCCGTCATCATGGGCGACGTCAAGGCCGGCGACCACGTTTTGCTGGTGGACGACATGGTCACCACGGGCGGTACGAAGCTTGAAGTC
>ORJL011795190.1_pt1 | contig 15315 bp, 13 predicted proteins | sample 1779941 | NCBI WGS metagenome assembly ORJL01 (sample SAMEA104232317, study PRJEB22302) | groundwater metagenome | biome: forest; feature: aquifer; material: groundwater | place: USA | collected 2011-08-07 | depth 5.8 m | reverse complement strand
AACCTCTTGCTCCTGTTCCAGGAAAATAAGCTATCCTGTTGCCGCTAGACTCTCTTAAAACCCATCTTTCCAAAGTTTCAATATTTTGTAATGGGGCAGGTAGGTTAACAGAAGATAACGCTTTAGAAAGATAGCCCCTTATTTCCTTTAGGGGAATGTATTCAACACTGTCTTTGTCTCCAAAGAAAGGTTTGATTGGGTAATCTTGTGGTTTTGGGTTTGAAACTGGAACTTGGTTAGTATATTGAGTTTGAGTGTTTAAATTGGATGTTGCGTTTACACTTTCGTTATCTAAAGAAGGAGAAACAGCTCCGGCTATTGTCAGTGCGGTAAGAGGTCCTATCATTCTTCGTATTAAATCGTTTTTCATTTTTTATCTTAACCCAATTTTAAAATTAGTTTTTCAATAGAGAAGTGTTTATAAAAGTTTCGATGAGTTTGAGAGAATTTGAACAGAAAACATTGATTAAATTTATAAAATCCCCTTAACTACTCTTTTCATGAAGATATTATTATTACACTGCGATTATATAAGATTCAAGGCTTTGAAAAAGGCATTGAAGAGTGTTGAAGAGTTGTCCGAAAAAGACAAGAAAGAGCATGAAGTCAAGGAATGCCTAGTTGTTCTCAGCGCGGTTGAAAAGGGAGACGGAGTTAATATTGTTCCCGAACTTGTGAAGAATATCAAAGAAGTTGCTGGAAGTGTCAAGATTAAGAATATTGTTCTTTATCCTTATGCTCATTTGTCTAGAGAATTATCTGATCCTGAGACTGCTGTCAATGTTTTGATTGAGGCTGAAAAAGTTTTGAAAAAGGATTTTAGTGTTTCAAGAGCTCCTTTTGGATATTACAAAGAGTTTGAGTTGAAAGTCAAAGGTCATCCTTTGAGCGAGTTAAGTAGGCAGATTGGGGGTCCATCTCATATGCAAGTTTCTCAATCCCATCAAGTCCTTGAAAAAGAAAAAGTAATTGATACAAATCAGCTTCTTAGAGAAATTTCAAAATCAAAACTTGATACTTCTAAGTTGAAAGATAATGACCACAGGATTGTTGGCGGACAGATGGATCTTTTTTCATTCAGTGACGTTGCACCAGGAATGCCTTTTTGGCACCACAATGGATTAATAATAAAAAATGAATTAATTAATTTCATGAGAGAAGTTATGACGAAACACGAGTACAAGGAAGTTTCTACTCCTCAGATAATGGACAAAAAATTGTGGCAGGTTTCTGGACATTGGGACAAATATAAGGAAAATAATTTTGTCACAAAATATGAAACCAGGGATTTTTTGGTAAAGCCCATGAATTGTCCTGGAGGAATTTTAATTTACAAATCAACCCCTAGAAGTTACAAAGAACTTCCATTGAGGATGGGCGAGTTTGGGATTGTCCATAGGCATGAGCTTTCAGGCGTTTTGGCGGGATTATTCAGAGTTGTGCAATTTACACAAGATGATGCCCATGTTTTCTGCACAGAGAATCAGCTTGAAGATGAAGTTGTAAAATTAATTGATTTAATTAATTCTGTCTATGAAAAATTTGGAATTAAAGTTGATCATTATGAGCTTTCAACGAGGCCAGAAAAAAGAATTGGCAGTGATGCTGCTTGGGACAAGGCTGAAAAAGTTTTGGAGGACTCTCTAAAAAAAAGAAAAATAAAATTCAAGTTGAACAAAGGTGACGGGGCATTTTACGGGCCAAAGATAGACGTGCACATTAAAGATTCTTTAAACAGGACATGGCAGTGTTCGACGATACAATTGGACTTTTCATTGCCTGAAAGATTTCAATTAGAGTATATTGACAAAGACAATTCAAGGAAAAGGCCCGTTATGTTGCACCGAGTCATTTATGGGAGTGTTGAGAGATTTATAGGGATACTTTTGGAACATACGAATGGGAGACTTCCAACATGGCTTGCACCGATACAGACAAGGATCATAAGTTTTACGGACAGAAATATGGATTATGCACAAAAAATAGTGAAGAAACTTGGGGAAGAAATTCCTAATATCAGACTTGACGCTGATTTCAGACAGAATCCTGTTCCGGGCAAAGTAAGAGATGCGGAGATGATGAGAATTCCTTACATAATAGTTGTCGGAGACAAGGAAGAAAAAGAAAAGACAGTTGCTGTGAGGTCAAAAGGCGGGAAAGTTGATAGTATGAAATTAGACATCTTTATTGAAAAATTGAAGAAAGAGATTGGGCAAAGGAAGTAATTCTAAACTTTTTTAAACCACTTATTCTATAAGGTTTTATGGACATCCAATTTTATATTGAAAAACTAAAGGAATCTGATGAGTACCAAAAATTTATGAAGGAAAATCCTAAAGCTTTTTTCTGCTCAGGTTTTTTTGTCATAGATAAAGAAGGAAAGGATTTCAAGCAACATTTCGATTTTTATGTTCCTGAGACGAAGAAAATATTCAGTTTTCATGGAGAAGATGACATGAAATTAATTGAAACAGAAAGAAATGAAACTAATGTTCCTGACAAGATAGACTTTAACTTTGAATTGGATTTTCAGGCTGTAGAAGACATGGTTTTAGACAGGATGGAAAAAGAAAAAATAAAAAATAATCTTCAAAAATTACTTTTTTCTTTGCAAAAATTAGAAGGAAAACTTGCTTTGATTGGAACAGTATTCATTTCCAAGATGGCTTTATTAAAAGTTATTATTGATGTCAAGAAAAAAGAAATAAGCAGTTTTGAGAAAAAAAGTTTCTTTGACATGTTCAAGATAATAAAGCAGAAGTGAAATGTAATGATTTCTATATAAATCTTTAAAAATGAAAATAGTCACTTCATTAAATGAGTGATGAGGTCCGATATAATCCACGGGAATATGCGAAAACTAAGACTTTTCCTTTTAGGATAGATGTTGAAAGACATACTATTTTTACCTTGGCCGGTGATGTTAATGGAAAAAGAATTTTAGATGGCGGATGTGGTGAGGGAATTTATGCTCGGAAATTTATAGACAGTGGAGCCGCATATGTTCTTGGAATTGATGCCTCTCAAGATTTTATAAATCTAGCCATTCAAAAAAATGCAGGATACGAAGGAAGAATAGATTATCAGCACGCGTTTATACAAGACACCAAAGGAAGGGCAGATATGGATATTGCGGTTGGTTCTTATCTTTTAAGTTATCCCAAGAATTTGGAAGAAGCTGTGGCTTATTGTGCCGCAATCGCTTCTCACCTTAAAAAAGATGGAACTTTTGTTGGATTTAACAATAATCCTTTTGATGTTTTTGACGGTGTGAGGTTCAAAAAATATGGGTTTGAAAAAGAAATGCATGGGGATCAAGTCGGCGGAGAGGTTATATACAGACTTCAAGGTTTGACCGAGCCAATAACAAATTATTTTTTATCCCATAAAATTTATGAAGAAGCATTTAGGACTGCGGGATTTTCTAGATTCAACTGGAGAGCCGTTCTGCGTGATAAGTCCTCTAATGCAGTTAAAAGATCTAAAAGCTATTGGAATGAATTTTTTGGCGGAAGTCCACCATTTATTGCTATGGTTGCAACGAAGTGACTATTTTTCTACGACAAACGTTATACTATGGTGGGGAATATCATCTATTTTTGATTTTTGAAAAACTATTTTGAATCCTATTTCTTCCAATTCTCTCTGTAATTCATCTTCGGTGTAGAAATAATAATATCTTTTTCCTTTACTTCTCCAGTCAATAAATGATTCTTTTGGCTTATTTTTGAATCTAGTATTCTCTTTATTCCAGACAACAATTCTTAAATTTGCTTTGGGTTTTAGAACTCTAAAAAGTTCTTTTAATGTTTTTTCTCTAGCTTTTTTTGTTGGAATGCAATGTAAAACAGCTGTGCAAATCGCTGAATCAAAAAAGTTATTTTCAAACGGCAAAGAAGTCGCTGGACTTACAAAGAATTTTATTTTTTTAATCTTGAGGCTTTTTGCTTTTCGTTTGGCAAATTTTATCATTTCCTCAGAAAAATCTATTGCATATATTTCTGATTTGCTTTTTGTAAAATGTCTACCTGTCCCGCAACCCAGATCTAACAATTTTCCTTTTTGACTCTTGATAAAATTTATTGTTTTTTCATCAGGTTTGTCCCTAAACTCATTCCATTCCTCTGCAATCTTATCCCAAACTTGCTTTTGTGATTCCATCTTGCTGTTCTGTAAATGCAAACGAATTTAAATAATGTTTTATGCCCTTTATCATGCACGACAAATTATATTCAAAGGAAAATCCTAAGAAACCAGTAAGAACTATTTCTGGTGTTACTCCTTTAACTGTTGTTTTAAAACCCAGAAAATGCAATCACGGGACTTGTATTTATTGTCCTGGAGGAGATTACACACCCCAAAGTTATACTGACAAGAGTCCTGCAATAATGAGGGCAATGGCGTTGAATTACGATCCGTATGAGCAGACTAAGAAGAGACTTGAAAATTTGGAAAGAATGGGGCATCCAACTGACAAGATTGAGTTAATAATTTTGGGAGGGACTTTTTTGCAATATCCTCTTGAGTATCAATATGATGTAATAAAAAGGAGTTTTGATGCCTTAAATGGAAGAGTTGCTAAAGACCTTGCAGAGGCGAAAAAATGGAACGAGACTGCTGAACATAGATGTGTTGCAATGTGCATTGAAAACAGGCCAGATAATTGTTCTAAAGAGGAAATAGAAAGAATGCTTGAGTTTGGTTGCACAAGAGTTGAGATTGGTGTCCAGATTTTAGATGATAAACTTTACAGAAAGACAAACAGGGGGCACACTGTCAAAGATGTTGTTGATGCTACAAAGAATTTGAAAAATGCAGGATTTAAACTTGGATATCATATTATGCCCGGCTTGCCTTATAGTAATCCCGAAAAGGACCTAAAATTGTTCAAGAAGATCTTTTCAGATAAAAGATTCAGGCCGGATCAATTGAAGATTTATCCTTGCCAGATTGTCCAGGATTCACCATTGGAAAAAACTTACAAAGAAATTGGGTACGAATCTTATTCACAGGAGCAGACTCGAGATTTGCTGAACAAGATGATGAAAATTATTCCTGAATATTGCAGAGTGATGAGAGTCATGAGGGAGATTCCAAAAGAGAGAATGGTTTTTGAGCCTTTGAAGTTGGATTTGAGAAAAGACGTTGAAGAGAATCTGAGAAAAACTGGGGAAAAAATTAAAGAGATAAGAATGAGGGAGATTGGATTTAACGAGAATGTTAGTTCTAAAATAAAATTGAAGATTAAAGAATATGAAGCTTCTGATGGAAAAGAATTTTTCTTGCAGGTTGTAAATAAAGACAATATTCTGTTTGGACTTTTGAGATTAAGAATTTTTGAGGAAGGAAAAATAAAAAAAGCTATTGTGAGAGAGCTTCATGTTTATGGGCAGGCTTTGATGATAGGGCATAAATCTGGAGAGGCTTCGCAACATCAGGGTTTGGGAAAGTGGCTAATGGAAGAAGCTGAGAAGATAACGAAAGAAAACGGAATAAAAAATCTAGCTGTTATCTCCGGGGTTGGTGTGCGTGAGTATTATAAGAAGATTGGTTATGAATTAGAAGGAGCTTATGTTGTGAAGGATATGAATATTTAAAAAATATAGTTTCTTGTTAAATCAATGGGTGTTGAAGAGAGGTGTTTGCACCAATTAACGAATAATTCTGCTCCTTCTAATAATGTTTATCAAAACGGGTGCCATAACTGTGCCTATGATTTGGAGAACAATAGAAGATGCCCGAGCTATGTTGGAGTAAGGATTATAACTGTTGAGGTTACAGAAAAACAGGAAGAAGCTAGGAGAGATTAAACGCAGAGTCTTAGTTACCTTTAAAAAGCGTTTTTCTTTTTGAGACCATCTGCAACAGGCCTCTGCGGGAATGGTTGTCTTTGCGGTGCGTTTTCAAGTGATCGGAAAGCTGTTTGATCTCCTCGGTCAAGACGGCAATCTGAACATCGGCCGAGCCGGTGTCGGTCGGATGCACTTTTACTTTCTCGATAATTTTTTGCTTTTCCTTGGTCGGCAGCATTTTTAGAGCATATCATATTTTTGGCCACATTTCAAGAGCCCTCTGGTTTTATAGATTGTGCGACCTTAAAATGAGAGTATGGGTTTGAAGGAACTCCACCGCCAATTTTTGGAACATTTGGAAATCGAGCGCGGACGGTCTTTGAAGACGGTTGAGAACTACGACCGTTATTTGAAGCGGTTTTTTGATTTTGCGAAAATTTCCTCCCCGGGCGCGGTCACGGACGATTTAATTCGGAGATACCGCCTGGATTTAAACCGGGTTGGGCTCAAGAAAAACACTCAAAACTATTATTTAATCGCGCTCCGAAATTTTTTGAAGTATCTGGCATGGCGCGGTGTGGAAAGCTTGTCGGCGGAACGAATTCAGTTGGCGAAAGCGCCGGAGCGCGATTTGGATTTGATTTCAATCGAGGAATTGGAACGCTTATTAAAGGCACCGGAGGCCGGAGCTGGAAGCGGAGGTCCCGAGGGCAAGGCCCGAGGGAAAACTGATATAAAATCTTTTCGAGATAGAGCAATCTTAGAACTTTTGTTTTCGACCGGACTTAGGGTTTCAGAATTATGTGCGCTTGAGCGCGATTCGATTGACTTGAAGCGGGACGAATTTTCGGTCAGGGGCAAGGGCGAGAAGGTGCGGGTGGTTTTTCTTTCCTCCTCCGCTAAAAATGCGCTTCGGAATTATCTCGACAAGCGCGAAGATGTTTCCGAGGCCTTATTTACAAACCTGTCCGCCTCCGGCGGATTTAAGCCCGGAGCGAAAGAGGCCTCGCGCTTAACGCCTCGTTCCATCGAGAGAATTATAAAACACTACGCGATACAAGCAGGAATTTCCAAAAAAGTGACCCCCCACGTGCTCCGGCACATGTTTGCGACCGATTTGTTGCAAAACGGCGCGGATTTGCGCTCCGTCCAGGCGCTTTTAGGGCACGCAAACATCACGACCACGCAGATTTACACCCATGTGACCGACAAGGCGCTTCGCGAGGTTCACAAGGCCTTTCATGCGAGGCGTCGGAAATAGCCTTATTTTCAGCCCTTTTTTCTCCTTCTCAAAACTTGACTTTTAGACGCGTTTCGTGTATAATTACAGACGAATTTTGAGTTGGGGAGGGGTCTCAAAAAAGCTTGAAAACTTAGGCTAATAGGGCTAAAAATAAACCCAAAACACAAACAGAAAGGAAAGGATGGTGAGTTATGGCAGAAGCGAACGGAAAGATGGTTGTCATTTATATTGGCAACCTGCCCTATTCGGTAACCGGGGAGAAATTGCGGGAAATGTTTTCCGCGCACGGAACCGTTAGGGCCGCCCGGGTCATCGCAGATGGCTCTGGAAAATCCAAGGGCTTTGGTTTCGTAGAAATGGCCGAGGCCGAGGCAGAAAAGGCAATCACGGCACTCCACAACACCCAAGTTGAGGGGCGTGCTTTGGTCGCCAACAGAGCCCGGGAGCAGGAAGCTTCGGGGAAAGATGCTGAAGATAAGGGAACAAACAGGCGCGGAGGCAGAGAGGACGAGTCAGGTTTGATGCTGACGAAGCCAAATATTCCCGAACCGCTTCAGTTGGAAAAGGACTGTTGGCATTCTCACTCGACGGTACAGGTTCGCGCCCGCCGCCGCGCTCAGCAGTCAGTGGCTAATGTGACCGTCCTTTTCAAATGGGGCGAGCACAGCCAACTGTTTGCTGTAAGTGACGAAAGTGGCGTGGCTTCCTCTGACCTTATCTTTGATGCGCCCGGCGCTTACACCGTCTGGGTCCAGATTGAGGATGTGCCGGAGAGCCAGGTTTTCGTGTCGGTGATAGTGCGAGAGAAGAGTCCCGAGGAGATAGAGCTCGATACAGGGAGGCACCAAGCCGACCTCGCAGAGCAGCGAAAGAGAAGGGCGTTGGCGGATAAAGCCATCTCTGAAGCGCAGCAGAAAGAGAAGACTCCAGAGGAGTTGGGGCTTGAAAAGCTCGATCGTCAGATTAAATGCGACGAAATCGAGGTTAGGAGGCTCAGGGCAGAGAAAGATCTCCTGGAAGCCAAGAAGAAAGAAGAGCCGCAGCTGAAAGTTCCCGGGGAAGTGGCAGTAAAGGTTAATGGTTTTGCCGGGAATTACCGCCTTACGATTTCCGTTTTGGAACGGGAAACGAAGGAAGTACTTAAAAACGTGGCTGTGTTCGCGGAGGATTCCTCCGGGCGCACTCCGTTAAACACCGGCGAGACCGGTTTCGTTGACCACGAGGTCAAATTCACGGAGCAGAAACGATTTGTTTCTGTTTTCGCTCCGGGATGCGAGAAGAGTTGGGGAAAATGGCTCTATGGTCCGATTCCTCCAGAGAACCTTGGGGAATCAGCAAACGCCTAGGAAGGGAGACAAATATGTTTGGATGGCTGGGTAAAATGTTTAGCGGTACTGGCAGCAGGGTGGTTCAGGAAGTGTGGCAGTTAGGTCGCGCACAGGCGGAGCACGGGCTCTACGATTATATGAAGCATCGGTTGGACATCCTCCAAAAGGTGGAGAAACATCGGGCCAAAATCCTGCATCTCATCGAGACGCTCAAAGATCCCAATGCGACTAAAGTCCTGATGCGCCGTTACAACAAGGTAAATGCGGCAAGTAAACTTGGCACAAGCGGGTTTAATGAAGACCGTTTTGCGACGGTGCTTGTTGAAATCATGGACCCAGAGGCCGGGCTGGACGAGGAACAGCAGCGCGAGCTTCTGGTTATTCTCGCTCACGCCAAGGATGATGAGTTCAACGCCATGCTGGACTTCATGGAAAATAACCCGCTTTGGCACAAGTTTCAGCATCTAAAGACCAAGTTCCGGGAGCTAAAGCAGTTCTTGGCCGTCTACCAAGAGAGAGTTGTTGAAGAATTGCGCAAATTGGCGGCCGAGCTGGATAAGAAAGCGGCGAAAAAACACAAACTAAAGTATAGCCCGTTTCGGGGCTTTTACTACAAGGAGGTTTAGCTATGGATGTGTTATTAAGAATATTTTTTCCTTCATTAGCGCCGGTTTATGCCGCAGGTAAACGGTATACCAAACAGAGAGCTCAGCGAGACATCCGTGCTTTCTGGCTGACGCTTTGGGTCTTTGGTCTCTTCTACCTAATTCTGCTTAATGTCGCGGCTTACACCGAGAACGATTACTGGAAAGGGTCTTGGCTCTTTCTCGCAATCTTGATGGCTCTGCCTCATTCCTTCGCTATCTTTAGGAAGGTGTTTGTCCCGGCGGAAGCTCTTAGGATTATTTTCCGGGCCGCCCGCCGAGATAACCAAGAGCTGATTGCGAGCATTCCCAAAGACGTGGAGCAGGTACTTAGATATCTCTCAGCGGTGTTCGCGGCGGAACTGGTTTGTGTTCTAATCGTCTACTGGATTCCGTTTTATGCCATTCCAGAGAAGATTCCGGTATTTGACCTGGCGGCATTGGCGCTGACGGCGTGGGCTTGTTGGACCGCTACCGGAAAGTGGTGGGAGAACGTGGTCAAGTATGTGTCTGTGGGAAGTTTTGTGGCCATACTTCTCTCATTCTTTATAGCTCTAAGCCCGTGGGCTACTGGCTATGTCAGGAGTGTTAAGGGGTGGTGGATGGAAGAACCACAGCAGGTTGGCACTGGCAATCAGGGCCAGCAGAACCAGCAGCAAGCGGTGGCAGTTCTATCAGACCTGCTGCGGGACAAAACCTTGGCAGAACTTCCGGTGATATGCCCCACGAACGAGCTTGCCTGGCTTGAGCCGGGCAAAGAGGTTCGGTTCAGAATTAATCTGGACACCTGCAAGCTGGGTGGCGTGATGGTTTCAATCGGTGGCGACATGAAGAGGACCTGGTTTTTTGAGAACTTGCCTCCGATGTCGGAAGTGGTGAAGGAGGGAGCTCCTGAAACCGTGCGGCCTCCGGCGTGGCCTATTGCAGTCAGCCTCGCTTCGTTAGATAAGCGAGTGGCTTTTAGGCCATATTAGAGTAGTTAGTTCCTTTTTGAATTACAACTAGAGGCGAACCTGCAACAAGGGTTCGCCTCTTATTGTTTTTAGGCGTTTTTTTGATATTATGGAATTATGATATTAAGGAAAATTTTTGCGGTCTTTGTCAGCCCTTTTTTGATAATTTTACCGTTTCTGAGCTTGAGCTATTTAGATGTCCACGCCGCCTCTTCTTATAACTGTGTTGTTAGCGAAGAAACTGTCTTTGGGGGGACGAAGGAAATTCAGCTTCAAACTTTTCAGGTTCCAAGTGATTGTTTAGCATATTGTACAGTTGATAATACCGCTAAAGTATTGGGCCGACGTCCTGGTACTGCATCGTGCGTTGCGATTGGCGGCAGTACGCCGAGCCCGGTTTCTCCAGGCGGCGGTACGCCAAGTCCCATTTCTCCCGGCCCCGGGACACCAAGCCCCATTTCTCCCAGTCCCGGCACCCCCAATCCGGTTTCTCCCGGTGGCTCCTTCAAGCTCACCAACCCCATTAAGGCGAATAGTTTCGCTGACATCATGGTGCGTGTGGCGCGGATTGTGGTTTTGATAGGTCTGCCGCTCGTCGTTATTATGTTTATTTACGCGGGCTCGCTCTATGTCTTTGCCCAGGGCAACGAGGCACGCATAACAAAAGCCCATCAGGCGTTTTTCTGGACGGTCATCGGAGCGCTTTTAATCGTTGGGGCCGAAGCCATCTCACTCATGATTCAAAACTTCGCCCGTCAGCTTTAAAATACGGCCAGGAACTTTTTACTATTTTAGTTTAGTGCTTATGTCGGTCTTAAGGTAACAATTATCCACGATCGTATAAGTTTGTTGCCATAACACCATATGGCCTATGGAAAAACAATTGGGAAGATTCTGGAACTTTTAGCTTCCGGTTTGGTATTGGGTTTTGTTCGGGATAAATCCGCACGGCGAAAACTTTTGGAGGAATGTGATAAAGTCTGGCACACCATTGACCGCAAACAGCTTAATCAAATTATCAAGAAATTCGGGATGGCTGGGTTAATCCGGGTGGTTGAGAGAAGCGGAACAGAGAAAGTTTTTTTAACAGATGCCGGCCGTAATAAATTCCTGAGATATCATTTTCATCATATGAAATTGTCCAAGCCGCGGCGCTGGGATAAAAAATGGCGTTTGGTCCTTTTTGACGTTCCGGAACAAAAACGCCGAATTCGCGATGCGCTTCGCCGGAAATTAAAAGAACTGGGGTTTTTGGAGTTTCAAAAAAGTGTTTTTATTGTTCCGTACCCTTGTGAAGATGAAATTAATTTTATCATCAACTTTTTTGACATAGCGGAGTTTGTCTTTTACTTGGAAGCGCCCTTAAAATCCGATACGTTGTTTCGCGCCCATTTTAAAGTTTAAAGGTCGGTGTCGATTATCCACGATCGTGGAAGATTGAGGCCAGATTGTCGGTAGACCGATTTTATGATAATTTTTAAGTGTCGCTATTTTTATTAATTTGCCCTCGTGGTGAAACGGATATCACGACTGGCTTCGGACCAGTTGTTCCCCGTTCGAATCGGGGCGAGGGCGCAACGCTTAGCGTTGCAATTGACGCGCTGAGCGCGTCGCAACATCATGGAAAAAATTCCTCCAGAAGTACTCGAAGTAGTTCAAAAACTCCGCGCCTCTGAATTTGAGGCTTATCTCGTGGGCGGGTGCGTGCGCGATTTTCTCTTGGGCGCAAAACCCAAGGATTGGGATATAACCACCAATGCCACGCCGGAAGAAATCCAAAAAACTTTTCCGGATAGTTTCTACGAAAACGAATACGGCACGGTGGGCGTAAAAACGGATTCGGAAGACGAAACTTTGAAAGTGGTTGAAGTGACGCCGTATCGCCTTGAAGAAAAATATTCAGACAAAAGGCATCCGGACAAAGTGCGCTTCACTAAAAATCTTGAGGACGATTTGGAACGGCGCGATTTTACGATAAACGCTTTAGCCTACGACGCAGAGAAAAAAGAGTTGATTGACAGGTTTGGCGGCGAGGCGGATTTGAAAAAGAAAATCCTCCGCGCTGTTGGAAATCCTGTCGAGCGTTTTCAGGAGGACGCCTTGAGGTTAATGCGGGCGGTGCGTTTTGCGGCGGAGTTGGGCTTTGGAATCGAGCCTGAAACCGAAAAAGCGGTTAAAAAACTCGCTGGCGAATTGAAATTTATTTCCAAAGAGCGGATTCGGGATGAATTTGTAAAAGTTATCCAGTCGGGAGGCGCAGTTTTGGGCATTGAAAAACTTCGCGAGCTCGGACTTCTGAAAGAATTTCTGCCGGAGCTTTTGGAGGGTGTGGATGTGGGACAAAATCTCCATCATATCTATACGGTGTGGGAGCATAATCTGAAAGCTTTGGAATATGCCGTGAAAGAAAAATGGCCGCTTGATGTCCGCATGGCCGCTTTGTTGCACGATGTCGGGAAGCCCCGCGCCAAGCGTGGCGATGGAAAATATTCCACGTTTTACGGGCATGATGTCATCGGCGCCAAGATGACTTTTCAAATTCTCTCGCGCCTCAACTTTCCGAAAAATTTTGTCGAGAAAGCCACCAAGCTCGTCCGCTACCATCTTTTTTACTACAACGTGGACGAGGTTACGGCCTCTTCGGTAAGGCGGCTTATCGCGAAAGTCGGGCCGGAAGACATGGAAGATTTGATTCGCGTGCGGATTTGCGACCGCATCGGCTCGGGCGTGCCCAAAGCCGAGCCCTACAAACTCCGGCATTTCCGTTTTATGGTGGAGAAGCTTGGGCGCGACCCGATTTCGGTCGGGATGCTCAAAGTTAACGGGAACGATGTGATGGAACTTTGCAAAATAGAGCCCGGGCCGCGCGTGGGACAGATTCTTTTGATTTTGCTCGATGAAGTTCTGGACGAGCCGGAAAAAAATACCAAGGAATATCTGGAGAAAAAAGTGAAAGAACTTTGCGCTCTTTCCGATAAAGAATTGGTCGCGCTTGCCAAGAAAGGGCAGGAGAAAAAACTGGCGCTTGAATCGGAAGAGGTTGAAGAGATTAAGAAAAAACATTATGTTAGATAGAAGTCGCATGGATGAAGCGGGCTTGCCCGCCGAAGCTCGAGCAAAGCGAGATACGAAGGCGGGGTGTAGTATACCGGCAGTACGCGCGCTTCGGGGTCGAGCATAAAGTCGGGATGTGGTGTAACGGTAGCACGCACGCTTCGGGTGCGTGTAGTCCGGGTTCAAATCCCGGCATCCCGACTTTGTGCTCGACGGGAAACGCGGGGTGTTTCCCCGGAAATTTCGAGTAGAAATTTGCGAAGACGGAGTTCAATTCTCCGCACCCCGACAGATATGTCTAAATATTTTTTAACTTCGGAATCGGTCACGGAAGGTCATCCCGACAAGCTCGCGGACCAGATTTCAGACGCGGTCTTGGATGCTATTTTGGCGAAGGACCCCCGCGCTCGGGTGGCGGTGGAAAGCATGCTCACCACGGGACTTGTCGTGGTGGCGGGAGAAGTTACCACCCGCGCTTATATTGACGTTCAAACCATCGCGCGGCGGGTTTTAAAGAGGGCCGGATATGTAAACGGCGCTTACGGAATAGACGGCGATAACTGCGGCATTCTTGTTTCTATTCACGAGCAGTCGCCGGATATAGCGCGGGGAGTCGGAAAATACAACAAAGAAAAACCGGAAAATGTCGGTGCGGGAGACCAGGGCATGATGTTCGGATATGCCACGGACGAGACTCCGGAATTTATGCCCGCCCCCATCGCTTTCGCGCACCGGATTACGAAGCGCCTTGCCGCGGTCAGAAAAAACGGCGCCCTCCCCTATCTTCGGCCTGACGGAAAATCGCAGGTGACGGTGGAATACGACAACGGCTCTCCGAAAAGAATCGACACCGTTTTAGTTTCGGCCCAGCACGCGCCGGAAGTTCCTTTGGCACGAATCAGGCGCGACGTCATTCAAAAAGTTATTAAAAAGGTTTTACCAAAAGAACTTTTGGACAGCAAAACAAAATTTTTGGTAAATCCCACGGGCCGCTTCGTAATCGGCGGACCGGCCGGAGACACCGGGCTTACCGGAAGAAAAATTATCGTGGACACTTACGGCGGAGCGGGCTCGCATGGCGGCGGCGCTTTTTCAGGGAAGGATCCCACCAAAGTGGACCGCTCGGCTTCCTATTTCGCGCGCTACGTCGCGAAAAACATCGTGGCCTCGGGCCTCGCGAAAAAAGCCGAGGTCAAAGTGGCCTATGCCATCGGCGTTCCCGAGCCCCTGATGGTTGATATCGACACTTTCGGAACTTCCGAAATCCCCAAAGAAAAACTGGAGCGGGTGGTCCGAAAAATTTTTGATTTCCGTCCCGGGATGATTATAAAAGAATTGCGCCTCCGCCGCCCCATCTACGAACAGGTTGCCTCTTACGGGCATTTTGGTAGACTGGACTTGGATTTATCATGGGAGAAAACTGATAAAGTAAGAGAGTTGAGAAAGTTATTAAAATAAGATTAGTGAATTTCGAATCCTCGGTGGTTCTGGGGGGCCCATAGTAAAACGGCATTACGCGGCATTCGCATTGCCGAGGTCCGGGTTCAATTCCCGGTGGGTCCACAAAAATAAGAAGCGAAGCGACTATATTTTTGTAGGATGTCGCAGTTTTCTGCGACGCCACAAAGATTTTTGTTTGTCCCTCGCTATGCTCGGGATCTCCGAGATGCAGAAATCTTATTTCTACGCCACAAAGTGAGTTCTAATTTTTTGGAAAAAGTGGCGGGACGCATTGCGTAGGGTCCACAGATATTTACATCAGAGAATCTTTTTTTCATCCAATCGTTTTGCTTCAGCCCAAGCCAGTTCATAAATCTTTTTCATAGCATCCGCTATCTCGGCGCTTTCAATAATAATGCCGAGCTTTTCGCGCCAAGAGGCAATCATAACCTTGTTGTCGTAGATATTTATTTCAGGAGAGAAATAATACTTGTCCGGAGGGATTAAAGCGGTCTCGCGCATTTCTTCTTTGTCGTGGCTTTCGCGCTCCTCCCCTACTTCGGTCTTTGGAATGATGGCTTTAATTGCTATGCCTTTTCCGGCGCGCCGTTTGTAATACTCCGGAAAATATTTAGGCAGCGCCTTATGCATATCATCAACCGTGGCGTACGCCAGAATTGTTTCGTGAGAAGTTAAAGTATCTTCGTAAACTTCAATCAATCCCTGCGTTCCTTCGTAAAATCTTACCTTCGGCCGCCCCGCGACATTATGCAGTGATTTCAGTTCGGGAATAATATTTCTTATTTCTTTTAAATTTTTCTCGTTTTCTTCAATTTCGCGTTTTAACAAAGTCTCAATTTT
>ORJL010442105.1_pt1 | contig 15320 bp, 18 predicted proteins | sample 1779941 | NCBI WGS metagenome assembly ORJL01 (sample SAMEA104232317, study PRJEB22302) | groundwater metagenome | biome: forest; feature: aquifer; material: groundwater | place: USA | collected 2011-08-07 | depth 5.8 m | reverse complement strand
TCGAGGAGATTTTCATCAGTACCTTGGACAACGAGGCATCGCTCATTACTTCGTTCCAAAGAACTCGCCCAACTGGCAGGGGGCGGTGGAACGAGCGCATGGCGTCATCGATCAGGAATATTATCTGAATCAACTGCGTCCATGGACATCACTAACTGACTATCTTCATTGGTATAACTACGAACGTATTCACGTAGGAAAATATCTCAACGGGTTAATTCCGATTGAGAAGTTCCAAGCTCATCAAGAAGTGTTACCCTTGACTGTTAACTGAAGGTCCTCGTCTACTTCACCCGCAAGCCAGTCTGATGTTCCAGCGAGGTAACTCTTCGTTCAAGCGCGACAAATTCGTGCTCATACACTGCCTGACGAAGTTGTCGACGGATTGCGGCTACTTCTGTTTCGAGCCCATCAAGCTGTTGTTCGACTGCACTAATACGAGCCTCTAAATTTGAGAACCTCAAATCCATCGACATAAACCCTTGCTGAACCATTCTGGCCAGCTTTTCTAGGGTCATCTTTCCTTTTGGCATAGTTACCGGACCTTTCCGCCACCGCATTGTCATGGGAAAAGTATAAGCCAAATTCGACCGTTGTCAAGTATTAGCGAATCAGCATTCCGTCGCAAACATGCTCACAGTCTCCCCTGCTTGATCAGTTCGCGATAGCGCTCAACTAGTGTATGGAAATACCAAATATTATGGAAGGTCACTAAGCGCATAGCGGTAAGTTCCTTCGCTCGGAACAAATGGGTGATGTAACTGCGCGAATAGTTTTTACACGTGGCGCAACCGCAGGTTGGATCAATTGGCTTCTTGTCATTCAGAAAAATAATTTTTGTCAGGTCAATCCGGCCACGTGACGTAAAGGCGGTGCCGTGCCGGGCATAGTGCGTCGGGGCAATGCAATCAAAGGTATCAACGCCCGCTTTGATTATATGCGGAATGTCTTCCGGGTGGCCGATGCCGAGTAAGTGGCGCGGTTTGGCAGGGGGCAAAACGTCATTGACCCAGCCGACCATCGTCGACATGATTTTTTTATCAGTCCCGAATTCGCCGCCGATGGCGAACCCGTCGAACGGCATCGCGCCGATCACTTCGGCGCTGTGCCGGCGGAGGTCTTTGTATTTACCGCCTTGGACGATGCCGAACAGGGCCTGTTTTGATTTGTGAGCTTTTAAACAGGCCGCCGCCCAACGATGCGTCCGCTCGATTGATTCTCTCAAGTACTTTTTTGTCGCGACCGGTGGCGGACACTCATCAAAAGCGAGGATGATGTCAGCGCCCAGCGCTTCCTGAATCGCGATCGATTCCTTTGGACCGATAAAAAGTTTGCGGCCGTCAAGCGGCGAACGGAACCAAACGCCGCGTTCGGTCATGGTGAGATTATTCGGCTGGGCGCCGTGGCTGACCTTCTTGCCGCTGTCCCATTTCATCGTTTTCCCGAGGCCTAAATCACGGCCGAAACCGAGACTGAAAACCTGAAAGCCCGCTGAATCGGTCATCAGCGGTTTCGGCCAGTTCATGAATTTATGGAGCCCGCCGTTTTTCTTCACGACCCGTTCACCCGGTTTAAGATGGAGATGAAAGGTATTGGCGATCAGGAGCTGGGTTTTTGTCTGGGCAACGTCCTCGGCGGTCATCGTTTTAATCACCGCTTGCGTCGCGACTGGAACCATCGCCGGCGTCTGGACCACGCCATGCGGCGTGGTCAGTCGACCGAGCCGGGCTCGGGATTTTTTTGATTGTTCGGTGACAGAAAAGCGAATCATACGCTCATGACTCTACCGTAATCCGAGAAAAAAGGGAATGATGCTTTTTGCGAACATAAAAAAATATCCCGCAGTATTGCTACTACGGGACCACGAGAGAAACATGTACGTCTTAGTACGGGTCGGCCACCTCCGCTTGGTGTTTCCGAAATTCGGCATCGGAGAACGTGTCGTGCGTCGACGGATCGTCCGGATCGAAGGTCGTGTTCGCGACCACGAGGAGTCCGCTGTTTTTGACCAGCGCTTCGTATTCATGAAGAATACACGGAGGCATCCAAATGCCATGCTCGGGATCGAGCGTGAATTCACGCTTATTACCCCAGCCGTCTTCACACCTCCAACGGAATAATCCCTCAAGAACGTAGACCATCTCTTCGCGAGCATGATGCCACTCGGTACCGCCGATACAACCAGGATCTACTCCCCGGACAGTGTAGACCCGAAGCCCGCGTATATCAGGTTTGCCCTCCTCGGACCTCGGGTAGCGTAGGTATTCCTGAAGCAGGATGTCAAACGGTAGAGAAAAAACGACTTGGAGGTCTCCGCCGGACTTCGACTTCCACGGTCCGCGCGCTTCCATGATTCTTATGTCGCCCACTGAAGGAAGGGTCCGATCCATCATGTTCACCTCCTACTATTTTAGGTGTGGTGTTGGTTTCAGGGCAGAGTACAACGTATTCGCAAAAAAAGTACGACGGTCGATCGTATCATGAAATCACCTTAATGTCAAGACCTAATTAGCCAATCACTTCAGCCAACGAATGCGGGTAATTCTCCCGCAGTGACATCGACGAAATGCGAATAAACTCCGCCCGCTGTTGGAGCTCGACAATCGTCGTCGCGCCGACATAGCCCATTGCGACTTGAAGTCCACCAACCAACTCCTGAACAAGATGAGGCAGTGACCCAGTGTGAGGCACAAGTCCAGACACACCTTCCGGAATGATCCGGTTACTCTTCCCGAGATACCGATCATTGGCCTTGCCTTTTTCCAGCACTGCTCGTGAACCCATGCCCCGGTACTGTTTGTATTGTTTCCCGTCGCGTGTCACGACTTCACCAGGCGCCTCGTCGATCCCGGCCAGGAGATTACCCAGCATGACCGCCGACGCACCGGCCGCTAACGCTTTCGCGATATCGCCGGATGTTTTGATCCCACCGTCAGCGATCACTGGTATTCCGTGAGACCTGGCAACACTGGCAACATCCAAAATCGCTGACAATTGCGGCACGCCAACGCCGGATACGATCCGTGTCGTGCAAATTGATCCCGGACCAATCCCAACTTTTATGCCATCCGCGAATTTTACCAGTTCTTTCGCCGCTTCCCCGGTGGCAATATTACCAACCAGGAGTTTGACATTACCAATCGCTGCTTTGATCTTTTTTGCTCCGGTGATGACATTCGTGTTGTGACCATGAGCAGAATCAATAACAATGACATCTGCCCCGGCCGAAACGAGCGCCCGCGCCCGCTCAACATCAAATGGACTGCAGGCCGCGCCGACTCGGACATTCTGCTCTTTGACCGCGACCACCATCGCCACTTCTTCATCGATGGTATTGCTCCGATGAAGAATGCCGAGACCGCCAAGGCGGCCAAGCGCGATGGCCATGGTGGCGTTGGTGACGGTATCCATCGCCGCTGACAGAATCGGAACGGATATAAAAAAGCCGCGAGCAATCGCGGTTCTGACTTCGGCCTGGCGCGGCTCAACCGTGCTCACCGTTGGCCGGATTAAGACATCATCGAAAGTGAGGTATTCTTGTTGGCTGACTTTACCCATACGGCATCATACCACGGATGGTAAAAACGTGCCTGTGGATATGAATACACTATCTACCGCGGCCGTCGCTGATGATACCCGCCGCTGCGGTGCGCCCGGCGGCGGAATTGACGGCCGAGCCGTCCGTCATTCGGCGTCACCATCGTCGGATATTGCGGCGCGCGAGCCGGCGGTAAATCAGCCGGCAAGGGTTTCATTTTTAACGATGCTCGGATCAGCCGTTCGATATCGCGGACATCGCGCTGTTGGTCAGGCGTGGCAAATGAAATCGCCGTGCCCCCAAGCCCGGCTCGGGCCGTCCGGCCGATGCGGTGCACATAGTCTTCGGCCTGACCGGGCAGATCGAAATTCAGCACCACTTCGATCCCGGTCACGTCGATCCCTCGAGCGGCGATGTCCGTTGCAACCAGAATCCGGTATTTCCCAGATTTAAATCCTTGTAGTGCCTCGCGACGCTGGGACAAACTGCGATCCGAATGGATATCGGCCGCGCTGTGGCCGATCTGTTTCAGGGCCCGAGCGATTTTTTTAGCACCGTGCTTTGTTCGACTAAAGACCAGGATCGGTCCGCGATATTCGCCGAGAATTTTTTCCAGCAAACGCATCTTGGCTTCTTTCGGGACAACATAAAGTTCTTGAATGACGTTCGCGACGGTTGTTCCAGCCCGTGCAATCTCAACCCGGACCGGCAACTGCATGTGCTTGCTAGCGATGCGAACAATATCATCCGGCATGGTCGCCGAGAAGAGCATCGTCTGGCGTTGCTTCGGCACGGCCAGCAGAATTTTATTAATCTGCGGCGCGAAACCCATGTCGAGCATCCGGTCGGCCTCATCGAGAATCAAGATTCGGACGTCATGCAGGGTCAACGTCCGTTGTTCAAGATGATCGATCAGCCGGCCGGGCGTGACAATAATGATGTGCGGATTTCTCCGGATGGCTTGGAGTTGCGGTTGCATCGATTGCCCGCCGATCAGCACGGCCGTCCGCAAGCCGATCCCGCGCCCGATTTTATGCAACGCTTCGTCAACCTGCAAGGCCAATTCACGCGTCGGCAAAACTATCAAACCACGACCCTTGACCTGGGCTAAACGCTGAATCATCGGAATACCGAAAGCCAGAGTTTTGCCGGTCCCGGTCTGGGCAATGCCAATCATATCCTTGCCCTCGATGGCAACGGGAATGGATTGATGTTGAATTGGAGTCGGCGTCGTGTACCCGGCGCGTTGGATCGCGTCAAAAAGGTTGGGAGCGATGCCGAGCCCACTGAACGTAGGTGTTCCGGTTGGCGTATTATGCACGGGAAGAGTCTAGCAGAAATTGACTATTTTGTCACGACCAGCCCCACTTTCGATTAAAAGTGGAGCTAGTCACGTCCTGATCGTCTCCGGCGACCGATTCGGTGAATGGGTCTGCAAATAGAGATCGATACTGCTGGCAATCTGTTCCGGTTTGGTCGTCAGTTTCGGGTAGGTTTGCTTAATCCCGGCCCGCATGTACCAGTTGATGATTTCGGATTCGACGGCGTTCGTTACTAAAAAAATCGGAATATTTTTCCATTCGTCGTGCTGGAGGATTTCCTTGGCGAAGACATCCCCGTTTTTTTCCGGCAAAAAATGGTCGAGCCAAATCGCGTCAACGATCTTCGGGGTCAAATCGACGGTCTTCAGGTCGTTCATCAGCATCAGCGCCTCATCGACCGTCCGGGCGGAGATAACGTCAAAGCCGATCTTCTCGCAGTGAAGAACCGCCAGCTCAAGGTAGAGCAATTCGTCCTCGACAATCAGCAATGTTCTCGGCGTTCCGGGCTTTGGCATATGTGTTTTACTATCGAATTATACCATAATCACCGACCGCAAAACAAACATCGCGCCGCCTGGTTGGACGGTCTGGCGGATGACCAACCCTATTCTTTGACCGCGAAGACGACCAGTCGTTTGGAATAACTTTGCTTCGCCTTATTCCAAATTCCCGTGCACGTGACCAGATTCAAATGGGCTTGGCCGTCGCTCGAACTGAACACCCCCGAGGCATCTTCTGTTGAGCCAAATGTCCGTAATTCGCGCACCACAAAAGTCATGGTCACTCCCTGGTCATCTTCCACGAATACTTTATCACCCGGCCGCAATGTGTGTAATTTATCAAATACCGCTGGGATACTATTGAACCAGCCGTAATGCCCGGCCAGAACGGCACTCCCAATCTCGCCCGGACGTTGACCAAGCTGAAACCAGGCAACCTCGGCCGGCCCTTTCGGGATGTCCATCGCACCTTGGGGGGTGAGACCGACGTCCACCACCTCTGCATCAACATGAATCGAAGGAATAATCAATCGAACCGGTCGGCCAGGCAATGGCCCGAAAGGTCCGGGAAGTGGTTGGACAATGACCGATTGGTTAGTGGTCAACTTCAAATGACTTCCAATCGACCCTGTTTTTTGAGCCGATTGCCGGACAAGAAGAATGACGAAAAAAATAAGCATGACCAGGCAAAACCCACCCACGGCAAACATGGATATCGGGCCTGATGGCTGGACAGAATTTTTTTCGGGCATAGGAAAGGGTCCGATGTTCTAAAGGGCCAGGCTGTGTCAGCCTAGCCCTTCACCGGCAGACTCGGTGATAACCGAGTTTGTTGAATCTTTACCGGCGCGGAAACATTTGCTTCCGGAAGAGAATGATAACGGCGAGGGTCACAATGCTGATGGCCACCGGCAACTGCCAAGGATTCCCGCCCTGCGTCGTCGGGCCGAGACCGGTATTCGGCAATGTCGTGCCCGCAACGTTGGTGTTAGTCGTGTTTGTGTTAGTTGTAGTATTCGTATTAGTCGTGTTTGTGTTGGTTGTAGTATTCGTATTAGTCGTGGTGTTGGTGTTCGTACTGGTGGCACAAACAGCTCGAGAGATGGTATTCGTGTCTAATGTCACTGCACCGTTTCGCGCTAATACGCTCCCCTGTACATTAGCGCCAGTGGTCAGCGTCGCTGAGGTTAGTGCCAGAATATTTCCTTTGAACGTGGAGTTAGTTCCAAGCGTGGCCGAACTGCCGACTTGCCAAAAGACGTTGCAGGCTTGGGCGCCGTTCAGCAGACTGACCGTGCTCGAACCCGCCGTTATTAAAGTCGACGCCGTCTTAAAGATGAAGACCGCATCCGCATCGCCCTCAGCGTTGAGGGTGAGCGTCCCGGTGATTCCAAATGTACCAGCCGCTGAATCATAAACCCCGGCAGTTTTGGTGGTTCCGCCGAGCTCGGTCGGAACAGTTGTGACTGGGGTTCGCCCCGCAGCGTCGTTGTAAGCGGTGACTAGGGCTGTTTTCGCGGCAGCAGCGGTCGTGTCCGTTACGTGTTGGGTTCCACTGACTGTGCCGGGAGGAAAACCGGTCACCGATGTGCCTGGACTTAGCCCGAGATCACCGGTGATAACGCTGGAGCCGGTGTTGGTTACCGTCGAACCAGCTAAGACGGCAAAAGCATCGGCCGTTCCCAGATCCACGGTGGTCGTTGCGGCTTTAATAACGCCGGCCAGACCAAACATCAAGGCTACGGCAAAGAGAGCAATCGAAACCCTATAAAATATCTTCATATATTTATTGATTATTTTTAAGACCTTCCTTGGAGTGTACTCCTAACAATCATCTTTACCACCTCAACCCCTGTTGATAACTTTTTTAGCCTTTGTTATTTGTTTAGAAAATTCTTGGGCTTCATTTTTTGGGATGGGTCATCAGGTTTTGCTCTACCTACCCCCCCTATCCATTGTCAGCCAGCAGAGTATACTTAATCTAGGCTCCTATTTGTGGGGCCGCGTCTGCATACTTGGGCGCTGATCTAACCAGAGACCCATATGGACCCAAACGCCAATCCCTCCCACAGCGAGGAAGAACTGACCAAGGTTTCGGACGCCAATTCCGAACAAACAATTCGAAAAAGCACCGCGGCCGGACCATCATCAGTCGCCCAGACCGTTTCGACCTCAACCTCGACGCCGACTAGCCAATCGATGAAGACGGAGCGAACCGTCGGCGCAACACCCGGCGCAGCGAAAGAATATAGCCAAACCAAAACGCTCTTTCATTCCTACCAAATCATCTGGTACATTTTTGGTTTTATTGAAATTGTGCTTGCCTTCCGATTTGTCCTGAAACTGCTTGGCGCGAATCCGGAAGCCGGCTTCACGAAATTTGTCTACGGTTTGAGCACGCCGTTTGCCGCTCCGTTCCTCAATATTTTTCGCGCCACCCCGAACCAGGGCGTTGAAACGACCTCATTCTTCGAATGGTCAACGCTGGTTGCCGCGATTGTCTACATCGTCATCACCTGGGGCTTGATAAAAATCTTCAAACTCGGAAAGCCGACTGACCCGGCGGACGTGGTCAAGAGCGTTGATAGTCAATAACCAATAACAGAGAGCCTTCAGAAAAAAGATACCCGAAAAACATCGCACCGCCTAACTGGGCGGTGTTGTTGTTAAACCGTGAAAGTATTTAGCGCGTACTCGCGACCACGACGAGAATTACTGCCGTTTCAATCACCATCCAGCCCATCGTTGCGACGGCCGAAAGAATCCCCTCGCGACGCTGACCGGCGAGAAATAGAACTACCGGATATCCGAAGACAAGGCTGCCGACGACCGCCGCCGAAACTGAAAACAGCATCAGGAAAGCAGCCGCGGAAAATACCGAATCCATCTCACCGAAGAGTCGTTCGCCATTGCGCATAATTGTCGCCACGATCAGAACGTAGGCGATAACGCCGAGGGTGTTGAGAAGGCTGCGGGTGAGAAGTTTTTTGGACATAATAAAATGCTACATCAACTAATCCGATGATGCAATCATTTGTCTTATTTATTGTTCTATCGTAGTATTGAAACCTCGGGGTATGGCGCAGTTGGTAGCGCGCTTGCATGGGGTGCAAGAGGCCGTGGGTTCAAGTCCCGCTACCCCGACCAAGACTTTCAAAAGTCTTTTTTATTATGCTCCAATCTCACCGCGTCCTCAAGCACGCAACCTGTGGACTGTACCCTTGACAGAAACGTAAGTTTTTGATACGTTCTTCCGTTCCTCTCCAGTGACATGCCTCCAGTGACATGCCCGGGTAATTTAGCTCTGGCAGGTGAACTGGAGAAGAGCGATGTATCTATATTGGATACCATTTGTAGGTTTTCTGCTCTTTGGGTGGGGGATTTGGAAACAAATCCAGAAGACTTGGTACCGACGGTCAGTCGAGGACATCGCCATCACCGAAGTCTTCCTCCGAACCACGGCGAGTTCACTGACTATGTTCGGCATGGTGTTGACTCACAACCCATGGCTGATCATCGGGAACGCGGTGAATCTAATCCTGATGATTAGTTATTTGAGCCTGGTGCTGAAGATCCATTTTCATAGCCGTACTCAACCCTGAGGGCGGCTACTTTTTTTGATGGCATAACCAGGCCCGTGATTTGGGAATTCGCCCCTCTTCCTTAAAACGGATGAAATCCGGTATCCTGAAACATGCCCGTTCTTCAGCATCCAGGTTCTAACATCGTCTACTAAGACCGACCAAGACTTTTTCCGAGTCTTTTTGTCTTTATGCCCCAAGCTCACCGCGTCCTTTACGATGGTAAGTGGGCCTGATTCCCTGCGCCAGACCTGGCGCGGGGGCTGCTGCGAAACGATTCCGGCACGTACGTACAGCGCCTGAACGTTAAGAAGCAGTGTGTTGGCCGCCGGGTCCGCCACACCCCCACACCAAGTTTTGGTGTGGGGGGATTCGGCGTCCCAAGGACAATGTATAGAACAACGATGAGGCTTGGAGCGGCGTAACTATACTGCGGAAAAAACATTGAAGCAATCGTGCTTCGAAAGACCACCCCTGCCTGTCCGGCAGGCAGGCCTGCACCCCTCCCTCTTCGACCTTGAGCTCAGAGCCGAGAGGTTGGCAGGAGGGGGCCGTTGGTTTTTTCCTGCCCCCTCCTCATTCGAGGAGGGGTTGGTGTGGTATTAATATGAAAAAGAAAAAGCCGAGGAATGAATTCCAAGGCTCTTGCTTCGTGTCACCCCTACTGGGGCAAGAAGCGCGCAACACCGCTCAATACGATCCCCAATCCTAGAACCAAGGGGAAGATAGCGAGGGGTCCGAACTTGCGTCCGGTCAGCGCGATCAACACGAGAAAGGTACCGAGTACCATCATCCCATATGAATGGGTGAACGCCAGGAGTGGCGTTAGGTACGGGACCGTATCTATAGTGAAAGTCATATCCTTGGAAGGACTAGTGGATAAGTATTGGTGATGTTAAGGTGCGGGAGGAGCGTTGTACTTTGAGCCTAACCTACTGGGCGGGAATGTCAACCCAGCCCCACTCTCACCGAGGTGAAAGTGGGGCTGGGTAAACCCATACCAAAAACAGCCGCAGACGCGGCTCCAACCTCAATCCACTGCATTACTACTCCATTCTAAAAACGTGCTGGCTCGTCGTTTTTTCGTAGTCGAACATCTCGTCAGCTTTGAAGAACCGTTCAATTTCCGCCGCGGCCGTGGCCGGGCCGTCCGAGGCGTGGATCATGTTATGCGACGGCTCGATCGAGAAATCGCCCCGAATCGTCCCCGGCGCGGCTTCGTGGCCTTTCGTCGGTCCGACCATCGTCCGTACGACATTGATTGCCTGCGGGCCGCTCCAGATCATGGCGATGACCGGCGAGCTCTGCATGAAGTCTTTCAACGACACAAAGAACGGCTTATCGACGTGATGAGCATAATGTTCGTGCAGGATCTCATCCGTCAATTGCATCATCTTGATCGCGATCAACTGCAACCCCTTTCGTTCAAAGCGGTGGATGACTTCGCCGATAAAGCCGCGTTGGACGGCATCGGGTTTGACCAGGACAACGGTGCGTTCAATCGCGGGCATACCAGCGTTACATTTTTAAAACTTCGCGGATCTTCGTCACGACTTCGGCCGGGGTGTGATTGGCCTTGACGAAGTAGTCGGCCGCGCCGAGTTGCTTGCCCTTTTTTATGTCTTCATCCTGGCCGAGATTGGTCAGTAAAATGACCGGCACGTCTTTCACGGCCGGGTCTTCCTTGAGCAACTTCAAAACGGCAAAGCCATCGAGCTTCGGCATGATCACGTCGAGGAGAATAATATCGGGTTTGACGTCTTTCGCTAAGGCCAAACCGGCCGCGCCGTCATTCGCCTTGCTCGTCTCAAACCCCTCCATCGCAAATTTCGTGGCGTACATATCCGCCAACATCTTCTCATCTTCGACCAGCACGACCTTGTACTTCTTTATTGCCATACGAGGACAGAATAGCAGATTATTCGTTCCGAATCAAGCCCGGTACTACAAGCGTTGGTAAGTCTTACGGGTGAAGTAGTTCCGAGCGCTCACAATGAGTTTATTTCCGGCGCTTCTCTGTTGAAGTACCGGGTCATATCGGCGGGTTTTTTGTATGCCAATCCGTCGCCCCTTGATAGGCGGCGGCGGCCCGGAAAAGATTTGCCTCATCCCACTCCCGTGCCATCAGCTGTAAACCGACCGGCAGACCGTCGATGAAACCGGCTGGTATCGAGATAGCCGGGATATTGGCCAGGTTGGCCGGGACGGTCAACAAATCGGCCAAGTACATTTGTAGCGGGTTTTTGGACTTGGCACCGAACGGCCAGGGTAACATCGGCGAGGTTGGGGTCAGGAGAACATCAACCTGGTCGAAGGCCTGGTGGAACTCCTCGCGCAGGACCGCCCGGACCCGGTTGGCGTGGTGATAATACGCGTCGGCATACCCGGCCGATAGGGCAAAGGTCCCGATCATGATCCGCCGTTTGACCTCCGGTCCAAATCCGCGGTCGCGAGTTTGCCGGTACACTTCTTGAAGCCCGCGGCCGACCCGGACCGACAGGCCGTAACGAATCCCATCAAACCGGGCCAGGTTTGAACTCGCTTCGGCCGGCAGAATAATATAATAGGTCGCCAAGCCCTGCGGCGCGTGGGGGATGGAGCTATCGACCAGCGTCGCCCCGAGTCGTTCAAACTGCTTGGCGGCGGCGTGAACGACCGCGACAATTTTTGGATCAACGCCGTCGCCGAAAAATTCTTTCGGTAAACCAACCCGTAAACCTTTAACTGACTGTTTCATCGCCGACGCGAGATCATCAATGGGCTTAGGGCTCGTCGTCGCGTCATTATCGTCGCGGCCGGCCATGGCCTGATAGACTTTTGCCGCGTCGGCGACCGTTCGCGTGAACGGACCGATTTGGTCGAGCGATGAGGCCAGCGCGATTAAACCATAGCGTGAAACGCGACCATAGGTTGGCTTGAATCCAACCAGATTGGTAAAGGCGGCTGGTTGGCGGATCGAACCGCCCGTGTCAGAACCTATTGCCGCGATTGCCATCCCGCCGGCGACCGCCACGGCTGAACCCCCCGAGGAACCGCCCGGCACAAGCGCCGTGTTCCAAGGGTTGCGGGTCGGCTGATAAGCCGAACTTTCGGTTGAGGCGCCCATCGCGAATTCATCGAGATTGGTTTTTCCGATAATGACCGCGCCGACGTCGTGGAGACGCTGGACGGCCGTGGCGGTGTAGGTCCCACGGTAGGGTTCAAGAATTTTTGAGCCAGCCGTCGTTCGTTCGCCCTCGGTCACTAGGTTATCCTTAATCGCGATCGGCACGCCATCAAGCGGGCGGAGCGATTCCCCGGCGGCCAGGCGATCATCAACCGCCTGGGCCTCTACAAGGGCCGCCTTACGAACAGCCAAAAAAGCGCCGAGATCTTTATCGCGGGTTTTAATAGCTGATAAAAAATGGCTGGCGAGTTCACGCGCGGAAAAATCCTTAGCCTTCAACCCTTTATGAATTTCAGCGATGGTCAGCTGGGCGGAAATCATGGGCAATTACATCACCGGCGGAACGCGCCAAAAATCTTCCAACCGGTCGGGAGCTTGATCGAGAATTGCATCGCGGTGATCGGCCGGCCGGACCTCATCGGCTCGCGGCGCATTCGGGATTGACCGACCATCCGGCGGCGGAGCAGTGTCAACCGCCTGGAGATGGCCAACGTAATCCAAAATTTTCGGCAGTTGCTCAACCAGGGCCGTCGTTTCTTCGTCACGCAGTTCGATCCGGGCTAACTCCCCTAGCCCCTGAACCATTGATTCATCAATCTTCATGGGGCTATCGTATCATGATGAGGGAGCGGATTCAACCCTGCGCTTCAGTAAATATGAAGCTCCACAGCGCGGGTTTTCCCGCCGTTGGCGGGACCCCGCCAGAGGCGGTGGCGAAACCCGCGCTGTGGATTATGGGTTATTTATTGTTACCCTATGAGCTTGGCAAATTCCTTCTCATTCACAATGGTCACGCCCAACGCTCTGGCCTTATCAGCCTTTGAGCCTGGTTCAGCGCCGACAACGACATAGGAGGTTTTTTTGCTGACTGAAGAACTCACCGATCCGCCACGTGCTCGAATCGCGGCGTGCGCTTCTTCCCGCGACCACTTCGTCAAACTACCGGTCACGACGAACGATTTACCGCGTAGCCGCCCAGTTCCCGTGGTCGTTGCTTTCTCAATAGTCACCCATTTCAACAAGCGCTGTAACTGGACCCGGTGGGTTGAGGCGGCAAACCAGGCGGCAACGCTCTCAGCCACGACTGATCCGACGTTCGGCACCCCCGCAATCGCTTCGATCTTCGCTGATTTCAAGGCATCAATGGTGTGAAAATATTGGGCGAGGTCAATCGCCGTTTGCTCGCCGACGTGGCGGATGCCAAGCGCATAGATGAATCGCGGAAGCGACACTGTCCGGGCGGCGGCAATACTCGCCACCAATTTCGTCGATTTCAATTCGGCAAATAATGGCAGGCCGGGCAACTGGTCTGGTTTCAGGCGGAAAAAATCGGCCGGTTCATGAACCAGGTTTTCTTCAATCAAAACGTCAACCGTGCTTGGCCCCAGGCCGGTGATGTCAAAGGCTTTTTTGGAGACAAAGTGATAGAGCCCTTCACGCTGCCGGGCCGGGCAACGCTTATTCGAACAGTAGGTAATGACTTCGCCGTCGCGGCGTTGTAGCGCCCGACCGCAGACCGGACAGACGGACGGCATCGTCCAGCGGCGAGCTGATGATGGTCGGAGTTTCGTGATTACTTCAACGACGTCAGGGATAATGTCGCCGGCCTTTTGGATAATGACCGTATCCCCGACCCGAACATCAAGCCGGGCGATTTCGTCGGCGTTGTGGAGGGTCGCGCGGGCGACCGTCGTCCCAGCGACTTCGACCGGCTGTAAATGGGCGACCGGCGTGATCGCCCCGGTCCGACCGACCTGAACGACGATGTTTTCGACCATGGTGGTTACCTGCTCGGCCGCGAATTTCCAGGCGACCGCCGCCCGCGGGGTTTTTCCGACATACCCCAAATCGTGATACAACTTCAGATCGTTGAGTTTCACCACCGTCCCGTCAATCAGAAACGGCAAATGCTCACGGTTACGGAAAATTTCATCGTATGTTCGTTGAACATCAGCCAAGGTCGGACAAACTCGCGAACGCGGATTCGTTTTCAGCCCTAGTTTTTTTAAGAGATCATAAGCTTGACCTAGGGTTGTCTGGCCGAGATCGGTCACCAGTTCCCAAGCGAAAAAGACCAGCTGGCGTGAGGCCGTTATCGACGGATCAAGTTGGCGGATACTGCCGGCCGCGACATTGCGCGGATTAGCGTAGATTGGCTGGCCCGTTTTAGCCTGGCGCCGGTTCAGTTCAGCAAAATCTTTCTTCAGCATTACGACCTCCCCTCGGACCTCAACCCGACCGCTGCTGACCTGGTGTTTAATTGGGGCGGACACATCTTCAAGTCGGAGCGCTAGCGGCACGCTCTCCATCGTCCGAACGTTAGCGGTCACGTCCTCGCCGACCTGGCCATCGCCCCGGGTGGCAGCCTGAACGAAACGACCGCGATCATAGAGCAGGCTCATGGCCAACCCATCAAGCTTCAAATCGAGAAGGTAGTCGGTCGTTGCGGTCAGCCGTAATTTCCGCCACCGCGCGTCCCAGTCCTGCAGTTCCGCGAATGAAAAAACATCAGCCAGCGACATCATCCGCTGGGCATGGCGAACTTTCGTAAAGCCGGGCAGGGGTTTTCCGGCGACCCGCTGCGACGGCGAGTCGGGCGTAATCAGTTGGGGATATTTCGCTTCAATCTGCGCCAGTTCATGCTTGAGCGAATCCAAGACCGCCTCGGAAATGGTCGGTTTATTGAGGACGTGAAATTCGTAGCGATATTGGTCGATCGCCGCCCGCAATTTTTGTAGCCGTTCATGGGCGGCGCTGGCAGATGATGGAAGAATCATGGTAGTCTATCAATCTATGCGAACCCGAACGCTGATGAGCGGCCTTCTCGGTCTGGCGGTAATAACAACCGTTGGAATTTCGCTCTGGACACTTCGCGGACCGCTGCGGAAAACATTTGTGGCGATTACCGATCAAGCCTCCCGCCCGAAGTCGCAAGTTCGGTTTGCCGTAATCGGCGATAATCATGGCGACAATCCGATTTACCGGCAGATTCTCGACGAGCTCAAGTCGAAGCCGATCGATTTTGCCGTCAATCTGGCCGACACCAGCGAGTATGGAACGCGGGAGGAGTTTACCAGGGTCAAAGAGCTTGAATCGGCGTTACCATATCCAGTTTACCACACCGTCGGCAGTCATGATATAAAAACCGATCCCAGCCGAGCGCTCTTCACCGGGGTCTTCGGAACGGCTCCCTGGTATTCATTCGACCAGGGC
>ORJL011487675.1_pt1 | contig 15325 bp, 16 predicted proteins | sample 1779941 | NCBI WGS metagenome assembly ORJL01 (sample SAMEA104232317, study PRJEB22302) | groundwater metagenome | biome: forest; feature: aquifer; material: groundwater | place: USA | collected 2011-08-07 | depth 5.8 m | reverse complement strand
TGAAGAGAAGAAGTCAATCTGTCACAGCGGTCTCTTGTAGCAATACAAGGGAATCAAGTTAACTTATATCGGTGGAATCCGCCAGTTAGCGGACAATACCGAGGGAAGGTTGTGTGCTAATTAGTGAGAAGAAAAGTCGTTCAGAAGGTCTCCAGACGGCGCAGTCTCGGAAGCCAAAAGGTTTCCTTGCCAGGCACCGTTTTGCACTCCAGAGGTGCGGAGCGCTTCTCGCTTGGTGGCGGTATGTAAATGCCGCCACCTCACTAACTAGCACATAATCGCCCGTAGAGACTGAACGTCAACTACCCTCACTCGCACATGCGGACGGGTAATGTTACAGTCCGATCCCGTCAGTAATGACGGTGTTGAAAAGCTAACCAGCTAAAAAGCTCGTAAGTTTATCAGCTACTATTGTGTAAAACAGGTTGGTCTCCTATCTGCTGCAGGCGTTGATTCTTGAAGGGCTTCGTTCTTAGTAAATTATTGCTACTTCACACAGTAATGTGTGATGCCAATGCGGCTAATAACGGTGGAGGCTTTCTGATACGATTCGGCTTGGATGGTCCCAAGCGTTCGGCAAAAATTAGAAAGTTAATACCGTGGGAAGTTGTGAACTTCATTAAGGAATAATTCCTTAATACTGTCGAGAGTGATTACAAACGACTTGTTATTTCTCTGAAGCGTTGAAATACGCTTACGTGCAGCCCGCTTCCTATGCAAAAAGGGAAGCTCACCTCTATTAAGTAGAGGGACACCCGATTCGGGCACCGGAGAAACCAAGGCTCGCTGATTCACTCTCGGCTCCTTAATGAAGTTCGCAACCCCGTAACGACTGGATTCGATTCCGCTTTAAACGGATGAGATGAAGATAGTGGATGCCCGAGCGCTCGACGTTCGGAAAACACCGCTATAATACGCCGACATCCTAATCCGCCATTGGCGGACGGATGAAGATATAGTCTATGCCTCCAGTGATGGAGGGGTGATTCGCAGGGATTCGCAGATTAGTGCCATTCGTAGATTGGTACTTATGGCGAGCCGAGCGAGCATGACGAGAGGACCAAAATGAACGAACCTCTGGTGTACCTGCTGTCCTGCCAAGGGCACCGCAGGGTAGCTATGTTCGGAACGGATAACCGCTGAAAGCATCTAAGCGGGAAACCGCCCCTAAGATGAGGAATCGCTCTGGAGACTGGACGCTGGATACTGGATTGCTGGAAAATTTTTTCTAGCTTCTAGCTTCTAGCTTCCAGTTTCCAGTACAGGCCCGTCGGAGATTACGACGTTGATAGGCGCTAGGTGTACGCGCAGTAATGCGTTTAGCCGAGGCGTACTAATTGGCCGATCTTATCGGGAAACTTGTATACTACTTTTTTATCCTGCTCCATGGAATCATAAACGCTGATGTTACGCGGACTAAGAACGCGGAACTGACACGGAAGAGATTTCATGAGCACTTTGACAGTACCTGTAAAAAAGCGAAATGCGCGCATATGAAGTGCGGATTTCGAGCGAAGAGATTGAGTTTTTTGTGTTGGTGATTCAACGCCGTGGGTACACCCGATCCCATTCCGAACTCGGCAGTTAAGCATGGTAGTGGCGATGGTACCTCGAGTTACATCGGGGGAGAGTAGCTAGTCGCCGACACAAAGTATTCAATTTCTCCCAAAATAGAGCTTGCGGATTTTGTGATATGATAAATCGGTCTTTTGGCGTGTTTTCGTTTGAAACTAACAGCTAAAAGCTATCAGCAAATCGCTGTACTACGATGCTTTCCTGGTCCAAAAAACGACAACTCTTCTTTATTGGCGTCGCGCTGTTCTTTTTATTCGTGGTGCTTGGCATACCGTTTCTTTTGAGTCTCCGTAATACGCCGAGTTGCTCCAATCGTGTACAGGATACGGGAGAGCGAGGAGTAGATTGTGGCGGATCGTGCCGGCTTCTCTGTCCGAGCGATACGATTCCGCCACTCGTACAATTCGTACGACCGGTAGCGGTTGAGCAGGGTTTGTGGGGAGCGGTGGCGTATGTGGAAAATAAGAATGTGGCTGAGGCGAGGAACGTTCCCTATCTTTTCAAACTCTACGACGCGAATAATTTATTGCTCTATGAACGCCATGGAAGCGCCTACATTCCTCCCCGCAAAGTATTTGCGATTTTTGAGGGGCGAATGATTACCGGCGGACGCATTCCCACGCGGGCGATTTTTGAGTTTGAGTCCGCGCCCCGTTTTGAGTCCGCGGAAGAAGAGCCGATACTTGAGGTGCGTAACAAGCGGTTTTCGACTTTGGAGGGAGTATCTCGGCTTGAGGCGGAGCTTGCCAATCCAACCCTGTCATCATACGGAGATATTGATGTGACGGCGTTGTTGTTTGATGAAGACGGAACGGTTTTCGCGGCTTCCGCGACGAACATCCCTTCTCTCGTTGCGAAAGGGAGAATCCCCGTTTTCTTTACGTGGCCCGAAATTCGGAAGACTCCTGCGCGCTTTGAGATCTTATATGTCGTTTCGGATAGTCGATAACATTCCTCTGATATCACCGCGCATCCGGTTTCCGTTGGGATCGGTCCGATGAATTTTGTTATGGCGCGCATCAATCTCATCACGGGTATACCATCGGTTGCGGTTCAAAGTTCCATTGATTGGATATTGTTTTTCGCACTGATGCCGATTCTTGCGGCGGGGCTCGTAACGATGTATTCATTCGGAGAGAGAACAACCGTGTGTCCACCCCAGTCGGATGTAGTAGCAGGTGTCGTCTCGGATTCCATCTGCACCGAAGAAAGTACGAACGGAAACACACTTTTTTTCAAACAGGTGGTATGGATTATATTCGCGTTTCTGGTGTTTTTTGCGGGGAGTCTCATTGATTGGAGATTTTTACGAAGGACCGATGTATTGTTTGGTCTTTTTCTTTCGGGAACCACCCTCTTGCTTCTCCTGTTTCTTCTGGGAAAGATAGTGAAAGGGGCGCAGAGTTGGTTTGATCTCGGGGTACTCAGCTTTCAACCGGTTGAGCTGGTGAAATTGATACTGATACTGGTACTCGCGAAATATTTCTCGAGGCGTCACATTGAGATTGCCCACATTCGGCATATCGTGGTTTCAGGGGTGTACGCGCTCATTCTTTTTTTGCTCGTGTTGCTTCAGCCGGACTTCGGCGGAGCGTTGGTTATTTTCGCTATTTGGCTCGGTATGGTACTTCTTTCGGGTATCTCAAAAAGACACCTGTTGGCGGTTTTTCTTGTTGCCGTAGTGTCGGGGACTGTTCTCTGGACCTCCGTGTTTGAGGAGTACCAGAAACAGCGTCTCATCACGTTTCTGAATCCTCTCACGGATATCAGTGGTTCCGGATACAACGCGTACCAGTCAATGATTGCCGTCGGATCGGGGGAACTATTAGGAAAAGGGGTTGGGTATGGCACCCAATCTCGTTTACAGTTTCTTCCCGAGTATCAGACCGATTTTATTTTCGCGGCATTCGCGGAGGAGTGGGGGTTTATAGGGGTAGTTATCCTCTTTTCTCTCTACGGCATTGTCATCTGGCGGATTTTAATTAACGCATTGCACGGCCTCTCAAATTTTGAGATTCTTTACGGACTTGGTCTCGCTATTCTTATCGTGAGCCAGTTTTTAATTCACGTGGGGATGAATCTCGGTATGCTTCCTATTACCGGACTTAGTCTTCCGTTTATGAGTTACGGGGGCACCTACATGGTCACGTTATTTCTGGGCTTGGGAATTCTGATGGGCATGCGTCGCTATCGGAGGGCGGCGCATAAAGAAGAAGGACAGAACGAATTCGTCGGTATTTCATCGGGAAATTAATTCTGCAGATAGAGAAATCTGGTTTTTTGGATCATTTGTTGGAGTGAGAAATTTTTGGCGATATGTGTGGCAAACGCTTTTCCCAATCCCGCGCGCTTCTCCTTGTTATTGATGAGTTCGGTAAGCGCGCGCGAGAGAGCTACTGGGTCATTCGGAGAAACGAGTATCCCTAGCTCCGGATTGGAAATGATATCGCGAATGCCCGGGATATTGCTTCCGACTGACGGAAGTCCATGGATGCCGGCTTCAAGAAGCGCGTAGGGTAGACCCTCCTTGAGGGAAGGGAGAACGAATATATCGAATGCGGAGAGGTATGAAGATGCGTTTTCAATGAATCCCGGCAATAGTACTCGTGTCGCGACCCCTTTGAAAGAAGCGAGCGCCTCTAATCGCTTTCGTTCCTCTCCTTCGCCTATGACGCAGAAGGTGAGGTTGTTGGGGAGAAGAGCGGCAGCTTCTATCAGGGTGTAGAGACCTTTATTCCGATTAAGTTCCGCGATGGCGCCGATGATGAGGCGGTCTTTCGGTAGTCCCTTGGTTAATCGCTCGCGCGCCTCTTCTCGCGAAAGTGAAATGATAGGTTCCACGCCATTTGCAATTCGTACTGTCTTTGTGGCTACGCACGGCATTCGGTTCGTGCTTTTTTCGTCATCATCAGAAAGCACAATGACCTGATCCGAAAGCAGAGCTGTTGCGTACGAAGCGATCCAGACCACTAGTTTTGTCAAAAGTGGGCGAGGTTCCTTAAAGGGCCATCCGTGAGCAGTGAAAATGATACGAGAAGCGTTTAGCGGATAGCGTTTAGCGTTTAGTATATGAGGAAGAAAAGAATTGAAAGAAACCAACCGACTGGCGAGAGCACCGAGAAAAGAAGCGCGGGAACTGTTGAGGTGCAGTATGTTCGGCCTCTCTTTTCTCACAAGCCGAATCAGTGCGAACACGGCGAACACATCGGCGATGCGCGGGAAGGCACTTCCCGATTCGCGGAGCGAAGCAATCTGAATCGTACGAACACCGATAGCGGAGAGTTTTTTACCCAACAGAGATCCTTCTCCCATTGCTACCACAATTTCAAACTCGTCGTCGGAGAGGTGCGTGGCAAGGTCATACACATAGCGTTGGGCGCCTCCGAAATTCGCTTTGGTTATGAGAAATAAGATTTTTGTTTTTTCCGACATATAGCAAAGTAACACATGTTTTGGTTACAGAGGTATGAGTTGCCAGACTCTGTTTTCATTGTATTATATCCAGCATTATGCATAGTACCAACCGAAACGAAGCTATCTACCTCTTTCTCGGAGATCTGTTGATACTCTATGTCGCTCTGTTTCTCACCCTTCTCGCACGGTACGGTTATTCGGCGTTTGATCTCGGGAGAATGCTTGAGCTCCACCTGTTCCCGTTCTCCATTCTTTTCATTCTCTGGACGCTTGTATTCTTCATTGCGGGGCTGTACGAAAAGCATACGCTGTTTCTGCAAAAACAATTGCCGGAACTTCTTTCGCGCGCGCTCGCGACTAATGTCTTTATCGCGGTGCTTTTCTTTTACTTAATTCCCGCGTTTCAGATTACGCCTAAAGGTAACCTGTTTATTTACCTTTTTGTTTCATCAACCCTTCTGTTTTTTTGGAGACGCTATCGCCTCCATTCGTTGCGGGGTAAAGATCGGCAGAGCGCGGTCATCATCGGGAGTGGTGAGGAGATGCGAAGGATTGAACAAGAGATAAATCAAAATCCTCGCTACCGGATTGAGTTTAATTTCTCGGTGGATACATCCCTGTCTTCCTCGGTTGATAGCGACGAGCTCATTCGCCGCGTGAAGAGCGAACACATTTCACTCATCGTAGCTGATCTGCACGACCAGAGAATTCAGGCGATGTTACCACGCCTCTACGATTTGCTATTCACGAAGGTACAGTTTGTTGATATGAATAAGACGTACGAAGACATATTTGATCGAGTGCCGATATCGCTCGTGCGACATCACTGGTTTTTGGAGCATATCTCCGCGGTGTCATTGCGGGTAACGTACGACTTCTTGAAACGCGTGATGGATAGTGTCGTGGCGTTTATTCTTGGAGCGCTTTCACTCTTCCTGTACCCCTTCGTCTATACGGCAATCAAACTTGACGACGGAGGACCGATTTTTGTCTTTCAGGAAAGGGTCGGGCAGAATGGCAAGATTATCAAAACCATCAAATTCCGGACTATGTCGCGTGACGATGCGGGTCTTTCGGAACTGAAACAGGACAACAAGGTTATCCGCGTGGGCGCGTTCTTGCGCAGAACCCGCATTGACGAACTGCCACAGCTCTGGAATGTGCTCCGAGGCGAGATGTCGCTTATCGGTCCGCGTCCCGAACTTCCATCACTGGTAGAGGTTTATGAACGGGAGATTCCGTACTACAATGTGAGGCATCTCATAAAGCCGGGACTCTCCGGCTGGGCGCAGATTTATCACAAGACGCCTCCCAAGGTTGACGCGGACGCGGAAGAGACCGCCACCAAACTTTCCTACGACCTGTACTACTTGAAGAATCGGTCGCTGGTCCTGGATATCAAAATCGCGCTAAAGACATTGAAAGTGTTGCTGTCACAAAGCGGAGTGTAGAATTATTCTAATTAACTTAATTATTCTAATTGGTTTAAAGAATGTCCGAAATATCCAATCTCAAATGGGGGATTAAAAAATAAGGATTTCCTTAGAATAATTAGAAATTAGAACAATTAGAATAATTTACACTGCTAGATTATATGTAATGGTTAAAAAAATATGCACACCCCAACAAATAAAAAGTTGAAAGTGGTCGTTGTCGGTGGTGCGGGCTTCATCGGTTCGCACCTCACGGACGCGCTCATAGGACGCGGTTACAGGGTGCACGTGATTGATAATCTTTCCGGCGGTACACAAGAGAACATCAATCCACAAGCGATATTCCACAACGCGGATATCCGCACGCTATCCGTCATCAAGCCCGTCATCAAAGGGGCAACGGTTGTGTTCCATACCGCGGCGCTTCCGCGTGTGCAGTATTCAATTGAACATCCTGAGGAGACACACGATGTGAATGTAACAGGCACGCTTAACGTGCTTTTGTCGGCGAAGGAGGGGGGAGTAAAGCGTGTTATTTATTCCGCCTCAAGTTCAGCGTACGGCGACCAAAAACAGCTTCCACTCGTTGAGACGATGACCCCCAACCCCAAGAGTCCCTACGGGCTCCAGAAGTACATTGGAGAGCAGTACTGCCGTGTGTGGAGCGAGGTGTACGGACTTCAGACGGTGTCGCTTCGGTACTTCAATGTGTACGGTCCACGCCTCAATCCTCTCGGCGCGTACGCGCTCGCTATCGGGAAGTTTCTTAAACTGCGGAAGGAAGGGAAGTCGCTACCTATTACGGGCGACGGCACGCAAACCCGCGACTTTACGCATGTCCGTGATGTGGTGCGGGCGAATCTTCTGGCGATGGAAAGTAAAAAAGTGGGGAAGGGAGAAGTGATAAATATCGGAGCGGGGCGGAATGTTTCCGTTAACGAACTCGCGGAAATGATTGGTGGCGCGGTTACCCATGTTGCTCCGCGTCTTGAACCGCACGATACGCTCGCGGACAACTCGCTTGCTTTGAAACTCCTCGGCTGGAAGCCGGAGGTTAAGATTGAGGAGGGGATAGGGGAATTGAAGAAATTGTATGGTCTGAAATAGTGTGGTATGATTTCGGAATGAAGAAGGCCATTGTACGCGTCGCTAAAAACAAGAAGTTCCCCGTCGTTGTTGAGCGAGACGAGGATGGTTTTTATGTGGTTCAATGTACTGTTTTGAACGGCTGTTTTACGCAGGGCAAGACGCTTGATGAAGCACTCAAAAATATCCGAGAGGTTATCGGACTTTGTTTGGAAGAAAAAGAAAATCGCGAGTTACTTGCCTCCTACCGTCCGCGAGAGTTGAGCTTGCACACTATTTCTTTGTAACCTGTGCGTAATGCCACAACTTCCAATTTTGTCGGGTATAGAAGTTGTTAAAGCTCTTGAAAGAGGAGGGTACGAAATCGTCCGTCAGCGCGGGAGTCACATTCGGTTGGCTAGTCAGAAAAGGCCACAGTGGCCGGTAACCGTACCTCGGCATAAGACTATCGGTCGAGGCCTTCTTCGTAAAATTATTCAAGACGCAGGGTTGTCAGTTGAGGAGTTTTTGGATTTACTGGAGAAATAACAACTTTAGGACTTACGCATTTGGTGTCATTCCCGTGAAAACGGGAATCCAGATTGCCCAGTATAGGCCTGGATTCCCGCCTACGCGGGAATGACAGATACAAAACGTTTCAAAATACATCAAACGCGTAAGTCCTAAACTTATGAACGCTGTAAAATTAACTAAAAAAGAAAAACGCCTACTCTTGGATGATGTTGAATGGGCTACTTCTTTATTTGTTCTTAATGAGTTACTCACACTTGAAACACGGTTTCGTAATACGGTTGGGATTTATATCAAGGAGGCGCTTATGTTTAGTTTTCTAGTACGAGTAGCAAGAATTTTTGATACCTCCTACATGCAGAAGAATCTAACCGTTTTCGCGCTCTTACCAGAGAAACACTTTTCTGCGTCTGAATTTAAGACGATGGAGAGAATAAAAGAATGTCGCAATAAATATCTTGCGCATAATGACAAGAAAACAGCGACATCCTTCTCGAAAAGTGACTTATTTGAAGAAATGGAACCCGAAGATATTGTTAAACTTTTGCAGAAGAGTTGCGGGTTATTGAAAGAAGGATATGACGCGAAACAATTTAGCGAAAGAAAGAAGTCAGTTTTTCAGGAATGTCTAAAACAATTTTCATGAAAACATTTACTATAAATGAAGTCTATGTCTTAGTTCTAGCTATTCTTGTTGATATTGCCATTATCGAAACCGATGGTGGAGCGATGTGGACTTGGGTGTTTTGGAGACAGTTTTTGTTGAATATAATGCTCTACGGATTGATTGTAGAGGTTTTGATTATCGGTTGGGCGGGTTGGGCAGCGAGAAGAAAAAAAGACACCAAGGACTAACCTATATATCTATCGGGTACATAGGAATAGTCCTTGGTGGTTAGAATACACTATTGCTTGATACTTCATGCTTCATGCTTTATACTCCCTATTCATGTGGAAGTATCGTCTCGGCGCCTTGGTTCTTATCTTGCTTGCCGTTTTGGTCGGCTTTTTCGTCTATACGACGGAACGGCTCACGATTACGCCCGGAGCAACGGCAACCAGCACGCCCATCATTACGGCGTCTAAGTATGTCTTTAAGCTTGGATTAGACCTCAAAAGCGGGTCGCACCTCGTGTATAGGGCTGATACGGCAGGTCTTAAGGCGGGGGAGGTGGGAGATGCCATGGAGTCACTCCGCGAGGTCATTGAACGGCGCGTAAACATGTTCGGCGTGTCCGAGCCGATTGTGCAGGTAGAGAAAGGAGGAGTGCTTGGAGGAGGGGATGACCGTTTGATTGTAGAGTTGCCCGGCGTGACCGATATTAAAGAAGCGGTACGGCTCATCGGCGCGACCCCGCTATTGGAGTTTCGCTTGATGTCTACGGCAGTGGAGAATCTTTCGGAAGAAGAGCTTAAACAGAAGACGGTCGACGAGGTGTTTATTCTCACTCCTCTGACTGGACGATACCTTGAACGATCTCAACTGTATTTTGACCCGAACACCGGAGAACCGAAGGTAACACTGAATCTAAACTCGGATGGGAAGAAAATCTTTGGTGAAATTACCAAAGCAAATATCGGGCGCGTTCTCGCAATCTTTCTTGATGGCGTACCGATTTCCACTCCTGTTATTCGGCAGGAGATTCTCGGCGGTACGGCGGAGATTTCAGGTGGCTTCACACCGCAAGAGGCGAAAGAGCTGGTACGCAATCTGAACTATGGCGCGCTTCCGGTCGCAATTCAGCTTGTCTCAACCCAGACGGTGGGGGCGACTCTTGGTGACGAAGCGACGGTAGCGGGAGTGAAAGCGGGTCTCTGGTCGTTTATCATCATCGGAATCTTTCTCGTTTTGTGGTACCGATTACCGGGACTGCTTGCCACCCTCGCGCTCGCTATCTATGTCGCGCTGAACCTCGCGCTCTTCAAGCTCATTCCCGTAACGCTCACGGCGGCGGGTATCGCGGGATTCATCCTCTCGCTCGGTATGGCGGTGGACGCAAACATTCTCATCTTTGAACGGATGAAGGAGGAGCTCCGGCGTGGTCGCGTTCTCTCCGATGCCATTCAGGAAGGATTTCATCGCGCATGGACTTCAATCCGCGATTCAAATATCTCCAGTATCATCACCGCCATTGTTTTGTACTATTTCGCGTCAACGCCGGTCATCAAAGGGTTCGCGCTCGTATTCTTCATTGGCGTCGTGACGAGTATGTTCACCGCGATTACAGCTTCACGGACATTGCTTAAAGCGGTGGGAGCAAAAGGAGAAAGTAAGTTTGTTAAGGCACTGTTTGGGTCAGGAGTCAGGTAACATTAACCTAATTCACCTAATTATTCTAATTAACCTAAGGAATGCCCGAAATATCCAATTCTCAATTAGGAATTAGAGGTTGAGATTTCTTAGAATAATTAGAAATTAGAGCAATTAGAATAATCCTACGCTATGTTTATCGTAACCCATCGAAAATTCTTTTATATTCTTTCCGGCCTCATTATCTTGGCTTCTATTCTCGCGCTCGCAGTGTGGGGTTTGAAACCGGGTATTGATTTCAAAGGGGGCTCGCTTCTTGAGGTCAGTTATCCCGATGGACGACCCGAAAAGGCAGAAGTTGAGGGAGTGCTTACACCACTCGCGGTAGATGCTTCGGTGCGCCCGACGGGAGACAGCGGTTACCTTATCCGGATGAAGGATTTAATCGGAGATGAACAGGCAAAAGTCCGGAGCGCGGTTTCTTTTAACGGCGCAAAAAAGGTTATTGAGGAGCGTTTTGATTCCGTAGGACCTCTCCTTGGGAGGGAAGCCGCGGGGAAGTCTTTCGTGGCGATTGCGTTTGTGATTCTCTGTATTGTGATTTTTATTACCATCGCGTTCCGTAAGGTTTCCGAGCCGGTATCGTCCTGGAAGTACGGAATCATTACCGTTATCGCGCTCCTCCACGATGTGCTGGTGCCGACCGGTGCGTTCGCGATTCTCGGTCACTACGCGGGGTTTGAGGTTGATACACTTTTTGTAACCGCGCTTCTCGTGGTGCTCGGGTTTTCGGTACACGATACGATTGTCGTATTTGACCGTGTTCGTGAAAATCTGCGTGTGTCGCACGAACTACACGACAGAAAAGATTTTTCCACTATTGTCGGGGAGAGCGTCCAGCAGACTTTTGTGCGTTCCATCAATACCTCGCTTACGACCGTTATCGCTCTCGTTGTTCTTTACTTTGTCGGTCCCGAAATTACCAAACATTTCTCTCTCGCGCTTCTTATCGGTATCGTTGCCGGTACGTATTCATCAATTTTTATCGGTTCGCCTCTTCTCGTAACGGTTGAGCAGTGGCAACGAAAAAAGTGATTTAGGGATGATGATTTATGGATTAAGAACAAAGAATAGATTAACTGTTGACATTTTTTCACCATTTGAATAAGATACAACTATCATGAAAGCGAGCGGTTTGAACCTTCTAGGTCTAGCGCTAACCATCCATAACGGTGGAGATTTTGCTTTTGTCTAAACCTTCCGACTTTACACGTTCAACTTTACACTTAGATAAACGCCAGCTCTTCACCCCGAGGAGCTGTTTTGTTTATCTCGTGTGAGGTAGCGCAAAATAGTCATGGGGAGGGAAGAGTTTTGGTCTTTGAAATTGCAATACAGAAACCAAAATACAGAAACAGTGAATATCCTATGAACACCAGTTTATTCAAGAAATACCGTCCGTTTCCACAAATCAGTTTGCCGGATAGGCAATGGCCGAATCGCACCATTAAGACCGCCCCGATGTGGGGTAGCGTTGATCTGCGTGACGGTAATCAGGCGCTTCCGGTGCCGATGAACGTTTCTCAAAAGTTCGGTCTTTTCAAGGCTATTGTTGAGTGCGGAATCAAACAAATTGAGGTCGGTTTCCCGTCATCCAGCGATACCGAGTTCGCTTTCGTGAGGCATCTCATTGAGGGAGGACACATTCCGGACGATGTTACGATTCAGGTGCTTGTTCAAGCCCGTGAGGACTTGATTGAGCGCACGTTTCAGTCATTGGTTGGAGTCAAGCGTGTCATTATTCATGTGTACAACTCAACGTCGCCGGCTCAACGTCGCGTGGTTTTCGGTCTTGATAAACCGGGAATCGTGCAGATTGCCACCCGGGGCGTCCAGTGGATAAAGGACAAGTTACCTCTACTTGATGGCGCACAGGTAACTCTTCAATATTCACCGGAAAGCTTTAGCGCGACTGAAATGGATTTCGCGCTTCACATTTGTCACGCGGTTATGGATGTGTGGCAACCGACACCGGAGAACAAAATCATTCTCAATCTTCCCGCGACTGTGGAGGTGGCGACACCGAACGTGTACGCGGACCAGATTGAATGGTTTATTCGCAATTTGCGGAATCGTGACTCGGCGATTATCAGTGTTCACACGCACAATGACCGCGGGACGGGGACGGCGGCTACTGAACTCGCCCTGCTTGCCGGGGCGGATCGGGTGGAGGGTACTTTCTTTGGGAATGGAGAGCGTACCGGGAATGTGGACATTGTCGTCGTCGCGTTGAATCTCTTTACACAGGGAATAGAGCCGGGGTTGGATTTCACTGACCTCAATGCGTTGAGAGAGGTGTATGAGCAGACAACGGGTATGACGGTGGACCCGCGTCACCCTTATTCCGGCGAACTGGTGTTTACCGCATTTAGCGGGTCGCATCAGGACGCAATCAGAAAAGCTCTGGCTGAGTGGCACAAAGGAGGAAGAGAGGTTTGGGACGCACCATACCTACCGATTGACCCAACGGATGTGGGGAGAGAGTATAAAGAAGTCATTCGCGTGAACGGTCAATCCGGCAAAGGCGGTGTTGCCTATCTTCTTGAAAACAGATTCGGGATAGATTTGCCTAAAGGAATGCAACGGGAGTTTGGACCCATTGCGAACAGGAACATTGATATGTTGGGTCGCGAAGTGTCGGCCGACGAAATCAGAACAATGTTCTGGGCTGAATATGTTGAGCGCTCCTCACCGTGGAAATTTATTCACTCGGATTGCAGTGGCGACGGGAAGGAGTTTTCCGCTCGTGTTTCAAGAAATGGACACGAAATTGAGTTAAGGAGTTCGGGGAACGGACCAATTGATGCTCTAGTGCAAGCATTACTTGCCCAGGGTGTCGCGAGGTTTAAGGTTGAGGATTTCGTGGAACGGGCGCTTGGTTCCGGCGAATCCGCTTCGGCTATCGCGTATGTTTGCATTGAGCTGTTTGGAGGGGAGAAATTTTGGGGTGTCGGTGTTGATACCAACATCAAGCTTGCCCCGATGAGAGCTCTCCTCTGCGCGCTCAACCGTGCCTCTGTTGCTTAGTTTCTGTACACATTTCGGCCGTTCATCCGTCTCAAGCGGATGAACGGCTTTTTTCTTGCCCCTTCATTAGGTTGTCGATGAGGCGACTCATCACCTGACCTGACACATTGTTTGACAAGGTGGGTATGTTTATGGTAGCTTGATGGACAGTACTTTGAAAAAGCGAGATTCGCCACAGCGTAAAGGGGCTTACCAAGGCCACTTTCCGCTGTGGCGAACCTATGTGGCGAGCCAATACAGCATGTCGGAAAACTTGTAAAAACAGAGCCAAAATTATGGCGACTGAACAACAGATTCCCAAGCTCGCCGGGTTATTAGTCGAGCACCAGGACGGATTTACCGCCCTGTCCACCGAAGAAGCGCAATGGGTAATCGCCGAGACGAAGAAAGCAATCGCGCTTTTTGTAGAGGCGGTGAAGAATCGCGCGAAAACCACCGCAAAACTCCTAGAGTTTGTCGGGGTGCAGGTACTTCCTGCCGTCAAAAAGTTCATCGCGGCCGACCACTTCAAGGACGGCGAAACGGTGGATGGTGTGAAGGTTTCTCTCGGGGACAATTTCAAAAGGCTCTTTTTGGGAAAGACCGAGGAAAATGTTCCGGAGTGCAATCTTCGTGTTCACAAGCTCACCCGAGCTTCCCGAGACCTCGGCATTCGCGCCGAAATCGGGGAGGAAAAGGAGGAAACTTACCTCGCTCACCTCTGGCACTTCCTGAAACTTCGGGGCGGCAAGGGCGGATGGTTTATTTTCTACATCCGCGATTCCGAAGGCATCCTCTGGGCAGTCTTCGCGGTATGGCGCGGCTCGTGCTGGTTCGTCAACGCCTACTCGGTCGGGCACCCGCTCGCTTGGCGTGCCGACTTCTGCGTTTGCTCTCGCTGATTCTGTTGGGCTTTAGATCTGTTCCTGTCTCTCTGAATCTTTGACCCTTTGAAACTCTGACAAAGTTTTAGAGGGCCTTTTTTTTTGGTATACTTTCACATGAGGTGTCTTTAATCTCGGCGGCCATGGCTTCTGGGAAGCTCCTCAAATAACCTCATTCGAGAATTGTTCCCGACAATTTGTTTGGACGAGTGTGGGTGATGTTGTTTCAAAAACAAAAGAATCGGTGCGTTTCGCTGGAGGATTTTTAGTATCCCAAATAAGATTCAACCCCGCGAGTATTCAAAGGGTGGTGTGTGATGATAGAAGGCGGAGCGCATATATGCTGGGCAGTCAACGCGAAATGGAACGGCTCGTACTGGAACGTCAACGCCAACTCGGGCGAAAACCCGAACGATTGGAATGCCGACAACTGCGTTTGCTCTCGCTACTCTTTAGCTTTTTCTCCCGCCCTCTCGGTGGGAGTTTTTGCGAGGACACCTTTTCTCCATCCGCCGACATCCTTTCCTATATTTTCAATATATTCTCCGAGGTTGGTGAACTGGTCGTTTGATATGAGCTTTGTTTCCCAGAGTAGTTGAAATAAGAAGCGAATATCGTCTATTTTGCCTATTGCCAATTCAAGCATGGCAATTTTCCGTTCGCCCGAGGAGAATCCAGCCCTTCGGAGTGCCGTGAGTAAATCAAGCAAAGATGAATCTATTCTCGTTCCCAATCCAAATCGCTCTGCGCGGGGAATTTTACGGTGTATGGGTATCCATGCTTTGTAGAGTGTTTTTGTTTTCTCCAGCACTGGCAAAATCGCTCGGGGGGGGTAAGCTTTTGGGAATGGGACGGATTCAATTCAATCATAACTATGAGGATATTATTTCCATTGAAAATCTACTTCTCGCATGGAAGGAATTTGTGAAAGGGAAACGACAGAAAGAAGGAGTGCAAAGATTCCAGTTTCGGTTAATGGAACACATCCTAACGCTCCACGAAGATTTGCGCAACAAAACCTACCGGCACGGGCCGTACAAGCATTTCAAAATCTCCGACCCCAAGCCCCGGGATATCCACAAAGCCAGCGTTCGAGACAGGTTATT
>ORJL010772774.1_pt1 | contig 15325 bp, 11 predicted proteins | sample 1779941 | NCBI WGS metagenome assembly ORJL01 (sample SAMEA104232317, study PRJEB22302) | groundwater metagenome | biome: forest; feature: aquifer; material: groundwater | place: USA | collected 2011-08-07 | depth 5.8 m | reverse complement strand
GCCTCGGCGGCAGCCACGACGAGCGCGAGCAAACCCTTAACCAAATTAGTGTGGAAATAAGCGGCTATAACACCGACACCAACGTGATTGTCCTGGCCGCCACCAACCGCCCCGACATCCTCGACCCCGCCCTGCTGCGCCCCGGGCGCTTTGATCGGCGCGTGGTGCTGGATCGCCCGGACGTGAAAGGCCGCGAGGCCATCCTCAAAGTTCATATGCGCGGCAAGCCGCTGGCCAACGACGTGGACGTGCCTGCGCTGGCCAAAAGTACCCCCGGCTTTGTGGGCGCAGACATTGAAAATCTGATCAACGAGGCGGCCATCCTCGCCGCCCGCCGCAGCAAGAAGCAGATCGGCCAGAGCGAGTTGGAGAGCAGCATCGAGCGCGTCATGCTTGGCCCGGAGCGCAAGAGCAAGCTCATCACACCGAAAGAAAAAGAAGTGGTGGCGTATCACGAAGCAGGCCACGCCGTGGTGGCGCGTTCCATCGCCGGCCATTACCCGGTGCGCAAGATCACCATCATCCCGCGCGGCGTCACCGGCGGCACCACGTGGTTCCTGCCCGATGAGGACATGAACCTCACCACCCGCTCCAGCCTCAAAGGCCACCTGGCCTCGTCGCTGGGGGGCCGCGCCGCCGAAGAAATCGTGTTCGGCGAAATCACCAACGGCGCCAGCAGCGACCTGGCTCAAGTGACCAACGTCTCGCGCACCATGGTGACTCGGTGGGGCATGAGCGAAAAGCTTGGCCCCATGACCTTCGGCAAAAAAGAAGAGTTGGTGTTCCTGGGCAAGGAATTGGGCGAACAGCGCGACTACTCCGACTCGGTGGCGCAGGAAATCGACGGCGAAGTGCGGAAGCTGGTGACCGAAGCGCACGAAGCCGCGCTGCAGATTCTGCGCGAGAACCGCGAACAGCTCGACCGCGTGGCCCGCAAGCTCATTGAAGTGGAAACTCTCGACATGGCCGACTTTGAAGCTGTGTACTTGGGCCAACAGCCGCCCTCTGAAAGCGGCCCCACCGGCGCACCCAGCGCCCCCCGGCCCCAGCGGCCCGCGCCGGAGACTCCGGCCCCCAGCGGCACCGGTCCCCTGCCAGTGCCGAGTGGCGCGTAAGTACGTACGGGGGTGTGGGGGTGTGGGAGTAACTCCCACACCCCCACACCTAACTAACTACCCTCCACCCTCTCTCTCGCGCCAGCGCGGCCAGCTTCTTGTCGGGGTACACCGCCACCGGATTCCCGACCATCTCAAACATCCCCAAATCCGAATACGAATCGGCGTAAGCGTAACTGTTCTTGAAATCAATATCAAAGCCGTTGTCGGCAAAATACCGGCGAACGTAGACGGCCTTTTGTGCGTCAATGCACGGCTCGCTCATCCTGCCCGTATAGCGGCCATCGCGGAATTCGACGGGCGAGCCAATGGCGTGCGGCACGTTCCACATTTGCGCGATGGTTTGCACCAACGGCACGGGCGCGCCGGAGACGAGCGCGACCACGTCGCCTTGCGCCAAGTGACGGCGCAGTATTTCCAATACGTCGCCGCGCGCAACGGTCACAGTGTGATCACGGGCGACCCATTCGGCCAGTGTTTTCATTTGCGCCTCGTCGTAGCCTTTGAAATACCACGGCAGGTGCTTGGTCCATACGCGCCGGAAGTCGGCTTCATTGAGCAAACGCATTGCGCGGGGCAACAGCATCGGATAGTGCGCGGCCACAAACAACCAGTGTGTCAGCCGCCGCTCGCCTCGCGCTAAAAAAAAGTCCATGAGGCCTTTCCACACGTTGTGCGAAGTGAGTGTGCCGTCGATATCAAAAAACGCGGCGGTTTGAGAGTGGGGATGAAGCATGAGCTGAAACTAGAAACAAATCCCCTCTCAACGCGTGGCGGCTGAGAGGGGATAGGGGAAACAGGAAAGGGCGCGCGCTAGCTCTTGGCCTTGTCCTTGTGTTCGCGCACCAGTTCACGGCGCAGCACCTTGCCCACGGTGGTTTTGGGCAGCTCGGTGCGGAATTCGATTTCGTGCGGCACTTTGAATTTGGCGAGCTTATCCTGACACCACACTCTGAGTTCGTCGGCGGTGGCAGTTTCACCAGGGCGAAGGACCACCCAGGCTTTCACCGTTTCACCGTAGGCAGGATGCGGCACGCCCGCCGCGGCCACCTCCATGATCTTCGGATGCCCGGCCAACACCTCTTCGATTTCGCGAGGCCACACCTGGTAACCGCCGGCTTTGATCAGTTCCTTCTTCCGATCCACAATATAGAAGAACCCGTCTTCGTCCATGGTGGCAATGTCGCCGGTGAAGAGCCACGGGTCGCCCTCGCCCAGCCGGCGGAGGGTGTTGGCGGTTTCGGTGGGCATGTTGTGGTAGCCGATCATCACCTGCGGGCCGCGCAGGACAAGTTCGCCCACTTCGCCCTGCCCCAGCATCGTTTCGCCGTCGTCGAGGCTGACAATCTTCGCCTCCATATCCGGCAGCGGCAGGCCGATCGACCCAGCTTTCACTTTTCCGTGGATGGGGTTGCAGTGCGAGGCCGTTGGGGCCTCGGAAAGCCCGAAACCCTCCACCAGCTTGCCTCCGGTGAGCGCCTCGAATTTGGTTTTGATGTCGAGCAACAGCGGCGCCGAGCCGGAAATGCAAGCGCGGATGGAACTCAAGTTGACCTTGCCCGCTTTGACATCCGGATGATTGTTGATGGCGTTATACATGGTCGGCACGCCGGGGAACACCGTGGGATGATAGCGGTTGATGTTGGACAGCACGTCATGCAAGTCGCGCGGGTTGGGGATCATGACCATGGCGCCCGCGCCGCACACTGTGAATGACATGCCCGCCACCATGCCGTATACGTGAAACAGCGGAATAGCCATGAGGGTGATTTCACCGGCCTCTTTCAAATCCGTGAGCCACGAGCGGATTTGCAGTGTGTTGGCTACGATATTGCGATGGAGCGCGGCTGCGGCCTTGGAAAGCCCGGTGGTGCCGCCGCTATACTGGAACATCGCCACGTCGTCTCCGGTCACCGTCACCTGGGGCCGATCGGAGGGTTTATATTGAGTAAACCAATCCTTCAGCCAAACATCGCCGGGGTGCAATTCAACACGGTGGCCGTCTTTCTTTTCTTTGGCCAGCGTGAAGAGCAGCCGCAAGGCCGGCGGCAGGGTTTCTTTGATGTTGGTGACGACAAGTGTTTTGACTTTCGTTTTAGACCGCACTTCATTGACACGGTGATAGAAGTTGCTCATCACCAGCACCACCTCCACCCCGGCGTCGTTGAACTGGTGCTCCATTTCGCGGGGCGTATAAAGCGGGTTCGTAGCTACCACCACGCCGCCCGCTTTGAGGATGCCGTAGTAGCTCATGACGAATTGCGGGGTATTGGGCATGAAGATGCCCACCGGCTGCCCCTTGCGCACGCCTAGCCCGGCGAGGCCGGCCGCAATCTGGTCGGCGTAATCATTCATTTGCCGATAGGTGATGACGGCCCCCTTGAAGTGAGTACAAGGATTGTTGGGATACTTGCGGGCAGCGTCTTCGAGGAATTGAAAAAGCGGGATATTAGGGTAGGGCGCCAACGTATGCGGCACGCCAGCATCGTAGTTCTTCAGCCACGGTTTGTCGTCCATGATTTTCTCCACTAGACATGAATATGCTCCGGCCACTCGCGCACAGCCCTGGCCGGAATGCGCCGACTATGAGAGCTGCCGCCATTGCCTATAGGATACACGAATGTCACAGTTTCGCAACGGCAATCCGACCGGCTCAGTCGGGTATACTGTGGATAACCCAAACAGATAATGAAATTGCGGCCAATATAAGGTATATTTAGCAAGTCAAGCGAAAGCACCATGCTTCGTGTTCGACCGCGCAGCGCCCGCGCGCTTTCGGCAAACGCCGGGGGCGGCCTCAGCGCCGGGCCACCCCAACGGGCGCGCCGCTTCAGTGAACGCGCTGCCGCGGCCTGGGTAAAGCTCTCAATCCAAGTTGCTCGCTTGTCGGCCCCAGGCCAGAGTATCGGAGATCGCCATCATGTCGCAATTGCGCCGGGCAACCATTGCTCTCATCCTCGATCTGACTTTTCTCTACAACTTGGAACGAGTGGATTTCGGTCAGCAGAATATCATTGACATTCAATCCTTCGTTTACATTCTCGCCGTGGTCGCCGCCCTCGGCATCCCCCTGCTCAATCGGGCGCAACTGTGGGTATCGTTAGCGCTATGGAGCGCCGCGTATATGGTTGCCAAGCTTTTTCTATTTGCCAGCCGCCCGGCATTCGGCGGCGTATACACATACATTACAATCACCGAACTGGCCCTGCTGCTGATTACGGTCTGGCTGGCTTATCATGTGGCGCACTATCTGCGGGACTTCGAGGACGCCGTCGAGAACATCACCTTCAACAACATCAGCCAACGCGTGAAGCGTATGGACGAAATGGAAGAGGACATTCAAAACGAACTGCTGCGCAGTCGCCGCCACCGCAAAGCGCTCTCGGTTGTGGTGATAGCCCCCGAACCCGCCTCGGTGCGCGCCACGCTGCACCGCACGGTGCAAGAAGTGCAGCGGGCCATGATGAGCCGCTACATCTTCACCAGCCTGGCAAGCGTGATCAGCAAAGACCTGCGCCGCACCGATATGATCCTCGAACAGTCTGAGCGCGGGCGCTACATTGTGCTCAGCCCCGAAACCACGGCTGCCGGAGTCGCGCCGCTGGTGGATCGCATCCGCAGCAATGCGGCCCGCCTGGGCGTGGCCATCAGTTGGGGTGTGGCCTCCTTCCCCGACGACGCCCTCACTTTCGACGAACTGGTTCGGCAGGCCCAATCGCGCTTGCACCATCCAGCCCTCACCGTCGAAGCGCCGGACCAACCAGCCGCCGACGCCCCCGCCGAAACCTAAACGGAGTTGAAACTGCGCCCTCCCATGCTATCCGACGCCAATCAGACCGCACCGACCCCAATCGCGCCCTGGCTTGACGACATCCATCCCGATCACGCCTTGTTTCAGGGGCGTGCCTATACAATTGCCAAACGCGTCATGGATCTTGTCATCGTGATTCTGGCCCTGCCGGTAGTGCTGCCGGTGTTGGGCCTGTGCGCGTTGCTCATCAAGCTCGAGACGCCCGATGGCCCGGCCGTGTTCACCCAAAAGCGCACCGGCAAAGACGGCGTTCCGTTCCTCATGTACAAGTTCCGGACCATGGTGGTGAACGCCGAGGAGCTAAAGTTGAAGTACGCGCATCTGAATGAGTTGCAGTGGCCCGACTTCAAAATCACCAACGACCCGCGCGTCACACGGGTGGGCCGCGTGTTGCGCAAAACCAGCCTGGATGAATTGCCGCAGTTGCTCAATGTGCTGCGCGGCGAAATGAGCCTGGTAGGGCCGCGTCCCACATCGTTCGCCTCGTCCACTTATACGCTGTGGCAGACGGAGCGCCTCGATGTGTTGCCCGGGCTTACCGGATTGTGGCAGTTGTTGGGGCGAGCTTCAACCGAGTTCGACGACCGCCTGAAGTTGGACATCGCCTACATCGAGCACCGCTGCCTGTGGCTCGATATCCAGATCCTTCTCCGCACCATACCCGCTGTGCTGGAAAGCCGGGGGGCGCACTAGCCTCATGCCAGGCCCTATTGCCTATATCATGTCGCGCTTTCCGAATCTGTCGGAGACATTCATCCTGCGCGAGATGATCGAACTTGAGAACAACGGCTGGCGCATCGCGCTGTACCCCCTCATCAATCAACAGCAGCCGGTCATCCATGCGGCCACCCAGCCGTGGCTGACGCGCGCGCACCGGCTGCCCTACGTATCGCGCGAGGTGTTGGCGGCCAATGCGCGGCAACTGGCTCGCCGCCCGCGGGTGTACGCCTCACTATGGTGGCAAATCGCTTGGGATAATCGTACTAGCCTCAACCTGCTCGTACGCGCCGTCGCTTTGCTCCCCAAGGCAGTTTATGCGGCGCAACTGATGAAAGACGAGGGCATTACGCATATCCACGCCCATTACGCAACCCATCCGGCGTTGGTGGCGTGGATCATTCATCGCTTAACACAAATTAGCTATAGCGTAACTGTGCATGCCCATGATATTTTTGTTCGCAGAGCGATGTTGGCAACCAAGATGCGTGAGGCGTCGTTCGTTGTTGCAATCTCTGAGTACAACCGCGAACTTCTGGGAAGGGTGCTTGGCCCGTGGGCGCGCAGCAAGGCCCACGTGGTCCACTGCGGCGTTATGCCTGACGAGTACGCTCCCCGCCGGCAAACACAGTTGCAGCCATCGGAACGGTTTGAGATCGTCAACATCGGCAGTCTGCAACCCTACAAGGGCCATCGCTATTTGCTTCAAGCATGCGCCCGCCTCCGGCAGCGAGGCATCCCGTTCAGGTGCAGAATCATTGGGGGCGGGGAGGAGCGGCCGGCCCTGGAAAAAATGGTCGCCGACATGAGATTGACCGCCGAAGTGGAACTGCTGGGTCCCCTGCCCCAGGAAGAAGTGTCCCGCCTGTTGCCGACCGCGCACTGCTACGTCCAGCCAAGCGTCGTCACCGCTTCCGGAAAAATGGAGGGAATCCCGGTGGCGCTGATGGAAGCGCTGGCATGTGCCCTGCCGGTGGTGGCCACTTCCATTTCCGGCATCCCGGAACTGGTTCTCCCGGGGCGCACCGGGCAACTGGTCCCGCCCGCCGATGCCGGAGCGTTGGCCGAAGCCCTGGCTGCCGTGTACCACGATTACGCCGCCGCCGCGCGCATGGGCGAAGCCGGACGGGCATGGGTCTTGCAGCAATTTGATCTGCGCGCCAACGTAAAACGGCTGGCGGCGCTTTTTGCTTCCGTCGCCGGCGCCTCAGACTGACACCGGCGGCATTGGTTGTACGCACTCGATACTGAAAAAAGTTTGGGAGGAGTTACCAAAGATGGAACTAAGACTCTACATTCAAATGCTCCAGCGAGGCTGGTGGATTGTGTTGCTCACCGCTCTCTCGGCCCTGGCCATTGCCCTGGCCGCGGCGTACGTGGTCACCCCAATTTATCTAGCTAGCGCGCGCTATGTGGTCAGCCCCGACGAGTCGTCGCTCACCGGCGGCCGCAGCGTCATTGACAGCTTGAACACCCTCGACAAGCGTTCAATCGTCACCACCTACGCCGAAGTGCTGAACAGCAACTCGATCTTTCAGAAGACCATAGCCAACTTTCAATTCGACGCCAACGCCGTGGCAGACTACAAGCTTACTACTGTAGCCCTGCCCGAGGCCAACGTCCTCGAACTGTCGGTGGAAGGCCCGGACCCCAAAGTGGCCGCCCTGCTGGTCAACGGCGTGGGCCAGCAAGCCATTAACTACATTCAGGGGCTTAACCAGGGCTACAACATCAACGTGCTGGACGCTGCCCAGGTGCCGACCATACCGGTTCGCCCGCAGCCGCTGCGCGATTCGTCGCTGGCGGTGGCGCTGGGCCTCGTCATCGGCGCCGTGCTCGCCATCGTTCGCGCCCAACTGATCACGCCCATCGAAGCCTTCCTGGCGCGCTCGACCACGGACAGCGACTCGACCGCCTTTACCCGGCGCTACTTTGAACAGAGGCTGGACGAGACGCTCGACCGCAAGCGCGGCAGTGTCTCGCTGGGGTTGGTCCAACTGGAAGGTCTGCAGGGCTTTTTGGACGTGGTTCCCCAGCCCATAGCGCAGGAAGTGCTGCGTCAGGCCAGCGCGATCTTTCGCGAGCAATTGCGCGGCAACGATCTGCTGGGCCGCTGGAACAACGACACCTTTGCCGTGCTGTTGCCCGACACCCCCGGCACCGCGGCCGTGATGACCTTTGGCCGCATCCAGATCGCGCTGTCCAAGCCGGTGAAGTTCGGCGAGGGCGAAACCCTGCACCTGCGGCCGCTCATCGGCGTGGCCGAGCGGCAGGGCGACGAGCAGGCCAACGTGCTCATGAAGTGGTCTGAGCAGGCGTTGGAACAGGCCTCGCGCAACGATTCGCGCATGGCCCTCTACAAGACCAACCCGTTCGTTAGCGCCTGAGTTCTCCTTTTCACTCTCAACCGGAGCCAAGCATGGCGAGCCGCCCCCTCTCCCGTCCCAACAGTCTGCTGCCAATCATATTTGGCCTGTTGGCGCTGCTAGTCGGCGCAGGCTCGGGGCTGCTCGTCATGGGCATATCCAGCCCCATGCGCGTGCTGCTCCTCACCATGGGCATCGCGGCCTTTGTCGCAACCGTCACCCAGATCCGCTGGGGGCTGCTGGTCGTCATCTTCATCATCTACACGCGCTTCTCCGATGTGGCCGTCAAGTTCCACGGTGTGTCCTCGGTAGCCAAGTCGTTCATCCTGCTGCTGCTGGCCATTGTCATCCGGTGGATCTTGCGCGCCGAGCGGCCCACGGGCTGGGCGCGCCCGGCCCTGCTCATCGCCGGCTATGGCGCGGTAGGGTTCGCCTCCCTGCTCTATGCCGCCGACTTCAACCAGGCGCTATCTGCCGCATTGGAGTTCGTCAAAGACGGCATTATTGCGGTCGTCGTGATCTTTCTGTTGCAGAGCGGCGCCATGCTCCGGCGCGTCATATGGACTTTGCTGCTCGCCGGCATTTTCATGGGCGCCCTCAGCGTGTATCAATACGCCACAGGCACTTTCAACAACGACTACTGGGGCTTCGCGCAAGCGCCCTTGCAAAACATCGTGGGCCAAACAAGCGACCATCGCTCGTCCGGACCCATTGGCGACCCCAACTATTATGCCCAGATGATGCTGGTGCTGGTTCCGCTGGCATTGGACCGGGTATGGAACGAGCGGCAGCGGCGGATGAAACTGCTGGCCGTGTGGGCGTTGGCGGTGAGCAGCCTGGCCATCGTCTTCTCGTTTTCACGCGGCGGATTTATCGCGCTGCTAGTCATGCTGGGAGCCATGCTGGCCTATCGCCGCCAGCGCCCTATTAACTGGCTCATTGCGCTGTCCATCGGCTTGGTGCTGCTGCAGTTTGTGCCCGCCACGTACACCCAGCGCCTGCAAACCATCGTCGAAATCATCCCCGGCTTTGGCAGTGGCGCCACCACCACCGGGCCTAACGAAGCCTCGCTGCGGGGCCGCACCAGCGAACTGATTGTGGCCCTGCAAATGTTTGCCGATCGCCCGATCCTGGGCGTGGGCCTGGGCAACTATAGCGTCTACTATCAATCCTATTCGCGCCGCCTCGGTATGGACCCCCGGGTGGAGCCGCGCGAGGCGCACAATTTATACCTTGAAGTGGCCGCCGAGACCGGCTTGCTGGGCCTGAGCATGTTTGGCATTTTGCTCTGGGTCATGTTCACCGGCATTTTACGAGCGCGCAACTTGCTGGTGGCGGCCAAACTCACGCGCTACCTGGATATGATATCCGCCTACACCTTCAGTCTCGTCGGTTATCTCACGGCCTCGCTCTTCATCCACGCAGCCTATCCGCGCTACCTGTGGCTGCTGGTCGGTATTGCCCTGGCCATCCCGCGGGTGGCGCAGCATGAACTGGCCGAACATCTCCGGTCCCAGCATGAGCAGGCAGAGGCATAACGGTGCGTATTGCCCAAATCATCGACACGCTCGGCATTGGAGGCGCGGAGAAACTTCAACTCACCTTTGCCCGCGAAGCTCGCGCCCACGGACTGACGCCCACCGTCATCAGCCTCGGCGTTAGCCCCGGTTCCCCCATCCCGGCGCAACTGCAAGCACTCGGAGTCAATGTGGTCACCTATCCGGCCCGCCGTCTGCTCAATGCGCGCCGCCTGTGGCGCATTACCCGCTTCTTGCGGCGCGAGCGGGTATCTGTCTTGCACACCCACCTCACCCATGCCAACATCGTTGGCGCACTCACCGGGCGGCTGGCCGGTGTGCCGGTAGTGGCTACGTTGCATTCCATCGGCACCGATCCTCGGCATTACCATCCCGCAAAAGATCGATTGGAAACGTGGGCGCTGCGCTTCAACGACAAGCGAGTGATCGCCGTGGGACGCGCCGCCGCCGAAGCCTACCGTCCACGGCTGGGCGGCAAACCCATCCACCTCATCCCCAACGCCGTGGCGCCCGTGCCGCCCCTGCCCCCGGCAGAGCGCGCCGCCTTGCGCGCCGAAATTGCCGGCGACCCTGCCCGCCCACTGCTCATCTCGGTAGGGAGACTCACCCCCCCAAAAGCGTTCGACGTGCTGCTGAGCGCCTTCGCCCTCGTGCGCTCACAGAAGCCCGAGGCGCGATTGATCATTGTGGGCGGCGGCTCGCTCTACGGCGACCTGGCCTCGCAAATAAGAACGCTCGGCCTCGAGGGCAGCGCCACGCTGCTGGGCGAGCGCGACGATATCCCCCGGTTGCTGGCTGCCAGCGACATGTTTGTCAGTTCGTCGGTGCGCGAGGGGTTGCCACTGGCCATTTTGGAAGCCATGACGGCCGGGCTGCCGGTGGTGGCCACCCGCGTGGGCGACGTGCCCGAGGCGGTGGTGGCCGGCATGGGAGCATTGGCGCCACCCGGGCAACCGGCGGCGCTGGCCGACGCCATCGTGTCCCTGCTGGATCATCCCGGGCAAATGCGCGCGGCAGGCGAGGCTGCCCAAGCGCACGCCTGCCGCAATTACAGCACTTCCCAATGGTTCGAGCAACAGTTGGCCGTGTATCAAGAGATATGCGCCACGCCGGAGCGGGCTGTCGGATGAACGCGCGTCTGGAAGTTGCCATGCTCATTCAGGGCTACCTGCCGCGGGTGGGCGGGGCCGAGCGCCAACTGGCCTACGTGGCGCCGTTGCTGCAAGCCCAAAAGGTGAGGGTGGACGTGATCACCCGCCGCTATCCCGGTCTCACCGCGTTCGAAGTCGTCAACGGCGTGCCGGTACACCGCATGCCCGTGCCGGGGCCAAAGGCGCTGGCCTCACTGTCGTATACCGTCGCCACCGTATCCCTGCTGCGCCGCCTGCGCCCCAACGTGGTGCATGCCCACGAAATGTTCTCGCCGGCCACTACGGCGCTGGCCGCCAGAGCCGTGCTGGGCTGCGCGGTGGTGGTCACGGCGCACCGCAGCGGCGTGCTGGGCGACGTGTACCGGTTGCAGCACCGGGCCTTGGGCGCGCAGCGCATCAATGCGCTGCGGCGGAACGTGGACGCCTTTGTGACCATTAGCCGCGAGATCGATTCTGAATTGGAGGCGGTGGGCATTCCGGCAGAAAAGCGGGTGTTCATTCCCAACGGCGTGGACACGGAACGCTTTGCGCCGCTGCCGCCGGATAAGAAGCAGGTCATGCGCGGCATGCTGGGCTTGCCCGCCGATGCGCCCATTGTGATTTTTACCGGGCGGCTCGCGCCCGAAAAGCAACTGGACAAGTTGGTGCTGCTCTGGCCCGCGGTGCGCGCCCGCGTGCCCGATGCGGTGCTGCTCATTGTGGGAACCGGCGACGAGTTGCCCGGCCTGAAAACTCTGGCCGAAGCCGGCGTGCGGTTTGCCGGGCCGGTGGAAAACGTGGCACAATATCTGCAAGCGGCGGATATGTTTGTGCTGCCCTCGTTGGCCGAGGGATTGTCGGTGGCGCTGTTGGAGGCCATGGCCGCCGGGCTGGCCGCCGTGGCTACATCGGTGGGGGGAACGCCCGAAGTGATTGAGCATGAGGCCACTGGCTGGTTGGCGCCCCCTAGCGACTCGGCCGCACTGCGGGACTCCCTGATTACGCTGCTCAACAATCCCGACTGCCGCATTCGCCTCGGTCAACGGGCGCGCGAGCGCATCATCCGCGACTATACGCTGTCGGCCAGTGTGGTCAAACTGCGCGGGTTGTACGAGGTGGTGAGCGAGCGGGCCGCGCAAAAGAGAGGGCCGTCGTGATCGGCGTTTTGTTCTGGCTGTTTGTGGCGAGCGTGGTTTATACCTACGCCGGCTATCCGCTGCTACTGTGGGCGCTGGCCCGTTTTAGGCGGCAGCCCGGCCCCTTCGAGCCGGCCACGCCGCCGGTGACGCTGCTGATTGCGGCCTTCAACGAGGAGCGCATCATTGCGCAGAAGATCGAAAACAGCCTGGCGCTCGATTACCCGCACAACCAGTTGCAGATACTGGTAGCCGACGACGGCTCCGACGACGACACCCGCTACATTATCCAACGGTATGCGGCGCAGGGCGTGGAGCTAAGCTACAATCCGCCCCGGCGCGGTAAAATCGGCGCCATCAATCGGGCTATGGCTCAGGCGCGGGGCAAGATTGTGGTGTTCTCGGATGCCACGAATATTTATCAGCCCAATGTGCTGCGCGAACTCATTGCCCCTTTTGCCGACCCCACCGTGGGCGCGGTCACCGGCGCGCGCTCCATTGTCGAAGGCGACGGGGCGCTGGGCGAGTCGGAGGGACTCTACTGGAAGTACGAGTCGTTCATTCAACAGCAGGAAACGCGGCTGGGGAGTTGCACCGCCGCCGCGGGCGACATTCTCGCCGTGCGGCGCACGTTGTTCGAGCCGCCGCCCGACAACGTCGTCATCGACGACTTTTACATGATCATGCGCCTGATCAAACGCGGCTATCGCGTCTTTCATGCGCCCAACGCACGCACATCGGAGCGGGTGTCGCTCACAGCGCAGCACGAGGTGGAGCGGCGCGCGCGGATGATCGCCGGGCGCTATCAAGCTATTTCCATGGCGGGGAGTCTGCTGCCGTTCAATCGCCCGCTCATTGTGTGGCAGGTGGTGTCGCACAAGTTCATGCGGCCGCTGGTGCCGCTGGCGATGATCGGGGCGTTGGTTATGAACGGGTGGGCGGTGGCGTTTCCACCGGCGGCAGGCGGCAGCGCCCTGCTCCGGCTGGCCGCCCCCTTCAACTGGATGATGCTGAGCCTGCAAGCGCTCTTTTACGCGCTGGCCGGGGTGGGCAACCTCGTGGAACGCCGCAGCGGCATTGGCAGGGCGCTTTACTTGCCGGCTTTTTTGGTGAACAGCAATTTTGCAGCTCTCATTGGGCTATTCCGCTTTCTGACCAAAGGACAATCCACGCTCTGGTCGCGCGCGCCGCGACGCAACGATTTACAGGGCACGGCGCAGGGGGGCACGGCCCAATCCAACGACAAGAGTTGAAGGCTGATGAATGATAGGCTGCGAATCGCAGTGGTCATGATGGGTGATATGAGCGCGCCGGTGACCCGAACAAAATACGGCGCGTTTCACGACGCGCTCGCCCGCCGGTTTGAACTGGTGGGTGTTCATAATGCCGAACTGCAGGGCTTCGCCCGGCTGGTCAACGCGTTGCAGGTGGCGCGCCCCAACCGCAGGTATTGGCGGCAACGCATGTATATGAATGTCCCGGCATTTCGCGCCTGCTCGCGCCGCGCCGCCGCGTACGCCAAATCGCTGCGCGGGCAGGCCGACGTGATTTTGCAGGACGGCGTGCTGTTCGACATGCAGGCATTCTCGCCCGGCCTGCCGAGCGTCATTTACACCGACTACACGGCGCGGCTATCGGCCCGCCAACCGGCCGCCGGCCGTTCGCCCTTCACGGCGCGCGAGGCGCAACAATGGCTGGCTATGGAAGCGGCGGCGTTTGGCCGCGCGGCCCACGTTTGCACGTGGAGCCGTATGACCCGGCAAGCGGTGATCGCCGATTACGGCATCTCGCCCCAGCGTGTGACTGCGGTGGGCGGCGGCCTGAGTCTGGGCGCGCTGCCGAAACTGCCGACCCGGCGCCCCGATGCGCCGCTCACCGTGCTATTCATCGGCGCGGAACTGCGGCGCAAGGGCGGCGATGTGCTGCTGCAAGCCTTTGTCCGGACGCGCGCCGAACTGCCCGAAGCCCGGCTGTTGTGTCTCACACGCGGGCCTATTCCGCCCGAACTGCCGTTGGTTGGGGTGGAAGTGATTGCCCCCACGTGGGACCGCGAGGTTATTTTGGGGCTGTTCCGCCGCGCCGATCTGTTCGTGCTGCCGTCGCGGCTCGAAACGTGGGGCGACGTGCTGCTGGAAGCCATGGCCTTTGGCCTGCCGTGCATCGGCGTTTCGGGGCAAGCCATGGAAGAGATCGTCGAACACGAACGGACGGGGCTGATTGTGCCGCCCGATGATGTGCCCGCCCTCGCGGCGGCCATGACCCGCCTGTTGCGCGACCCGGCCCTGCGGCAAACGTGGGGCAGCGCGGGCCGCAGGCGGGGGGAAACTCTGTTTACGTGGGATAAAGTTGTGGACCGTTTCGCGCCGGCCATCGAACGCGTGAGCTAACGATGACCTTTGCGTTTACGCCGTTCAGCGCAGGTTACCAAATGCAGGGAGGACTGCTATGATGAAGAAAATTGTCAACACACTAACCGTTATCGCCCTTTTGGTGGCGATGGGCGCGGTGGCCGTGCCGCCGAGCTATGCCCGCGAACCCATGCGCTCGCCTCAGCCGGTGAGCTACGCCAACGCCACCCGGCTCAGCGCCGCGCATGCTCCTGCTCTTCAGGCTGCCGACTCAAACACGGTGCCGTTTGAACTGCTGGGCTTCAAAGAAGGCACCCTGCGCGGGCCGTTCGACGCCACCAGCTTCTTCTTTGGCGTGCCCGCCAACTGGAGCCTGGCCGATGGGGCGCAGGTGCAACTCCACCTCACCGTCTACCTGGGGGGCATTCTGGGCGTGGACGCCACAACGATAGCGCCCGGCGTCAATTTCGGCGGCACGTTGGAGGTGCAGTTCAACGATAAGTCAATCGCCACCATCCTGCTCGACACTTCGGGCGACAGCACCCTAACCTTCAACATTCCCGCCGAAGCGCTGGTTTCGCCCTCGCTCAGCAAGCGCAACTCGCTGCGGCTGATTTTGAACAGCGGCATCAACTGCGACTTCAATCAGCAGACCAAAGTGGTGGTGCGCACCGACTCGCAGTTCGTGCTGCCGCACAGCGTTGTCGCCCCGCCTACCGACCTCAGCATTCTGCCGCGGCCCATCTTCCAGAACTCGTTCATCCCCGATGCGGCCACGCTGGTCGTCCCCGACCAGCCCTCCGCCGGCGAATTGCAGGCGGCCCTTACCGTCGCCGCCGGACTCGGCAACATCACCGCCGGGCGGCTGCCCGTCACCATGGTGCCGCTTGCTCAACTCACCGATGATCTGCGCGCAAACTCGCACCTCATCTTCGTCGGCGGCGCCGCCGCCTTCCCCGCGCTGAGCGCGGTTGCCCTGCCTGCCGCCGTCAGCGGCTCCATCTTCAATGCTGGAGGCTCGCTGCCAGACGACGGCCTCGTGAAAATGGCCGTCTCGCCGTGGAACCCGGCCCACGTGGTGCTGGTCGTGGGCGGAAACACCGAGGCGGGCGTCGTCAAAGCTGCCCAGGCCGTCAGTTCCGGCCAGGTGCAAGCCGGCGCCTT
>ORJL011339719.1_pt1 | contig 15326 bp, 13 predicted proteins | sample 1779941 | NCBI WGS metagenome assembly ORJL01 (sample SAMEA104232317, study PRJEB22302) | groundwater metagenome | biome: forest; feature: aquifer; material: groundwater | place: USA | collected 2011-08-07 | depth 5.8 m | reverse complement strand
CGGCGGCGACGGGGGCGGCGGACGGGGGCGGGATGAAAGCCCGGGCCGCGGGCGGTTTCCAGCGAACGACGGCGGACTGGCAGCGGCTGCAGGTCTTGGGCGGGGCCTCTTTTTCGCGGGCCCGGAGGATCCATCGGCAGGTTTCGCAGGTGACGAAGTTGATTGCTTGAAGGCTGCGGAGCGCCTGGGCCGCATCCGGCTTGATCCAGCCCATGCCGAGGAGGATGTCGGGGATCGAGGCCGGGGCGGCGTCGCGGGACGGGAGGCGGAGGAGACCGCCGCGGAGGGTATCGGCGCGGACGGCATTGGACTTGGCCGCGCTGAGGGCGGTGAAGACGTCGGCCATGCGGAGGCGAACCGACTCCTCGAGGGAGAGCTGGCGGGCCCCTCCTGCGCTCTTGACGGCGGCGCCGTCGGCGGGGGTCAGTGCGCCCTGGGCCTGCAACACCGCGAGCAGGTCGGGCTTGCCTCCCTGGCGCTCTTTCTCCTGATAGGCATCGAACAGCTGGAGCGGCGTCACCTGGCCCTGGGCCAGGGCGATCTGCGCGAGCAGATCCTCTGGATGCGACATGAACTTCCCTTCGTCAGCAATGAGCGAAGCGATCATACTCGCGGCCGAGGGAGCAAGTCAACCGCGTCCCGGCACCCGCGGGCCGGTCCGGGAGATCGCCGATTCTTCTTGAACCGTCCGCGGAGCCGCCGGAAAATGACGGAAGCAGGCCCAGGGGGAAGGAACCGCCTCTTCGATGACGAGCATCCGGGAAAACCTCGAAAACGAATTCCGCCAGGGCAAGCTCGATTACATCCGGGACGATCTGAAGAAGTTCTTTGCCGAGCAACGCGGGACGATCCAGAAGCTGCTCACCCAGGATCTTGCCGGGCTCAAGGGCGGAATCACGCGAATCATCCGTCGCAAGAAGGATTTCGACCAGCGGGCCCGATTCGACCTGGCGGTGCGGCTGCTGCTCAAGCAGGCGCGAACGATCAACCCCTCAGGCGACATCCAGCTGCAGATCTCCGAGCTGGCGCGCGAGGTGTGGCTCGAGGGAGAACGGTTGCACCGACCGTGCACGCGGCAGGACGAGAACCGGATCGCGAAGACCTGGAACGATGAGTTCGGCGGGCGCTTCCGCGACTGGTTGCTGTTGCGGGTTCTCTACGTGTTCGATCGCTACCGGAATGAATTCGAGGACTATTTCCAGGACCTGAAGACAGAACCGAAGCCGTCCGATGCGGGCGGCAGCGAGGACTCGGGCTCCAAGAAGGCGAACGCGGGATGACCCAGGAGAGCGCGGCAAAAGGCCGGTTGCGCGCCCAGGTGGCGGGCGCGCTGCTGCGGGGCGACTTCACCCTGTCGTCGGGCAAGAAGAGCAGCTACTATCTGGACGGGAAAATGATCACGCTGCACGGCGCGGGGCTGCACGATCTGGCGACGGTGCTGCTCGAGATGATCGGGGAGGACCCGATCGAGGCCGTCGGCGGGCTGACGCTGGGGGCGGATCCGATCGCGGCCGGAGTGGCGGCGCTGTCGGCGGCGAAGCCGCGCGCGCGCGGCCCCATCCACGCGTTCATCGTGCGCAAGGAGGCGAAGAAGCACGGCACGACGCGCTGGCTGGAAGGCCCCCCGCTGCGAGCCGGTGCGCTGGTCGCGGCGGTGGACGACGTGATCACCACGGGAGCAGCGACGATCGCGGCGATCGAGCGGATCCGCGAGGCGGGGGCGACCGTGAAGCGGGCTTTTTGCCTGGTGGACCGCGAGGAGGGGGGGTGCGAAGCTCTGGCCGGGCTCGGGGTGGCGCTCGAGCCGGTGTTTTCGATTCGGGAATTTCTCTAGTCCGCCCGCGGCCTCCTGGCTGGGCGCAAGGGAATTCCCGCCTCGGTTCCGATGTTGCAACGAGACTGTGAATTCGCGAGACCGGTCGATTGAGGAATACGACGATGCGTTCGAGGACGTGGCTGCTGCTGGTCGGTATCACCCTGCTGGGAGCGGTGCTGGTGCGCGCGGAGGACGCCGCAAAGAAGTGCGACTTGAAGGGCGCGGGCCAGGTGGCGTGGAAGTGCCCGAAATGCGATAAGCTGTACCTCGACGGTACGCTGCAGGAGGCCACCTGCCCGAAGTGCCGGGAATCGCTGCTCAACGTGCCGGCCTGCGTGAAGATCGGATACGTTTGCGATGAGCACAAGGTGTGCGCGCAAGCGGCGGGCACGTGCTCGACCTGCGGGAAGGAACTGATCGAGACGCCGTTTCCGTCGGAGATCTATTACAAGTGCCCGAAGTGCGGCGGCCGGGATCCGGCGGGGCACCCGGGCGAGTGCCCGGATTGCCACGAGTTCCGGGTGAAGACCTGCTCGTTGTCGGGCACGTGCCCCCACCTCCCCTCTCCCAAAGAGGAGGAGAAGCCGGGGGACGAGGGCAAAGACGAAGGGAAAGAGGAAGGGGGCAAGTGACATGATGCGCGAGATCGTGAAGCGGATGTTGGTGGCGGTCGCGGCGTTGTCCGTCGCGTTCTGGGCCGGGACGGGTCGCTCCGAGGAGGGCAAGGATGCGCCCGAAGGGCCTCCCTGCGACACGGCGGTGGTTCAGCCCGGCTGGTTCTGCGCCGACTGCAAGGACTTCAAGCAGGAAAACGGCGACTGTTGCGACCCCTGCGCCTGCAAGGGATGCGCCGACGGCAAGAAGGTGACCTTCTTGCAGGTGTGCGCCAAGGCGATGTATCAGTGCGAAATGGGGTGTCCTGACCCGGGGTCGTTGGAGCCGGGCAACTGCCCGAAGTGCTCCACGACGCGGGCCAAGAGATTCGACCAGGCCAAGGTGATGTACCAGTGCCCGCAGTGCGGGGACATGGCCGCGCCGATCCTCTACCACCACTGTCCGAAGTGCAACGCCGAGGCTACGGGCAAGGAATGCGAGAAGTGCAAGGTGAAGAGCGTGCCCGATTTCAAGGCTCCCGGGCCGTGTGGCAAGTGCGGCAAGGAACGCGTGCGGACCTGCGCCAAGTCGGGCAAGGGCGCCCACGTGGGTGCTGCGAAGAAAGAAGAGAAGGCGGAAGAGAAGAAGTAGACCTGGGTGGCTCGCCGCTGAATCAGGCTGGACGGGACCTGGCCAATCATGCCTATCCGGTTGCTTGCCAAGGGGTCGCGACCCCTGCCAGTAGTGCATCGGGCGTCGACCGGATCCGCATGATGGAACAAGGCCCAAGTCGCGAGTCGTGCTCGTGCTCGAAAGCGCCCTCGGGACCGGCAGCGCGATCGCGGTCGTATCGCTTCGTGGGGGCTCCGTCGAGAACGAGAACGATTACGAGTAGGATAACGAGGCCGAGTACGAGTACGATCACGAGCACGAGGACGCCAGCGCGTCGGACAGCACTGGTCAAGCGGCCAACTGCTTGGCAAGCAACCGGATCGGCATGGGGACTAAGTTTGAGTGCAGAATGATTCAACCCTTCCCGCTCCCGTTCCCGAAACTCGGGCGCGGGAACGGGTTCGGGCCGTCAGCGCCGGCTGCCGAGACTGGACGTCAGGCTGGCACAGGGGTTAACGCGTTCTGCGTTCCTACTTAGTCCGTGTCCTTCCGCTTGCGCGTCGACCGGCGGGGCTTGGGCGGGCCGGCAGGGTCGCTCCCCTCTCCCGCCGGCGATTTCCGGCGCGAGGTGCGGCCGCGGCCGCGGGGCGCGCTCGCTTCCGAGTCGGCGGCCGGCGGTGTTTCCCGGCTCTCGGCCGCGGGCGGCTCGGCCAGGGAGGCAGAGGCCGATCCGCGCGTCGGCGCGGTGGTCGCGTCGGGATCCGGCGCATTCGGGGTGCGCCGCGGGCCGGCCGCGGGCGGCTTGGCCACATCGCCGGCGCGGTCGCGGCCGGATTTCGAGACCGGCTTCATCAGCGACCCGTAGGTGCGGCGCTTGGCGGCGGCAGCGGGCGTGGCTTCCTCCTGCGGAGCGCGTCGCAGGGAGAGCGATTCTGCGCGCACCAGTTCAGAGCCGGGCTTCGCCGGCGAAGCCGCGGCGACGGGGCGAAGCGCGGCGGAAGCGGCCGGTGCGGATACCGGCGGGGCGGTCCCGGCCGGGACGGGCGCGGCATCTGCAGGCGCAGGCCCAGCGGGGCCTGCGGCCGGCGTTTCCGCTACCGCCGGCGTCGCGGCGCCGGCGTCGGCGACGGCCGCGACCCCTGCGGGCGAGGCGGCGGGGATGCTCGCTCCGGGCCCAGCAGTAGACGCGGCGGCGGAGGCCGGATCCTGCTTGGGTTCGGCGTGGAGGCCGACGGCGCGGCTTTCCTGCGCGGCGGCGATCATGCTGCGCCGCAGGTCGGACTCGCGGCGGCGCGCCTCGGACTGGGCCTCGGCGGCGGCGGCGGCAGCTCCCGCAGCGGCGCCCTCAGGCTTGACCGGCTGGCGCGATTCGTCCAGGCACTGGAGGTCGACGTCGGAGACGCGGAAGGAGGACATGCCGCGAATCACCACGGACTTGCCGCTGCGGTCCTCGATGGCGACGAGGTCGCGGCGCTTGACGTTCTGGAGGTAGGTGGCGACCTCGGGGTGGACCTTCACCTCCACGTAGGTGGCTTCCTGCGAAGTCCCGAGCAACTGGCGGACCTGACGCAGCACCTGGAGGCTCTGGCTTTCCACGTTCTTGGTGTAGCCGGTGCCGTGGCAGTGCCAGCACAGCTCGAAGGAGATGACCTTGACGCCCGGGCGGACCTTCTGGCGCGCCATCTCGACCAGGCCGAGGCGGGACATGCGCAGGATGGTGGACTGGCTGCGGTCCAGCTTGGCGGCCTCGCGCAGCACGCGCTCGACGCTCTGGCGGTTCTTCTCCTCCTTCATATCGATGAAGTCAACGATGATCTGGCCGCCCAGGTCGCGCAGGCGGAGCTGGCGGACGACCTCCTGGGCCGCCTCCATGTTGATGCGAAAGGCCATCTCCTCGGGCGAATTGGTCTTGGTGAAGCGGCCGGAGTTGACGTCGATCGCGGTGAGCGCCTCGGTCTGGTCGATCACGATCGAGCCACCCGCAGGGAGCGGGACGACGCGCAGGTAGATCTGGTCGATCTGCCGCTCGACATCGAACTTGTAAAAGATCGGCTCGGGGTCCCGGTAGAACTTCACGTGGTCCTGGTAGCGCGGCATCGCCGCCTGGAAGAACTCCAGCGTGCGGTTGTAGACTGGGAAAGAGTCAATGAAGATCTCGTCGATTTCGGTGGTGAAGATGTCGCGGATGGTGCGGATGACGAGGTCGCTCTCCTGGAACACCGGCGCGGGGGCGCGGGTGTTCTGGGCGCGGACCACGACCGCCTTCCAGAGACGCAAGAGGTAGTCGAGGTCGCGCTTGAGGTCGCGGACCGACTTCTCGGCGCCGGCCGTGCGGATGATGAAGCCGAGGTTGTGGGGCGGGTTGAGCTCCTCGAGGAGGATCCGCAGGGCCTCGCGCTCGCTCGGTTCGGCGATGCGCTTGGAGACGGCGACGCGGCGGACGCGCGGGGTGATGACGAGGTAACGGCCGGGCAGGCTGATGTCCATCGTGAGGGACGGGCCCTTCTCGCCCATCCCGTCGCGCGAGACCTGGACCAGGACTTCCTGCCCGGGCTGAAGCAGCTTCTGGATCGGCGGCTCCTCGCGCCCCTTGCGGTCGGCGGCGTCCTCGATCGCCTCCTCGGTGACCACGGGCGCGGAGCCGTTGCGTTCGAGCGAGCCGACTACGTCGGAGGCGTGGAGGAACCCGTTCTTGCCGCGCAGGCCGATGTCGACGAACGCGGCGCGCAGGCTGGGGAGGATGTTGGCGACGCGGCCCTTGTAGACGTTGCCGACCAGGGTCTCGCGAGAAGTGCGCTCGATGTAGAATTCTTCGAGGTTGGTCCCCTCGACCACCGCGATGCGCGACTCCTCGGGCTCGAGGGCGTTGATGAGCATCTTTCGGGACATGATCGCGGTGCCTCAGGGGTCGGCGGTGCCGGGCAGAGCGCAAGAAGGGTGCCTTCCTTGCGCTCTCAACCCCCGTGGCGTCTCGTCGGGGGACGCGGGGGGGCGCGATGGTCTCAGTACCGGCCCCCGCAAACAACTGGCCTATCTGCTCGGCGCTTCTTGCCGCCGGCTTCGTTGCTCCTCCTCCGCGATGCCTCTGGGCATCGCGTCGTCGTCGCGCCTCGCCGACAGCCAAAATCGCCTTCGGATATGCCACCTATTTGCGGGGACCGGTACTCAGACCGGGGCTACTTGCCGGCGGCCGGTTCAGCGGCCGGTACATCGCCCTTGCGGATCGACTCGAAGGCTGCCTCCTCGGCCCTTCTCCTCTCCTCGAGTTGCTGCTCCAGGGTGTTGCGGGTCTCCCCCGACTTGACCTCCTCCCACGCGGCCCGGTTGGCGTCGTCGCGGGCGGCGGTCAGGCTGTTGATCCTATCCGCGGACTCCTTCGTGGGCTTGATGATCCGCGGAGTGATGAAAATGATCAGGTTTTCGCGCACCACGGTGTCGGTCTTGTCTTTGAACAGCCATCCCAGGAAGGGGATGTCGCCGAAGAAGGGAATCTTCGTGAGCGAGCGGGTGTCCCGGTCCTGGACCAGGCCGCCGAGGATGCCGGTCTGGCCGCTTTCGAGCATCATGCGGGTGACGACGGTGGAGGTCTGGACGCGGGGCAGGTCGATGAATGCGGAGCCGGCGCCGCCGACCCCGGTGCCGACCGAGAAGCGCTCGAAGCCGTCGACTGCGACGTTGGGGCGGGCGCCTGACCCGGAGAGCACTTCGTTCTGCGGGATGACCTGCATCAGGACCGCGTTGATCTCGCGGATGATCGTGGGGATGACGAGAAGCTGGAAGCCGATCTTGACCGGCGAGTTGCTGGCTTCCTTGACCGTGACGGTGATGTTTCCGGTGGAGTCGGACTGGCTGGAGATTTCCGCGTAGCGGATGGTCTCGCCGACGAAGATGGTCGCCTCCTGATTGTCGAGGAGGACGAGCTGCGGGGCCTGGAGGACGGTGGACTGGGTGTCCTGCTGGAACAGCCGCAGGGTGGCGGAGACGTCGTAGGCGGAGAGGAACCACTGGTCGGCGGAGTTGCGCACCTCGCCCAAGCCGAAGGGCAGGGCGGACACCTTGCCCGGCGCTCCGCCCGGGGAAGCGGTGTTCCAGCCGGTAGCGCCGACGCCCGGGGCCTGGGTGATGTCGCCGAACGCGCCCGGGGAGTGCAGGTCCTCGGGCGGGGCGGGGATGGTGGACATGGAGAGGCCCTGGGTATTGCCGCGGGCGTAGCTGATTCCCATCTGGGCGAGTTCGCTGTTACGGGTGGAGATGAAGCGCACCTCGATGAGCACCTGGTCGGGGGCCACATCGAGCTTGCGGATCATTTTTTCGATCTCTTCGAGTACCGGCTTGGTGTCCTTGACGATGACGGTGTGGGTGCCGAGGTCGTAGTCGATGGTGCCGAGGGCGGCGCCGCGCGAGTCCTTGGAGAGGAGGCTCTTGAGCGCCTTGAGGAGGCCGAATTCGGCGACCGCGTCCTTGATGTCCGGCAGGGCTCCCCTGTGGTACTTGGTCTCGATCATCGGCCGATAGTAGCTGGGCGGCCGGAGGAACTTGAGCGGGATCGCGCGGACCTCGAGCTGGGTCTGGAGGTCGCTCCGCTGGATCACGCGAATGACGTTGTTGGCCTCCTCGACCACGACGAAATTGCCCGCGGTCTTGACCACGCTCTCGAGCGCATCGCGCCAGGGGACGTTGGTCAGGGAGAAGGAGACCTGACCGCTGACGTTGGGCGAGATGACGATGCTCAGGCCGGCGATCTTGGCGATGGCCTCGACCGCTTTGTCGAGCGGCGCTTTGGAAAACGTCATGGTCACGCGGGGCGGCTTGCTCACGGTATACAGGCTCGGGCTGACCTCCTTGAGGACGCACTCGGTGTCGTGCAGGAGGATGTTCAGTACGTCGCGCCAGGGCAGGTTCTTGAAGTCGCGGGTCACCCGCGCGTCGATCCCCTTGTCGAGGACGATGTTGACGCCGCTCTTGGCCGCGAGCGCGGCGAGGGCGACGGCCAGGGGTGTTTCCCTCCAGTTCGCGGTGATGAGGGCCTTGGCGCGCTCGATCTCCGCGAGGACGTCCGAGGTCGCCCCGGTCGGCGCGATCGCCCCGGAGGGAGGCTTGTCGGGCTGCAGCTCTTGCGCCGACAGCCCCGGAAGTGCGATCCACGCAGCGACGGTCCACGCCGCGGCGAGAACCAGCCCTCTGGAGTTCATCACAGACACCTCCTCAACCGTTTCTCCGCGCGGGCCGTCCGTAGCGCACCCGCGACCAGAAGACGAATCAGTGTACGATCATTGCGCCCCGAGGTCCACACGAATCAGCTCGCCCTGGTAGCTGAATACCACGGCGTGCCGTTCGATCCTGTGCACCTTGAGCTCGGCGACCGGGGCAACCTCCTTGCCCTCCTCCAGGATCTGGACATCGTTGCCCAGCTTGACGATCGCCGTCGACCGCGAGCGCGAGACTTCCACGCTGTTCTCGCCCAGGATCCGGAAGCCGAGCACGTCGGCCCCGAACCACATGGTGACCGGCTCCGGCACCAGATAGTAGATGACGCCGATGATCGAAGGTTTCTTCTGCGAAAAAGCCTCGCGCTTGCGCGCGCGCGCGTGCAGATCCTTGATCGCGACGAAGTGGGCGCGGATCTCCTTTTCGAACTGGGTTTCCCGGATCGCCGGGTTCTGGGAGATCAGCTGCGCCTCGGCCAACTTGTCCGCCAGCAGCTTGTACTGGTCGGTCTCGAAGCAGTTCTGCGCCTCCTGATGGATCCGCTCCATGTCAGAGGCGAGGCGCTCTACGCCCTGGTAGAGCTCCTGCGCCTGCTTCAGGCGCTTCTTCATCCCGTCGACCCACTTCGTCTCCTTCTTCTCCCTGGTGTCGGCGACCGAAACCAGCTTGCTCAGCTCGTCGTAGTGGGTGCCCAGGAGCTGGAGCTTCACCTTGCGCGGCAGCGCGGTGTCGGAACTGTCGCGCTGCATCTTGCTCAGCAGGTCGGCGGCCTTTTGATCCATCTGCATGCGGTCGTCCGGCGACAGGGTGGCGAGATCAATCTTGGTACCCCCGCCGCCCCCTGGCACGCGTCCGCCGCCGGCACCGGTGGGCTTGATGACCATCGGATTGCGGAACGGGTCGCGCCGGCCGCGCGCGGCGAACGGGATCTGCTGGATCTCCCGCACCGACTCGGTCGCCGCCTCGATGACGAGGTCGCCGGAGGCGAGCGCCAGGCGGACGATCTTCCCGTCCTTCTGGTCCACGAACATCTGCCAGGTGAGCGCTTCCTTCTGGACCGAGTGGCTGGGTTGGACGGTGTACAGGCAGTTGAATCCCGAGAAGGAGCCGGCGTCCGTGGTGAGCGTCGCTTCGTCCTTGACCTGGATCGGGATCTCCTGGTAGAGCGGACCGGGCATGCCGGTGAGCATCTTGAAGACGTAGGTCTTGCCGGCGGCGAGCCCCTTGGCGAATAGGAACTTGCCGATCATCGACTCCACGCCCCAGTCCAACTCCTTGCCGAAAGGCGGATCGTCGCTGAAATTCGGACCGCTGACCAACAGCTTGCCGGTCGGATCGAGCTTGGCGCTGAAGCGCGGCTCGACGACATCCAGGCCCTCGGCTTTCCAGAGGCCGCCCCAGGCCGCCTCCGTGAGCGTCCACTTATCCGTGAGCACGACCGACGACCGGGCGCTGTAGGAGATCGGCAGGCCTTTGACCGGGGCGAGTTCGCGTTCCTCGAGCAATCGCCACGCGCGATTCGGGTCGCCTCCCTCGATCTTGTCGAGGGTGTAGTGGCTCCAGCCGACCGGGATTTGCTTGTGGAGCACCTTGTACCAAAGCTCCTCGACGTGCTCGACCCGCTTTTCGGCGCCCGCGGGGGCTGGGCCGCCTGGAGGGCCGCCTCCGGGGGGGCCCCCAGGAGGATTCTGGGCGAACAGCGTCCGCGGCGCCAAGAGCAGGGCGACGAAGAGTACGGCGAGTAGCGCGGTGCGGATTCTCACTTCACTTGCCCCCCGTCTTCGGCGCGCTGTACACGAACGTGGCGACCTTGACGTTGAGGACCACCGGGGTGCGCTGCGGCGCGTCCCCCTTCTCGCCGGCGACGGAGCGGCCACCCGCGTCGGGGGTGATGTCCCCGTCATTGATCTTCATGATCCGCTTGTACGACTCGACCAGATACATGAAATGCACCACCTCGAAGAAGCCGCCCTTGACGGTAAACTTGAACTCCACCGTCTCGAAGGGCAGTCGTGGCTTGGCCGCGGCGCCGGCAGCTCCGGGTGCGCCGCCGCCCGGGGCGCCGCCCGCGGTCGAGGCGACCTGCGTGACGTTGCTGACCAGCACCTGGGCCTGGCGCTCGAAGCCGGAGAGCATGGTGAGGAACTCGCCGCGGCTGACCTCGTCGGGCGACGGCAGGATCTCGGCGAATTCCGCTTCCTTCTTCTTGAGCTCCTCGAGTTCGGCCCTGTTCTTGGCCAACTCGGCCTTCTTGACCTCGAGCGCCGCGATTTCTTTCTCCAGAACCCCCTTCTTCGCGAGCTCGACCTTGTAATTCTTCTCCCAGAGCCAATACGCGCAGCCCAGGACGCCGCCGGCGATCAGCACGAAAACGCCGATCGTGATGCCCAGGATCTGGTTTTCGTTGAGCTTGCCCATGATCCGTCCTCCCGGGACCTACGTACCACCGCCCGGCGGGCCGCCGGCGGCCGGCGCGACCTTGACCGTGCCCAGGCCCAGGAGCAGCAAGCCGAACCGGTGCGAGTATCCTTCGACGTACTTGTCCTGAGTCTCCAGTTCGAATTGCACGGGCGGTACGAGCCTCGCGAATTCGGCGCTGGCGATGAACTTGTCGGTGATCACGCGCTCGACCTCACGGTAGAGTTCCTTGTCCGCGCTCGCGGTGCGGGTGTCCCGCATCTCCATGTAGTATTCGACCGTCCGGCCCTGGGTTTCGCGCGGGTTGAGGCCGCTGGGCATGCCGTCGCCGAACTTGACCGTGCTGATCCACATCCGCGGCACCGCGTCGATCACGTCGGCGAGGATGTCGAGGCGCTTGGACCAGCGGAACTTCCGCTTCGCCCGGATCTCGTCGACGGCCAGTTTGCGCGCCACGTAGCGCTCGTATTCCTGCTTGACCGAGTCGTAGTCCTTGGTGGCCTCGACCGCAGCGGCCTTGACGACTTGGAGGTCGGCGATCTGGTCCTCGACCTGTTTGATCCAGGTCCAGATGAAGGCGCACAGGACCACGCTTCCGGCCACCACGGCGGTGCCGACGAAGTAGGCCAGCCGCCGCGGCAGCGGCGTCCGCTCCGGCTTCCGCAATTCCGGCGGCAGCAGGTTGATCTTGATCATCAGGAGCATGGCAGCTTCCCGACAGGTGCCCTCGGAGCCCGGTCGCGCTCGAGTACCGGCCCCCACAAACAACTGACCCATCTGCTCGGCGCTCTTGGCCGCCGGCTTCGTTGCTCCCCGCTTCTATCGCGCCGCCTCGCGGCTTGATTCTCCGCGATGCCGCTTGGCATCGCGTCGTCGTCGCGCCTCGCCGACAGCCAGAATCGCCTTCGGATATGGGCCGCCTATTTTACGGGGACCGGTACTCAGCGCAGCCGGGAAGCCAATCCCACGCCAATGGCCAACTGACTCGAATTCTCGTGCAGCGCGTTCTCGTCCACCCCGCGCGCGCGGATCGGCATCCCGTCGAGCGGGTCCCAGCGCACGATAGGCTTGCCGAACGTCCGCTGGCAGGTCTCCTCGACCCCGACCAGGAGCGAGCCGCCGCCCGAGAGGTAGACCTCCTCGACCTCCTTCTCGAACTGGTTCTCGAAGTAGTCGAAGGAGAGGTGGATTTCGTGGCACAGGTCGTCGAGCACGGAGGCGACCGATTCGAACATCTCGCTCGCCTTGTCCCCGGGGTTGCGCTTCTGCGCCTCGGCCTCGGGGGCCTCGCAGGAGAGCCTCTTCGCCAGCGCGTCGGTAAAGTCGTTACCCGCGATATAGACTTCGCGGGTGAAGTACGAGTTGGTGCCGCGCAAGATGTTGATGTTGGTCTTGTATGCGCCGATGTCGACCAGGGCGATCACCCGCTCCGGCGGCGGGGCGTTGGCGGCCAGTTTGCCGCGCAATTCGAAGGCGTTGCCGAGCGCGAACGAGTCGACGTCGAGAATGGCGGGCTGGAGCCCGGCCTCGGCCATGATGGCCACATGGTCGTCGACATAGCTGCGCTTGACCGCGACCAGCAGGACGCGCATGTCCTTCCCCTCCTGGGCCGGGGCGCCCCCGCCGCCGCTCTCCAGGCGTTGGCAGTCGAGCACCACGTCCTCGACCTCGAAGGGGATGTACTTGCCCGCTTCGAACCGGATGACGTTGCGCAGCTCTTCGTCCGGCATCTGCGCCATCATCACATAGCGGACGATCACCGAGCGACCGCTCACCGCGGTGACCACCCGGCGAGTGTGGAACCCGCTCTGCGCGAAGATCTCTTTGATCGCGTCCTTCGCCCGCTCCGGCCCGGTGATCTCCGTCTGGCGGAAGCCGGTCAGCTCGAAGTTTCCGCCGCTCTCGCTCAGCTCCACGGCCTTCACGAACCGGGAACCCACGTCCAGTCCAATCAAGTATCGCTTAGCCATTGGCCCCCTGTTCCAACAATTCGTTGGCTTGATTGTAGCTGTCGATGTCCCCGATGTCGAACCACGGTTCCCGCACCGTGTAGCCGTAGATCCCGGTCTGGCGGTGCAGCCACTCGATGAAGTATCCCGGCGCCTCCGGGTTGTGGCCCGCCGTCAGGTATTCCTTCACCTTCGGCAAGATCGTCCGCGGGAGCGCGTAGAGCCCGATCGAAATCAGCGCGCCCCGGGGCGCCGCCGGCTTCTCCTCGAATTCCACCACCCTGTTGTCCGCGTCCAACTGTACGGCGCCGAATCGTCGCGCCGCCTCGGGAGAGTCCATCTCCTTCAGCGCGATCGTGGCCCCGCGCTGCTTGAAAAATGCCACGAAGGCCGGCAGGTCGAAGCGCACCAGGATGTCCCCCGCCATCACCAGCAGATCGTCGTGGACGCGCGCCCGCTCGATGGCGAACTGCATGTCGCCCACCGCGCCGAGCCGGTCTTCCTGCGTGGTCGTCCCGTCGTCCAGCAACTCGACCCTTTTGGGAGCCTGGTAGTTCTCCAGCCAATCGCGGTAGCGGTCGACGAACCGGTGATTCGTTACCAGGTAGACCCGGTCCAGTTCTTTGACGTTCGCCAGGCTGGAGAGGAGATGTTCAACCAACGGCCGCCCGGCCAGCGGCAAGAGCGATTTCGGACGGTCCTTCGTCAGCGGATAGAGCCCGGTGGCGTACCCCGCGCCCAGAATGAGGGCCTTCACAGGGTGTACCTCCTCCGTCCCCCTACATGCGGTCGCCCGCCGGCTCGCGCCGACAGAGGACCCCGTAGACCAAGATCGGCATTCTAGGCCCACTCATGAATGGTGTCAAGGGAAATTCCGACTTAACCCAGGGAAAAACATGAGGTTCCAAACGTCCGGGAAAATCTTGCGCTCCACGATTCGTGTTCCACGGGCCTTGTTGACTTTTCCCACTCCCCTTGCTAGAGTCCATTTCTTCCCGTTCCCAACCCGACACGGTGCACCATGGATTTCGTCTTCGTCCCGATCGGCGAGGAGCTCGCCCGCAAGATCGGGATCCCCGTCGAACGGGGCGTCCCCGTTCGCAAGGACCTCGTTCCACAGATCGCTCGCCCCGGCGAGTTCGACCTGGCCACCATGGCCGACTCGATCGAGTCCTACCGCGCTCTCCATCCCGATGACCCGACCTACGACGCCTTCCTCAAGACCTACCACCACTATGTGGGCGCGACGCTGGCGAACCAGGAGCGCGTGGCCGATGCGCTGGAGCACTTCGAGCGCGCCCTGGCCCTCGACCCGGGGGACCACGAGGTGCGCGCCGACCTGGCGCGGGCCGCCTTCGATGTGCGGCACCTCGACCGCGCCCTGGAGCTCTATCGCGAGCTCGCCGACCGGGGCCAGGCGAGCCTCGAGAATCTCGAAGCCATGGCGCGGATCCACCTGTCGATGGGTGAGCCGGCCAAGGCCCTGGTCGCGGCGGAGGAAGCCCGCACCCGGTTCCCGGGCTCCTGGGAGTCGGCCAATCTCCTGTCGACGATCTACTATCACAACCGCGATGTCGCCAAGCTCGAATCGGCGCTGCACGAACAACTCGCGCTCGATCCCGCGAACGTGCTGACGCTCGAGAAGCTCGCCGTGTACTACCGCGAGTGCGCCCGCCACTCCGAGGCGCGCACCTGCATCGATCGCGCGCTGCGGCTTGATCCTGCCCGTACCCGCCTGCGCTACCAGTCGGCGATGATCCACATGGGGATGGGTCGGAACACGGATGCCGAGGCGGAATTCCAACAGGCGCTGCGGCTCGAGGAGGACCACCTCGACACGCTGAACGGCCTGGGGGTGCTCTACATGATCTGGTCGCGGCCGAAGGAGGCGCGCCGGTGTCTCGCGCGCGCGGTGGCAGTGGCGCCGCGCGATTATCGGGGTCCGCTGAACCTCGGTCGACTGTGCTTCACGCTCAAGGGCGAGGGGCGACAGGAGGCGCTGGACTGGTTCCGCCGCGCGCTGGAGTTGGGGATGGACGACGGGGCCGCGCTGGAGACGGTGGTGATCGCGGCGCGGGAATTGGGTGACGAAGACCTGGCCCGGCGCGCGGACCGGATGCTCGCGCGCGTCGGCCGTGCCGGCGCGGCATCCCGGCCCGGCGGGCGAGCGGAGCAAGAGGGAGGCCGACCGTGAGCGACGAAGCGAAGCCGAAGAAGACCTTCATCGTCTGCCAGCAATGCGGCACCCTTTTCCGCATCGAGGTCGAGAAGATCGCGCTGCAGAAGGGGTGCGTGAAGTGCGGCGGCGCGCTCGCTCCGCTCAAGGGAGACGTGCCGCACGACCAGGTCGCCACGGTGCTCTTCCTCAAGCCCGACGAGACCGGTCCCCAGGTCGGCCGGATGGAGGCCGCGAAGAAAGAAGGCACCCGGAAGCTCAAGAAGCCCGGCGATGGCGGTGACCCTGCCGCGACGAAGTAAGCGGGGGCGTGGGGACGGGCAGGGGCAGGGGCAGGGGCAGGGGCAGGGGGGCCAACCTGCGTCGCGGTCCGGTGCCGGGTGGGTGCTCCGCCGAGAACGAGAACGATTACGAGTACGATAACGAGGCCGAGTACGAGCACGAGCACGAGCACGAGGACGCCCGCGCGTCGAACAGCACTGGTCCGACAACCGGCCAACGCAGTTTGGCAAGCAACCGGATCAGCATGGAAGAATCAATCGTCCAGGTCATT
>ORJL011157002.1_pt1 | contig 15327 bp, 12 predicted proteins | sample 1779941 | NCBI WGS metagenome assembly ORJL01 (sample SAMEA104232317, study PRJEB22302) | groundwater metagenome | biome: forest; feature: aquifer; material: groundwater | place: USA | collected 2011-08-07 | depth 5.8 m | reverse complement strand
GTACCTGCGCGACTCGATGCTGCTGCCAATCATGGACGGCACGAACGACACACTCATGCTCCAGGTGACGCCGCTGTTGTAGCGGGGGAAGGGGCGCGCGGGGTGCGGTGCGCCGGCAGCATGAACTGCCCGCGTGGGGCGTGGCGAGTTGACGGATCACGCGTACTGCGAAGCACTCGCCGCCGCGCCGTTGGAGTCCACGCGAGCGGGGGGCGTTCTGGGACGGCTAGGGGAGCGCCCGTGTGTTCACCTGCTGGCCGCGGTCCAGGCCGTCGGTCGAGTCCATCCGCACAGCGGCGCACCGACGTCGCGACCCGAGCGGCAGCGACTAGGTCAAGGCTTGCTGGACGACGTCGCTCGCGAGGTTGCGAGACGCCGAGCAAAGTCGTCGACGGTGATCTTCCCGAGCGATGGGCGCCGCTGTCCGACGAACAGACTTCGATCGACATCGTCAGAATCGCCATCGACGCCGTGCAAGAAGAGCTGGCAGATCGCGAGCCCCGGCGAGAGCGCGACGGGTATCTCACCCACGTTGCTCAGCTCGAGAGTGAGGCAGCCGGCGAATCCCGGATGGACGCCGGTGGCTGTAGCGATGATCAGCCCGCGGCGACCCCAGGACGATTTCCCGACGACGTAGCCGGCCAGGTCAGCAGGGAGCCGGATCCACTCCAGCGTCACGCCAAGAACGAAGTTCCGCGGATGCAAGTAGTAGCGGTCGCCGAACGGCACGTAGTGCATCTTCGTGAGCGCCGCTTCGCTGTCGTCGTCCGCCGCGTCCAGGCACGGCTTGCGGGCGGCTCGTAGCGTTGTGAACCAGGTGCCGAGGCGCAGGTCGACCGAGCCGGACCCCGTCTTCTTAAGCGCATCGAGATCCGGAGCAGGCGTGATGTCCAGACGGTCGGCTTTGTCCGATCCGAGCCGAGCCGCAATGCGGTCTGCCTTGAGAATCATCGGCCCTCCCTGCCAATCTGCTCGAGATCCAGAACCTCGCAACTCTTCAACAAGAGCTCCTTCAACACAGCGTCGCGGTCCGGAATCTGTTTCAGACCGTGCCAGAGATCGGGGTCGACGCTTGCGCTCCAGCCCGCGCACAAGACATCACCCAACGAACCGACGGTTCCCGTTGGAACGAGCCGGCGCAGCCGCTCGAGGTTGGCTTCTTGTTGCTCGGGCAACAAGAGCGGCACGTCGGCGGCAGCGCAGATATCTCTCACAAAGATCAGCAGCGCGTCGGTCTCCGGACTCGATACTTCGTCGGCGATGGCAACCTGGAATTGCTCCGCTTGCGAATAGTCCTTTGCACTGACGTCCACGAACCGATCTGCATACGCCGCGTCGTGGGCCACACCGAAGAACGACGCGGCACGAACGAGTTGCCGCCCGCGAATGCCGAAGTTGTCGTACTTGAGCGGCCTACGACCGCCGATGTTCGGCGCAAGGAGGTAGGCGAAGGCATGCAGATACGAGGCACCGAACATCCGGACGCCCATGAAGTCGCAGAAGCGCTCCTCGCATTGCGCGGCGGCGAGCTCGAGGATGGGCTTCGTAATTCCGATGGTCTCGATCGTACGTTTCTGGGCGACGAGGTCCGCCGCGACCTGTGAGTGCAGGACGTTCACGGACGCGCGGTGGTTTGGCTCCGACAGCGCACGGGTTACCTCCGCCTGCAGACGGGGCGCTACCTGCGCGGCAAGGCCGCGTGCCCTCCACACGGGATGGCCAAGCTCGTGACCGGCGAGCGGAAACAGCATCGGGTTCGCTGATTCCGGAGCCGGGAGCCCGATGAGGACAAACCCAGGGAGGTGCGGAATCTGTGTGTACGCGAGCGGTGAGTAGCTCCATTCCGAAGAGAGCACGAGGCGGGTCTGCTCGCCCAGAAGGAGCCGCGCGAGGCGTTGCAGCGGACCGTGTAGCTCGAATGCATTACGGGTGTTGGTCGAACGCAGGAGAAATCCGAGAAGCGGCAAATATCTGACAATTTCCGCCAGAATCACAGCTGCCAGTTGATCGACAACCGTGCGGTCATGCTGCTGAGTAAGGCGCTGGAGATCTGCGTCGTGTTGCTCGAACCGTGAGATGATCGCGGCCACGGCGGCGCGCCCGTGCTCGTACGGAAACTCCGACTGATGAATTCGACGCGCCTCGCTCAGGAAGCTGTTCAGCCGACCTCGGATCGTGGCCAGCGTGTCCATCCTGAAATCAGGTGCCGTAGGGATGGGTTATGTCGGCCTCATCGATGCTCGGCAGCGACGACATCGCCGCTTGCGAGAGAGCGACGCGGAAGATCCGCGCCCGCACGAGCCCCTCCCGCCGAGACTCCGTGCTGGCCTGCTCGCTGCCTGGCCGCATCGTCTCGGCGATGGCGCGGGCGAGCTGAACGAGCTCTTCCAGCGTGCGTGCCGAGCTCCCCGTCGCCCGCATCGCGCGTTCCACTACGACGACCGTGGCGGGATCGACGAGCTGTGTCGCGCCACACGACGGAGCGACGGTCTGCAGACGCGCCGTGAGGTGGTCGGCCAGTTGCCCGATCGGGCCTCGGGTCGGCGGGGGACCCAGCAAAATGTCGTCGATCTGAACCGCCGCTCTCGACGCGAGGAGCGCGAGATCGCCTTCGCTCAACTCCCTCCCGGGGTTGGTCGCCTGAGTCATACCCACCTCCTACGACAGCCCGATCCCTGGCGCCATCGTGCGGGCATGATACCGGGCTCCGCTGAACTCATGTCAAGTATTTCGTTCTGCGCTCACTGAGTCTCTGAGCGGGCCAGCGTACCCGCACGCGCCGCCGACGCAGGACGCACGCATCGGCGAGGCGCGGCTCGCGCTCGACGCCCGCGCCGGTCTGCGCCGCGAACGCCATCAGCTGGCGCTCGCCGTCTGGGATCGACGCATGCGCGAGCTGCGCCGCCAGGCAGACGCGTGCTTCCGCAACGACGCGGGCGCGGACACGGTGATCGTCGAGACCACGATCGACGACGAGCCGCGCGGCGACGAGCTCCCCGCGGTCGCGCCCTGGAACGACGCGACCGTCCTCCGCCTACGCCCCGAGGCACGGCGTCGCGACGTGGAAGACTTTCCGCGGCCCGATCCAGACCGTCTGGCCGGTCGTCACGGAACCGCTCTACCTCGTGCTGGGCGCTGCACTTGGCGCATTGCTCGATCCCGGGCACTCGGGCGCGCTCGTCGCGCGCGACGTACGGCCGGACGACGTTCCGCGAATTCGTGAACTCACGCTGAAGTACGCGGCCACGCCTTTGGACTTCGCCGACGCCTGTCGCACCCCGCGGTATCCCGTGCGTAGACATCCGCTCGCCGGCTGCAATCGGCAGACGCGTGGGCGTCCACGTCTCTCCGCATCGAGACCTGAGCCCGCGTGACTCGCAGTCCGCGCCGCTCCATCGCGTCGTGCGCGATCACCTCACCACGTTCCTCGCGCCCGACTGAGCCAGGCACCCGATCGCTATCCGAAGTTCAAGTCCTTGAAGTGGTTCCCAACGTCTAGATCAATCCGGGTGAGAGTTTCGTCTGGGAGCCGTCGCTCGAGTTCAGCCAGGAAATCGCGCACCGCCTCAATCGCCGCGAGAGCCAGCTTACGCGGAACATCGATGGTTTTTCCATGCGCGATTTCGTTGCGCAGATTCCGCGCGTGCGCCTTCCAACGGTCGAAGCATGCGACGAGCGGCGCCGACGTCAGTTTCTCCGCGATTATCCCCTCCACGTCGGTTAGCAGGTCGGAGATCGTTTTAGGTACCATTTTCTTCTTCTGAACCTTCAGAAACTTGCCATCGATATCCACGCCCGGCATACCGCTCAGACGATAGAAGCGCCGGAGCATCCTGGCCACCTTCGCTTCGAACAGAATCTCGATTGCGAGCGCCGCAGTCCAATACTCTTCGCGATCGAACAAATCTGCCACGATCCACGATAGGCGCTGAAGATCGTCGACGCGTCCGGCGCCAATTAATGTCTCTCGAAGCGCCGAATCTTGATCGGGCTCGATGTTTGCGTAGATGCTTCGGCCCATGCCGAGTGTTCCGCGATAGTATTCGCGTTTGGTTCCATCGCCGAAGAACCCACACATCTGAAAACCCGGGATGTCGCGCGACGAAACGCGCCTGACCCAATAAGAGTGAGTCTTATCGCGATAGACATCAATTACGCGATTAGCAAAGTCAACCGCCGCCGACTCAATGGTGCTTGACTCAGCAGGAAAGTCGTCTGGTATTTTGCAGAATAGCAGGAACCGGTGGTCAAACCAAACTTGTACAACGGAGTAGTTCAGGACACCGGCACGATCTTCCATGGCAACGAGCGATCCGCGGATGGCCCGCGTCTTCTTCTCGAATCGGAGCATCGCGGGGACACCGTGCAGGGTCGCAACGTAATCCAGATATCCTTTGACACGCTTCGCGGGATCAAAAGAATCCTCCAATCGCATGACAAATGGCAGATCGAACTCCACAACCAGCTTCAATAGATTGGCGTTCATCAGTTCCTCGTAGCTGTCAGACTCTCTCGCTTCGTCGGCGTTCGCGACTGTAGTCGTCCCCGGAAGCGGAAGCGAGCACGCGGCTCCGCGGTCATGCGATCGCGGGTCGCGGGGAGCCGATCTCCCCGCCGTGTCTGGGGATTCCGAGTTGCGCCGACGATCGCGCTCCCGCGTTTCGAGGCGATCGCTTCCATCCTAGCCCGCAGTCGATCCGATTCGGTGGACAGGTTGTCTACGTCGAGTGCGTCGTCGACGTCGGCGAGGTCGAGCCTGACGCCGGCGCGCCGACCCCGCGCGCGCCGCCGCCGGCGGGCACGTTCCAGGGCCGCGGCGGTCGCGCCTGCGCCGGAGTGGGCGCGCCGCGCCACACGTGCGACGTAAGGGGTTTCTCCCGCAGCCTCTCGCCCTCGTGTAGCATCGCGCCGCCGTGCGGGTTCACGCCCTCGCTGTCGCATTCACCCTCTTGGCCGCCTGCGGCGCGCCGCCTTCCGCGAGCAGAACGCCCGTCGCGCGCTCGCTTCCACAATCGCGCGCCCCGTCGCACGGCGGCCTACCCGCTCTTCCGTCTGAAGCTCCGCCGGAGCTGGCACGTGCGTACGACGTCGTGTTGCGCGTGACGAGCTTCGAGGCGCCGGCAGCACTGCGGACGGACCAGCTCCTGTCTTGGATGCGGGCGGTGTATCTGCCACGCGTGGCAGATCTCCAGGGGGCGTTCGACGACGTTCGCTCGCTCGTCGAGCAGGCGGCCGTTCGAGATCGTGCATGGAGTGTGATCGGCGACGGCCTCTTGGCTCGTATCTGCGAGCTGTGGCGAGAGACGATCAACCGGATCCCTCGTCTCACCGACGTCAGGCCCGATTCCGATAGCGCGCTCGTGACGTTGGCGAACTTCCGCGCGACAGCCGGTACCGTGCTCGCGGAGGAGCGCGCGCGTCTGGGCAGCTGTACCAGCGCCATTCTCGACGCACGGCTCGACGCGTGGCGAGCGTACTGCGCTCATCGTCTCGTGGACGTGCCACGACCAGCACCTGCGCTCGCCCTGCCGTCCGATTGGTCGGCCCCGCTCGAGTGCGCCGCTGCGCCGCTGACTCCGCCGGCCGTCGCGCTCGGAGCCGACGTCGCGGTCGTCCGCACTGATGGCGCGCTCCTGTCACCCCCCGAGTGGGACACACTCCTCGAATCGGTCGGCGCACGACTTCGCCGCATGCTTCGCGCGCGCGTCCTCGACGGGAGCGAGGTCACACTTGCGACTGAGGCGGCGCGGGCGGGGCATCTGCGCGACCGTGCGTGCACGCGCGTGGATCCCGTACGCGTCTTGTACGCTGTCCACCAAGGCCTCTCGCTCGCACGCGTCAGCACTCCGTGCGTCGCATCGCGGGGGATCGCCTTCACCGATTGTTCCTTGCGCGTGGACTTCATCGACGCACAGACCGGCGCCGCCGTGACGACCGGCGCGCGCTCGCTCGAAGTGCGCTTGCCCGTGCGCACGGCGCCCACGCTTGCCGTGAGCCTCGCAAGCGTCGACCGCCTCGCACCCGCCGCTCCGGTCCCATTCGCAGGCAGTCCGACCGGTGCCTACGGCGGCGACGCGGGAGCATGGAGCTCTCCAACACCGGGCTTCGCGCTCGACGTGCTCGGTCAGGTCGGCTTCGCGAGCGCAACTCGGGTTCTTCTCGCGATCGACGATGCCCAGCGAGCAAGGCTCGAGGCGTGCGGCGACGTCGAGTCGCCCACCCAGATCGTCGTCCTCATGGACGTCGGCGGCGACGGCGCCGTGCGCGGCGTGTGGCCGGAGACGTCGTCGGTCAGCACGGCAGGCGAGTGCGTCGCGGGCGTGGCTGGATCCTGGCGATTCGAGGCAGCGACGTCCGTGCCGTCGCGTCGTGTTCGCCTTGCGGCGACGTGGTCTCATGCGAGGGATACGATGGTGACGTCGGCGTCGGGTCCGAATGTTGATCCGTGGCTCAACGTCCAGGAGACGCTCGCAGAGCGGCGTATCGAGCGGCTCTTCGCGAGCTGTACCGAGATCGCTGCCACGCGTGGGCTTCCTCGCGCGGTCACGGCGCGCGCGCGAGTGCACCTCTCTCCGACGGGCGAGGTGACCGGCGCAACGGCGGTGCCCGTCGACGCCGGATCCGCCGAACCGATAGTGCGCGGCTGCATCGAGGCCGTGCTCGGTCGCACCCATTGGACGTGCCCGACGCTCAACACGGGCACCGACGTCGACTTCACGGTCTGCGCAACGGCACGCCAGCCGGGGCGCGCGGTGAGCGCAGCTGCACCGCCCTGACGCTGCACGTGGGCGGCCGGTCGTGCGCACGGCTGGTCGAGCGCGAGGGCGTCCGGCTCGTCGAGCTGTCGGTCGCGCGCGCGTCGTCGCTGCCGGCGCTGCGTCATGCGCGAATTGAATGGAACCCGCCGTGCTCGTGTGCTGCCGTGAGGCCGCCGCGCTTCACCGGCGCAGACGTCAGCCGTGTTCGTCACGCCACTGCCTGCTCGGCATCCCGGGGCCGGGCGCCGGTCGGCTTCGGAGTGATCGGCCGCAAGGCCGAGGAACTCGACGTTGTAGGCGTTCTTGAACTCGTCGATCGCCCTCGGGTGAGTCTGTCTCGCCGCTGGTGAGACTCTCTTCGTGGCCTGCACCTCGCGAAGGACGGCACCCGATCGGATCTGCCGCTCGAGCTCTCGCTTGGGCCAGCGCTCTTTGATGGCGGCGAGGATGTAGAACTCGCGCGTCTCGACGGGCTTGGCCTGGCTGAGGATGATGAGGTGGTGCGTCCACGGCAATTGTCTCACCAGCGGTGAGACTTTTCGGTTCGAGCGGTACGCCTCGTAGAACTGGCGCATGCGAAACAGGTTCGGGCGCGTGTAGCCGCGAACGCCGGCGTAACCGGAGTAACGCCTCGCGAGATCGGCGACGAGCTCCTCGACGACGCCGTCGCCCCACTCGGCGTTCGCGATCTTCCGGCTGATGTACTCGCCGAGCTCCCGGTAGTGGAGGCGAGCATCGAATAGCGCGGCGTGACGATCATCCGTTGCGCACGGAATTCGTCGGCTGCGTCGGGCGACCCGCGCCATCGCGCTTGCGCGACCGGCGGTTGCCGCGCCGCGCTTTTCGACACTCGCCTCCTGGCTCGACCGTCAGCCGGTACAGCAATGCTATGCTCGTTCGTAGGTGCAGCGCGGAATCCTACTCGTGACGGGCGCGTCGCTGCTCGCAGTGATCGCGCTCCCAGCGTGTGACAACGACGTCAACGACCCGCCTCTGGGCGCGTCGGGAACCGCCACGTTCGACGTGTCCGGAGAGGGGACGTTCCGGGGTGCATTCGTCGTGAGTGTCGGGCCCGGAGAGGAAATGGCGCGCTTCGAATTCAGCGGTTGGGATACCGACCCGACCGACATCGCGCGGTCGATCACTGGCAACTTCAGCCTCAGTCCCGGGGGACTGGTGCGAACCGCAATGGGCGACACGGTCGAGTACGGCCCCTTGGATCCATGGCTTTGGATCTACGACAACCGGGGATCGGTCGGCCTCTTCGGCGGCGAGACGGTTCGTAGCTACCAGATCCGCGACTTCTCGTATCGCTCGGATCCCGAGCGGCGCATCACCGTGAGCTTCGTGGGCATCGGAACCGAACGAATCGATGGCACGACACGCACCATCTTGCCGGGCGAGGATCTCGTGGTTCAGGTATCCGGCCACTGGATGGGCAGCTGCACCGCGTACGACGATCGGGGCGACCTCGTGAACGACCCCATGATGCTGCTGAACCCGCTCTGCCCCGAGCTACTGAACCCTGCGCCGTAGCTCGGCGAGAAGCCGCTCGTAGCCGCCCGGACGACCTGAAGACGACATCGCCGGCCACGATCGCCGGCCCGCCCGCGGCTCGGCGGGCCGTGTCAGCCCTCGGCGGGGCTCACCGTGATCGCGACGCCGCCTCGCTTGTGGCCTCTCGCGACGTAGCGGTGAGCTTCGACGATCTCCCCGAATGGATAGGACCGGTCGATGACGGCGCGGATGTGCCCGGCCTCGACCAGCTCGCTGATCGCAGTGAGGCGCTTGGAGTCGAGGATCAGATTCCCATCGTCGATCGATGCGTAGACGCCACTCGGAGCCAGAGCCTTCTTGCAGGCTTCCTTCAGCTTCGAGGACTTCGCCTTGCCGACGGCGTCGAGCACGAAGTCGAACCGAACGCCGGGATCGAGCGTGTCCACCTTCGTGTAGTCGAGCACGGCGTCGGCCCCGAGGGATCTCACGAGGTCCAAGTTCGCTGTGCCGCATGCGCCTGTCACCTTCGCGCCCAGGTGCTTGGCGAGCTGGACCGCGATGGTCCCCGCCGTCCCGGAAGCTCCGTAGACGAGCACGTCCTGTCCGCGTTGGATGTTTCCCTTCTCCATGAACTGGAATGCCAGCAGGCCTCCGTAGGCAACGGCCGTGGCCTCTTCGTGGGTCAGGTTCGCCGGCTTCAGTGCCAAGCAGCCCCGCGTCGAGTCGGTCTCGCGCATGCACTTGTACTCCGCGTAGGCACCAAGCCCGAACCCGGTGAGACCGTAGACCTGATCCCCGACCGCGAACCTCCTCACGTCCTTGCCGATCGACTCGACTTCTCCCGACAGCACCTCGCCGATGATGGGATTGCGCGGCTTCGTCAGGCCGATCATCAGCCGCATGGGGATCTGGAAACGAAGAGGCAGCTGGCAGCCCCTGATGAAGATGTCGCTCGCCGTCACCGCGGTCGCGCGGACCTTGATCAAGACTTCGTCGTCCGCGGGGATGGGCCTCGGCACTTCGGCGAGCTCGAGAACCTCGGGCGGTCCGTACTTCGGGCAGACGATGGCTCGCATGGCCTCGCACACCTACGCGCGAGCGTCGTGCCCACAAGGCGCGTCGATGGGCCTCGACACCGGCGGACGATCCATGCGACGCGAGCCCGCTACGCGACTCGGCCGACGAGCTCGCCGACGCCGTTCGCTGGTACGAAGAGCAGGAGGAGCGCGTCGGCGCTCGCTTCGACAACGTCGTCCGCGACACGCTCGACGCGCTGTGCCGAGGACGGATCGCGACTGGGCGGACGTCGCGTTCGAGCGCGGTCGAGGTCGCGGCTGCGATCTACAGCCTGGCCGTGAACGCCGCGAAGGTCTCGGCGCGAACGTGGAGCTCGGTGCTCAGAAGCGCGAAGTCACCGGCATTCACCGTCACGACGAGCGCGCCTAGCCTCGCGCCGACGGCGACGATGAGCGCATCGAGCAATGCTCCCGCTGGGCGCTTCAACGTCTTGCCGTGCTCGCGCAGACGCGAGAGCGCCTCGCCCGCTCGCACGTAGTCGCCGGCATCGGGAACCGCCATGCGCCCAGCTTTCTCGAACGGCGCGAGCAGCCGATCGACGCCCTGCCGCTCGCTCCTCGACCGACACCCGGCGCGCAGCTCCGCCGCGGACACCGCGTCGATGCCGAGGATGAACTTGCCGCGAAGCGCGGGGATGATCGGCGTGAGCACGTCGTGCCGGAGGTGCTCCACCCAGACCGAGGTGTCGAGCAGAAGCCTCACCTGCGTGGCTCGAAGTCGGGGAACCGTCCCCCGGTCTGCTTCACCGCACGCTCGACGTCGTCCATGAACGCAACTTCGCTCATGCAGCGGACGATCGCCTCGGTCTCCGTCTTGGCACGAAGCACCTTCTTGACCCGCCTGACGAGGTCGGGCGGCAAGTTGTACGTCTTCTTCACCGTCGCCACGCGTCGAGTCATCCGTACACTCTGCAAAACCATACGTACGCCGTCAAGCGCGGGCCCCGGGCGTGGCTCTAGCGGATCTCCCAGCCGTGTCCTGGGATTCTGAGTTGGCGCCGACGATCGTGCTCCCGCGTTTCGAGGCGATCGCTTCCGAGGAGAGCGAGCGCGCGCTCGGCGATCACGCGTCGTTCGACATCCCGCCGAGCACGGCGTGGAGTGGAAGCGCGACGACTGCGCCGCCCATCGGGACCGCGACCGCGCCGGTGTAGAGCACGACGCCGAGCGGCGCCTCGTCACGATGGTCGGCCATGAATGCGCGCAGACCACGGAGCTCGGATCCCTTGACCGTGACCGAGGCCTTCACCTCGATGGGCAAGAGCCGGGAGCCACGCGCGAGGATGAAGTCGACCTCGGCGCCTGCGTGCGTGCGGTAGTGGTGCACAGCGGTCGGTCGCGACGCGGTGGCCGCGAACGCGAGCAGGTGCTGAGCGACGAGCGTCTCGAGGAGCGCACCGGCCACGTGCGAGCCCAGTGCCTCGCTCCAGGTGCGCGCGCCGACGAGGTGCGCCGCAAGACCGGCGTCGCCGAAGTGCAGCTTCGGCGCCTTGACCAACCGCTTGCCGATGTTGCGAAACCACGGAGTGACGAGGTCTGCGAGGAAGGTTGCCTCGAGCACGCCGGACCAACGGCGGCCGGTGTCGCCGGAGACGCCCGCCTCTCGTGCGAGATCGGCGATGTTCGTGGTCTGCGCGGTGCGGGCTGCGGCGAGCGACACGAAGCGCGAGAGCGGACCTGTCTCGTCGGTGCGTACCAGCGCGGGCACATCGCGCTCGAGGTAGGTCGCACGATACTGCTCGAACCACCGCGCCCGAGCGCCACCGCGCAAGCGAAGCATCGGCACAGGAAGGCCGCCCGCCATGACCCGCGCGCCGTCGAAGCGCCCAGTCGCCGCGAAGCGCGACGCCAGCGCGGCCGGGGTTCTCGCTCCGAACAGCACGTCGACCGCGTTCCATGCAGGGCGGCCGTCTTGCTCGGCCCAGGTCAGGGGCCGGGCACGGAGCAGCGCCGCCCGTCCCGCGAGAGAGTCCGTCACATCGCTGCCGAACCCGATGCGGGCCGACCCCGTGAAGAGAAACTCCCCGGAACGTCGCCGCCGGTCGACTGCGCCCTTTGCGACCAGGACGAGCTCCGGCACGCGCTGGACCTCGTCCAGCGTGACGGGCCGAGGCAAGTCGCCGAGGAAGCCCTCGGGATCACGTCGCGCTCCCTCCAACGCACTGACATCGTCGAGCGTGACATAGGTACGTCCCTGCTGCGCGCGCGCGAGCGTGGTCTTGCCGACCTGACGCGGTCCCGTCACGATCACGATCGGAAATTCGCGCAGCAGCTGCCGCAGCGGGCCGGCGACGAGGCGCGGTCGCATGCCTTGATATTACACGATCCAATCGTGGATTTACAAGGTACGCGATCCCGTCGATCCAGGCAGTCGACGGGCCCTGCGATAAGACCCCATGCTCGAGGTCGCGTGCCCGTCCCCTCGGGGAGCTCGACCGTCGCGAGCTCGCGCGGAGCCGAACGCGTGTACCATTCACGCGGTGGGAGGATATGGCGGCGCGCTCGTCGCGATCCGAGGTGGGGCGAGCACGGTGACGTGTGGCGTCGATGCCGATGGCCAGCTCGACACGTCGACGTTGCCAGCGCCGGCCGCGTCGTTGCGCGCTCGACCGACCGCCGGAACGGGATTCGATCCATGGACGTGAGATTCGCCGTCTCCCGAATGCGGCTCCTGGCCGGGCTGCCGTTGGTGCTCGGTGCCGGTGCGTGCGGCCGGATCGGGTTCGAACGTTTGGGCGCGATGTCGGACGCGGCATCTGTCGACGGGGGAGCTCGCGACGGCGCGGTCACGACGAGCGACGGCGCGGTCGCGGCGGGCGACGGAGCCTCCGTCGACAGCGCGGACGGCATGACGATCGACGGCTCGTCCGGCGACGCGGCGGTGGGTTTCGTCGCCGCGCCTCCGTGTCGGTGCACCCACGTGAGCGCAGGGCTATACCACTCGTGCGCGCGCCTCGAGAGCGGCACGGTTCGATGCTGGGGCAGCAACGGGAGGGGGCAGCTCGGAGATACGTCGCGCGTCGATCGGTTGACGCCCGCCGACGTACCCATGCTCGCAGGAGCGCTCGACGTCGTCGCGGGCGGACAGATCAACTACGCCCGGCTGGCCGGAGCGGTGGCCTGCTGGGGTGGCGACAGCTCGGGCATGGCGGGCGACGGACCAGGGTTCGCCGACGGCTTGTTGAGCATGGTCTCGGGCGTGTCCGACGCCACGCAAGTGGCCGCAGCTCGCTATCACATGTGCCTCGTGCGTGCTGACGGGCAAGCGAGCTGCGCGGGGCTCAACGACCACTTCCAGCTCGTCGACGGCACGTCCGCGACGAGCCGAAACGTACCCGTCGGCGTCGTGGGGATCGCCGACGCGGTGCAAGCAGGTACCGGAAGTTACTACACGTGCTTTCGGCGGCGCGGCGGGACGGTCGAGTGCGCCGGCATCAACGACTACGGCCAGCTCGGCGATGGCACCACGATCGAGCGAGGAGCTCTGGCTCCTGTTTCTGGGTTGTCGGACATCGCGCAGATTGCCGTCGGACCCGACTTCGCGTGCGCGCGCACGTCGGTCGGAGGGGTGTGGTGCTGGGGGCGGAACGACCAGGGACAGCTGGGCGACGACACCGTCGTCGATCGACCCACGCCTGTCGCGGTCGTTGGCCTGAGCGACGCGATCGACCTGAGCGTCGGAGGCGCGTTCGCATGCGCCGTGCGATCGACGGGCGTCATCGCGTGTTGGGGTGCCTCCGCGTCCCTCGGGATCGGGATGTCGGGCGCAAGCTTGCCCCAGCGGACTCCCGTCGAGGTCCTCCATCTCACTGGGGCCACGGACGTCGAGGCCGGCGAGGCGCACGCCTGCGCGATCGCGGGCGGAGGGCTGTACTGCTGGGGCTCGAATTCCGAGGGACAGCTCGGCGATGGCACGATCGACGCGCGCGGGATCGCTACACCCGTCGTCGGGCTCTAGGTTTGCGCTTCGGGAGCCGACTCGTGCTCGAAGTGCTGCGGGTTGCGGATGCGCACCCGAGCCGATCTCCCGCCGTGTCCGGGGACTCCGAGTCGGCGCCGACGATGGTTGTGCTGCGCGCCAGTTGCTGCGCGGTCGCGCGCCCACGTCGGTGATCGCGCCCGCGACGAGCGGCTCGTCTCGATTTGCGAACGCCGCGCGTGCAACCGTAGACTCGTGTCGTGACCAGAGTCCCCGCGCTCCTCGTGCTGGCGTGCGGCGTCGTCGGCTGCTCGAGCTCGACCGAGGACGTCCCGGTCGGCCACGTGTTCCACGTCGACTTCGCCGCCACCACGCCGCACACGATCGATGGCTGGGTTGTCCTTTCCCCGTCGGAGACTTCGCGCGCCGGCCTCGTCGACTTCGCGACCCGCGAGGTGACCGACGTCTCCATCGCCGCCGAGAACTGGAGCGGCACGCACGAGTCGCCCACCAATTGGAGCGCCGACGTCGACTGGCTCCCCGTCGTTGCCGCGCAGGGAGCCTGGACTCAGGGCCTCGGCGAGACCACTCCCGCCACGGTGACGTTCCGCGGGCTCGCCGGCGACTATCGCGTGGAGGTCGTGGCCGCCGAGGGGATCCAGGCGTTCACCCAGCGCACCACGGTCAACGGCGCCACCACGACCGTGACGCGACAGGGGGCCATCGCCGACAGCGCTGCGTGGGATCCGCAAGCCGACGGCACCGTGCGCTCCGATTGGCTCGTCTGGCCGAGCGTCACCGCGGCGGGCGGGCAGATCACCATCGAGCAGCTCACCGGCTGGATCAACGCCGTGCGGCTGAGCCCAGCCGGGTAGGCGGAAGCGAGCTCACGGCCGCGAGCGCGAAGCGAGCGCGAGCAGTCGCGCGGCGTTGTCGTGCAGGATTGCGTGCCTCGCCGGCAGATCGTGCTCGGTGGCGATCAGCACCTTCGCGAGGCCGAGCGACTGCGGGTAGAAGGGCCAGTCGGTCCCGAAGACGACGCGGTCGCGCGGTGCCTCCGCGACGAGCCGCTCGACGTTCGTCAGCGACTGCGACGCGAGCTCGAGCCAGACGTTGTCGTAGCGCTTGGCGAGGGCGAGACCCTGCTCGAGCTGCAGCGCACCCGAGTGCCCGAGCACGAAGCGCGCGCCGGGATGCTCGGCGATCGCGCGCTCGTAGTGCCGCACCTGCGAGAGGTAGCGCCCGAGGCGCGTCTCGATGCCGACCGGGCCACAGTGGAAGAAGATGGGCAGGTTCCGCTCCGCACACGCGCGGTAGAACGCCATCGAGCGCGGCGCGTCGGGCTTCACGAGCTGCACGGCGGGATGCACCTTCACCCCCTTGATGCCGAGGCGAAGTTGCGCGTCGAGCTTCGCTCCGACGTTGCGATCGCCTGGGTGCACCGAGCCGAAGACGATGACCTCGGGGGTGCCTCGCGTCGCGTCGAGCCACTCGGTGGCGTTGTGGCTCAGCCCGTGGGCCCAGTCGATCGCCAGCAGCACGCTCTGCCGGATACCGAGCGCGCCCATGTCGCGCACGAGGTTCGGGACCGTATGCGACGCGCGCATCCCACCCGTCGAGAAGCTGCCGACGCCTAGATCGCGTTTCATCGCCGCCATGTCCTCCGGGGAGAAGCAGCGGTTCAGGTACACGTCGAGATCGATGGCGCGCTCCGGGGGCAGATAGGTCTCGGTGCGGGGCGTCGACGCGCGCAGGTCGAGCTGCTGTCTTCGCAGAAACGCGAGCGCGAGATGCGTGTGCATGTCGATCGCCTCGGGCACCGAGTCGTCGGCGACGACGAGGCGGCCGTCCTTCAGCTCGAAGAAGGGGAGGCGGGCGAGGTCGGCGAGGTCGCGAAAGCGGGTCGGATGGCGGCGCGGCACCCGCGGAGCATAGCGGGTCCTCGGCGCGCCCGAAGCGAGGGTTGACGATACTCGACCGGACAGCGAGGCTTGTTCCGTGACTTCCTTTTGGGCTCGGGCCTGTCTCGTGTTGTGTGTGCTCGCCGCCGGATGCGCGGGAGGCGGTCGCGGTCGGC